>Ga0070741_10013997_pt1 | contig 13993 bp, 14 predicted proteins | sample Coa_R1_4_FD_66440 | JGI IMG/M metagenome (GOLD analysis project Ga0070741, IMG submission 66440) | Surface soil microbial communities from Centralia Pennsylvania, which are recovering from an underground coalmine fire - Coalmine... | ecosystem: Environmental > Terrestrial > Soil > Unclassified ... | reverse complement strand
GGCAGGTACCAGAGCGTGCGGTAGACGGCGATGCCGCGCACTCTCTGGTTCATCAGGAGCGCGATCAGGTAGGCGACGACCAGGCTGAGCGGGATCGAGAGGAGCGAGTAGTAGGTCGTGACGCCGAGCGACTTCCGGTAGAGGAGGTCCTCGGCGAACATCCGCTGGTAGTTGGCGAGGCCGATCCACTTGGGCGGCGACACGATGTCGTACGAGGTGAACGAGAGGTAGAGGGAGGCCAGGACCGGCCCGAGCTGGAAGATCACCAGCCCGAGCACGGCCGGCAGGACGAAGGCGAAGCCCCAGAGCGCCTCGACGCGGCGGAAGGCGGTCATGGACGGGGCGGGAAAAGGCTGCCGGGAAGCGCTGCCGGGGACTTGGTTGTTCCCAGGGGGGAAGACTTCCCCCTCTTCGCGGGAGAGGGGGCCAGGGGATGAGGCCTTCCTTTCACTGCTGCGCTGGCTCGCCGGTGTCGAGGATCTTCTGTGTCACGGCCTTGAGGTCGGCGACGATCTCCTTGAACTGCTTCTTGCCGCGCAGGACGGGGTCGAGCCGTGGCGCCCAGGCGTCGATGACGTACTGGCCCCAGCCCAACCAGAAGGAGTTCTGGTACTGCCCCGGCCACTTGATGGTGTCGGGGTTCAGCTCGTCGACGAACACCTGGCGGTACTGCTTGGCCGGCGGCGACGTGTCGTCGACGAACAGCGAGATCAGGTCCTTGCGGGTTGGCTGCAAGGACCCGACCTTGTACAGGTACGTCTGGCCGTCCTTGCCGAGGCCGGTCCACTTCATGAACTGCCAGGTCGCGTCCTTCGCCTTCGACGCCTTGGTCATCGCCAGGCCCGAATACTGGCCGTAGGAGACGGGTACCTTCGACTGGGGCATCGGCGCCACGCCCCAGTTCAGCTTCGCGTCGTTCGTGCGGCCGAGCTGCCAGACGCCATCCTGCGCCATCGCGACGTTGCCGTTCGCGAAGCCGATGGGGTTGGCCTGCTTGTACTCAGGGCTCGGCCCGACGAAGTACTTGGCGCCGAGGTCGGCCATGAACTGGAAGCCGTCGATCGACTCCTGCGAGTCGATCGCGAGCTTGCCGTTCTTGTCGATCACCTCGCCGCCGTTGGTGAGCGCCCAGTAGTCGCGCTGGCCGAGCGCGCCGGTCGAGGGCGCCATACCGTACTGCATGATCCGGGTCGGGTCGAAGCCGCTCTCGCCTGGCTTCTTGCCGTTGGCGTCGAACGTCAGCTTGGTCGCTTTGTCGAGCAGCTCCTGCCAGGTCATCCGCTTCTTGGTGTCCGGCAGCGGCACGCCCGCCTTGTTGAAGAGGTCGATGTTGAACATGAGCGCGGTCGCGCCCGAGTCGTACGGTACCGAGATGCGCTTGCCGTCGTACGTCATGGCGAGCCACATCTCTTTGAGGTAGTCCGACTCGACGAAGTCGGACTTCAGGTATGGTTCGAGGTCCTCGATGATGCCCTTGTGCCAGCCGAGACCGCCGGTGCGGAGGCTGGCGTCGAAGTAGGTGTCGGGCGGCGTGCCGGCCGCGAGCGAAAGCTGCAGCTTCTGCCAGTGGTCGCCGTTCGTGTGGTCGATGACCACCTCGGCCTTCGGGTACGCCTTGTTGTACTCGGCCACCAGACCCTGGGCGACCTTGAGCAGCGCGTCGCCGCCGCGCGACTGGAACGTGATCTTGCTCGCGGTCTGGCTGGTCGCCGGCGCGGCGGCCTGTGGCGCGGCGCTCGTCGCGGCCGGCTTCGTCGCGGCCGCGGCCGGTGCCTGCGTCGACGCCGCGGCCGCCGGGGCCGTGGTGGCGGCCGCGGCCGGCGCCGCGGTGGCCGCGGTTGCCGGCGCCGTGGTGGGCGCGGCGGCGGGCGCCGTGGTGGGCGCGGCGGCGGGCGCCGTGGTGGGTGCCGGCGCGCTCGCCTTCGGCGCCTCGGTCGGGACCGGCGCGGCGCCGCCGCAGGCGGTTAGGACGGCGGCCGCTCCGCCGAACGCTGCGAAGCGAACGAAGGCTCTCCGCGATACTGGTCGAGCAGTGGCCATATGCCTTCCCCCTGGCGTTTTTTGTCAGAAGCAGCCTACCTCAAGGGAGCCCGCATGAAAATCAGAGACGTTACACTCACCGCGATCAGCTACCCAGCGCCGATCACGCTCCGGTGGGGGCGCGGCGAGCGGCGCGAGATGGGCGGCACGATCGTTCAGGTCGTCACCGACGAGGGCATCGTCGGTATCGGGGACGCGACGGCGCCGATCAAGGCCGTCCGGCCGATCCTCGAGAGCGTGGTGAAGCCGCTGCTGATCGGCGAGAACCCGCTCGACGTCGGCCGGCTCTGGGCCGCGATGGCGCGCGGCGTGAAGGGCGGCGCGCACGCCGACCTGATCGGCGGGATCGACGTCGCGCTGTGGGACGTCGTCGGCAAGGCGGCCGCCTTGCCGCTCTTCCGTCTCTTCGGCGCGGTCCGCGACTCCGTGCCGGTGTACGCCGCGCCGAGCATGCGCCAGCCCGACGCGCTGATGGACGAGCTGGCGACCTACCCCGAGCGCGGGTTCAGGGCGACCAAGCTGCGGATCGGGCTCGGGCCGGTCGGCTGGGCGGATGGCCCACGCGACCAGCGGCGCGACGTCGCGATCCTCGAGCGCGCCCGCGACCTGCTCGGCCCGAACTTCACGATCGGCGCCGACACCGACAAGACGTACGACCACGCGATGGCCGCGAGGCTGGCGCCGGTCGTCCACGCCTGCGACCTCGCCTGGTTCGAGGAGCCGCTGCCGAACCTCGAGCGCGAGCAGTACGTGCGGGAGATGCTGCGGCTGCGCGAGGTCGTCCGCGTACCTTTGTCCGGTGGCCAGGGTTTCTTCGCGCCCGAGCAGTTCGACGAGCTGATCAACCGGAACGCCGTCGACATCGTCCAGCCGGACGTGAACCACGCCGGCGGGCTGACCCCGCTGCGCAAGATCGCGCACATGGCCGAGGGACGTGGCCTGGCGTGCATGCCGCACGTCTCGTGCCACCTCGGCTCCGACGTCATCACCGTCGCGACGGCGCACGCGCTGGCGGCGATGCCGAACGGCCCGTGGTGCTGCTACCAGGCGTACGACACGCCGCTGCGGACCGAGCTGCTGACCGAGCCGGTGAAGGTCGTGGACGGGGAGCTAAAGCTGAACGAGCGCCCCGGCCTGGGCATCGAGATCGACCCCCACGCGCTGGCACGGTTCGCGGTGGAAGGGTGAGGAGCGTCCGCCCGGGTCTCGTCCGGATGGGGCGAGACCCGGGGTGCGGCTAGATCCTGGGGAGATCGCAGATCGCCTGGCAGGCGGCCTGCGCGTTCTTCATCCCTTCGTCGAAGCTGACCTCGCCGTAGAAGAGCGGGTAACCGACGTTCACCCACTTGTCCTGCAGCTCCGAGAAGCGCAGGTTGGCCGGGTGCGGGAACGGCCCCTTCGTCTTCGGGTCGGTCATCCACTTGATCGCCCGGCCCCAGATCGGGTGGATCTTGGCCGCCTCCTCCGATGCCCAGACGGAGGCGCGCGCCGGCGGCTGCCCCTCCTCCACCATCGCGCGCGTCGCGACGTCCTTGGAGGTCTCGTACAGCAGCAGGTCGTACGCCTTGTCGGCGGCCTTCGTCTTGGCGTAGATCGAGTAGATCGTCACGAAGCCGTCGGAGCCGCGCAGGCCACCGGTGCCGGTCGGGCCGAGCACGGCGTCCCACTTGAACTTGTCTCCGATCGTCTTCGAGAGCCCCTTCACGCTCTGGATGCCGACCGACCCGAGCGCGACGCGGCCCGACGGGAAGTTGAGCCCGTCGCGGTCGGCGCGCTTGGGCGACGCCTCGAGCTTGTTGAGCAGGTCGTAATGCCACTGCGCCGCCTTCTTCGAGGCGTCGTCGGTGGTGAGCTGGAACTTCTTGCCGTCCTCGCTCAGCAGCTCGCCGCCGTACGAGCGGGAGATCGTGTCGAGGTCGTAGTAGTTCATGAAGTAGGCGGCGTCGGTGCCCCAGATCTTCTTCGACTTGTCGGTGAGCTTCTGAGCCAGCTCGGCGAACTGCTCGAAGGTCCAGTCGTCAGTCGGGTATTTGACGCCCTTCGCGTCGAGCATGTCCTTGTTGAACATGATTACGTTGTAGTTGCCGGGGTTCGCCTCGAACGGCAGGCCGTACACTTTGCCTTCGAACTTGCACCCGGCGTACGAGGCCGGGACGAAGTCGCTCGCGCCCGGGTCCTTGCTCTTGATCAAGTCGTCGAGCGCGAGCATGCCGCCCTTCGACACGGTCGCCGGGTACCACTTGACGCCCGAGAAGAAGACGTCTTGCAGCGTCCCGGTCGCGAGCAGCGCGAGCTGCTTCACCGCGTAGTCGTTGTAGACCATCGTGTCGATCTTGAGGTCGACCTCGGGGTGCTGCTTCTGCCAGTCCTTCGCCGCCGCCTCCTGCCAGCGTCGATCTGGGAACTCCCAGACGGCGATGGCGAGCGGGGTCTTGGCGCCGCCCGATGCGGCTGGGGCGGCGGCCTGCGGCGCGGCGCCAGCCGCCTGCGTGGGTGCGGCGGCGGCACCGCCCGCCGCGGCCGGCGCGGCCGTCGGCGCGGCCGAGGCGCCGGAGCTCGCCGGAGCGGTCGTCGGGGCGGGCGCGGCCGCCTTGGGCGCCTCAGTTGGCGCCGGTGCGCTGCCGCCGCACGCCGCGAGCGCGGCCGCGGCGGCCGAGAGCGCGAGGCCGCCCAGCAGGCGGCGGCGGGTGAAGAGCGTGCTAGCCATGCGTCGATTCCTCCCTTGTCGGCGCGCGTGCCTAGACGTGCGGCAGGTCCATGATCGCCTGGCAGGCGTCCTGGCAGGCCTTCATACCCTGATCGAAGGGGACCTCGCCGTAGAACAGCGGCGAGGCGGTGTTCGACCACTTGTCCTGCAGCTCGGCGAAGCGCAGGTTGGCGGGGTGCGGGAACGGCCCCTTCGTCTTCGGATCGGTCATCCACTTGATGAACCGGCCCCAGATCGGCTGCACCTTCTGCGCCTCGTCGGACTGCCAGACCGAGCGGCGGGACGGCGGCTGGCCCTCGCGCACGAAGGAGTCGAGCTGGACGTCCTTCGAGGTGAGGTACGAGGCCAGGTCGAACGACTTCTCCGGGTACTTCGTCTTCGCGTAGACGGAGTACATCGAGACGAAACCGTCCGAGCCGCGCAGGCCGGTCGGCCCGGTCGGGCCGGAGAGCACGTCCCACTTGAACTTGTCGCCGATCGTCGCGGCCGTCCCTTTCACGCCCTGGATGCCGTCGCAGTGCATCGCGACGCGGCCCGAGGCGAAGGTCAGGCCGTCGCGGTCCCCGCGCAGCGGGGCGGCCTTGAGCTTGTTCAGCAGGTCGTAGTGCCACTGCGCCGCCTTCACGGACGCCGGGTCGGTGGTGAGCTGGAACTTCTTGGCGTCGTCGCTAAGCAGGCTGCCGCCGTAGGCGTACGAGATCGTCGTGAAGTCGTAGTAGTTCGAGAAGAGGGCGGCGTCGGTGCCCCAGATCTTCTTGGCCGGATCGGTCAGCTTCGCGGCGAGCTCAGAGAACTGCTCGTACGTCCAGTCCTCGGTCGGGTACTTGATGCCCTTCGAGTCGAAGTAGTCCTTGTTGATCATGACCGCGTTGTAGTTGCCGGGCTGCGTCTCGAAGGGCAGCGCCATCAGCTTGCCCTCGAACTTGCAGCCCTGCAGCGCAGCCGGAACGAAGTCGTCGAGCCCCGGGTCCTTCGTCTTCGTCAGATCGTCGAGCGCGAGCATGCCGCCCTTGGAGGCGGTGGTCGGGAACCACTTGATGCCCGAATAGAAGACGTCCTGCAGCGTGCCGGTGGCGAGAAGGGCGAGCTGCTTCTGGGCGAAGTCGTTGTAGACCATCACCTCGAGCGTCAGGTCGACGTCGGGGTTCTTGGCCGCCCACGCCTTGGAGGCCGGCGTCATCCACTGGCGCGCTGGCATCTCCCAGACGGCGACTTTCATCGGGATCTTCGCCCCGCCGCCGGCGGCCGGCGCGGCGGCCTGAGGGGCGGCCTGCGTCGCGGCCGCGGCCGGGGCCGACGTGGCCGCACCGGCGGCCGGCGCGGTGGTCGGGGCCGCCGCGGCACCCGAGCTCGCCGGCGCGGTCGTCGGCGCGGGTGCGGCGGCCTTCGGCGCTTCGGTCGGTGGGGGAGCAGCCCCGCCGCAGGCGACGAGCGCGACGGCCGCGGCCGACAGCGCCAGGCTACCCAGCATCCCCCGCCGTGTGATCACCTTGTTCGGCATGGTCTGGTTCTTCTCCTCTCCTAGCCCTTGAGACCGGACAACACGATGCCCTGCACGAAGTAGCGCTGCGCCGAGAAGAACAGCACCAGGCAGGGCGCGATCGCCATGACCGACGCCGCCATCAGCAGGTGCTGCATCGGCATGCCGCCCTGCTCGGGGACGTTGCGGTAGAAGCTCAAGCCGAGGGCGATCGTGAACTTTTCGGGGGTGTTCAAGTAGACCAGCGGCGTGTTGAACTCGTTCCACTGGTTGATGAACGAGATCACGGCGCAGGTCGCCAGCGCCGGCTTGCAGAGCGGCAGCAGGATCGTCCAGAAGACGCGTGGGTAGCTCGCCCCGTCGATCAAGGCGGCTTCGTCGAGGTCGGCCGGGATGGTCATCAGGAACTGGCGGAGCAGGAAGATGTAGAACGCCGTCCCACCGAACCAGAAGGGCACCCACAGCGGGTAGAGCGTGTCGATCAAGTTCATCTCGTGGAAGAGGATGAACTGCGGGATAAGCGTCACCTGGCCGGGCAGCATCAGCGTCGCCAGCGTCAGCATGAAGATGAGGTCGCGCCCGCGGTACTTGAAGCGCGCGAACGAGAACGCCGCGACCGACGAGGAGAGCACCGTGCCCAGCGTCGCCAACACGACGACCAACACGCTGTTGCCGATCCAGCGCACCATCGGCACCGTGTTGATCGCGACGACGTAGTTCCGGAATTGCGGCACCTTCGGCAGCAGCGGCGGCGGGAAGTCGAACAGCTCCTGGACCGTCTTCAGTGAGCTGGAGAGCGTCCAGAGGAAGGGGAACATGAAGATGAGCGCCAGGACGACCATCAGCGCGTAGAAGACCACGTCCGTGGGACGGACGCCGCGTCGGTGCTCCAGCGACCGGGCGCGCGCGACCTCGCCGAGTGCCGTGGTGGCCATCTAGTCGGCCTCTCCCGCGTAGTAGACCCAGCGCTTCGAGAGCTGCATCTGGATGAACGTGAAGATGAGCAGGACGATCACGAAGATCCAGGCCAGCGCCGAGCCGTAGCCCATCCGGAAGTACTTGAACGCCTCGTTGTAGATGTGCAGCGCCAGGAACCAGGTCGCGTAGGCCGGGCCGCCGTTGGTCGCGACGTACGCGATCGTGAAGACCTTGAGCGCGCCGATGATGCCCAGGATCAGGTTGAAGAGCAGTGTCGGCGAGATCATCGGCAGGATGACGTTGCGGAACTTCGCCCACCGTCCGGCGCCGTCGATCTCGGCGGCGTCGAGCAGCGTGTCCGGCACGCCCTGGAGACCGGCGAGGAAGATCAGCATCGGGTTCCCGCCGAACGTGTTCCAGAGTGTGATGATCATCAGCGACCACAGCGCCCAGTTCTTGTCGGTGAGCCACTGCGGCCCATTGATGCCGACGTAGCCGAGCGCCGTGTTGATCGGGCCGACCTGCGGGTGCATCAGCCACGTCCACACCAGCGCGAGCGCGACCGCCGGCGTCAGGCTCGGTAGGAAAAAACAGGTCCGGAAGAACGCCGTGCCCCTGACGCCGCGGTTCAGCAGGATCGCCAGCCCGAGCGCGCCGCCGAGGCCGACCGGCACGACGACGAGCGAGTACTGGAACGTCCGGCCGAGCGACGGCCAGAACAGGTCGTCGCCGAAGAACGCCTTCTTGAAGTTGTCCAACCCGACGAAGATCGGCGCCGACATCATGTCGTACTGGAGGAACGAGAAGGCGAACGAGGCGAGGATCGGGCCGAGCCAGAAGACGACGAGGCCGACGGCCCAGGGTAGAAGGAACAGGTAGCCCCAGAGTGCCTTCTTGGCCTGGAGCGGCGTCGAGGCGCCGACGATGCCAGCGTACCAGGGGAGCGAGCGGGCACGGGGCGCGGAGACGGCGACAGCCATGGCCTTCCTTCGGGCGCTACCGCGTACCGATACCATTCGGCGGCGCGCTTGTCAACGTTGAGGCGAGAGCGCGAGAACGGAGGGAACGAGGCGTGCCGAACGTGGTGGTGCTTCTCAACGACTCGCTGCGTCGCGACCACGTGGCCGCGTACGGTCTCCCGCCACCCTGGCCGCGGACCGGACACGCGGGCGAGCCGTTCGTTCACACGCCCAACCTGGATCGGCTGGCGGCCGAGTCGACGCTTTTCGACCGCTTCTATTGCGGGTCGTACCCGACCGTGCCGTGCCGGTACGACCTGTTCAGCGGACGCTACGGCTTCCCGACGCGCGGCTGGCAGCCGCTCGAACCCGGCGACGTCGTGCTCTCCGAGCTCGTCGGGCGAGCGGGCGGGCTGCCCATGCTGGTCTACGACACGCCGATGCTCGGGAACGATTCCTACAACTACACGCGCGGCTTCGCCGGCGTCGACTTCCGCCGCGGCCAGCACGCCGACCGCTGGAACGTCGACCCGCTGGATCCGCCGCTGCCCTGCGCGCCCCACAAGCTCCAGCGCGTGCCCGCTACGAAGCTCTACCTGCGCAACACGGCCCACCGTGTCTACGAGCGCGACTGGATGGTCGGGCAGACGCTGTCGTCGGCGATGGACTGGCTCGAACGAAACCGCACTCGGGATGGCTTCCTGCTCTGGGTGGACATGTGGGACCCACACGAGCCGTTCGACGCGCCCGGTTTCGACGTGGCGCGCTACGCCGACCCGACGTTCGACGGCGACCAGGTGATCTACCCGCGCTACGGGCGGGGCGACTACATGACCGATGCCGAGCGCAACCACGTGCGCGCGCTCTACGCCGCGCTCGTCACCTGCGTGGACCGGTGGGTCGGGCGGTTCCTGGAGAAACTCGAGACGGTCGGCCTGGCGGGGAACACGCTGGTCGTCTTCCTGACCGACCACGGCCACCTCTTCGGCGACCACGACCTTCAGGGGAAGCCGACCGGCCCGTTCGGCCGGCTCTACGAGCCGACGACCCGCGTGCCGCTGATGATCCGGCATCCGAAGGGCATCGGCGCGGGCCGGCGGATCGGCGGTCTGGCGCAGCACCCCGACCTGGTGCCGACGATCCTCGAGTTCCTCGGCGTGGCGGTCCCCTCGGGCATCCACGGCCGGTCGCTCTGGCCGCTGATCGAAGGGCGCGCCGAGCGGGTGCGCGACGTCGCCTTCTCGGGGCGCTTCTCGCGCTTCGCCGACGGTGGGGCCGACCCGGCCGAGGCGGCGATGTTCGACGGCTGGGCGGGCGGTGGCCAGAGCGGTGAGCCGGTGACGGTGACGACCGAGGAGTGGGCGCTGGTCTGCCCGCCGGGTGTGGAGGGGCGGGAGCTGTACCACCTGCCGACCGATCCAGCCCAGGAGAGGAACGTGGTTGGTGCGCACGAGGACGTCGCCCGTGAGCTGCACGGACAGCTCCTCCGGTTCATGGCAGACGCTGGCGCGTCGCCGGAGCGGATCGCGCTCTACGTGGAGCCGCAGTCGCGGCTGGCGCTGCGGCGTGACGCGCGCCTGTACGCCATCGAGGACGAGCGAGGCCTGTGGCTCGCCTACCCAACCGAGGGCGAGGCGCGCTCGTACCTGACGCCGCGCCTCCGCGTCCGGGACGTCGAGCCAATGCACTTCGGCGACCTGCTCGCGCGCCAGCCGCGCGCGCTCGTCAACGTCCACGGGCAGTACTACCGGGCGGAGGACGTCGCGTAGGGGCCGGCGGCGGCGTTAGCTCGGCGGGGAAGGCAGGCCGGCCGTCAGGCCGCCGTCGACGGCGAGCACCTGCCCGGTGATCCAGCGCGACTCGTCGCTGGCCAGGAACACGGCCGCCCAGCCGACGTCCCAGGCGGTGCCCTCGTCGGGGATCAGCCCGGCCCGGGCGCGGCGCTCGCGCAGCGCGGGCGACATGTTCCCGGCCACCATGGGCGTGTAGACGTAGCCGGGCGCGATCGCGTTCGCGCGGATGCGGTGCTGGCCGAGCTGGCCGGCGAGCGAGAGCGTCAGGCCGACGACCGCTGCCTTCGCCGCGGCGTAGACCGTCAGCGACGTGGCGCGCAGGCCCGCGATCGACGAGACGTTGACGATCGAGCCGCCGCCGGCCTCGATCAGCCGCGGCGCGGCGGCCTGTGCCATGAGCAGCATCGACTTCACGTCGACGGCCATCGTCCGGTCGAAGCTCGGCTCGGTGACGTCGGCGAGCCGCGCGCCGTCGCCGACCCCGACGTTGTTGTGCAGCACGTCCAGCCGGCCGTACGCGTCCAGCGCCGCCCGAACCGTCGCGGCGCACGCGGCCATGCCAGTGAGATCGGCCTGCCACGCGATCGCCTCGCCGCCCTCGCCGCGGATCAGGTCGACCGTCTCCTCGGCGCGTTCGCGCACGAGATCGACGCAGAGCACCCGGGCGCCCTCGCGGGCGAACAGCACGGCCGTCGCCTTGCCGTTGCCGATGCCCGGCCCGCTCGAGCCGGCGCCTGTGACGATCGCGACCTTGCCAGCCAGCCGCCCCGCCATTGCCCTCATACTAGCGGCATGTGCCGAAGCATCAAGCCGCTCCGCAAGTACTCGGAGATCGCGACCGACGAGGAGATCCGCGCGGCGGCGCTCCAGTTCGTCCGTAAGGTCAGCGCGTTCCGGAAGCCGGCGCCGCGCAACGAGGCGGCGTTCAACCGGGCGGTCGAGGAGATCGCGACCGCGACCGCGCGCTTGCTGCGGGAGGTCAGCCCGCCGGCGCGCGGCGCCGAGAAGGCCCAGCCGTCCGCGCGGGGGCTGGCGTAGCGCGATCGCGGCCAGTCTCCCAGCGGCCGGGCGGCCGTCGTGCATTCATGGCGCAGAGGACGAGGAACCAGGGATGAACGAACCGACGCCACTGCCAGCGACGTGGTCCGGCCCCTGGGTTCAATTGGCCGCGTTCTGCGAGAAGGTCGTTCAGGACGCGCGGGGCGTCCTGAGTCTCATCAACGTCGTCGATCGGTTCACGGTGCCCATCCTCCCACCGGAGGGATCCGCGCGGATCTTCATCCCTTCCGTGTACATGGTGCTGGCCTTCAAGGCTGGCGAGGCCCGCGGCAGGCACATGCTGTCGGTGGATCGGATCGGGCCAGACGGGCTGCGCGAGCCTTCACCGCAGCAGTGGCCGATGCTCTTCGGGAGTGAAGACCGCCGGCACCAGGTCATCCTGGAGATGCCGATCCCTCACGAACCGGAGGGCGTCTACGGGTTCGAAGCGAGGATCGACGAACGAGTTATGACGTGGCTGCCGCTGCGAATCGTCCACCAGCCTGCCGGTCAGCAACGTTGAACCGGGTGCTGAACTGGAGGTGGCCGTGAGCAACCGTGCTTCCTTGGTCGCCGATGATTGGCGTCGCTCCCCACACCGCCCGCACGGCATTCGCGCGGGCGAGGAGGTTGTCGAGCGCGGTGCGCAGATCAGCATCCGCGCGGAGGGCGTTCTGCCGCTCCCCGACGGCAATCCAAGCCTGGTCGGCGAGTTCCCGCGTGCTGCTGTTGGACGAATCGGCGATCTCCTGCACGTGCTCCGCCAGCCATTCGTAAAGCTCGTCGATTGGCACCTTGCCGTCCGCTACAAGCCCCAGCATCCGGACTAGGTCTCGAGCGATATCCACGGATGTCCTCCCGCTGCTCCAACCTCGGCGTGCAGAGGGTGTGCCGGCGCATTTTTACGGTCGCTGTTCAATCGTGGGCAATTGGTGGGGCGGGCGCAGCGCGGCGAAATCCTGGTCGTGACCTTCAGGAGCTACCTGACACCCCCGGCGGCTCACCAAGAGTCCGGGACACGAACCGAGAAGGTCGAATATTACGACCGAAATGGACGCAGACTGGCGATCGCCATCACCGCCGCGTACGCCGCCTTCGGCGTCGTCGCCCAGCGCCGCGACGCCCCCGAGCGGCCCGGCGACTACTTCATCAAATACGTGGGTCCCGACGGCTCACTCGGAGCCTCCGGCTTGCCTAACCCGAAGTGGCTACACGACGGCTCGCGCGCTCTCATACCCTCGCACAGGGACGGTCAGACCTGTCCTGATTGCCTGGCGGCCGCGACGGCACCATAGACGCACGAACGGCGTGGCTCCCTGGCCGTCACGATACCTGGCGTCGGGCGCTGCCCGACGCACCGGCAGCTTCGGCCGCGCTAACCTGCCCGGTTCGGGCCACTGCCGACCTTGAGCAGGTGCTCACGACCTGGCCAGCGCGCCGCATTAACGTCGGTGGATCGGCCCAAGTCACGCCGTCACCCGGCCCGCGGCCAATCCTCCAGGGAGGGAGGAGGTCAGCGGAGCGCCTTCCGGAGGGCCTCGGCCGCCCCGGCGACTGCCTTCCTCGCGTCGTCGATCGAGGCGCTCATGCCGAAGAAGCCGTGAATCATCCCCGGGTACCTCACGAGCGTCACCGGCACGTCGGCTTCTTCGAGCCGCTTGGCGTACGCCTCGCCCTCGTCGCGGAGCGGATCGTATTCGGCCGTGATGACGAGCGCGGGCGGAAGGCCGCGCAGGTCTGTGGCGCGCAGGGGTGAGGCCATCGGCTCGGCGCCGGCCGCCTCGTTCGGTAGGTAGTGGCGCCAGAACCACGCCATGTCGTCGCGCCAGAGAAAGTAGCCGCGTGCGTTCTCGCGGTACGACGGCGTGTCGAGGTTGTAGTCGGTGACCGGGTAGATCAGGAGCTGGAACGCGATCGGCGGACCGCCCGCGTCTCGCGCCATAAGGGACACGACCGCGGCGAGGTTCCCGCCCGCCGAGTCGCCGCCGACCGCGAGGCGGCGCCCGTCGGCGCCGAGCTCGGCGGCGTGATCGGCCACCCAGCTCGTCGCCGCGTGGCAGTCCCGCGGCGCGGCCGGGTACTTGTGCTCGGGCGCCAGGCGGTAGTCGACCGAGGCGACGACGCAGCCGGCCGCGTTGCAGAGCGCTCGGCACACCCCGTCGTGGCTGTCGAGGTCGCCGATGACCCATCCGCCGCCGTGGTAGTAGACGAGCACGGGCAGCCGCGTGCCATCGCTCGTCGCGCTCGGGATGCCGGTCGACGGGTCGGGCCAGTAGACCCGGATCGGGATCTGGCCGGCCGGGCCCGGGATCTTCCGGTCTTCGACCTTCGCCACCGGCTCGACCGGAGCGTTGAACATCGCGCGGCGTCGGATCGCGTTGGCACGCGCCTCGGCCGGCGTGACGGTGTGTACCTGCGGGAAGCCGGCGGCGTCGATCGCCTCGATGACGTGCTGGGCCTGCGGGTGGAGCGGCACGCTCGTACCTCCTACGAGGTGTGGCTGGACCGCCCCCATTTTGGCGTAAAGAAGTTGCCGCCGATGGCGCGGTCCACCGGGGGCTCGTCCGGCGCGCCGCGCGCGCCGGGCGGGTAGATCACCGATGGAACCCGCTCGCCCAGGAAGCGCCTGACCCAACCGCCACGCGCCCGTGGGTCGTCGGTCGCGAGGACGTGCTCGAGGCGCTCGAACTCCTCGTCGCTCAGCTCGTAGAGCCGGTTCCCGTCCGGGTGGCCGAGGAGCACGCGCTTCATGGCCTAACTGTAGTCGGTATAGTGCGCGCGCGAGGAGGAACATGGACGATCGCGCCAGAGTCAGCGCCATCCGCGAACAGCTCCCGGCCGTCAACCGCTACGCGTACCTCAACACGGGCACCTACGGGCCGATGCCGCTGGCGTGCGAGCGGGCGGTGCGCGAGTGGCTCGCCGACGAGCTGGCGGAGGGGCGCATCGCGCCCGGACGGATGCCGAGGGGTGCGGCGGTCAAGGAGGGTGCGCGGGCGGCGCTGGCGCGGCTGCTCGGCGCCGACCCGACCGAAATCGCTCTCACCCGCAACACGAC
>Ga0070741_10013996_pt1 | contig 13995 bp, 13 predicted proteins | sample Coa_R1_4_FD_66440 | JGI IMG/M metagenome (GOLD analysis project Ga0070741, IMG submission 66440) | Surface soil microbial communities from Centralia Pennsylvania, which are recovering from an underground coalmine fire - Coalmine... | ecosystem: Environmental > Terrestrial > Soil > Unclassified ... | reverse complement strand
GTACACCAATAACGAGGGCGGGACCCACCCGGCCATGCTCAACTGCGGGTGTCTGACCCGCCGCCGGGCCGACGAGGTCGTCTACCAGCCCCACGTCAACCTGCTCTACTCGAACGGCACGTTCGACCGGGAGCCGATCGACACGACGGGCGACGTCTGGCGGGCGAACGCGGACCGGGAGGCGACGGAAATCCTCGACACACGGGAACTGGTCGAGTCGCTCAAGGCGCTGGCGGACACGCCCTTGAACTTCACCGACGCCGTCATGCACCACCTCCGCGTCAGCAAGGCCGCGGACCCGCTCAAGCGGTTCGTCCTGTCCTGCCTGGGGGTCGAGAAGTAATGCCCATTAGCGTACAAGAGTACCAACGCCTCAAGGAGATGGAGGCGGAACTGGTCAAGGAGGTCGAACAGGGCCGCGGCGGGCTGCGGGAGTTGAAACGCCGTCTCAAGAAGGAGTTCGGCTGTTCGACCGCGGCCGAGGCGAAGGCTTTGTCCGCCAAGCTTGCGAAAAAAGAGAAACGACTGGAGGCCGAAGTCCGCCTGCTCATGAAGGGGGTCGAGGATGTCTACGCCGACCGGCTCGAAGGTTGACGCCTACCGCAAGCTGGCCGGCCGGGCGCTGGCCGACTACCGGCACGCCGTCGCGTCGGTCAAGGACGAGCGGGCCGGACTGGCGGACCTGAAGGCGGCCGAACAAATCGCCCGGGACGGTCAGACGGTCCTCCAACTGGTCGCCCACGCCGTTCAGGAGAAGGCGATCCGGCAGATCGAGAAGGTCGTCACCCACGCGATCCGGACCGTCGGCTGGGACTACGATTTTAAACTCAAAGTCGAGCGGAAGCGAGGCAAGACGGAGGCTAAGCCGGTCTTCGTCCGCGACGGTCACGAGGTTGACCCGCGGTACGGCGCCGGCGGGGGCGTGACAGACGTCGCGGCGTTCGCCCTGCGCCTGATCGTCTTGAAGATGAGCACGCCGAAACTGAGGCAGCTGGTCGTTCTCGACGAACCCTTCAGGGGGATCAATGGTGAGGAATACCGCCGCCGGGCGGCGGAACTGGTGGAACGGCTGGCGGCGGACCTGAACGTGCAGGTCGTCCTCGCCACCGGCCACGACTGGTTACGCATTGGGGAGGTTAAGGAGCTATGAGTCTCAAGCACGTCACGATCGCCTGCGACTGGCCGGGGTGTGAGGTCCAGCTGGCGAGCGAGTACTATCTTGGTTTTCTCCCGGACGCCTACTGGTGCTCGCGTGGGGAGCACCTGTACGGCCCCCACCTGTGCCCCGACCACCGCCACCACACCCGGGACGAGTTATACGCCGCCCTTATTACTTCTGCCACTGGCACGCCCCCGCCGCCGCGTTCACCCAATCCACCCCCGCCTCGGCCTTGACCTCGTACTCCCCGTCCGGGCCGGCGGTCATGGCGTCGTAGGCCGCCTGCATTTTTCCCGCCCCGTACCCGCTCAGGTGCCGGCCGGAAACGCCCCAGCGGTAGACGTAAGAGATGTCCTTGGGGTCGGTCAGGCGGGTCGGGTTGACGGTCAGATTGGCCTCCGCCCACCGGTGAATCCTCGCGTCCTGGTCCCCGGTCGTCTTCTCGTACCGGTTGTAAAACTCCGCCCGCCGGTAGGCCGAGCAGTTGTGGCCGTAGCCGTTGCCGTCCGCCCGCATGGCGCCGGACCCGAACTCGTAGTACCACCACAGGCCCGGCGTCCAGTACGGGTAGTCCGACAGCATCGAGACCGCCTGCTCGGCCCTCCACGGCAGGGAGACGTCGTCGTCCTCTTGGGGTATGATGACGGAGCCGGCCGCGAGCAGGACCATCAGGTTGTACTTCTCCCCCAGCGTCCGAATCCGGTACGGCCAGTTGACGATCCGCACCCCCTGGGCGGCGAGAATGTCCTTGCAGACGAGGGTCTGGCCGGGGGCGTCGTTCAGGATCAACAACTCCCGGTGCGGGTAAGTCTGGCGGAGATACCAGTAGACGGCCTCGTTGAGCAGGTGGGGCTTGAGTGCCGCCGTCCCGTAGGTCGGGCAGACGAACGTCACGGTCGGGTCGTGGAGGCCCGCCGCCAGTCCCGAGTGGAACCGCGGGGTCGTCCGCTCCAACTCTTTTAGTATCCTGTCGGGCACGACATCCTCCGAATAAAAATCCCCGGCCCGCCGCCCGCACCCGACCCTACCCGGAGGGGGTGTCGGGTAGTTGACGTCGGGGGGCGACGGCCGGGGGAAGTATACCAACCCCATTCAGGTTCCCGCTAGATCGGCCGGCGGCCCCCCGTAGTTCCGGACGTTCGGCCTGGGGTCCGGCCACGCCTTGCCGGCGAGGGCGTCGGCCCACTCCTCGGCCGACAGCACCGCCCCGAAGTGGCCCCGGATCGGCGTCGGGTCCAGGCCGAGCCGCTTGAACTCGCAAACGTAGTTGTGAATCCGGTCCCACTTCACCAGCCGGTACGGGACGGTCGGGCGGTGGAAGTGGTGCCACCACTTCGCCCCGGGCACGCACCAGCACTTCCGCCCGGCTTGGCGGTAGCGGTAGCCGGTCGTCATCTCCTCCCCGCCGAACCCGCGGCAGTCGGGGTGGAACGGGAGCCATGCGTCCTTGCGGCAGGCGAAGAACCCCATCCCGTGCCCGGGGACCGGGAACGGGGCGGCGAGGTACGACCGACAACCGAGTTCCTCTAGCCTCTTCTCGTGACAGGACCATTGCAGTGGCGGCAGGCCGACCTCCTCGCAAGACAGGGTCCGCTGCTCGCTCTCGGACTCTAGCGAGACGTACTCCAGGTCACGGTCGTTCCGGGTCAGGACGGAAAAGAGTTTGTAGTCGGCCTTCGGGCACGGCTCGTTGGCGTACCGCTGGTAGGTGATGCCGACGCCGCAGCGGGTACATTTATTACCCTCGAACGAGTGCCTGTGGTCCCCGCGGACCCACGCCCGCCCCCACGTCCCCCACATCTCCGCCCGCCACTGGTCGTTCATGTGGGTGGCGAGGACGGCGTCCCCCTCGGTCATCATCGGGCCGTGGAGGAGGTCGGGGCAGTCGGCCCCGTGGTCGGCGTAGAACAGGTCCAGTGAGAGGAAGAAGCCGGGGTAGAGTAGGACGTGGGGGTCGATGCAGGCGACGTACTCGGTCTTGGCCTCCGCGAAGATTCGGTTGCGGGGCGGGGCCGTCCCCTTCGGCGTCGGCATCGGGACGTACCGCCCCCGCCCGGTCTTCGTCACGAACCGGGCGAGCGGGTTGTACTTGAGTTTCGTCCCCGGGTCGGTGATCTCGTAGGGGTTGTTGTCAACGACGATGACCTCCTTGACCTCCGGGTGGTGGATCAGGAGCGACATGGCCGTCATCGCCGCCCGGATTCCCTCCGTTTGGTTGTTGGGGTCGTCGTATACCGCGAACCCGACCGTCCAATGGGACATTCTAATCCTCCCCTCGAAGTGGACACCCACGGCCGTAGCAAATCCTCACGCCGTCGATCATGTGCCGCTTGTCGTCCGCCCGGGAACACCTCCCGGGGTCGTCCGGGTGGTTACACGCCCGGACACTCAACTGCACGACCCGGGCCGGGCAGTCAGACCGCCACCGCTCCAGAACGACACCCTCGTATTGACAGGGCACGGACCTTACCGTGACCTTCGGCCGCTTCGTAACGTTTTGACTCCTGGGAGGTCGGCCCTGTGGGGTAGCCACACTGGCGGTCGGTTGAGGCTTCCAGTCCCACTTCTCCGGATGCCCGTCCAACTTCTCAAGGAGTCGGGTCCGGAGCCACTCACTAGGCTCCGCATCGACGGCGTCACGAAGGTCTGGCGGTAGTGGCTGTTTCTCACTCATGAATAAACCGGGCAACTCGTAACTTCGTTCTGGCCGATGGACATGCTGCCACCCGTGTTACTGCCGCCCGGATAAACGTACCCGAAGCCCCACCCCGTGCCGGACGCGGGCACGGTCCCGGAGGGCGCCTGTCCGGTAACGAGTGTCAGCCCCCCCGTCGTCCACGCCCCGGCGGCCGGCACGTCGATCTCGATTTCGTGGGTGGAGTCGTCGTAGATGACCGCCACGTCGTACCAGCCGTCCCGCGTCACGGGCGGGCCGAGGTGGACCTGTGAGGTGCCGCTCCAGAGGGATGACGTGCCCGTCCGGGTCAGCGTGATTGGCGGGGCGTAAACGTCCACGCAGTCCGGGTCGTCGTTGCAAATGTGCAGCATCCCGCCGGACCAGCAGAATGCGGGGGTGACTACCGGCGTCGTTACCGTCCCGTCGATCGTCGCCCCGGCACACGCCCCGGCCGAACAGGTCAGCGAGAAAGAGGCGACACCGTCTACCACCGTCACCGGACCCGACCCCCTGCATACGACCGTGCCGTCGGGGGCACGGAAGACGAAGGAGATCGTGCCGTCCTTATCCAACCTAATCTCAACCGTAGACGCCCGGTCAGGAAGAGACGGGTCGTCACAGAAGCAGGTGTACCACCCGGTGTTCGTCTGTGTCACCCACGCCCCTTGCGACCCGTCCCAGACGAGCACGTTGGTAAAGCAGATAAAGTGAGGATTCTCGGCTGACCCTCCACCGTAATCCCGGAGGCAGTCCGGCAGGGAGTAGTTAATGGCGACGTAGTTCTCGTCCCCTTCGTCGCCGGGTGCCTCATCCAACCCGATGCCGGGTGTAAATGCCCCGGCGGACGTGGGGCAGGGGACGCGGGAGATTTCAACGTGCCCTGATACTCGACCGTTGAATATGGCAGATGCGGGATCATACCCCCCCACCTCCGGAATGTCGAAGTCGAAGGAGAAATGAGAGCAGTCCTCCGACGCGGTTGCGGTGGTAAGGGTCGTGCGGTTAAGTAGATTGCCCGGGTTGCCGGGGTCCGTGGCGACCGGGGACACCACAACCTCGGCAACAAGAGTACCGTCCGGGAGGGCGTTGTACCAATCCTCCCAACTAAGCGGAATCGGAAACGTGAACCCGGACCGTTTGCAAAAGATACTCAGTGTAAGACTAAAATACCCTGGTTGAAGGACACACCCCCCGACGCTCGTAGTCGCTGCATTCGAGACTCGGCTGTAGACGTATGTTGTCCCCTCGAATGGTACGGCCTCATTAAGAATGCCCCCGGGGATCGTCAGCGTCGTAATCGACGAGTCGCTGATCGTCATGCCGGACACCGTCGCCACGGCACACAGTTGAACGCCGGGCGGCGTGCAGCAGCGGTCTTCAGGACAGCAGCAGTCTCCGAAGTCCGTGTCTTCTGCCGGGCGGATGCCCACGACCTGCCTCCTAGTGGGGCGTCCCGGTATAGAGGTTGGTGATGTCGGTCGTGGACAACTCGTAATTAGCGAAGAGGATGTCGTCTAGGTCCACATCGGCGTTCCAGTGGCCAACGCCGTTCGGCCCGCCGCCGATACTCACGTTGTTGATCCCGGTCGGCGTCTTGTTACTGGTGTCCTGCCCGACGTTTGCCGCGTTGATGTAGGTCCGCCGATCCGTAGCGTTTTTGAACACGAACGCACCGTGATACCACTGGCTTTCCGAGAGGGTGAGGGTGTCAACCGCGTCGGAGTGGAAGCCGCCGGTATACGTCGTGATGTAGCACGCCTTGGGCGACAGGTCGCCCCGGTAGTCGCACCGGTAGCCATCCGTGGCCGCCGTCGTCGTGTTGGTGACGATCACCAGCGGCGAGAACGACGCCGAAAGCCCGCGGAACCACAGGCAGATCGTGAACGGGTAGGTGGTGACAATCGCGGAGGCAAACAGCAACTCGTTGACGGACGCGGCGGTGAACCGCACGGCGTTCTTGCCGTTCTGGACGGCCAGCTTGAGGACGGGCCGCTGGCCCGCGGTCGTCTGCGTGACGTGGTTGCCGTTGCCGGACGAGTCGAGCCACTGGCCGACCGGGTCGCCGTCCGCCGTCGCGGCGGTGCCGCCCACCGTCTGCTTGAGGCCGGACCCGACCCGCAGCATCGCCAGGGGGGACAGCGCGGCGACGGGGTCGTAGGGGGCGACCCCCAGCGCCGCGACGTTCGGGGCGTAGAAACCTCTCCGGAGTCCTATCATGTGAAGTTCCCCACGCCGATTGCCGTGACGTTCGCCCCCGTCGTCACCTTCCAGGCCCCGGCCGTACTCTTGATCCCGAGCGGGACGAAGAACGGGACGAGGCCGCCGACGCTGTCGGTGCCGCCGGTGAAAATGGTAATCGCCGACCCCGAGCCGTCCTTGATGCTCACGGCCCCGGGGCTGGTCGTCCCCGGGATGACGAGGACGCCGGCGAGGTAGTCGCCCGTCGCCCCGGTCGCGCCCATCGCCTGATCCGCCTGGCTCGCGGCCACGGTCTCGTAGGAGCCGGCGTTGAGGTCGGTGATGTAGACCTTGTTGGTGGTCCCGGGCGTGGTCTGATCGATCGCAACCCTACCGATGACGTTCGTACCAGCCGGCAGTGCGGCGTTCACCTGCACGCCGTTGGTCGTCCCCGGCGTTGTCTGGTCGATGCCCACCTTTCCGATGATCGCCGTCCCGGCGGACAGGACCATGCCGCTGATCGTGCGGACGTAGTTCTTGATGCCTTTGAGCAGGCTAATCCCGGTCCGGGCCGTGGCGTCCTCGACCGCCGTTGACGGCGTGTCCGTCGTCGTCCCGAGTGCCACGTTGGCTCCGTCGGCGACCGTGACGGCACCCCCACCACCCAACCCCCCGTCTCCAGGCTGGATCACGACCGCCAGCGTCCCGGACGTGCGGGCCGTGCAGCGGACGCGGACGTTTGTGACACCCCCGACGGGGGCAAAGAACAGGTACGCCTTGTTGTCCGACGCGGTGAGGGACGTTACCGTGCCCGTCGCCCCGTCGGGCTTGACCGCGAGGGGGAACCACGTCGTCCCGCCGTCGGAACTCTTCTCGAATACGACCGTGCCGTTCCACGTCCCACCCACCTGAATCGCCACGGACGCGGAACCGTACAAAGCCAACGAGACCGAGCTGCCGGCGTCCGGTGTGCCGAGCAAGATCACCTGACTGTCCGAATTACTGCCGGACGTGACCGTGGCGTCCGCGGCCGTGATACTCCCCGCAGCGGGGAGTTGGTTTTTCGCCAGCCGGTGCGGGGTGAACGGAGCACTCCCGCCGTCACCCTCAGCCGAGAAGTTCCGATTTACGCCGGTGGCGTCTTTCCCGACGAAACTCATGACAGTGTCTCCTCACCCGTAAACCGGGATCAGTCCGCTCATACTCGGCCCAGAGAAGTCGGGACCGGCACCGCCGGACGTGGGGCTGCACGGCCGCTCGGGCGTACAGTAGATCGGGGTCGGGCCGTCGCCGAAATCGAAATCCGGGGGCATCTGCTGGGCGAAGTAAATGCCGTTCCCGTCGGTGCTGAGCGGGGCGTTCGATTTCTGAAACAACTGCACCTGAACAGGACCACCGGACTCGTCCGCGTCGGGGTCGTCGAGGCTACCGAGGTCGTAGAATCCGTCCGTAACTGAGAAGCCCTGCAACAACCCCGGGTAAAAGTCGTACCCGGCCGACGAGTAGTCACTGAATCCAGTCACCCTAACAAACCCGCTGTCGGGGGCGTTGACGTACTTGAAGACGAGGCCGGCCCCGAGACAGATTGGGTTAAGTGAGACTGGCCCCTTCGTCACCCACACGACCGTTTGGCGACCCGTCTTGGGGTCAATCAGCGGGACGCGGCGGTTGCCCTGAATCTCGTAAAGCTGATTCCAGCATTGTGTACCACCAACGTACTGACCGTCCGGATGGGCGTCGGACGGCGGCGTCTTGAGGATCACGGCCGGCTGGTTACTACACGGCTTGCACGCCACCTTGGCCCAGGCGTAGCCGCGGTCACAGTCACCACCGGACGGCAGGTGTGTGTCCGGGTCACAGGGCGTGACGGTCCCAGTACCGGCGGAGAAGTCGTCCGGGTTGGCGTCAGCGTCACCCGGGCCGGCCAGCAGTACCGCCCAGAAACCGCCGTCGTCGGACGTTGCTCCAATGACGGACATTACTGTGACGAGAGACACCGACCCGTATGACCCGGTGATGACCCCGATATACCTCTTACCCTCGGTGAGCGACGCGGCGTTGTCTACACTCTCAACCCAGCACGTTTCCTCCTTATAGTACCACGCCCCGCCGTCGGGGCTGGTGTTGGCCGGGTTGCGGGCGATAATCCGGCCCGGGTAGACCCACCCGGCCGCGGCCGTCGTGGTAGTCGTCGAGGTCGTTGAGGACGTCGGCGTCGTCGAGGTGGTCGAAGACGTGGAGGACGTCGTACTGGAGGTCGTCGTCGAGGTTTCCGTCGTACTGGAAGACGTCGTGGTCGTGCCGCCGACCGCCTGCTGGGCCGGGCCGGTGACGACCACGACGACGGCGGTCAGTCCCCTGGACGGCGGCGCCTCCTCGTCGAATCCGAACGAGGCGTCCTCAGTCTCGGCGTCGAACGTCTGTTCCGACAGGCGGCGGAGCCAGTCCGGGTCGGGGATGTTGAGCGGGTCCGGCACCGACTACCCCCCGAGACCTTTGACCAGTAAGTCCTTGAAACTCAGATACCGGTAGATGATGAAACCGAGATAGACCGGGTTGCGGAACCCCGTCGCGTCCTTCTTGACCGGCTGGCCGAACCCGTTCAAGAGGTCGGGGTGACTGATCGGGTGCCCGGCCCGGGTGATCGGAATGGGAATGCCGGCGGCGACCTCTTGCGGGACCGGACCGAGTATCCCCGGCTGGTCCTCGGGGGGCCAAAGGGGCAACCTGTAATTCGAGCGGTCGAGAATCAGGGGCTGCCAGCCGAGGTAGTAGTAGTTGTCCTTGAGCGGGTCCGTGTCCTTCGGGTCAACCGGTCGCTTGACCAGCCACGGCGGGGCGTCCGGCGGGTTGCCCTCAAGGTCAGGGTCCCCGAGAATGCCGCCGCCGCCGGACCGGGTCGGACTGCCGGCCGGCGGCGGCGACCCGTCCGGTTTGGTCTCGTCACCCTTCACGGACCCGGGGGGCATCGAATCGAGGTCCGTGCTGCCGTAGTCCTTGGCCGGGTAGCCGCCGTCGTCGGTCGGGGTGCCCGAATCACTCATAGGAAATCTGAGGACGATTTTCGGGACCTTCTCCAACCAAAGGATCGGGGCGAATCGGATTTTATACGTCACCACCCAGTACCGGTAGTTCCCCTTCCACGCCTGTTCGGCGTGCGGCGGCATACACTGGACGCACCCCTTCGGGTAGTTGAGGAACTTGTCGATGTTCAGGGCGTAGGAGTAAATCTCACCCTTCTCGACCTTGTAGTCGAGTTCCTTGCGGACGATGTTCAGGACCGGGTACGAGATTGGGAAGGTCAGCGGCGGACTGAACGGCAGCTTGCTGGACGCCTGGATCGGCGTCCCCCGGCGGTCCTTGAACCAGTTGGCGTACTGCATGGTCTCTTCGGTCCAAGAGACCTTCGGCCGCTCCAGTTCCGGGTGGTCCGTGTCCGGCTCGTTACGGCCCGACTCGGTGGAGTAGGTACAGGTGACGACCCAGTTCTGCCAGTCGTCCTTGTACTGCGGTTCGGCCTTGACGGTCTTGAGTACCGCGAGGAGGTCGTAGGAGTACGGCGTGATGTAGAGACTACCGCGGCGGGGGAGGCCGGGGCAGGCGGCGACGTTCGTGTCCGACAGGCCCTTGACCCGGACGACGACGAGGAACTTCCGGACGTGCTCCCGCGGCCCGGTCTGGTTGTAAACGGTCCCCCCGTCCGGGACGAGCATCTCGTCACAGAGTTTGAAGATCGAGTTCGTCGGGAAGTACTCGGCCATTACTGGGGTCCGATCGGGACGACGGGGATGGCATTCTCTTGGAGGTAGTCACGAATTTCAGTCATCCGCTTTTCGAGGTCTCCCGACAGGCTGTTGGCGAGTGTCAGGGTCCGAAGAATCTCCTCTTGCGTAGTCTCGGTCTGTAGCTGGGCCTTGGCGATCGTGTCCGCCGCATCGGACGACCCGAACCCGGCCGCCGACGTCAGGTGGTCGGCGTAGTTCTCGATGCCACCGAGGCTGTGTCTAAGGGCCTCGTAGCTGGTGTACTTTAACTCTGTGAGTTCCCGCGACCCGGGCTTGACGACATTCTTATCGAGCAGTTCTTGGATCAGGCGACCCTGATTCTGGTAGCTCTCCACTGGCGTCATGCCCGTACCGAAGACGGGGTTGTCGGTCCCGAGGCCGAATCCCGTCTTCCTCACGGCGGACAGGTACAGGTCCCTGGCCTGCGTGGACAGGTCCTTGTTCGGGTTGACCTCGGCGCCGAACCCGAATTGCTTCGCCATCACGTCCCACCACCCTCCCCCGGTCGCCGCCGCGGCCCGCTGGGCGTCGAGGTTTCCCCGGACGCCCGCGAACAGGTTGCCGACCACGCCCGGCCCGGCCCGCAGCCCGCCGGTCAGCGCCGCCACGGCACGATCAGCCGCCGTCACGGAGTCATCCGGCCGAAGACTCGGCGGCAACATGCCCTTGTCGTTTAGGATTCCACCACCCCGGAGACTCGGTGGAATCCAGAACTCCTTCTTGAGTGGATTCCAGTTAGTCAACTCACTGACGATGTTGCCCCATCCCTCCGCATACTTGGCAATCGCCTTACCGAATGAATACAAGGCATCGATCACGTCCGCGAGGACAAACCCCGCATTGACGAGACCAGTGGCGAATGCTTCGGTGGCATTGACGAGACCGTCCATCGCCCCCTTGACGATTTCACCGATGTCCATGTTGCCGAACATCGCCTCCGGGTCGAACCCTCCAGGTAGTAGAGTCCCGGCGACGGCCATGCCAACGTTCCCCAACTCATGAAGACCCGCCCCGGCAAACTCCCCGACGACGGACGCGAACTTCTCTAAATCCCCCATGTGATTCGTGATCCAGTCCCCGACGGACTGCATCATCTCGGCGATCCCCGACGACTTCAGGAACGCCTCACCCATCCCGGCGACGGCGTCTTGGACAACGGTGTCGAGTCTCTGCCAATGGCCAATGGTCGTCTGGATCGCGTCGTGAGACAACTCATGAAAAGCCCCACCCGGGTTGGTCAGCCTGTTGATAGTCTGGACGGCGACGTTGGCCGGGACCATGTTGGTCCGGCTCAGGGCTTTGAAGGCCCCCTCACTCACTCCCATCGTTTCGGCGAAATCCCCGCCCCCGACCCCCAACGCCGCGAACTGGCGGGCGGCCGAGTCCGAGAGAACATTCTCGTCCATGACGTGCCCGAACAGTGAGGCCAATTTCCCCATCCGCCCGGGGTCGCCCATGCCGATCGCGCCGAGGCGGGACGAGGCGGGTCCGACGTCCGCCGGCGCCAATCCGGAGATCAATAGCGTCTGGGCGACGGCCGCCTGTACGTCGCGGGAGTATTGGGAATCCCCGGCCATGCCCTTGATGTCGCCGAACATGGCGTTGCCGGCGACCGGGCCGAGTAACGCCCCGAATCCGAGGCGGGTCTGCTCCTGCCGCATCCCGGCGTTGACCATCGACTGAAGGACCGACCCGGCCATGCCGGCACCGGACTTTAGACCGGAACCGAGGATGCCACCGACGGTCCCCACGACCGAGGAGATTACCTCGCCGATGGCGCCGACGATGCCGCCGACCAGACCGGTCACGGCCCGGAACAGTGTCGCCGCCAGCTGTGACCCGACGACCACGGCGAGGGAAATCGGCAGTCCCGTCCCGCCGCTACCGAGGGCGAGGGCGGCGCCGACCGCCCCGCCGAGGAACTCGATGCCTCCGGAGATGCTCTTACCGAGACCGGAGATCGCCTTGCCGACGGCGCCACCCGTACCTGAGAATGTGGCGCCGACGATCTTGGCGAGGGACTCGACGCCGGTGCCGACCACGTCGCCGAGTACCGACACGCCGGCAGCGGTCCCCTGTCCGGACGTGACGCCGTGGAGTAGGTGTGTAGCCCCGCCGAAAAGTGATTGCGACGTCGTGCCGAGTCCGTGGAGAAGTGACCCGCCGATCTGACCCCCGCCCTGGGCAATCCCCTGGGCGGCCTGTCCCATGCCAGAGAATATGGAGTCCAAGCCGCGACGCATCTCGAAAATGCCGGCGAACAGGCCGGCGTGACGGCCGAACGCCCCGAACCCCCGACCGGCCCCCTGGATTCTCTCCTTAGTACGGTCCCACCACGACATTCCCTGGCGGATGGTGCGGATGCGACGTCCGACGGCGAGGGGGTCCGCGTCGGGTGGTTCGGCGGAAATGCCGAACAGGTCCGCGGCATTCTGACGCCGCTGCCGGTCGGCGTCGATAATGGCCCTATCCCGGGCGCGTCGCCGGGCCGCCGCGCCAGCCAGCCGACGACCCTCCGGGGTGTACTCGCCGAACACCTCACGAAGATCGGACGCGGACGCACCCCGTTCCGCCCGCGTGTCGGCGAGTCCTTGCGCCCGGCGAATCCGGGCCTGCTGGATTGCGAATTGTCGATCAGCCTCTAATATCCCCTCTTGCACCATCCCCCGCCCGGCGAGAGACATACCCTCGATCATTCGACGGGAGGCAGCAACGTCCCCGCCCTGGACGCGGCCTGATGCCGACATGCCGGCCAGCATTCTGGCACCGGCCCGCGGGTCAGTTAGGCGGCCGGAGGCGGTCATCCCCGCTATCGACTGCCAATTCTCAGGCAGGTTTTGGCGGGACAGCCTCTCGACCATTCGGGCGGACGCCTCGCGGTCCCGTTGCTCGCGGCGGGCGAAGTCGGTCAGTCCCGACACCATGCTTCGGGGCCGGCTCGCCGTCCGACCCGAGCCGACATTCATAATGTCGCCGATGTCCCCGTGCCGGGACCAGAAGTTCACGAGACTTCGGAGAGTTGATTCCAACTTGCTGACGGCGGCGGCCTGCCGGTTGAACATCTGCTCGGCAGTAGAGAAGTTTGTGTTGTTCCGGGCCACGCCGGTCAACTTCTCATACGCCGCGGCGGCCCGGACGAGGGGATTCACCCAGGCGTCCACGTCGGCAATGAACTTCTGTACGACCGGTTCGAGGTCCACTAGTCCGCTTCCCTCATCACGTCCGGCCGGGCCGGCCCGTTCGTCCGAATTTGCTGGCCCGCCAGGAACGCCCCCCACGCCGCCATCGACGCCTCAGTCTTCTCTTTCAGCAGGCGCTGGTACGCCTCCTCCTCGCCGAGTTCCTCGTCCTCGGGAACCGGGGTCGCCGCGACGGGCTTGGCCGGCCCGAACTCGATGAGGAAATCCTCCATCTTCAGGTTCGGGCGGTCCGGCCGGGTGGACAGGACGTGCTTGACGGCGTGCCAGACGAGGTAGAGCCAGAAGGCGATCTGGGCGAAATACCAGTCCTCGCGGTGCCGTCGGTTCAGGTCGTCCTCCATGTCCAGTCGCAGCTTGTGGGTCCACCACAGGAACTCCGTCGGCCCGATCCGGCGCCTCGCCTCCTTGAGGCCGGGGATGTGGAGGCGTTGGCACAACTCCATCCACATCCACAGCCGGCCGCGGGCCTCTACCCTTTTCCCTCCCGGTCCCGGGCCTCGTCGGACAGGCCGCACTTGTCCTGACACTTGTCAAAGAGAATGGCCTTGACCCGCGGCCCCCACCCCTGGACGACCGTCGCCGGGACGGGCCTGCCGTCCGGGTACTTGAGACACTGGGAAATGAGTTCCTCGCGGAAGCCCTTGGAGTCGAACTCGGCGAGCCGGCCCTGCTTGTCCAGCTTCCGCCGCCGGTCGGCCGACCGCAGCCACCCCTCCAAGTCCTCGGCCTCGCCGAGGACGTAGTCGGTCACGACGCCGTTCCGGTCCGCGATCGGGATGACCTCGGTCGGTTCGTGCTCGGTCAGGACGGTCCGAGTTTCGCCGGTCTTCGTTTCGTCAGCCACTTGCACAACCCCCCTCTAGTGGCCCGTGTCTGGCCCGGGAGGGCACCCCGCCCTCCTTCTCCCACGACCCCGGGTCCTTCACCGCCGTCAGAATCTCTACCTGCCCCTCTTGAACGGTCCGCCGCGTGTCCTTCATCTCCAATTCCAGCAGG
>Ga0070741_10013995_pt1 | contig 13995 bp, 10 predicted proteins | sample Coa_R1_4_FD_66440 | JGI IMG/M metagenome (GOLD analysis project Ga0070741, IMG submission 66440) | Surface soil microbial communities from Centralia Pennsylvania, which are recovering from an underground coalmine fire - Coalmine... | ecosystem: Environmental > Terrestrial > Soil > Unclassified ... | reverse complement strand
CCACCGACGGGCCGTCGCGGTACGTCCGCGCCTGGCGTCACATCCACGACATCTTCGTCCAGGAGGGCGCGAGGAACGCGGTCTGGGTGTGGTGCCCGAACGCCTCCGACGTCCCCGCCCAGCCCTGGAACCACTGGACGAACTACTACCCGGGCGACGCGTACGTCGACTGGGTCGGGCTCGACGCCTACAACTGGGGCACCACCCAGTCGTGGTCGTCGTGGACGAGCCTCGCCTCGATGATGGCCGGCGTGTACGCGTCGTACGCGGCGCGGAAGCCGATCATGGTCGCCGAGACCGCCTCCACCGAGCAGGGCGGCAGCAAGGCGACCTGGCTGCAGGACGTGCGGTCGGCGATCAAGTCCACGTTCCGGTCGGTGGCCGCGCTCGTCTACTTCGACCAGCGCAAGGAGGCAGACTGGCAGGTCGACTCGTCCGCCTCCTCGCTCGCCTCCTTCAAGGCGCTGGCGAACGACGCCTACTTCCGGCCGTAGCCGGAACTTCGGCCTCGCCGGCCGCCGGAACGGCGTACCGTCGCAGCTCCATCTCGCCGCCCAGCCGGTAGTCGGCGGTCAGCCGGTAGCGGCGGTCGAGCGCTGCGCGGATCTTCCCACCCGGGTCGAAGACGTTCTCGAAGGCGATCGCGACCCACAGCGCCGAGCCGGCGTGCCGTGCCGCGATCCGCGGGATGTCCGAGCGGACGGTGCGCGCGGGGCCGTGGCCGGCGCTGAGCAGGCCGTAGACGGGCAGCTGCTCGTGGAAGTAGTAGTCGAGGGGGGTCGTGTAGAACCAGGGCATCACGATCACGGCGTCGCCCGGACGCATGTGCCGGACGATGAGCGACGAGGCGCCGCGCCAGTCCTCGCGCGCCTGGTTCGACGCGTCGAAGTTGTCCACGAACGTCGCCGCCGAGAAGGTGGCGACGACGAAGGCGACGGCGAGCAGCGTGCGCCGGCCGGCGAGGCGCGAGGTGCCGAGCGCGAGCAGCAGGAACAGCGCAGGCGAGGCCACGATCACGTAGCGCTGCAGCCACAGGTTCTGCTTCCAGACGTTGAGGCCGAAGACGGTGCCCAGGGTGAGCACGAGCCAGGAGACGAGGAAGACGACGCGCGGCGAGCGCAGCGCCCGGCCGGCGTCGCGGCTCAGCCCGACGAACGCCGCCGCGAGCGGCCAGCTGCCGGCGAGCACGCGAGCGACGATGCCGAGCACGCCGGCGCCGCCCGCGAGCGACTGCCCGTAGCCGATGATGTAGACGAGCAGGAACAGGAAGATCGAGTAGGTCGTCCCGACGAGCGAGTAGCTCTGGTGCGGGGCGACGAGCCCCGTCTCCAGCGTCCCGATCCTGCCGAGCCCGCCGCGCTCGACGGCGAGGAAGACCAGCCACGGCACGAAGGTGGCGGCCGCACCGGCGGCCGCGAGCGCCCACACGGCGAGCGTCCGCCTCGGCGCGCGGCGGGTGAGAAGGTACGCCAGGTGCACGGGCACCATCAGCGCCGCGAAGTAGTGGCTGTACAGGCTCGTCCCGAGCAGGAGCGAGTAGACGAGCCAGCGCCGCGTGCCGCCCTGCTCGCTTGCCTTGAGGAGCGCCCACAGCGCGACCAGCGACATGAACAGGAAGAGCGGGTACATGCGCGCCTCGTCGCTGTGCCAGATCCAGAACGGGGACGCCGCTCCGAGCGCCGCCGCGAGCACGCCCGCCTGGGGGCCGACGATTCGCCGCCCGACGAGGTAGAGCATGGGCACGCACGCGGTCCCGAGCAGGACGGAGGGGAGCCGCAGCGCAAGCGTGCCCGAGCCCGTCAGCCACACCCAGGCGTGCAGGAGGGTGTAGTAGAGCGGCGGGTGGATGTCCCAGCTGGCGAGGTTGTGGAGCATCGTCGCGAGCGGGAGACGGGCCTCCATCAGGCTCAGCGACTCGTCGAGCCGGATGCTCTGCACCTGGATCAGGCCCATGCGGAGCATGAACGCGACCACCGTCAGGCCCGTCACGTAGGCGGCGACCGGCTGCTCCGCGACCGCGTCGACGAGCTGCCGCAGCCGAAAGACGGGCAGGGAGCGCTCCGGCAGCTGCAGCAGGGGGCGCTGCGCGGGGGCGGTCGCGGGCGCCGGCTGCAGGCTGGGGAGCGCGGCGGCGACGCGCGACACGCCCTTCAGCTCCCGCGCGGCTGCTCCCACGATCCCCGACAGCAGGAGCAGGTTGACGCCGGCCCAGGAGACGTTCGTGAACGTCGCCGGATCGAGCGGCCGCAGCACGAGCCCGACGGGAACCGCGAGCGCGCTGGCCGCGAACGCGGCGAGCGACACCGCCGACAAAGGCGGGAATCCGCGGGAGCCGGCGCGACCGGTCACCCGGAAGCGAGCCGGGACGTGGACGAGGGCGGCGAGCGAGGCGACGGCGTAGACCGGGAACGCGCCGAACGTGTAGCGGAGGTGCTCGAGGCGCAGGCGCCCGCCCAGGCCAACGCGCACGGTGACGAGCCCGAGGACGAGGTAGGGGATGTAGAAGAAGACGAACTTGCCGCTGCTCGCCGAGAAGGCGCTCCAGCCTGCGGTGAGGTAGAGGATGGGCAGGACGACGTACACGGGCGTGAACACGCCGCACAGGTAGAAGGTCGTGGCCAGCAGGTACTGCACGCGCTGGGCGGGGGACAGCCCGCGGCGGAACGGCTCCAGGGTCGCGAGCGCGCCCACCGATCCCCGCGCCCAGCGGAACTGCTGCCGGAAGTAGCTGCGCAGGTCGCCGGGGCCGAGCCCCTCGGCGAGGACGTACGGGTAGTAGACCGACCGCCAGCCGCGGCGGTGGATGCGGATCGAGGTGACGAAGTCCTCGACCACGCTCTTCTCGTCGAAGCCGCCCACGTCCTCGAGTGCCCTCCGGCGGAAGACGACGTTCGTGCCGCAGCAGAAGGCAGAGTTGAGGCCGTTCTTGCCGCGGCAGATCGGCCCGTAGAAGAGCGCCTGCTGCTGGTAGGCGCCGCGGGCGACGCGCTCGTGCCGCGCGTTGACGTAGAACTGGGGCGTCTGCACGAAGGCGACCCGCTCGTCCTCGAAGTAGCCGGCCAGCCGCTCGAGGAAGTCGGGATGGGGCACGTGGTCGGCGTCGAAGGTGCAGACGAGCTCGCCCGACGTGCGGGCGAGCGCGTGGTTCAGGTTCCCGGCCTTCGCGCCCGCGCGGCTCGTCCGGCAGAGGTAGCTCGCCCCGCAGCGCTCGGCGAGGTCGGCGACCTCCGGCCGCGCAGCGTCGTCGAGGACGTACGTCTCGTGCTCCCCGCGGAGCGCGACGGCCGCCCGGACGGTGCGCTCGAGGACGTCGAGGGGCTCCCCGCACGTCGTCACGAACACGTCGATCGAGCGGGACGTGCGCACCGCCGGCGGCGGGTCGAGGCGCGTGAACCACACCGTCCACCACAGCCCGACGACGTGGAACATGCTGAAGGCCTCCGCCGCGGCGAGCGCCGCGAACAGCGCGGGCACGCCGACGTGCCCCGGCCTCACCCACCAGGAGACGTAGAAGCCCGCGGCGGCGAGGTTGGCGAGCAGCAGCAGGCGGACCCGCCTGGTCGAGAAGACGGCGAGCTCCCGGGGAAGCGCGCCGCGCCCGGAAGCCGCGCTCGCCGGCGGCGTCTCGACCGGCTGGGGGAGGAGCCCGGGGTGCGCGACGAGCTCGCCGCCGGAGAGCAGGAAGCGCTCGAGCGGGTGCCGCTCGGGAGGGAAGCTCCGCTGGGCGTCCAGGACGGCGCGCCTGACGACGGCGACGCGCCGTGCGTGCCCGTCGCCGCTCGCGTTCGGGCGATCCGGCGCCTGCTCCTGCGGCGCGGGCGAGACGATCGCGGACAGGCGCTCGTCGCGCATGATCCGCCGCGCCCGCACGAGGAGCTCGGGCGGCACCTCGCTCTCCTCCGGCAGGTAGACGACGAGCTCCGCCTGCGCGTGCGCGCTGACGGCGGCGGCTGCGGCGACCGCGTCCGTGTCGGGCAGGCTGTGCACCGTCGCCTGCGTCGACGGCAGGTGGCGCCGGAGGAGCGTCGCCGTCGCCCGCTGCCCGTCGGCGCCGTACAGGCCGACGAGCAGCTCGGCCTGCTCGATACCGACGACCTGCGCGAGGCTGCGGACGAGCCGCTCGAGCGTCTCCGACGGCCCTTCGCTGACGACGATGACGCTGACAGCGGGCTGGGCGCCCGTCCGGGGCGACCCGCCGTTTGCCCGGCGCTGCCCGGGACCGCCGCCCGAGGTGGGCGCGGAGGGAGCTCCGACCGGCCCGCTCGAGCTCATACGCCTGGCACGTGGACGGTCCGCGCCGTCCGCGCCTCCGTGTTTTGCCCCTCGTTTCGTTCCGTCCGCGATCCTGCGCCGACGCGCCGCATTCAACCTCCCTCGCTTCCCCCTGCCGGCTCGCACACCGTAAGCGAAGACCCGGCTGGTGTAAACGGCGCCCGGGGAAAACGGGTGCGGTGAGATGCGCGGAGAGGGCGGGTCTACGCGGCGGCGACGCGCGGGCGCGAGCGCTCGCGCCAGCTGACCGATCGGCACATCGGGCAGGGCGGGGTGGCGCGGCGCAGCACCGCCCCGTACCCGCACTCGGTGCAGACGACGTACCGCTGCGCAGACGGGGGAGCCGCCGGTCCGTCCCGCCACACGCCCCCGAGCTCGGCGGTCAGGTCGTCGCGATCTTCGTCCGCGTCGCGCAGCACGGTCGTCATCGAGTCTCCCTCCACCTCGTCCCGGTCGAACGACTGCCTCGAGGCGAGAGATAGGCCGCGCGCCGCCGCGTTCAACCGCAACCGCGCGACGTCTGCCGGCGCTCGTCCTGCCCGCCGGCGCGACTTGGGTCAGGCGGCGCGGGAGGCGCTGACGGCGATCCGCGTCTCGACTGCGAGGTCGAGCGAGACGGAGACGAGGCACGTCTCCTCCGCCGTGCACGCGATCCGCCGTGCGTCCTCCTCGCGCCCGGGCTCCGTCTCGAGCTCCAGCTCGAGCTCGACGCGGGTGAAGCCGAAGCGGCCGTCGGAGCGCCGGCCGACGGTGCCGGCCCCCCGCACGGAGAGCCGCTGCAGCGGGAGCCGCTCGCGCTCCGCCAGGCCGGTCACGGTCACGGCGAGGCAGGAGGCCGCGGCCGCGACGAACAGGTCCTCCGGGCTCCACAGCGTGGGATCGGTGCCGCGGAACTCGGGAGGCGGGGCGAGCTCGATCGGCTGCTTGCGCCCGACTCGCGCCGCTACGCGGCGCCCGCCGACCCAGTCGACCGCCACGGGGAAGCGGTACTCCTTCACGCGCACGACCACAAGCCTCGCCCGGCGGCGCCCGCCCGCGCATCGGTGCTGCCCCCTGATGCGAAAGCCGTAGTTCTCCACAGTGCCCGCCTCGCACGCGTGTGCGAGCATCCGCCGGTGCGGCGTCCCTGGGATCCCGAGTCGGCGAGCGCCGTGTTCGTGCTCGCGGCGCTCGTCTTCGTCGGCGGCGCCTTCGCGGGCGGCGTCTTCCTCGGGCGGGCGACGAAGGGCGCCCGCACCATCGTGACGGCGGCGACCGCGACGCAGCCAGCCGCCAGCAGGGTGAGCCCGGACGTCGCCCAGGGGGCGCACGACTTCGTCAACTTCGCCTGCGCCCAGTGCCACGGGCCGAACGGCCGGGGCGGCGTCTCCCCCGACGTGCCGGCGCTGTCCGCTGCCAGCAAGCTGACGGCCGCCGAGCTGCGCGTGATCATCGACCACGGGCTCGGCGAGTCGGCCAACCCGAAGAAGCCGTACATGCCCGTCTGGGGCGGCATCATCTCCGACCACCAGATCAACGACCTGATCGCCTACATCCGGGCCGGCCTGCCCACCGTGCCGGCGGCCACGCCCGTCCAGGTACCGACCGACCAGGGCCTGCAGGTGGAAGGGCAGGCGCTCTACCAGCGCTACGGCTGCGTCAACTGCCACGGGCCGAACGGCCTCGGCGGCGTCCCCAACCCGCTCTCCCCCGACAAGACGATCCCCCCGCTCTCCGGCGCCGCCTTCTTCAAGGAGTTCGACACCGACCAGAAGATCATGGACGTGATTCGCTCGGGCAGCGTCATCGGCCGTCCGCCGATCGTGAGCATGCCGCACTGGGGCGGCATCCTCTCCGACCAGCAGCTGCGGGCGCTCGTCGCCTACATCAAGACGCTGAAGCGCGGCTGACGAGCGCATCCAGGGGTCCCAGAAGGCGCGCCGTGCGGCGGCGGAGGTCAGCTTCGGGGCTGCGTGGTCGGCGACGAAGGAGCCGTGCGAGCGGACGACGACGAGGCGGCGGGCACGGCCCCGTCCGCCCAGCCACGACCAGAAGGCGTCCGCGCCGCTCCGCCCCGCGACGGTGTCCCGGTCGCCGACCTCGATGACGACCTCGACGGACCGTCCGAGCGGCGGAAGCGGAGCCCCGGCGACCGGCGCGGCCGGGAAGACGGCGTCGACGGCGCGCGGCTGCGGCAGCCCCCACGTGCGGGCATTGGCCGCGTAGGCGAAGGCGAGGCTCGCTCCGTACGAGTAGCCGGCCGCGACGAGGGGCAGCCTGTCCAGGCGCAGGCGTGCGAACCCCGTCTCGAGTCCGCGGCGCAGGGAGGCGACCCGCCCGGGGCCCTGCCCGTCGCCGCCCGTCTGGTAGGCGGGGAAGAGCACGACCGAGCCGCGGCTGGCGAGATGGTCGAGCCAGGGACGGAACTGCGCCACCCAGGCCGAGCCGGACGAGCGCGGCGTCGCCTTCCAGCCGTGCAGGAAGACGACGGCCGAGCGCGGCCGCGCCCGCGGCACGAGCATCCAGACGGCGGCGGCCCCGGAGCCGTAGGGGCCGGCGAGGACGTCCGGCGGTCCTCCCTCCGCCGGCTGCGCAGCACCAGCCGCGGCGCACGCGCCGACGACGGCCGCCGCTACGAGAGCGTGAGCACGAGTGCCGCGGACAGCACCCACGCGCAGACCGAGACGAGGATCGGGACGTCGGTCAGGAGCAGATGGTCGGGCTCCTCGCCGGCGCCCCTGCGGCGGACGAGGAAGCGGTAGCGGAGCAGCGCCACGACGACGAAGGGGAGGGTCGTCGCGAGTTCTGCGGAGTCACGCGCGGTGAAGGCGTAGGCAGCGTAGGCGAGCACCGTCGCCGCCGCGGCCAGGTCGAGCAGCCGATCGAGCACGCGCAGCGAGTAGGAGGCGAGGACCGCTCGTCCGGGCGTCGCCTCGGCGTGCACGAGCACGAGTTCGGCACGGCGCTTCGCCATCGCGAGGAAGAGGGCGAGCAGGGCGGTGCAGGCGAGCAGCCAGGGCGAGATCCGCACCTGGACGGCGGCGGCCCCGGCCGCGGCGCGAACGACGAACAGCGCCGCGATCGTGGCGACGTCGAGCCCGACGACTCGCTTGAGCCCGAGCGTGTAGGCGAGCTGGCCGGCGAGAAACGAGCCGAGGAAGAGCAGCAGATGGGGGCCGAGCGCCGCCGCCGCGGCGACCGCCGCGGCCGCCAGCCCGGCGCAGAGCGCAAGCCCGGCGCGCGGCGAGAGAGCGCCGCTGGCGAGCGGGCGTTCCCGCTTCGTCGGGTGGCGGCGGTCGGCCTCGGCGTCGCGCAGGTCGTTCAGCAGGTAGGCCGCGCTCGAGGCGAGGCTGAACGCGGCGACGGCGGTGGCCGCCTTGCCCCAGCTGTCCGCGTCGCCGAGCCTGCCGGCGAAGACGAGCGCCGCCACGAGGACGAGGTTCTTCGTCCACTGCCGCGGCCGGGCGGCGGCGACGAGCAGCCTGAGCGTCCGCCCATGGGCGCGCGCCGAGACGCCGCCGGCGAGCGCGGAATCGATCACCGGAAGGGCACGGTCGCCGGCAGCCGCCCGTTCGTGCGATAGACGGCGAAGAAGTCGCGGTCGTCGGGGACGAGGTAGCGCGTCGCCGGCTGCTGCCCGTTGGGGACGACCTTCAGCGGCCCGCGCGCGCCCCAGCCGGAGTAGGCGACGAAGGTCGGCCACTCGGGGTTGATGTCGAGCTCGATCGCCCGGACGGCGCCGGCCCGGACGAGGGCGGCGGCGAGCGTCTTCACCGTCTGCAGGTCGGCGGCGAGGTAGATCAGGTTGCCCCGGCGGTCGATTCCGAGGCCGGAGCGCCACACCCTGACGGCGTCGCCGAGCGTGTTGCCCCAGTTGCGCCTGCTGTCCAGGAGCGGGCTGGGGCGACCGCGGACGACGATCAGCGGCAGGTTCTGACGGGCGAGGACGACGGACGGTCCGGGCTGGCCGCCCCCGTTCCAGGAGACGATGTTGACGTGCCCGTCGCGGTATGCGACGACGGTCCCGTCGCCGGAGCGGAGCGGCTCGGCCGTGCGGCCGTCGACGACGAAGCCGCCGTGTCCGTCGCCGTACGTGAAGCCGCTGTTGAAGGTCGCCACGAGGCGGCGCCGCTCTCCGGGCGGGACCTCCATCGGCCCGCGTGGAGACGCCCCCGGCGGCTCGTAGCGGCCGGGGTAGAGGCCGAGGCGAGTCCTCGTATGGTCGATCCAGGCGACGTAGGCGACGACGCGCGGATAGTCGCGGTCGGAACGGAAGGTCGTGACGAGAAGCGGCGGCGCTCCGCGCACGTCGGGTCCCACCCGGCGCCAGACCCCCTCTCCGGGCAGCGGGGGGTGGAGGACCGGCTGGATCCGCGGCGGCCGATAGGGCCGCGCGGCGTGTGGTGAGCGGGGGGCCACGGTCGTCCGGGCGAGGCGGAGGCCGACGGTCGGCAGGCGCCTCAGCGTCGGCCCGCCCTTCTTCGGCGTGTGCCAGGAGTACCAGTAGCGCTCGGCCGTGTCCACGAGCCAGGCGCCGTGATGGCTCCTGATCCACTCGACCGTGCGCACGGAGAGCGGCAGGCTCGACGGTCTCGCCATCGTGCTCGCGTACGAGTAGACGACCGGCGCCAGCAGGCCGAGGAGAAGGAGGACGAGCACGATGCGCAGACGGCGCCGTCGCCGCGCCCGCCGGCGCCGCGCGCGCCGCTCGTCGCCGACGGCATCCCGCTCGGAGGCGGCCGAGACCCCGGCAGCCGACGTTCTCGGCCGGTCGAGCAGCGGACCCACGCACCGACACGGTACCGTCGGCGCGTGAGAGAACCATGAACGACCGCTCCGCCCGGTGGTTCGAGACGTCCGGCCGGCGCATAAGAGTTTCGTAAACGGCGCCGCCCGGCTCGGCAACGCGCCGGCGTCGACGGCTAGCATGAGCGCCCGGTGGCCACCGCGGTCGTGACGGGCGGAGCCGGCTTCCTCGGCTCCCATCTCTGCGATTACCTCCTCGCACGCGGCGAGCGCGTGATCTGCGTCGACAACCTGGAGACGAGCACGCTCCGCAACATCGAGCACATTCGCTCGGACGACTTCGTCTTCCGCAACCACGACATGGTCGAGCACCTGGAGATCGACGAGCCGGTCGACTTCGTCTACCACCTGGCCGCGCTCGCCAGCCCGATCGACTACCTGCGCCAACCACTGCACTCGCTCAAGGTCGGCTCCTACGGGACGCACAACGCGCTCGGCCTGGCGAAGTTCAAGCGGGCCCGCTTCCTGCTCGCGTCGACGAGCGAAGTGTACGGCGACCCGCTCGTCCACCCGCAGCCGGAGAGCTACTGGGGGAACGTCAACCCGATCGGGCCGCGCGGGGTATACGACGAGGCCAAGCGCTACGCGGAGGCGCTGACGATGGCCTACCACGGCCAGCAGGGCGTGGACACGGTCATCGTCCGCATCTTCAACACGTACGGCCCGCGCATGCGTCCCTACGACGGGCGCGCGATCCCGACGTTCGTCCGGCAGGCGCTGGCGGGCGAGCCGCTGACGGTGTTCGGCGACGGCTCCCAGACGCGCAGCTTCTGCTACGTCGACGACCTCATCCGCGGTCTGCACCTGCTGGCGACGAGCTCGGAGCATCTGCCCGTCAACCTCGGCAACCCCGCCGAGTACACGCTGCTCGAGCTCGCCCAGACGGTGCTCGAGGTGACAGGCTCGCCGAGCGAGATCGTCTTCCAGGCGCTGCCGGTCGACGACCCCAAGGTGCGCCAGCCGGACATCACCCGGGCGCGGCAGGTGCTCGGCTGGGAGCCGGTCGTCTCGCTCGAGGAGGGCCTGCGGCGCCTCGTCGACTCGCTCCAGATCAGGGCGGGAGTCGTTGACACGTAGGCGGCTCGCCGCGCTCGTCGCGGCGGCCGTTGCGGTGGCCGGCGTCGGTGTCGCGACGACGACGCTGTCCGCCTCCGGAGATACGCGCGCCGCCTCCTCGCGGACGATGCTCGTCGGCCTGTACGACGAAGGCGCGACGCTGTACGGGAACCCGGCTGCCGTCTTCCCGGTCTTCCGGGCGCTGCACGCCCAGGTGATCCGGCTGAACCTGCACTGGGGCGGCCCGGCCGCCGTCGCGCCGACGCGGCCGCTCGACCCCGTCGACCCCAACGACTCCGCCTACGACTGGGCGCCGTACGACCGCGCGGTGCAGTACGCGGCGAGGTACGGGTTGCAGGTGCTGTTCTCGATCGTCGGCACCCCGTCGTGGGCGAGCGGCGCCACCGGCTGGAACCACGCGCCCCGCAACCCGCGCGACCTGCGTGACTTCGCCGTTGCCGCCGCCACCCGCTACAGCGGCACGTGGACGTCGACGGACGGCGCCCGCCTGCCGGCGGTGCACCTGTGGGTGGCGTGGAACGAGCCGAACAACCCTGTCTTCCTGGTGCCGCAGTACCGCCGCGTCGGCGGCAAGTGGGTCGTCGAGAGCGCGATCGAGTACGCGAAGATCTGCAACGCGATCTACTCGGGCATCCACGCCGCGCGCGTGCCGGGCGAGCAGGTTGCCTGCGGCGTGACCGCGCCGCGCGGCAACAACAACCCGTCCGGCGCGCGCGCGTCCGTCTCGCCGCTCGTCTTCGTCCGGGCGCTGCACGCGGCCGGGCTCGAGCGCTTCGACGCGTTCGCGCACCACCCCTACGCGGTCAGCCCGACGGAGACGCCGGCTGAGAAGCCGCGCTCGGTGGCCGGGAAGGCGCCGACGGCGGTCACGCTCGGCAACATCGACACCCTGATCTCGCTCGTCACGCGCTACTGGGGCCGCAAGCCGATCTGGATCACCGAGTATGGCTACCAGACGAACCCGCCCGACCGCTTCGCAGGCGTGCCCTGGGCGAAGCAGGCGCAGTACCTGACGCAGTCGTTCGCGATCGCGCGCGCCAACCCCCGGATCACGCTCATGCTCTGGTTCCTGCTCCGCGACGAGCCCGACCTCGCCGGCTGGCAGTCGGGCCTGGAGACGGTGACGGGGAAGAAGAAGCCCGCCTTCGCCGCGTTCCAGCACCTACCTCATTGAGCGGCGGAGACCGTTCTCAGGCGCGGCCCCGACGGGCCGGATGCCGTTCGCCGCGAGCAGCGAGCGATACAGGCGGTCGACGTCGTCGAGCAGCCGCTCGACGGCGTAGCGCTGGAGGACGCGCTCCCGGCCGGCCTCGCCCATGCGCCGGCGCAGCTGCGGGTCGGCGGCGAGCCGCGCGAGCCGTTCGGCCATCGCGTCCACGTCGCCCGGCTCGACGAGGAAGCCGTCCACCTCGTCGCGGACGACGTCGGGGACGCCGCCGACGCGCGTCGCGACGACGGGGCGCCTGCCGGCGAGGGCCTCGATCGCGCTCACGGGGGTGCCCTCGTTCGCCGACGGCAGGATGAGGGCGTCGAAGGCGGCGTAGAAGGGCGCCACGTCCTCCTGGTAGCCGAGGAAGTAGGTGTGGCGGACGACGCCGAGCTCGTACGCGCGCTGCTCGATCGCCTCGCGCTCGGGGCCGTCGCCGACCAGGCACAGGCAGGCGTCGACGCCGAGCTCGCGCAGGCGGCGGAGCGCGGCGAGCACGTCGTCCGTCCGCTTGACAGCGGTCATGCGGCCGATCCAGCCGACCGTGAACCGCTGCGGCGGGATCCCGAGCAGGCGGCGCGTGCGTACGCCCTGCTCGGCGTCCGAGGCGCCCACCCGCTCGGGCAGCTCGATGCCGAGCCGGATGACGGTGAACCGCTCGCGCGGCGCCACCCCGAGCGAGACGAGGTCGTCGCGCACCTCCGGGCTGACGGCGACGAGGGCGGTCGTCGTGCGGGCGAGCGCCTGCTCGAGCCGCCGGAAGAAGCCGGCGCGGACCGGGTCGAAGTAGCCGCGCAGGACGTGGCCGTGGAAGGTGTGCACGACGATCGGCGGTCTCGCGCCGCCCGCGAGCAGCGCCCCCAGCCGGCCGATGGCGCCGGCCTTGGCCGTGTGCGTGTGCAGGATGTGCGGGCGGACGCGGCGGATGATCCCCGCCAACCGGTACACCGCCCGCAGGTCGCGCAGCGGCGAGATCTCCCGGTGCAGCTCGGCGAGCGTGACGATGGGCACGCCCAGGCGCTCGGCGACGCCGGCCATCGACTCCTCGCCGCGCGCGAGGCTCCCGGCCACGAGCGTCGTCTCGTAGCCACGCTCGGCGAGCCCCGCGGACAGGTAGGCGACGTGCAGCGCCGGCCCGCCCATGTTCAGGCGCGCGATGACGCGCAGCACGCGAACCGGCTCAACCAACGAGGAACTCGGCCGTGGCGCGCAGCCCGTCCTCGAGGCTGACCGTGGGCGCGTAACCGAGCGTCTCGCGGGCGGCGCCGATGTCCGCCCACGAGTGGCGGATGTCGCCCGGCCGCGGCGGGGCGTGGCGCCGCTCGACGGGACGGTCGAGGATGCGGCCGATGAGGTCGGCGAGGGCGTTCACCGTCGCCGCCGAGCCCGCCGACACGTTGAAGATGCGCCCGTTCACCCCGGCGGCATCCGCCGCGGCGATCGTCGCGTCGATCACGTTCGACACGTAGGTGAAGTCCTTCGACTGCTCGCCGTCGCCGTGGATGGTGACGGGCCGGCCGGCGGCGATCGCGGCGATGAACAGAGGGACGACGGCCGCGTACTGCGAGGAGGGGCTCTGGCGAGGGCCGAAGACGTTGAAGTAGCGGAGCGCGACCGTCTCCAGGCGGTCGTAGACACGGGCGAAGCTGACGCAGTAGCGCTCGGCGGCGAGCTTGGCCACCCCGTAGGGCGAGATCGGGTCGGGCGCCGCCTGCTCCGGGATGGGCAGCGTCTCCTGCGGCCCGTAGACGGAGGACGAGGAGGCGAACACGACCCGGCGCACGCCCTCGTCGCGCGCCGCGAGCAGCACGTTCAACGTTCCCTCCACGTTGACCGCGGTCGAGGTGAGCGGGTCCTGTACCGAGCGCGGCACCGACCCGAGCGCGCCGAGGTGGAAGACGACCTCGACGCCGCGCACGGCGTTGTGGACGCGCTCGTAGCTTCGCAGCTCGCCCTCGACGACCTCCACGTCGAGACCGTCGAGGTTGGCGCGCGCCCCCGTGGAGAAGTTGTCGAGGACGCGCACCTCGTCGCCCCGCTCGAGCAGCGTCCGCACGAGGTTCGAACCGATGAAGCCCGCGCCTCCGGTGACGAGCACGAGCCGGCTCACGGCACACCTCTCCGCGTCGCCGCGGGCCGGTCGCTCGCCGCCGCCGGCGTCCTTCCGCACGTCGGCCGCACCTCCGCTTCGCGCCTCATCGCGGCTTGCGGGCGAGCACGTGGTAGTTGAGGAAGATCGAGCCCGGCTTCGTCTCCCGAAGCGCCGGCACGTGCCGGTCGATGGCGGCGCCCGCCGTGTTCAGGAGCCAGACGACGCCCTTCGCCACCGGCGCCAGACGGGCTCGGCGCAAGAGGAGGTCGGCATACCGGCCGGTGACCGCGGCGACGCAGGTGGCCATGCCCCCGGCGGGCTCGACGGCGACGGACGCCCAGCGTCCGTTGCGCAGGAAGAGGAGCTCCAGCCCGGTGTGCGTCCAGCGCCAGTAGTCCTCCGGAGACGGGTGGTACACCTGCACGCCGTGCGTCGAGGCGAGGACGGCGCCGCCGGGGGCGGTCACCCGCCACAGCTCCCGGACGGCCCGGTCGGGATCGGCGCAGTGCTCGAGCACCTGGGTGCACAGCACGACGTCGAACGACTCGTCCTCGAGCGGCAG
>Ga0070741_10013994_pt1 | contig 13995 bp, 10 predicted proteins | sample Coa_R1_4_FD_66440 | JGI IMG/M metagenome (GOLD analysis project Ga0070741, IMG submission 66440) | Surface soil microbial communities from Centralia Pennsylvania, which are recovering from an underground coalmine fire - Coalmine... | ecosystem: Environmental > Terrestrial > Soil > Unclassified ... | reverse complement strand
GGGACGAGCCGGTAGTACGCGGCGTTGTCGACGCCCTTGAACGAGAGCATCGGCCCGAGGTGGTTCCCCTCCGCGGTGTGGTTGTAGACGACGTCGAGGATCACCTCGATCCCCGCTCGGTGGAGGGCCTTCACCATCCCCTTGAACTCGCGCACCTGCTCGCCGTTCCGGCCGGTGGCGGCGTAGAGCGCGTGCGGGGCGAGGAACCCGATCGAGCTGTAGCCCCAGTAGTTCCGCAGCCCCTTCTCGACCAGGTGCTGCTCGTCGACGATGTGGTGCACGGGTAGTAGCTCGACGGCGGTGACGCCGAGCGAGCGCAGGTATGCGATCGCCTCCTCCGACGCGAGGCCGGCGTAGGTGCCGCGCAGGTCCTCACGTACCGCTGGATTCGCCGCCGTGAAGCCCTTGACGTGCACCTCGTAGATCACCGTCTCGTGCCAGGGCGTGTTCAGGAGCGCGTCCCCCTCCCAGTCGAACGAGGGGTCGACGACGATGCACTTCGGGATCGCGGCCGCGTCGTCCTCGTCGTCCTGGTCGAGGTCGGCGTCGTCGCCGCCGGGGACGTACGGCAGCGTGCTCGCCGCCGCCCAGTCGACTCCGCCCTCGATCGCCTTCGCGTACGGGTCGATCAGCAGCTTGTGCGGGTTGAAGCGGTGACCCTGCTCCGGCGCCCAATCGCCGTGGACCCGGAAGGCGTAGCGCTGCCCCGGCCCGACGTCGGGGAGGTAGCCGTGCCAGTTGAACGCGGTCCGCTCCGCCAGCGGAACTCTCTGCTCGTCGCCGCTCTCGTCGAACAGGCAGAGCTCGACGTGCGCGGCGTGCTCCGAGAAGATCGAGAAGTTCGTCCCTTCGCCGTCCCACGTCGCACCGAGCGGAAACGGCTTCCCCGGCCAGACCCTCACTCCGCGAGCTCGGCCGTCTTCGCCGCGAAGTCGGCGACGAGCGTCGCGTCGCCGCGGCGCATCGTCAGCGTCTGCCCCTCGACCTCCGTTCGCACGTCGCGCGGCAATCTACGTCTCAGCGCCAGCAGCCTGCGGTAGTGATCGCGCATCCCCGGGTGCTCGCGGCGCGAGAGCTTCGAGCGGAGAAACGTCTGCGGGTCCTGCGGGTCGGGCACGTCGTCCCGCCCGAAGCTCTCGTACGCGGCGAACTCCTGCTTGCGCCCCTCACGCGTCGCCTCTGCGATCGCCGGGTCGACGTGGTCGGTGAAGAACTGGAACGGGCTCGCTTCCCCGTACTCCTCGCCCATGAAGAGCAGCGGCGTCTGCGCAGCGAAGAGGACGACGGACGACGCGACGCGGAGGAGCTCGGGCGGCAGTCGGTCGCCGACGGCGCGGTTGCCGACCTGGTCGTGGTTCTGGGCGCAGACGACGTGGCGTTCCGCCGGCCGTCGTGCGAGCTCGGCGACCACGTTCTCGATCGAGCCGTACGGCTCGTAGTACCCCTCGCGCTCGCCCGTCAGCAGCACGTGCAGCGCGTGGTGGAGACCGTCGGCCCAGCGCGCGTCGTGCCCCCACTCCTCGATCGGACGCTCGTCGTCGATCGACGTCTCCGAGATCACGAGCGCGCGCGGCTCGCTCGCGTGCACGCGGTCGGCGAGCTCGGCGAGCACGTGCCGCGGCGAGTCGTCGAAGATCGCGTGCACCGCGTCGAGCCGGAGGCCATCGATCCCGTAGTGCTCGACCCACATGCACGCGTTCTGGATCGCCCACTCGCGGGCGCCCCACTCGCGGAAGTCGAGCGCGCCGCCCCAGAAGGTCTCGTGCCGGTCGGTCACGTACGGCCCGAACGCCGTCACCGCCTCCGATCCCGGCCCGAGATGGTTGTAGACGACGTCGAGGATCACGCCGAGCTCCTCGCGGTGTGCGGCCGCGACCAGCCGCGCGAGCCCCTCGGGCCCGCCGTACGCGGGGTGCGGCGCGTACACGTAGAGGCCGTCGTAGCCCCACCCGCGGTTCCCCGGGAACGTGTTCACCGGCATCAGCTCGATCGCCGTCACGCCGAGCGCGCGAAGCTCGGCAAGGTACGGGATCACGCCGTCGAACGTGCCCTCGGCCGAGAACGTCCCGACGTGCAGTTCGTAGACGACGAGGTCGTCGAGCGAGAGGCCGCGCCGCTCGCCCGGCGGCACCTCGACCACGCGTGACGGCCCCTTGACCCCGTCCGGCTGGAAGCGCGAGCACGGATCGGGGAGCGGGTCGCCGCCGTTCAGCGAGTAGCGGTAGTCGTCGCCGGGCTGCGCCCGGAGCACGGCGGCGAACGTGCCGGCAGGCTCGCGCTCGAGCGGGTGCGCCTCGCCGCCGATCCGCACCTCCACCTTTCGGGCGTTCGGCGCCCAGACGCGGAAGCAGACGCCGCCCTCCGGCAGCGGCAGCGCACCGAGCTTGTTGTCCTGCAAGGACACAGCGGCGGCTAGTACCCCGCGGGAGCAGGGCTTACTCTCCTGCCCGCGGCACCGCGCACCGCCGCCGCGCCCGCCGCGGCGGCGGCGACCGAGACGGCGGCGAAGAAGTACCAGGCCGCGTCGTCGCCGTAGGCGCCGCGCAGCTGCAGGCCGGTGAACGGCCCGAGCGCGAAGCCGAACGCGCTCGTGCTGCCGAACGCGCCCATGTACGCGCCGCGGACGTCCTCCGGAGCCAGCCTCGCGACGATCGCCTGCGAGGTCGGAACCCAGAGCATCTCGCCGACGACGAAGACGAACAGCACGAGCACGAACGTCGCGATCGAGCCGCTCAGCACCAGGAAGAGGAACGAGCCGCCCATCAGCAGCATCGCGGTGACGAACTTCGGGCCGGCGGGGAACCCCGCGGTCCAGCGGATCACGCGCAGCTGGAACAGCGTCACGCAGGCGGGGTTGATGATCACGAGGAAGCCCCACACCGAGGGCGAGATCCCGTGCGTGTTCACCGCCGAGATCGGGAGCACCGTCTCGAAGGCCACGTAGGTCAGGTAGGCGAGCCCGCCGGAGAGCAGGAACAGGAGGAATGCGCGGTCGCGCCGGATGACGCCGAGCGACCCGCGCGTCGGCGGCTCGGTCGGCTGGTAGGCGCCGGCGCGCGGCAGGTACCGGTACCCGATCGCGATCGTCAGCAGCGCCAGCACCGTCACCCCGGAGAAGAGGAGCGGCCAGTGACGGCCGATCAGCAGCACGCCGCCGATCGGCGGGCCGCAGACGACGCCGAGGTTGTTCGCGACGCGCACGGACGCGTAGGCCGCCTCGTGCCGCTCGGGCGGAACGAGATCGGCGACCATCGCCTGGTCGGCGCCGGTCCCGATCGACCCGCCGATCCCGGCCAGGCTCGCGAGCCCGAGGCCGAGCCAGACGTGGTGGCCGACGAGCGCGTACGAGAAGAACGTCGCCGCCATCAACGCCCAGCCGAGGAAGATCATCGGCCGCCGCCCGACGTGGTCGGACATGTGACCGCCGAGGTAGCCGGCGGCGAGGCCGGCGACGGCGGCGATCAGGTACGCGACCCCGAGCTGCGCGGAGCTGGCCCCGAGCGACTCGATCGCCCAGATCCCGACGTACGTCCAGCCGGCGGAGAACGACGCCGTGCCGACGAAGGAGACGGCGAGCAGCGGCCGGAGCGGACGGTCGACGTCGCCGCCCCAGATCAGGCGGAAGAGACGGGCGACGAGCCTCACGCAGCCGAGGCTATCTGCGGAAGGGAGAGGCTTCAGCCTGTCCGTGCGACCCGCGCCAAGGGCCAAGCTTCAGCCTGTCCCTTTGAGGCGCGCGACCGGCAACGGGACAGGCTTAAGCCTGTCCCTGCCCGCGGGTTGGTCCGGCTTGGACCTGTCCGCCGGGCGCGCGAGACTCAACGGCGTGATCCGGGAGGAGCTCGGCCGCCTCTTGCGCTGGGAGGAGCGTCACCGCCGCCTGGTGGCGAGGATCGTGGTCGCGCTCTCCCTAACGACGGTGGTCGATGTCGTCGGCGCGATCGCCGTCTGGCGGCTCGAGCGGCACGCGAGAGGCACCGAGATTCACGGGCTCGGCGATGCCTTCTTCTTCACCACCGTTCAGCTGCTGACGATCTCGTCCCAGCTGAAGAACCCGCTCACGGCCGCAGGGCGAGCGGTCGACGTCGTGCTCGAGGCGTGGGCGATCGTCGTCGTCGCCTCGCTCGCCGGCTCGTTCGCGACCTTCTTCTCGTCGGCCGACCGCTAGCGCTCCGGCACGAGCCAGACGACGCCGAGCGGCGGCAGGGTCAGCTGGGCCGAGTACGGCTGCTCGTGCCAGGGCCGCGCCTCGGCGTCGACGCCGCCCATGTTCCCGACGCGGGAGCCGCCGTAGAACTCCGAGTCCGTGTTGACGAGCTCGCGCCAGGGGCCACCGCGCGGCAGTCCGACGCGGTATCCCGACCTCGGCATCGGCGAGAAGTTGCAGACACAGACGAGCTCCCGTTCGCCGCCCGCCGAGAGCCGCATGAACGCGAGCACGTTCGCCTCCGCGTCGTTCGGCTCGAGCCACCGGAAGCCGGCCGGGTCGAAGTCGAGCTCCCACAGCGCCGGCTCCGCCCGGTAGTGGTGGTTCAGGTCGCGGACGAGGGCCTGGATGCCGGAGTGCTCCGGCCGCTCGAGCAGGTACCAGTCGAGCGAGCCCTCCGAGCGCCACTCGCGCTCCTGGCCGATCTCGCCGCCCATGAAGAGCAGCTTCTTGCCGGGGTGCGCCCACATGTAGGCATACAGCGCACGCAGGTTCGCGCGCTGCTGCCACGGGTCGCCGGGCATCTTCCCGAGCAGCGAGCCCTTGCCGTGGACGACCTCGTCGTGCGAGAGCGGGAGGACGAAGTTCTCCGAGAACGCGTAGACCAGGCTGAAGGTGAGCTGATGGTGGTGGTGCCGCCGGTAGATCGGGTCGCGCCGGAAGTACTCCAGCGTGTCGTGCATCCAGCCCATGTTCCACTTCAGGCCGAAGCCGAGCCCGCCGAGGTAGACCGGCCGCGAGACGCCCGGCCAGGCGGTCGACTCCTCGGCGACCATCATGATCCCCGGCTCGCGGCCGTGGACGACCTCGTTCAGCTGCTTGAGGAAGGAGATCGCGTCGAGGTCCTCGTTGCCGCCGTGGACGTTCGGCACCCACTCCCCCGCCTTTCGCGAGTAGTCGAGGTAGAGCATCGAGGCGACCGCGTCGACCCGGAGGCCGTCGGCGTGGTACTCGCGCAGCCACTCGAGGGCGCTCGCGAGCAGGAAGTTGCGCACCTCGTTGCGGCCGAGGTTGAAGACCAGCGTGCCCCAGTCCGGATGCTCCCCGCGGCGCGGGTCCTCGTGCTCGTACAGCGCGGTACCGTCGAATCGGGCGAGCGCCCAGTCGTCGCGCGGGAAGTGCGCCGGCACCCAGTCCAGGATCACGCCGATCCCGCGGCCGTGCAGTCGGTCGACGAATGCCCGGAACTCGTCGGGCCCGCCGAAGCGCGCCGTCGGCGCGAAGAACCCCGTCACCTGGTAGCCCCACGACGGCGCGTAGGGGTGCTCCATCACCGGCAGCAGCTCCACGTGCGTGAAGCCCATGTCGGTCGCATACTCGGCGAGCTCGTCCGCGGCCTCGAGGTAGGTGAGCGGCCGGTTCCCCTCGTGCGGGTTCAGCCGCCAGGAGCCGAGGTGGACCTCGTAGATCGACACCGGCCCGGCGAACGGCTCCGAGCGGCGGCGCTGCGCGAGCCACTCCTCGTCGCCCCACTCGTAGCCCGATTCGAAGACGATCGACGCGTTCGCCGGCGGATTCTCCGTCCGGAAAGCGAGCGGGTCCGCCTTCAGCCGAAGCCTGCCGTCGCGCGTGCGGAGCTCGAACTTGTAGCGCGCGCCGTCCTCGACGCCGGGGACGAAGAGCTCCCAGATTCCCGACGGGCCGAGCGACCGCATCGGGTTGAGCCGCCCGTCCCAGCCGTTGAAGTCGCCGACCACGCTGACCGAGGCGGCATTCGGCGCCCAGACCGCGAAGGCGACGCCGGCGACGCCGGCGAGCACCCGCGGGTGCGCGCCGAGCCGCTCGTACAGCTCCTCGTGTCGGCCCTCCGCGGCGAGGTGGACGTCGAGCTCGCCGAGCGTCGGCAGGAACGCGTACGGGTCGCGGAGCACGTAGGTCTCGCCGGCCGGGTAGCGCACCTCCAGCTCGTAGTCGAGCGGCAGCGTCGCGCCCGCGATCGTCCCCTCGAACAGGCCGTTCCCGTTCCGCTGCTCGAGCTCCACCTCCATCGGCAGCACGCGGACGGATGCGGCGTCGGGGCGGTAGGCCCGCACCACGACGCCGCCGCTCGTCGGGTGCGCGCCGAGCACCGCGTGCGGGTCGGCGAGCTCGTACGGAGCCCGCTGCGTCACGTCGCGACCGGCTCCTCGAGCATGCGCACGATGCCAGCGACCGGGATCGCCAGCCACTCCGGGCGCATCTGGAGCTCGTAGCGGAGCTCGTACACCGCCTTCTCGAGCTCGAAGACGGCGAGCAGCTTGTCGAACGCCTCCTGCCCGACGGGGACGATCGTCGGGTCGACGGTCTCGAGGTATCCGTCGAGGAACTCCTGCCGCGCGCGCTCCTCCCAGCCCTCGGGGGCGGACGTTCCGCGCAGGATCCCGACCGCCGACGTCACGTACGCGAACGACCGGAGCATCCCGGCGACGTCGCGCAGCGGCGAGCGCTTCCGTCGCCGCTCGGCCAGCGATCGCGCCGGCTCGCCCTCGAAGTCGAGGATGATCCAGGTGTCTCCGGTCCATAGCGTCTGGCCCAGGTGGAGGTCGCCGTGGCTGCGGATCGCCCGCCCGGTCGTCCCCGCGTGCGTCAGCTGGCGCAGCCGGTCGCGGATCTCCTCCCCGCGGCCCGCGATCGGCTCGAGCGCCTCCAGCTCCTCGGGCAGGGTCAGGAAGAGCTGCTCGATCTCCTCGTCGACACTCGCGGTCAGGAGGCCGAGCGACTCGAGGCTGGGCGCCTCGGGCGAGAAGTTCGGGTCGCCCGGGTCGGAGGCGAGCACCGCGTGCATCGAGCCGGTGACCGCGCCGAGCCCCCGCACCCGGTCGAGGAAGCGCTCCGGCGCCTCCGCGAGGTCGTCGAGCGCGAGCTCCCAGCCGTCGACGCCGTGCGGGATGAACTCCTGGACGATCCCGAGAGTCGCCTCGAGCGGCAGGCCGAGGTACGAGTACCAGCCGCCGAGCGGCGGAATGTTCCGGAAGCCGTGCTCCGTGAGGAAGCGGAGCATCTCGAGCTCGGGGTTCAGCCCCGGCTCGAGGCGCCGGAACGCCTTCAAGTAGAGCGCGTCGTCGAAGACGACGGAGCTGTTCGACTGCTCGCTCTCGATCGGGCGGGACGTGACGAGCTCCGTGCCGAGGCCGGCGAACCCCTCGACGCTGTGGAACTCGATCGCGGCCTCGCCGGCGGTGCGCTGCGAGACGCCGGTGCGGACGAGGTGCACGAGCTCGCGCGCGACCGCCGCCTCTGAGAGGCCGTCGAGCGTCTCGCCGACGAGCAGCTGGTAGACCTCGTGCGTCCCTTCGGGGAACACGATCTCGAGCAGGACGAGCATCAAGCCCGGCAGCTCGGCGTGGTCGACCACGCCCGCGCGCGCCACCTCGCGGCCCTTCGAGCCGTACCAGCGCTGCGTCGTCACGTAGTCGATGAGCTCCCGCTCGTCGAGCGCGCGGAGCTGTGTCATGCGGAGTCCTTTCTGAGCTGGAACCAGAACCACCCGCGCGGCGCGAGCGTGAGCAGGTAGGGCAGCTTCCCGATCCGCGGGAACTTCGAACGGCCGAGCATCTCCTCCGGGACGTACTCCTCGAACTCGGAGAGGTCGAGCTCCACCGCCTGCGCCGAGCGGGCGAGGTTGTGCACGCAGAGGATGACGTCGTCGGCGTAGCGGCGGATGTGGGCGAAGATGCGCGGGTTGTCCGGCCGCAGCGCCTCGTACGTCCCGAGCCCGAAGACGGGGTGCTCCTTGCGGAGGGCGATGAACCGGTGCAGCCAGCGCAGCAGCGACGTCGGCGTGCGCAGCTGCGCCTCGACGTTCACGGCCTGGAAGCCGTAGACGGGATCCATCAGCGGCGGCAGGTAGAGCTGCGCGAAGTCCGCCCGCGAGAAACCGCCGTTGCGGTCGCCGGTCCACTGCATCGGCGTCCGCACGCCGTCGCGGTCTCCGAGGTAGACGTTGTCGCCCATCCCGATCTCGTCCCCGTAGTAGAGGACGGGCGCACCCGGCAGCGAGAAGAGGATCGCGTGCATCAGCTCGACCTCGTCGCGGCCGTTGTCGAGCAACGGCGCGAGGCGTCGGCGGATGCCGAGGTTCAGCTTCATCCGCGGGTCCTTGGCGTACTCGGCGTACATGTAGTCTCGCTCCTCGTCCGTGACCATCTCGAGCGTCAGCTCGTCGTGGTTTCGGAGGAACAATCCCCACTGGACCGTCTCCGGAATCGACGGCGTGCGGTCGAGGATCTCGATGATCGGCCTCGCCTCCTCGCGCCGGAGCGCCATGAACATGCGCGGCATCACCGGGAAGTGGAACGCCATGTGGCACTCGTCGCCGTCGCCGAAGTACTCGACGACGTCCTCCGGCCACTGGTTCGCCTCGGCGAGCAGGACGCGGTCGGGGTAGCGCGAGTCGACCTCCGCGCGCACGCGCTTCAGGTACTCGTGCGTCTCGGGGAGGTTCTCGCCGTTCGTGCCGTCCCGCTCGTACAGGTACGGGACGGCATCGAGGCGGAAGCCGTCGATCCCGAGGTCGAGCCAGAAGCGGAGCACGTTCAGCATCGCCTCCTGGACCTCGGGGTTGTCGTAGTTCAGGTCGGGCTGGTGCGCGAAGAAGCGGTGCCAGTAGTACGCGCCGGCAACCGGGTCCCACGTCCAGTTCGAGGGCTCCGTGTCGACGAAGATGATCCGGGCCTCCGGGTACCGCTGGTCGGTGTCCGACCAGACGTACCAGTCGCGCTTCGGCGCGTCCGGGCTCGACCGCGACTCCTGGAACCAGGGGTGGTCGCTCGAGGTGTGGTTCATCACCAGGTCGGCGATCACGCGGATGCCGCGCTGGTGCGCCGCCTCGACGAAGGTCTTGAAGTCGTCGACGGTGCCGTAGTCGGGGTGGATCGTGAAGAAGTCGGCGATGTCGTAGCCGCCGTCCCGTAGCGGCGAGGCGTACATCGGCAGCAGCCAGATGCAGTCGATCCCCAGCCACTGCAGGTAGTCGAGCTTCTCGATCAGCCCGCGGAAGTCGCCGAAGCCGTCGTCGTTCCCGTCGAAGAAGCCGCGGATGTGGATCTCGTAGAAGACGGCCCGCTTGAACCACAGCGGGTCGGACTCGAACCAGTGGCCCGGCTCAGACATGGCCTCTCCGAACGTGTCTGGGGACATTCCCCGGACATCGACCGCAACGGACGACCGCCCAAGCGCTGCGGCGGCCCCTGCGCCCGCGAAGGGCCGAAGCGGCCATGGCCGGGGAATGTCCCCGAATATGCGTTGAAACGCTCATGCCGTCTCCACGCGCAGCACGTGCGACTGGCCGGGGCCGAGGCGGACGTAGTTGCGGCCGATCCGCCAGTGGAACTCCTGCTCGGAGAGGAGCTCCGTCGCCCGGTAGGCAGGCGGCAGCCCCAGCCAAACCGGCACGGTCACCACGCCTTCGTGCTCGGCGCGCGGGTCGAGGTTGACGCAGACGAGCAGGACGTTTGCCTCCGTGCGCTTCGCGTAGGCGATCAGCTGCTCGTTCTCCGTCTCGAGGAAGTCGAGGTTGTCCAGCCGCTGCAGCGCGACGTTCTCGCGGCGGATCGTGTTCAGCCGCCTGACGAGCGGAAGCAGCGGTCCGTCGAGCTTCCGCTTCTTCAGCTCGTACTTCTCCGAGTTCAGGTACTCCTCGCTGCCCTCGACGACCGGCACGTTCTCGAAGTGCTCGTACCCCGAGTAGATCCCGTAGCTCGGGGCGAGCGTCGCCGCCAGCACGAGCCGCGCCTCGAACGCCGGGCGCCCGCCGCGCTGCAGGTACTCGTGGAGGATGTCCGGCGTGTTCGCGAAGAAGTTCGGGCGCAGGAACTGCGGCAGCGTCGACCGCGTCAGCTGCGTCATGTACTCCGTCAGCTCCGCCTTCGTGTTCTTCCAGGTGAAGTAGGTGTAGGACTGGCTGAAGCCGGCCTTGGCCAGCGCGGCCATCATCGGCAGGCGCGTGAACGCCTCGGAGAGGAAGACGACCTCCGGATCGACCGCCCTCACCTCCTGGATCAGCCACTCCCAGAACGGCAGCGGCTTCGTGTGCGGGTTGTCGACACGGAAGACCTTGACGCCGTGCTCGACCCAGTGGAGGACGACGTCGCGCAGCGCCGACCAGAGGCCCGGCCAGTCCTCGCTGTCGAAGTTGACGTTGTAGATGTCCTGGTAGCGCTTCGGCGGGTTCTCGGCGTACTTCAGCGTCCCGTCCGGGCGGTGGTGGAACCACTCGGGGTGCTCCTTCAGCCACGGGTGGTCGGGCGCGCACTGGATCGCGAAGTCGAGGGCGATCTCGAGACCGAACTCGCGCGCGCGGACGACGAGCCGGTCGAAGTCCTCCATCGTTCCCAGGTCGGGATGCACGGCCGTGTGGCCGCCGTCCTCGGAGCCGATCGCCCACGGGCTGCCAGGATCGCCCTTCGCCGCGGTGAGCGCGTTGTTGCGGCCCTTGCGGTTCGTCTGCCCGATCGGGTGGATCGGCGGGAAGTAGACGACGTCGAAGCCCAGCTCCGCGAGGTCCGGCAGCACCTGCTCGACGCCCTTGAAGCCGCCCCATGAGCGCGGGAACAGCTCGTACCAGGCGCCGACGCGCGCGAGCTTGCGATCCGCGTCGACGGCGAGAGAGCGCACCAGCCGCGTCGGCTCCGAGCGGTCGCTCTCGGTCGACGCCAGCGCCGTCTCGACGTCGAGCTTCCGCACCCCGAGCAGCGCGGCGCCCTCCTGCAGCTCGCTCGCGAGATCCGTTTGCCCCGCCTCGACCTTCCGGCGCAGCTCGTCGCGCCAGGAGGCGAGCCGGTCGACCCACGCCTCGATCGTGAACTCCCAACGGCCGCAGGCGTCGACCTGGAAGTAGCCTGTCCAGCGATCCGGCTGGTGTGTCCGGCGCATGGGCGCCTCCTGCCACGAGGACGCGCCCGGCGCGCGGTAGAGGATCGCCGCGCCGAGCAGGTCGTGGCCGTCGCGGAAGATCGTCGCCCAGACCTCGACCTCGTCGCCGACCGACCGCTTGACCGGGTAGCGGCCGCAGTCGAGCTGCGGCCAGACGTCCTCGATCTGGATTCGCGGCGGCTTCGTCGGCAACAGTGGCATAGCGTGAAACGTATGCGGATTCGGCGGTCCAGCGGCGTGCTGCTGCACGTGTCCTCGCTCCCGGGCGGGAAACTCGGGAGCGAGGCGTATCGCTTCGTCGACTGGCTCGCGGAGGCGGGTCAATCGTGGTGGGCGCTGCTCCCGCTCGGGCCGCCGGACTGGGCCGGCTCGCCGTACGCGTCGGCATCCGCCTTCGCGGCGCACCGCGGCTACCTCGAGCAGCCGCGGGCGCCGGTCTCCGCCGAAGAGCTCGAGGCGTTCGTCGTCCGCGAGCGCTACTGGATCGCGGACTGGGCGGCGTTCGCCGGCGACCACGCGATCGCCGACCAGGTGCGGTTCGACCGCGAGTGGGGCACGCTGCGCCACTATGCCGCCGAGCGCGGCATCCGGCTGCTCGGCGACGTCCCGATCTACGTCGCCAGGGGCGGCGCCGACGTCGCCGCCCATCCCGAGCTGTTTCAGCGCGGGTACGTCGCCGGGGCTCCGCCCGACGCGCTCAGCTCGGTCGGCCAGCTCTGGGGCAACCCGCTCTACGACTGGGGCGCGATGCGCGCGCAGGGCTACCGCTGGTGGATCGAGCGCCTGCGGCGCACGTTCGAGCTCTACGACCTCGCGCGGATCGACCACTTCCGGGGCTTCGTCTCCTACTGGGCGGTGCCGGAGGGGAACCGGACGGCGAAGCGCGGCAGGTGGCGCCGCGGCCCGGGAGCAGAGGTCTTCCGCGCCGCCGAGCGCGAGCTCGGCGCCCTACCGCTCGTCGCCGAGGATCTCGGCCTGATCACGCCGCGGGTGCACGAGCTGCGCGACGAGCTCGGAATCCCCGGGATGGTGGTGATGCAGTTCGCCTACGGCGGGCCGCCCTCGAACGTCCACCGGCTCGAGAACCATCGGCGGCGGAGCGTCGTCTACGCAGGCACGCACGACTGCGACACCGCGCTCGGGTGGTGGCGCAGCCTGTCCGCGCGCGAGCGCCGTGCGACCGGCCTCCCCGGGATCGACCCGAGCTGGGAGCTGACCGAGGCCGCGCTCTCCTCCCGCGCCGAGCTCGCGATCGTCCAGGCGCAGGACGTCCTCGGGCTCGGCAGCGAGGCGCGGACGAACATGCCCGGGACGAGCAAGGGCAACTGGCGCTGGCGGCTGCGGCGCGGGCAGCTGACGAGCGCGCACGCGCGGCGGCTGCGCGAGCTGACCGCGCGGCACGGCCGTTTGCCCGCCGCCTGAACGGAGATTTCTTCGCGATGAGGTTCCGGCACTACCGCGGGAAGAGCCCGCCGAGGTTCGCTCACCCGGCCGAGGAAGAGCTTGCCGAGCTGCTCGACGCCGAGGGGATCCCGTGGGAGTACGAGCCGCGCACGTTTCCGCTCGAGCTCGGGCCCGACGGCTCCGTCCACGAGGCGATCACGCCGGACTTCTACCTGCCCGAGGCAGATGCCTACATCGAGTGCACGGTGATGAAGCAGTCGAACACGCACAAGAAGAACCGGAAGATCCGCAAGCTCCGCGAGCGGGGCGAGATCGTCGCCGTCCTGTACCGCCGCGACTTCCAGCGCCTGCGCGCGAAGTACCGCTCCTAGGGCGGCTACTTCCGCAGCGGCTCGAACTTGTACCCGACCCCGTAGCGCGTCTGGATCCACGTGTGCGCCGCCCCGGGGCGGTCGAGCTTCTCGCGCAGCTTCTTCACGAACACGTCGACGGTGCGGTCGCGGTGCGTCTCGCGCCGCCCCCACAGCCGCTGGAGCAGCTCGTCGCGCGTGACGACGCGGCCGCGCTCGAGCGCGAGCGCGTACAGGAGCCGGAACTCGGTCGGCGTCAGCTCGGCGCTCTCGCCGGCGACGTAGGCCTGGACGTCACGCGGATCGATCAGCAGCTCCTCGGCCTCGATCGGCTCGCCGCGAGGCGTCTCCTGCGGGCGAACGCCGCGGCGCGCGGCGGCGCGCACTCGCGCCACGAGCTCCTTCATCGAGAACGGCTTGACGAGGTAGTCGTCCGCGCCGATCTCGAGCGCGTGCACGCGGTCGTGCTCCGTCCCGCGGGCGGAGACGACGACGATCGGGGTCCCGATCCCCTCCGCGCGGGCGCTCTCGATCACGTTCCACCCGTCGACGCCGGGAAGCATCAGGTCGAGCACGCAGACGTCGGGCTTCTCGTAGCGCAGCCGCGCGAGCCCCTGCTCGCCCTTGGCGACCGCGACCGCGTCGAAGCCGCCGGCCTCGAGGTGGCGCGCCATCCCGTCCGCGATCACCTCGTCGTCCTCGACGATCAGCACGCGGGGCATCGCCGCCTACGATAGTTCCGGTCCTGCAAACGGGCCGGTGAAGAAGTGGTGAAAGAGTGGTGAAGCTCCTCGGCCGGCGGCGTGTCCCGCCGGAGACGCGGCTCGACGCCGAGCGCGCGCACATGCTGGTCGAGGAGAGCCGTGAGATCGTCGTCGTCCTCGACGACGCTCGGCGTGTCGTCGGCGCGAGCCGCCGCGCCCGCGAGTCGCTCGAGGGTCTCGTCGAGGGCGCGACGTTCCCCGACGAGCTCCTCCACGTCGGCGGCCGCACGCCGCTCGAGATCCCGTACGAGGTGGACGGGCGAAAGGAGACGCTTCTCTACCTCAGCGCTCCGGGCGACCTCGCCGCGTACGAGGAGCTGCGCGCCGGCTTCACGGCCGCAGTCTCACACGAGCTCCGCACCCCGCTCGCCCGGCTGCTCGCGCTGCTCGAGAGCGCGCTCCTGCCCGGCGCCGACCA
>Ga0070741_10013993_pt1 | contig 13996 bp, 10 predicted proteins | sample Coa_R1_4_FD_66440 | JGI IMG/M metagenome (GOLD analysis project Ga0070741, IMG submission 66440) | Surface soil microbial communities from Centralia Pennsylvania, which are recovering from an underground coalmine fire - Coalmine... | ecosystem: Environmental > Terrestrial > Soil > Unclassified ... | reverse complement strand
TGAAGAGCAGCCGAAAGAGGGATGTAATCTTCAGGTATATTTCCCGCGCAGCTTTTCGGCGGCAGGCGATGAAAATGAAGGAGGATCGAGCGTGGCTCGAAAGACAATTCTGGTTTGCGACAGTTGCGGCACCGAAGTCGGTGAAGGAAAGGGCGCCATGATGCGCGTCAATTACACCGACGCACGCCGCGGGTCGAAGCAGGCGGACCTCTGCGATTCGTGTGCCGGCCGGCTCCCGGGCGCTTCGGTTGCGCGCCGCGGCCGCCGGCCCAAGTCGGTCACGGGCTAGTCCTTCTCGGGCGGTCGCAAGGCCGCCCGACTGTTTTCCCCGCTCTTTCCACGCTTCGCTCGGCCGGGCCACTGGAGCCGTCTCACGACGGCCGTAGACTGGCCGCGATGCCGCTGACGCTGCTCGCGGGGCCCGCGAACGCGGGAAAAGTCGCCCTGCTCCTCGATCGCTACCTGGCCGACATCGGCCGCGATCCTGTCCTGATCGTGCCGAACAGGGCGGACGTCGACCGCGTCGAGCGCGACCTCCTGACGCAATGCGGCGCGCTCCTCGGCGGCAGGATCGGGACGTTCGACGACGTCTTCGATCAGATCGCCCGCGGGGCGGAGGACTACAGACCGCTCGCCTCCGACGCCCAGCGGGTCCTTGCCGCGCAGCGAGCGCTGTCGTCGGTGCCGCTCAACGGCCTCAGCCGATCTGCCCGCCGCGGAGGGTTCGTCGACGTCCTGCTCTCGGTGCTCGGCGAGCTGGAGTCCGGCCTGATCGAGCCGGGCGGCGTCGACGGCGACCTCGGCCGGCTCTACGGCGCATACAGCGCCGAGCTCGACCGGGCCCGCCTCTGGGACCGGGACCTGCTCCGCGCCCGTGCTGCGCGGCGGATCTCCTCCGAGCTCGCGGCGTGGGACGGCCGGCCCGTCTACGCGTACGGGTTCGAGGACCTGACGGGAGCGGAGTGGGGGCTGCTGGAGGCCCTCGCAGGCCGGGCCGACGTGACCGTGTCGCTGCCGTACGAGCCCGGACGGCTGGCGTTCGCGGCGGTGCAGGCGACGGCCGAGGATCTGGCGCGCCTGGCCGGCGAGCGGGTCGAGGAGCTGCCGCCGCGGTTCGCCGACGTGGCGCACCCTGCCATCGCCCACGTCGAGCGGTCGCTCTTCTCCGACCGGCCGGCTGCGCCGGTCGAGATCGGCGGCGCCGTTCGCTTCCTCGAGAGCGCCGGTACGCGCGCGGCGCTCGAGATGGTCGGCGACGAGGTGCTCGACCTCGTCCGCACGGGCACGGCGCCCGAGCAGATCGGTGTCGTCTGCCCGAGCCTCGACAGCGTCGCCGCGCCCGTTGAGACCGCGTTCGGAACCGCAGGGATTCCCTACGCGCTCGAGGGGCCGGTCCGGCTGCCGCGGACGGCGTTCGGGGCGGCGCTCGTCTCGCTGCTGCGGTTCGCCTGGGCCGGTGCCGACCGCGGGGCGCTCTTCGTCTATCTGCGCTCGCCGTTCTCCGGGCTCGCCCGGCACCAGGTCGACTTCGCCGAGGGGCGCCTCCGAGGCCGCGGCATCGTGGGAGCGGAGCGTGTCGCGGAGGAGGTCGAGAAGCTGCGGCCGGGGGTACTGCGCCCGGTGGAGATCCTGCGGGCGGCCGACGACCCGATCGAGGCGGTCGCCGAGCGCGCCCAGGCGATGGCCGCGGCCGGGCACCCTCCCGCCTCGCCCGCGACAACCGACGAGACGCGCCGGGACCTGCGCGCCTACGAGCGCGTCCGGCAACTGCTGGAGGAGCTCGACGCGTGGCGCCGGGTCGGCGGCGAGGTGTCTCGCGAGGCGGTCATGTCCGCGCTCGAGGGCGCAACCGTCCTCGGGCCGCGCGCAGCCGAGTCGGGCCGCGTGGCGGTGCTCGACCTCGCGCGGGCGCGGACGCGGCGGTTCGAGGTCGTCTTCGTCCTCGGCCTCGAGGAAGGGACCCTTCCGCGCCGGGAACGCGAGTCGCCGTTCCTGGACGACGCGGAGCGGCGGCGCCTCGGAGGCCGGCTGACGCGGGCCGGTGCGGTCGACCGCGACCGGTACCTCTTCTACACCGCCTGCGCGCGCGGGACGCGGCGCCTCTACCTCGTGCGCGAGGCGGCCACGGACGACGGCGCGCCGCGCGAGCCGAGCCCCTTCTGGGACGATGTCCGCGCGCTGTTCGAGCCGGGCGACGTCGCGCGCTGGACGATTCGCCGGCCGCTGTCGGCGTTGACGCGTCCCCTCGAGGACGCTGCGACCGAGCGCGAACGGCTCCGCGCGCTGGCGCGCCTGGACGCGGTCGAGCCCGACGAGGCGTCGGCGCTCGCGCGCGCGAACGGCTGGGACCGCCGGCTCGACCGCGCCCGCCGCGCGCTCCGGCGCCGCACGCGCCTCACGCATCCGCTCGTGCTGGAGAGCCTCGGCTCCCGCGACTCGTTCGGCGTCACTGAGCTCGAGCGCTTCGCCGACTGCTCCTCGGCCTGGTTCGTCGAGCGCTACCTCGACCCCAGGTCGATCGACGCCGAGGTCGACGCGAAGCTCAAGGGGAGCGTCGCGCACACGGCGCTGAACCGGTTCTTCTCGGGCTTGCCGAAGGAGCTAGGAACCGACGGCGTCGAGCCGGAGCGGGTCGAGGACGCCGTCCGCTTCATGCGCTCGTGCCTCGACGACGCGCTGGCCGGCGTGCGGATGGACATGACCGAGCTCCAGCGGCGTGAGCTCGACCAGACGCTCTGGCGCGACCTCGAGGCGCTCGTCCGCGCCGAGGCGGAGACACCGCTGCCGCTCGTCCCGCGCCGGTTCGAGGTCTCGTTCGGCTCCGACCGCTCGCCGGAGGGCCTCAAGCGCGGCCTCGACCTCGGCGGCATCACGCTCTCGGGGAAGATCGACCGGATCGACGTCGACCCGTTCAGCGCGCGCGGGATCGTCATCGACTACAAGTCCGGCAAGGCGGCGCACTCGGCGGCGGAGATCGAGAAAGAGCTTCGCCTCCAGATCCCCCTCTACATGCTCGTCCTCCGCGACCTGGTCGGGATCGAGCCGCTCGGCGGGGTCTATCGGCCGCTCGCCGGCGCGCGCAAGATGCGCGGGCTGCTGCGAGAGGACGCCCGAGAGGATGGCCTGCCCGGGTTGTCGGACAAGGACTACGTCGACGACGAGACCTTCTGGGCGCGCGTCGAGGCGGCGCGCGAGCGCGCGCGCGAGTTCGCCGTTCGCATCCGCGAAGGCGACGTGCGGCACGACCCGCGCGGAGACGAGTGCCCGTCGTGGTGCGACCTCTGGACCGTCTGCAGGATCAAGCGCGCATGACCTGGACGGCGAATCCGGAGCAGCAGGCCGCGATCGACGCGCGGGGCGAGGTGTTCGTCTCGGCCGGCGCCGGGACGGGCAAGACGGCCGTGCTGGTCGAGCGCTTCGTTCGCGCGGTCTGCGACGAGGGCCTGGACGTCGAATCGATCCTCGTCATCACGTACACCCGGAAGGCCGCCGCCGAGCTGCGCACCCGGATCCGGAAGGAGCTCGTCGCGCGCGGCCGGCCGGACGCGGCGCGGCGGCTCGACGGCGCCTGGATCTCGACGATCCACGGCTTCTGCCACCGGCTGCTGCGCGCGTACCCCTTCGCCGCCGGGCTCGACCCGCGCTTCCGCGAGCTCGACGAGGCGCAGGCCGCGGTGCTGCGGAGCGAGGCCTTCGACGAGGCGCTTGCCGGCTTCTGCGAGAGCGGCGAGTCGGAGCGGCTGCGGCTGCTCGTCGCGTACGGCGGCGCCCGGCTGCGCGGGATGTTGATCGGGATCTACGAGACGCTGCGCGCGGCGGGCCGGCCGCTCGTGCTCGAGCTCGGCGAGGCGGCTCCGCTCGAGGAGCGGGTCGAGGAGCTGCGCGAGGCGGCGCGCTGTCTCGCCGAGGACGCGAACGCGACCGCCCGGCAGGGCGAGAACGCGGGCGCGCTGCTTGCACTCCTCGACGGCCGACCGTTTCCCGACCGGCTGCTCGATCTGGCCGCCTTCCGCTGCAGCGGCGAGCGCGCGGCAACGTACGAGGAGTCGCGAAAGCGGGTCGAGCAGGCCGCGCTCGACACGATCGCCGCGGGCGACCGCGAGCTGCTCCAGGAGCTCCTCGGCTGCTTCCACGGCGCGTACACGGCCGCGAAGGAGCGGGAGTCGGCGCTCGACTTCGAGGACCTCCAGCTGACCGCCCGCGACCTGCTTGCGGGCCATCCGGAGATCCGCGAGCGAGAGCAGCTCCGCTTCCGCGCGATCATGGTCGACGAGTTCCAGGACACGAACCGGCTCCAGTGCGAGCTGGTGGATCTGCTGGCGGAGGGCCCGGGCGAGCGCGAGACGTTCTTCGTCGGCGACGAGTTCCAGTCGATCTACGGCTTCCGGCACGCAGACGTCGCGGTCTTCCGCGAGCGGCGCGATCGGGCCGGCGGCGGGCTCGCACTGACGCGGAACTACCGCTCGCGGGCGGAGGTCCTGGCGGCGGTGAACTTCCTCTTCGCGGAGGAGTTCGGCGACGAGTTCCAGCCGCTCGCAGCCTCGGGCGACTTCCCGGATCCCGTGTTCGGGCATCCCGTCGAGCTGCTCGTCACGGACAAGGCGAGCTATGCCGACACCGGCGAGCACTGGCGCCGGGGGGAGGCGCGCACGATCGCGCGGCGGGCGCGCGAGCTCGTCGACGCGGGCGCCGCGGAGCCGGGCGAGATCGTGCTGCTGTTCGCCGCCGGGACGGACGCGGAGTGGTACGAGGAGGAGCTCCGGCGGGCCGGGCTGCCGACGTATCGCGCGACGGGCCGCGGCTACTTCGGTCAGCAGCAGGTCGTCGACGTCATCTCGTACCTGCGGCTGGTGCAGAACCGGTACGACGACCAGGCGCTGCTGGCGGTGCTCGCGTCGCCGCTCGTCGGCGTCTCGAACGACGCGCTCGTGCTCATCCGCCGCGCCGCGCCGAAGCGGCCGCTGTTCACCGGCATCGAGATGAAGCTCCCGCCGGAGCTCGGCGAGGAGGACGCGCGGCTGCTGCGCGCGTTCCGCCAGCGCTACGACCGGCTCGTCGCGGCCGCGCCCCGGCTCTCGCTCGAGCACCTCTGCGAGCGCATCGTCTCGGAGCACGACTACGACCTCGCCGTGCTGGCCCAGTGGGACGGCAACCGCCGCTACGCGAACCTGCGCAAGCTGGCGCGGCTCGCGCGCTCGTACGAGGAGCTGCGCGGCCGCGACGTCGAGGGCTTCGTGCGCTTCGTCCGGCAGCAGGAGTCGGTCGGCGTGCGCGAGCTGGAGGCCGTCGCGGAGGAGGAAGGCACGGGCGCCGTCCGGCTGCTGACCATCCACGCCGCGAAGGGGCTCGAGTTCAAGGTCGTCTTCGTCGCCGACGCCGGCCGCGACCGCCCCGCCCCGGCCGACGAGATCCTCGCGCTCTCGGACGGCCGCTTCGGCTTCAAGGTCGCCGACCCGTACACGAGCCGCCGCCGCGGCGCCTTCGCCTACGACGAGGTGCTGGCGGCGCGAGAAGCCGAGGATCGCGCCGAGCGGCTCCGCCTCTACTACGTCGCCATGACCCGCGCGATCGACCGGCTGATCGTCTCCGGCGCGGTCGACACCGAGCGGGAGTCCGAGACGCCGATCGGCTGGGTGCTGCGGCGCGTCCAGCCCGGCGACGACCTGGAGCGGGCGGCCGAAGCTCCGGTCGAGCTCGAGCGGGGGAACGCGCGCCTGCTGCTTCGGCTGGCGCGGCACGAGCCGGTCGATTCGGAGCCGGTCACGCCCGCGGAAGAGGTCCCGCTCGGCCCGGCACAGCTGACGTTGTTCGAGGCCGCGCCGGACGGCGGCCACCCGGCAGCGCCCGTCCTGCCCGCGCTCGAGCCGCTCGCCGCCCCGCCGCTCTACGACGTCCGCAGCCTCTCGTACACGGCGATCTCGCTCTTCGAGCGCTGCTCGTACCGCTTCTTCGCCGAGCGCGTGGCCGGGATGCGGGAGCGGCGCCCGGCCGTGGCGGGCTCGGCGGGCGGTCTCGTCGCGACGGAGCTCGGCGACGCCGTCCACCGGCTGCTCGAGCAGGTGGATCTCGCCTCGCCCGCCGTCCCGGACCTGGAGCAGGTGCCCAGCTGGTATCCGCTCGCGACCGGGGCCGAGATCGAGCGGATCGGCGATCTCGTCGCCGCGTTCGTCGGCTCGCCCCTGGCCGGCCGGATCGCTTCTCTCGCCGGAGCGCGGGCCGAGCGGCCGTTCACGTTCGAGCACGACGGCGTCCTCTTCCACGGCTTCCTCGACGTGCTCCACCTGACCGAAGGGCGCGCCCTCGTCGTCGACTACAAGACAAACCTGCTCGGCGAGCTCTCGCCGGCCGAGGTCGTCGAGGAGGAGTACCGGATCCAGCGCCTGGTCTACGCGCTCGCGTGCTTCCGCGCCGGGGCGTCCGAGGTGGAGGTCGTCTACCAGTTCCTCGAGCGGCCGGAAGAGAGCGTCACGGTCACGTTCGGGTTGGACGAGGTCGCAATGCTCGAGGCAGAGCTCTCGGACGCGATTGCGCGGATCCGGTCGGGAATGTTCGAGCCGAAGCCGAGCGAGCTCGCCTGCTCTGGCTGCCCGGTGCTCGACGTTGTCTGCGCGGGGCCGCGGCTCCCCGGCCGCGGGCCGCGGCCGGTTGCAGAGCTCGCCGTCGCCGGTGGCGCGTAGCTACGTCGCCGAGGCGCGCCGCCGCGTCGGCCCGAAGCGCCTGCGGATCCGGCCGATCATCGGGCGGTTGAAAGGAGCGCACCCCGATGCCCAGATCGCGCTCCGCTCGCGCTCGGAGCTCGAGCTTCTCGTCGCCGTGATGCTCTCCGCCCAGACGACCGACGTGAACGTCAACAAGGTGACCGAGCGGCTCTTCGTCAAGTACCGGCGGCCCGAGGACTACCTGGCCGTGCCGGTCGAGGAGCTCGAGCGCGACATCTACCAGACCGGCTTCTTCCGGCAGAAGGCGAAGGCGATCCGCGGGACGATGCGCATGCTGCTGGAGGAGTTCGACGGCCGAGTGCCGCGGCGGCTCGAGGAGCTCGTGCGGCTGCCGGGGGTGGCGCGCAAGACGGCGAACGTCGTTGCGGCCGAACTCGGGGACCCGCAGGGCATCGTCGTCGACACGCACGTACGGCGGCTCTCGCAGCGGCTCGGACTGACGCGTGAGGATGACCCCGTCAAGATCGAGCGCGACCTGCAGCGGATCGTGCCGCGCGACGACTGGGGGATCTTCCCGCACCTGCTGATCTGGCACGGCCGCCGGGTCTGCATCGCCCGCCGCCCGCTGTGCGAGGAGTGCGTGCTAACGGAGCTCTGCCCGTCGAGCCGCGTCTGACCTAGTAACAGACTGTTACTAGGCGATCCGAAAGTCGCGCCGGCGAGTGCCCTTCGCTGTCCCCGATCCGACGGGTGGGCTCAGGCGACGGCCCGCATCGCACCCGGGCGAGCCCAAGTACTTGGCTAGCGGGGTGTGAGCGCGACCAGCAGACCGCCGTCGTCGTCGTACGCCGGGAAGATGTCGGCGGTGACAGGCTTGCGGCGGCCGCTCGCGGCCGTGAGCTCGCATTCCTCGCCGAGGCGCCGGACTCCCCATTCCAGCGAGAGCGCGACAGGGTTCTGGCCGTTCTGGAAGGCGTCGAGGTGCAGCGCATCGACGACCTCCTTGCCCATCAGGTCGCTCTCCTCGAAGCCGGTCAGCTCGAAGACGCCGCGGCCCGCGGCGAGGATCCGGCCGCTTGCGTCGCACACGACCATGCCGGTCGACGGGGCCGCGTAGTAGTCGTCCATCAGCTCGAACAGGAAGCCGAACCCACAGCGGTGGCAACCCACCGCCGTGGGGTCGGTCAGGCTTTCCCGGCGGTCGTGGTCGATCGACCGGTTCTTGCAGTTCGGGCAGATGAAGTACGGCACGCGGTCGGTCAGTGCTTCTGCGCTGCGAGCGACTGCTCGCGGTGATGCTCAGCGGCCAAGAAACGCTCCGCGTCGAGCGCGGCCATACAGCCGGAGCCCGCCGCCGTCACCGCCTGGCGGTAGACGTGATCCTGGACGTCGCCTGCCGCGAAGACGCCCTCGATGTTCGTCCTCGTGGAGCCGGGCATCGTGACCAGGTAGCCGCCCGCGTCGTGGTCGAGCCAGTCGAGGAAGAGCTTCGTGCTCGGATCGTGCCCGACGGCGACGAACAGGCCGTCCGCCTGGATCTCGCGCTCCTCGCCCGTGTGCACGTCGCGCAGGACGACCCCCGTCACCTTGCCGGTCTCCCCGCCGAGGACGCGGTCGACCACGGCGTTCAGCGCCCACTCGATCTTCTCGTTCTGCTGCGCGCGCTCGACCATGATCGGCGACGCGCGGAACTCGTCGCGGCGGTGGACGACGGTCACCTTGGTCGCGAACTTCGCCAGGAAGGTCGCCTCCTCCATCGCCGAGTCGCCGCCGCCGACGACGACGACGGTCTTCTCGCGGAAGAACGCCGCGTCACAGACCGCGCAGTAGGAGACGCCGCGTCCTTGCAGCGCGACCTCGGTCTCGAGGCCGAGCTGGCGCGCGTTGGCGCCGGTCGCGACGATCACGGTCCAGGCGCGGTGCTCCTCGTCGCCGACGTAGACGCGGAAGGGCCGCTCCGAGAAGTCGACCCGGGTCACGTCGTCGGTCAGGAACTCGGCGCCGAACCGCTCGGCCTGCGCCCGGAACTCCTGCATCATCACCGGCCCGAGGACGCCCTCGGGGTAGCCGGGGTAGTTCTCGACGTCGCTCGTGATCATCAGCTGGCCGCCCCACTGGATGCCCTCGATCACGAGCGGATTCAGGTTTGCGCGAGCCGCGTAGAGCGCGGCGGTGAACCCGGCCGGGCCGCCGCCGATGATGACCAGCTCGCGTGTGTCGTTGGTGTTCACTTGTCCTCCGGAAAAAGATTGCTAGCTCAAGTAAACGCTCGTCCCGGCACGATGCTTCCCCGTCTGGCCCATGGTACGCGGCTCACGCGACGAGCTCCGCGCACAGATAGAGGTGCCCGTCGCGGATCTCGCCGTCGAAGCCGAGCTGGTGGTTCTGAGTCTCCCCGGGACGGACGAGATGGAAGATCTCGTGGCCTCGTGCAACCAGGAGGTCGGCGATCAGCCTGCGGTGGCACCGCCACCAGAGGGTCTCGGCACACATGAAGCACGGCGACGGCTCTGCGAGCGAGCGTTCGAGGGCCTGCTGCCACTCCGTGGTCGACATCCGTGCGGCGTAGCTCCGGAAGGCCGGTGTCTGGATGCAGGCGAAGCGCTCCTCGCCGGGCTCGCCGCTGCGACGGCCGCCGAGCTCGATCTCGTGCCGGTATTCGATTCCCGCCTCCCGCAGCGAGGCGGCGAGGGCGGACTGGTTGAACTGCGGGTGCCGCCGCGAGCCGGGAAAGCGGCGGACGTCGACCAGCGTTTGAACACCCGCGGAGCGGAGAACTAACAGGAGGTCTTCCGCGGTTCGAGCACCGTGCCCCACAGTCCAGACCCGCATACCGCAGACTAGATGCCGCCCGCTTCCGTCCAGGGAGGTCAGATGGCAGGCGTTACCTGGGAAACGCTTCGCGAGCTCGCCGGGTTTCGCGCCCGGACCGGCTGCGCGGTCAGCTTCTACCTCGATCTCGATCCGCGTTTCACGCCGACCGCGGCGGAGCTCGACACTCGGACGAGGGCGCTTCTCGACGAGGCGCACAAGCGCGCCGAGGCGTCGCGGGACCGCAGGACGCACGAGCAGCAGGCGTCGGTCCGGGCCGGGCTGGAGCGCATCGAGCGCTACTTCGAGTCCGAGTTCACGCGGGAGGGGGTCCGCGGCGTGGCCGTGTTCGCCGCCACGGCGGAGGACTTCTTCCGGCCGCTCTTGCTGGCGGCGCCCGTCGAAGACTGCGTCAGGGTCGCCGACGAGCTCTACCTGACGCCGCTCGTCCCGCTCGCGGGCGGCCCGAACGGCGCGCTCGTCGCGTTCGTCGGGCGCGAGCGCGGCGACGTGTACGAGCTCCGCGACGGCCGCCTGGAGCCGGTGGCGAGCCGGTCCGAGGAGCAGCCGCGCCGCCACGACCAGGGCGGCTGGTCGCAGGCGAGATTCCAGCGGCATATCGACGAGCTCGCGGACAGGCATCTCCGCGACGTCGCCGAGGAGCTCGAGCGCCGGCTCCGGCGTCGCCGCAAGGCGCAGCTCGTCGTCGCGGGCGCGGAGGACATCCGCTCGGAGCTCATGGGCAGGCTGTCTCGAGACGTGCGCACCGCGGTCGTCGGCTGGGCGAATGCCGAGGCGCACGCGGGGGCTTCGGAGCTGCTCGCGGCCGTCAAGCCGGTGCTGGAGCAGAAGCACGCGGAACAGGAAGCCGACCTGATGACCCGCTGGCACGACTCGCTCGGCCGGAACGGCCGCGCAAGCGCCGGCTGGGCTCCGACGCTCGAGGCAGCGTCGGACAGCCGCGTCGACGTGCTCCTCTACGAGCCGCGGGCGAACAGCGAGCTCTGGCGCTGTCCGTCCTGCGGACGGCTCCAGCTCGAAGGCGGGACGTGTCCCGCAGACGAAACCGAACTCCAGCACTCGCAGGAAGGGCTCGACCTCCTGCTCCACCAGACGCTGCAGCGTGGCGGCGCGGCGCGGGCGATCACGTCGCGCCGCGACCTCGACCCGGTCGGCGGGGTCGGGGCGCTGCTCAGGTTCTAGCCAGGACCTAGGCCGCTTCGACCGCGCGCGGTAGCTCGATCTGCTCGATCGTGTCCGGCGCTTCGTGCTCTGACGCCCGTTCGAGCTTGCCGTCGAACCGGTCGAGTCGCTTCTCGGCTTCCGCGTACTTCGACTGCGCGTTCCCGAGGTGCTTGCCGACGATCTCGAAGTCGTCGCGGAAGCGCCCGAAGTCCTTGCGCAGGTCGGCGAGGTAAGCCATGACCTCGTGCGCGTTCTGCTCGAACTCCATGCCCTTGAGCCCGAACGCGATCACCTGCAGGTACGCGGTGAAGGTGGTGGGCGAGACCGGGAAGACGCACCGATCGTGGGCGTACTTGAGCAGCGCGCCTGTCGGCCCCGAGACGAGCTCGTAGTAGATCCCCTCGACCGGCAGGTACATGAACGCGAAGTCGTAGGTGCCCTCGGCAGGCTTGATGTACTTCTGCGCGATCGCGTCGATGTGGCCCTTCACGTCGCGCCCGAACGCCTTCCCGTAGAGCTCGCGTTCCCCGTCGCCGTCCGCTTCGACCATCCGCTCGAAGTTGTCGAGCGGGAACTTGGCGTCGATCGGGATCAGCTTCTCGACCCGGATCACCGCGTCCACGCGCTCGCCGCTCTTGAACCCGTACTGCGTCTGGTAGGCGGACGGCGGCAGGCGGTCGCGGAGCAGGTTCTCCAACAGGAGTTCGCCGAAGCCGCCGCGGGCTTTCGGCGGGCGCAGGATCTGCTCGAGCCGGGCCAGGTCGTTCGCCCGCTGCAGCATCTGGGCGGCTGTGGTGTCGAGCTTTCCGAGCCGTTCGACGATCTGCGTGGCGCGCTCGCCAGCGGTCTGCTCGGTAAGGAGCAGCCGGCCGTCGAGACCCTCGAGCCGCCTGTCGACCTTGAAGTCGATCTCGCTCAGCCGGCGCTCGAGCCGCTCCTCGATGCCCCCGAGTCGGTGGTCGAGGACGCCGCGGCCGTTGCGGGCGGCCCAGACAACCGCGCCGACGACGGCTGCGGCGGCAACAAGCCCGATGATGATCGCGACCATGAGCCGACGGACAGTAGAGGAGCCGTCGGACGGCAAAGGAAAGGGGCGGCCGGAGCCGCCCCTTTCGAACTACGCGGTCCCGCCGGTTGCGTCGTCCGGGCCGGCTCCGGCTTCGGGGGCTGCCCCCGGTGCCGGGGCAGGCGGCGCGGGAGCGGCCGGCGCTGCCTCGCCGTGGTCGTGGTCATGGTCGTGATCGTGACCGTGGTCGTGCATGTGGAGCTTCTCCTCCGCCGTGTCGACCGCCTTCTTGCTGCGGCCGAGAAGCTTGTCGAGGAATCCCATCGTCGTCTCCTTCTCTCGCCGTGCACGAGCCGTGCGCGCCGAGTATCACAGGAAACGGGCCGAAAGGCCTAGTCGCCTCCGGATCCACTGCTCGAATCGTCGTCGCCGCCGGCCGATCGGAGCGCGACGAGGGACAGCTGGAGGTGGGGTTGCAGCACCGGGATCTCCTGCCGGGCGTCATGGCGGATCTGCGGATTGCTGCCCTCCTGCGCTTCGGAGGTCGTCTCCTCGATGTCCTGCATGTGATCCTGGGCCTCGAGCTGGGAGTAGTCGTGGTCGAACCCGTTGCCGGACATCTCGTTCAGCTCCCAGAGCTGCCACTGCTGGGTCTGCGTCGGCTCGAGCTTCAGCTGGATCGCGAACTGCGACGCGAGGCTGCTGGCGTCGCAAAGCGATCTCCCTGGGCGGCCAGGCCGATAACCGCTGCGGGGCACAAGGAAGGACCCAACAAAAAAGCCAGATCCGGCTGGCCCGAAAGCCGACCGGATCTGACAGAGGGGAGAATATGACGGTTACGGGGCGGTCGTCAAGCGGTGACAAAGCGGAAAAAGCCGCTCGTTGCGAGTTTTTGTCCGTCCGCCGTCGCGATCCCTAAGCTCGGAGCGATGCGAGACGTGTTCGGAACGGGCGGGACGCTCGCTCGGGTCCTCGACGACTACGAGGCGCGCGAGGAGCAGGCCGAGCTGGCCGCAGCCGTCGAAGCCGCGCTCGCCGACGGCCGGCACCTGCTCGCGGAAGCCGGCACCGGCACGGGCAAGAGCCTCGGGTACCTCGTTCCGGCGCTCGCCTGCGGGCGCCGCGTCGTCGTCGCGACGGCCACGAAGGCACTCCAGGAGCAGTTGCTGACGAAGGACGTCCCGCTCGCCGCGGCGGCGCTCGGCCGGGACGTCGACGTCGCGGTGCTCAAGGGCCGCCAGAACTACCTGTGCCGCAGCCGCTTGCAGGGCTTCGCGCTGCTCGGCGGCTCGCTGTTCGCAGACGCTCGGGACGGCCGGGCGTTCGAGGCGATGCGGCCGTGGATCGACGCGACGGCGACGGGTGACCGGGCAGAGCTCGAGACGGAGCCTTCCGTCCGCCTGTGGAGCGAGCTCGCCGTCGGGTCGGACAGATGCCTCGGCCGTACCTGCGCGCACGTCGGCACCTGCTTCTCCGAGCGGGCGCGCGAGCGGGCCTCACACGCCGACCTCGTGATCGTCAACCACGCCCTCTACTTCGCAGACCTCGGCGTGCGCGAGCGGCGCGACGGAGCCGGCGTGCTGCCCGAGCACGACGCGGTGGTCTTCGACGAGGCGCACCGGCTGGAGGAGACGGCGGCGACGTGGCTCGGCGGCCGCGTGTCGGCCGCGGGGCTCCACCGGCTCGCGCGCGACGTCGACCGCGTCTGCCGGGAGTCGAGCGTGCCCGTGCCGGCGCGCGCCCTCGACAGGGTCGAGCGCGCCGGGACAGAGCTCTTCGACGACGTCTGCCCCGGCAGCGGCCGCCTGCGGCTGCGACGGCCGCCGGTCTCGCTCTGCCGGTCGCTCGCCGAGCGGCTCGCCGAGCTGTCGTCGTCGCTCGCGGGCGAAAACGACGAGCTGGACGCGCTCGCGGCCCGGGCGCTGGCCGCCGTCGCGGACGTCGAGGCGTGCGCCGACCCCGGCGAGCTCGAAAGGGTCGTCTGGGCAGAGCCGGACGCCGTGGCGTGGGCGCCGATCGACGTCTCGCGGCCGCTCCGCGAGAGGCTCTGGGACGCCGGCCCGACCGCCGTGCTCGTCTCGGCCACCCTCGGCACCGGCAGCGACTTCGCGTTCGTGCGCGACCGCCTCGGCGTGCGCGACGCGTCGGAGCTCCGCGTCGGGTCGCCTTTCCGGTTCGAGGAGCAGGCACTGCTCTACCTTCCGGACGACATGCCGGACCCGCGCGCCGACGGAGCGCTCGAGCGCGTGGCGGATGAGGCGGCTGCGCTGTGCGCACTCTCGTCGGGCCGGGCGCTGGTGCTCACGAGCTCCTACCGCGCGCTGGACGCGATCGC
>Ga0070741_10013991_pt1 | contig 13999 bp, 12 predicted proteins | sample Coa_R1_4_FD_66440 | JGI IMG/M metagenome (GOLD analysis project Ga0070741, IMG submission 66440) | Surface soil microbial communities from Centralia Pennsylvania, which are recovering from an underground coalmine fire - Coalmine... | ecosystem: Environmental > Terrestrial > Soil > Unclassified ... | reverse complement strand
ACGCTGCACAAGATCTCGGAGATCTACGACCGGATCGCCTTTGCCGGCGTCGGTCGGTACAGCGAGTTCGAGGACCTGCGAATCGCCGGCGTCCGGCTGGCAGACCTCCGCGGCTACTCGTACGGGCGCGAGGACGTGCGCGCCAAGGACATCGCCAATGCGTTCTCGCAGGCGCTCGCCACGATCTTCACCCAGCAGATGAAACCCTACGAGGTCGAGATCCTCGTCGGGGAGGTCTCGGGCGACCACGGGCGCAACGAGCTCTACCACATCCTGTTCGACGGCACGGTGAACGACGAGCGGGGCTTCGTCGGGATCGGGGGGCACGCGGAGGCCCTGTCCAAGGCGCTCGGCGAGTCCTACGCAGAGGGATGGGACCTCGCCGCCGCCGTCCGAGCCGCGGTCAAGGCCCTGTCCACGGCCGAGGGACGCCGCATCGAGCCGGAGGCGATCGAGGCGGGCGTCCTGGAGCGGAGCCGCCCCCAGCGGCGGAAGTTCCGCCGTCTGAGCGACGAGGAGGTCGCCGGGATCCTCGCGGACTGAGCCCGCTGTTCGCGGCACGCGCCTACACTCGATGTCATGGAGCGCCGCATCTTCGGGCTCGAGAACGAGTACGGGGTGACCTGCACGTTCCGCGGCCAGCGCCGGCTGTCGCCAGACGAGGTCGCCAGGTACCTCTTTCGCCGGGTGGTGCACTGGGGACGTTCGTCGAACGTCTTCCTGGAAAACGGCGCCCGCCTGTATCTGGACGTCGGCTCGCATCCCGAGTACGCGACCCCCGAGTGCGACCAGATCCCCGAGCTCGTTGCCCACGACAAGGCGGGGGAGCGGATCCTGGAAGCCCTGCTCGCCGCCGCGGAGGTGCGACTCCACGAGGAGGGGATCAGCGGCCAGATCTACCTGTTCAAGAACAACACCGACTCGGCCGGCAACTCCTACGGGTGCCATGAGAACTACCTGATCGCTCGCCAGGGCGAGTTCGCCCGCATGGCCGACCTCCTGATCCCGTTCTTCGTGACCCGTCAGGTCTACTGCGGAGCCGGGAAGGTCCTGCACGGCCCCCGGGGCGCCCAGTTCTGCATCGCGCAGCGGGCGGAACACATCTGGGAGGGAGTCTCGTCGGCCACGACGCGATCGCGACCGATCATCAACACGCGCGACGAGCCGCACGCCGATGCGGAGCGATTCCGGCGCCTTCACGTCATCGTCGGCGACTCCAACATGAACGAATGGACCACCTGGATGAAAGTGGGGATCACCGATCTCGTCTTGCGCATGGTCGAGGGCAACACCGTGATGCGCGACCTCACGCTGGAGAACCCGATTCGGGCGATCCGCGAGATCTCGCACGACGTGACGTGTCGCAAGCGGGTGCGCCTGGCCAACGGCCGCGAGCTCACCGCGATCGAGATCCAGGAGGAGTACTACGAACGCACGGCGAAATTCCTCGAGCGCCGAGGAGCCGACACCCAGTCCAGGCAGCTCCTCCTCGAGTGGCGAGGGGCCCTCGACGCGCTCGCGGCCGGCGAGCCCGAGCGACTGGTCCGAAAGGTCGACTGGGTGGCCAAGCAGCTCCTGATCGAGCGTTACCGAGCCAAGCACCAGCTCCCGCTCTCATCGCCCAAGGTCGCGCTCCTCGACCTCGCGTACCACGACGTCAACCGGAACCGCGGCCTCTACTACCTCATGGAGCGGGCCTCCCGCGTCGAACGCGTCGTGAGCGAGAAGGACGTGTCGCGCGCCATGCGCGAGCCCCCGCAGACCACGCGGGCCAAGCTTCGGGGCGATTTCATCCGCCAGGCGAAGCAGAGGCGGCGCGATTACACGGTGGATTGGGTGCACCTGAAGCTGAACGACCAGGCGCAGCGCACCGTGCTCTGCAAGGACCCGTTCCGGGCGGTGGACGAGCGGGTCGAAGCCCTCATCGCCCACATGTGAAGCCCGCTCACACGCGGTAGCGCCGCGAGCCGGCCGCCATTCGAGCCGCGAGCACTCCCGCGGCGCCCGCTGCGAGGAAGAACGCGGGATCGTCCGCGGCGGTGCGCCCCATCGACTTCACGACGACCCCGAGCTCGTCCAGCAGCTCCAGCGCCGGCCGGCCGTCGACCTCGACGAGCTGGTGGCGATCCTCGAGCCTCCGCGCCCGGAGGCGATCCCAGACGGCATCGCGCTCCTCCTCGTCCTCCAGCACCGGGACCGCGACGTTCACCCCGGCGCTGCAGACCTCCCCAAGGATGGTCAGCGAGTGATGCGAGACCACTCGGTGGCGGTCCCGCGGGTCGGCGAACGAGATCCGGAGCGCCGCCACGGGTCGCCCGCGGAGGGTCGCGGCCGCGTTGAGGGCATGGCCGGCCTCCAGCGCGGTCACCCCCCACGTGGTCTCGGTTCCGAGGTTCCCGGGACCGTCCGACACGACGATCACGTCGGCGCCCAGGATCTCCTTGGCCGCGAGCAACCCCGTCCAGATCGTGACGGCCTCGAGCTCCCCTCCGAACGCCTGTCCGCAGGTCACGAACCCATCCAGGAGGCCGGCACGCCGGAGCCTCGGCACCAGTCGCGAGAGGGCCCCGGCCAGCGCCGCCCCGTCCGTCATCACGTAGACGACGCGCGTCCCGCCGGCGGCCTTGGCGCCGGCGGCGATCGGCCCGACCATCGAGTGCAACGGGGCGCTGACGACCGGTGTGCCCTCCAGCCCCCGGGAGGACTCGATCGCCTCGCGATGGCTCTCCTCCACGGCCCGGACCGCGACCTGCGAGGGCGTGTACCGAAGCTTCATGGTCCTGCCGGGGTGGCCGAGCTCGACCGGCGGTCCGTCCACCACCCCCATGACGAGATGGAAGCCCCCGGTGCCGAGACCGAGGTGCCGGGCGGTGGTGTTCAGGATGACGGTATCCCCGACGGCCACGGGACCGGTCACGTCCGGATACGCGAGCGCGTCGCAGGCGATCCCGTCGGGTTCCACCAGCACGGAGACCTCGATCGCGCCCGGCCGCTCCTCTCCCACAGCCACCACGCGACCGCGTCGCACGCGGACCATCCCGGTGGCGGCGTCCTCGACCATGGCGTGAGTATGATCCCGCACGGATGCACCCGCTCGAACGCCTGGTCGATCTCGTCGCGCTGCTCCTGGAATCGCCACGCCCGCTGACCTTCGACCAGATCCGGGCGCAGATGGAGGAGGCCTACGGGCAGGGGGACCTCGCGTCCGCCAAGCGCATGTTCGAGCGAGACAAGGACATCCTCCGTGACGTCGGCGTCCCGATCGAGGTCGTGCCCACCGACGTGTGGGAGGTGGAGCAGGGCTACGTCATCCGCAAGGAGGACTACTACCTGCCGGAGATCGAGTTCACGCCCGAGGAGATCTCCGCGCTCCTGGTCGCGGCCCACTCGGGAGGACAGGACGACGCCGCCGAGCACGCGGTCAGGAAGCTCCTGTCCGGCGCCGGGGGCGGCCTGTTGGGTACGGGGACCCCGGCCCCGATCGCGGCCGAGGCCGGCGCGGTGGACACGCGGCTCACGGCCGCGGCGGAGGCCATCGCCGACCGCTCGAGCGTCCGGTTCGGCTACCGGACGGCACGCGGTGAGGAGTCCGAGCGCACCGTCGACCCGTGGGGCCTCGTGTTCCGCAGCGGGCACTGGTACCTCGTTGGCCTGGATCGGGAACGCCAGGACGTCCGGGCCTTCCGCTTCTCCCGCATCGTGACCGACCTCGCGAGATCGGGGGAGGCGACCTCACCGCCCCAGGGCTTCCACGCCGCGGAGCACGTTCAGGGCGGTCCCTTCGGGCTCGGCGAACCCGTCGAACGGGCGGTCGTGGCCTTCTCGCCGGAGGTCGCCTGGTGGGCGACCTCCGGAGTCGCGGGGGCCGAGACCGTGCGGACCCGGCCCGACGGCTGGGTGGAGATCTCGCTCCCGGCGGCTCCCGGAGACGGCGTCGCCGCCTGGGTGCTCTCGTTCGGACCGGAGGCCGAGGTGCTCGAGCCCGAGAGCCTGCGCGCGGAGGTGCGCAGGCGCCTGGAGGCCATCCTTGGCTCGGGGTGAGGGCGGACGCCGGCCGCGAACCGCCCGAGCCTCCGAGCGGCTGCGGCGACTCCTGGTCGTCGTGCCCTATCTCGTTCGCCATCCCGGAACCGAGCTGTCCGAGATCGCCCGCTTGTTCGACGTCTCCGAGGAGGAGCTGACCTCGGACCTCAACCTGCTGTTCGTCTCTGGCCTGCCCCCGTACGGTCCCGGCGACCTGATCGGGGTCGACATCCAGGACGGACGGGTGTGGATCGACATGGCCGACTACTTCGAGCGTCCGCTCCGCCTCACCCGTGCGGAGGCGCTCGCCCTGTACCTGCGGGGGACGGCGCTCGCGGCCGCTCCGGGCCTCCAGGAGACGACGGCGCTCACCTCGGCCCTGCGCAAGCTGGGCGAGGGTCTGGGCAGGGCGACCCTCGGCGAGCTCGCCCACCGGGTCGAGGCGGCCGAGGGCGGCCGACCCGCCGAGACGCTCGACGTGATCCGGGACGCAATCGCGAACCTCGAGCGACTCTCGATCGAGTACTACGCCGCCTCCTCGGCGGAGACCAGCGTCCGCGAGATCGACCCGGAGGAAGTCTTCCTGGCGATCGGGAACTGGTACGTCGTCGCGTGGGACCACCGTTCCGAGGAGGAGCGCTTGTTCCGGGCCGACCGGATCCGGCGCGCGCGCCCGACCGGCGTGCGCTTTTCCCCCCGGGGCCTGGCCGGCGCCGGACGGCCCCTCTACTCGCCGAGCGACCGCGACGTGCCGGTGCGACTGCTGCTTCGGCCCGGCGCGCGGTGGGTGGCCGAGTACTACGAGGTCGACGAGCTGCTCGAGCGGCCGGGCGGAGTCCTCGAGGTCGTGCTGCCGGCCAGCCGGTTGGAGTGGGTGGCCAGGCTCGTGCTGCGCCTGTCCGGCCAGGCCGAGGTGCTCGGGCCGCCTGAGCTGAAGGACCGGGTCAGGGAGCTCGCGAGCCGGACCGCAAAACGATACGAACGGAGTAGTCCGCTCGACGTACGGGCGACTAAACCGCCCAGAGGCCACGACCGATACAGGTCGTGACATGACCACCATCAGGACGACCTGCCCCCGCTGCGGGGAAGTGGACATGGGCCCCGAGTCGATCCTCCTGTCGGTGATGCAGGGTGGGCGCGAGGGCACCTACCGGTTCACCTGCCCAACCTGCTCCGACGCCGTCGAGAAGCGGGCCGACCGAAAGATCGTGGCCCTCCTGGTGTCGGCGGGCGTCGACGTCGCCACGCACGAGGAGTTCGAGCCGCGCACGCCGTCCCTCTTCGACGAGGAGCCCGCAGGGGTCGACCCGCGTGGCCCCCTGCCGGATGCCCCGAAGCTCACGATCGACGATCTCATCGACTTCCACTTCCACCTGCAAGACGACGACGCGATCCAGGAGTTCCTGGCGAGTCAGCGCTGAGCCCGCGATTCGGCTAGCATCCTCCGCAGTGTCCGCTCCGTTCGTCGTCTGGCTCTGCGTGGGACTGGTCACCACGCTCGCGATCGCGGCCGTCCTGATCGCCCTCGTCCGCCACGTCGTGCTGCTCGGTCGAACCGTCGGACGCCTCCAGCGGGACATCCGGCCGATCGCGGACGAGATCGCCGCCGGCGGTGCCCGAGCGTCCTCTCGCCCAACCGCGCTCCGGGCGCGGGGGCGACCCGGCCAACGGACGTGACCCCGGGGTAGAATCGCCCGGGACCAGGTCCCCCTTGCCATGTTCAACATCGGTCCGCTCGAGCTCATGGTCATCCTCATCGTGGCCCTCCTCGTGGTGGGCCCCCGGCGGCTGCCGGAGCTGGGACGCTCCATCGGCAGGGGCCTGAGGGAGTTCCGCCGCGCCCAAGAGGAGGTCCAGCGGACCCTGCAGCTGACCCTCGACGAGACGGAGCCCGAGGAGTCCGCGACCGCGGAACCCGCGGACGAAAGGGCCGCCCCGAGCGGCCTCGCCGACGCGTCCGCGCCGGACGGCGGAGAGCCGCGCGGGCCCTCGGCACCCGAGGGGAACGAGACGGCGCCGTTCGGGCCGCGAGAGGTCGCTGCGACGCTCGGTCAGGGGATCGCGGAGCTCCGCCGCGTTCGCGAGGAGCTGCAGCGCAGCTTCCGGGTCGACCTGGACGACGAACCCGCCCCCCGGTCGACGGGCGTGACCCCGTCCAAGCCGCGCGGCGCCGGGGCCGGGCCCGGCTCGGGCGCGGGGACGGACGGCGGGACGGGGTAGGGCCCCGACCGCCAGTTCCCGAGCATGCGCCTGATCCCGCAGCGCTTGCGGCGCCGCCGAAGGCGCGATCCCGAGGCCACGATGACCCTCGTCGAACACCTCGAGGAGCTCCGCACGCGCCTCTTCGTCTCGCTCGGAGCGATCGGCGTCGCCTCGATCGTCGGCTGGTTCCTCTACGGGGCCGTGCTCCGGCTGCTCCGCTCCCCCTACTGCGAGACGCTCCGCACCCTCCCGAAGGCCAACCGGCCCTCGACCGGCTGCGCCTTCGTGTTCACGGGCGTACTGGACCCGGTGGTGATCAAGCTCAAGGTCGTGGTCTTCCTCGGCCTGTTCATCGCGCTTCCGGTCGTCCTCTACGAGCTGTGGGCGTTCGTGGTCCCGGGCCTCACGAGGCGCGAGCGACGGATGGCGGTTCCGTTCATCGCCTCCTCGGTCGTGCTGTTTGCGGCCGGCGCCGTCCTCGCGTACTTCACGCTGCCCAAGGGCCTGAACTTCCTGCTCGGCTTCGCCGGCTCCGGGTTCGTCCCACTGCTCACCGGCGACCGCTTCCTCGGATTCGTAATGCTGCTCGCGCTCGCGTTCGGCGTATCGTTCGAGTTCCCGATCGTGCTCATCTTCCTCTCGATGGTCGGGGTGGTGTCGAGCCGCAAACTCCGCGATTGGCGCCGCGGGGCGATCTTGTTCATCGCGATCTTCGCCGCCGTGATCACGCCCTCGTCCGACCCCTACACCATGACCGCGATGATGGTGCCGATGATCCTGTTCTACGAGGGCGCTATCATCGTGGCCCGCGTGCTCGGCAAGTAGCTCGAGCGAGGAGAGCCATGGCCATCAAGGGCAAGAGCAGATCGCGAGCGCGACGGACCGTGACGCCCGGCCCGCGGCCCACGTTCGTCCCCGTCAGACGCCCGCTGCTCGCCCGGCGCGGCTTCCAGGTGACGGCGCTGGTCGTGATCCTCGTCGCCGCGACCGCGGGCGTCGTCTACGGTCTGGCGAAGGAGCGGACGAAACAGCGCACGGAGGCCCTGCAGCGGAGCATGCGCGTGGCGGCCACCAAGTATCAGGTGGGCGTCGACGGGGCGCTGGCGAACGTCGGTCAGCCCCTCCCGCCGAGCGGCTTCAAGGCGTTCCCCGCGCTCACGACCGATGTCGACGGGCTGCGGAAGGGCAGCGTCGACGCCAAGACGGCGGCCAAGGACGCCACGTCGGCGATCGCCAACGCCAAGACGGCCGCGACCGCGATGGACAAGCTCGACCCCGCCAGCATCTTCGGCGGCAAGGGGTTCGACCTCGCGTTCGTGAACTACGCGATCAACTCGCAGACCAAGCTCGCCGACGCGCTGAAGCTGTACGAGCAGGTGGGCGGCCTCCTGCAGATGGCGGCGGAGGCGGACGGCGGTCAACGGAGCGCGCTGCTCGATCGGGCTTCCGCCGTGCTCGACGTCGCGAGCACGCTCTTTAGCGACGGCTACAACGACTACGTGAACCTGAAGAACACCGCCGGCATCTTCACGCCGACCGCGATCGGCGGCAGCGGCGCCCCCGGGGCGGGCGGGTGAGCGAGGGTCTGCTGCTCCTGCACGCGTTCCCGCTGGACGCGAGGATGTGGCATCGCCAGGTGGCGACGTTCTCACCACTGCTACCGACGGTCGCACCGAACCTCCCGGGCTTCGGCGGAACGGACCTCGCCGGGCCGGTGATGACCATGGCCGCGGCGGCGGATCGAGCGATCGAGGCGATGGACCGGGCCGGCCTCGAGCGCGCGGTCGTGTGCGGCCTGTCCATGGGCGGGTACGTCTCGTTCGAGCTCTGGCGGCGGGCCCCCGAGCGGTTCGCCGGGATCGTCCTCGCCAACACTCGCGCGGTTCCCGACTCCGACGACGGTGCAGCCGCCCGCCGCGCTCTGGCCGAGCGCCTTCGCGCGGAGGGAACTCGCGTCCTCGTCGAGCAGCCGCCCGCGCTGCTCTCGGCGTCGGCCAGCGACGAGCTCCATCGCTGGGTGAGGGACACCATTGCCGACCAGCCGGCCGAGGCCCTGGCCGCCGCCTCGCTCGGGATGGCCGAGCGCCCCGACTCGAGCCCCGACCTGCCGAGAATCGACGTCCCCGCGCTCGTCATCGCCTCGACCGCCGACGCCCTGATCCCCGCCGAGGTGTCCGCCCGGATGGCCGAGCAGATCCCCGGTTGCGAGCTCGCGATCATCGAGGGCGCGGGGCACCTGTCCAACCTCGAGGCGCCCGACGAGTTCGACCGGCTCCTTCGCGGCCACCTCGACCGCTGCCACCTCCAGTAGTCCGGCGGCTCGAGCTCGGCCGGGACCCCCGTACACTGGCTGCGTGACCCTCGCCAAACGGTTCGCCCTGCGCTATCCGTTCGCGCTCGACGCCTTCCAGCTCGAGGCGATCGAGGCGCTCGCGGCTGGCGAGTCGGTGCTCGTGGCTGCCCCCACGGGTGCGGGCAAGACGGTCGTCGCCGAGTTCGCGGTCGAGCGCGCCCTCGACCGAGGCGGCAAGTGCTTCTACACCACGCCGCTCAAGGCCCTCTCGAACCAGAAGTTCGGCGATCTCGTGGCCCGGCACGGGGCCGCCAAGGTCGGCCTCCTCACCGGCGACAACACCATCAACTCCGAGGCACCCGTGGTCGTGATGACCACCGAGGTGCTCCGCAACATGCTGTACGAGCAGAGCCCGACCCTGCGCGGGCTCATGTCGGTCGTCCTCGACGAGGTCCACTACCTGCAGGATCCCTACCGAGGGGCGGTCTGGGAGGAGGTGCTGATCCACCTGCCGCTCTCGGTGTCGGTGGTGTGCCTGTCGGCGACCATCTCCAACGCGGAGGAGTTCGGAGAATGGATCGGCACGCTTCGCGGGACCACGCGAGTCGTGATCGAGGAACGGCGCCCCGTGCCGCTCGAGCATCACTACCTCATCGGTCGCGATCTCCACCCGATGCACGTCGAGCAGCACGGAGAGCTGGTGCCGAACCCCTACCTCGTCTCCCTCGACCGCGAGGAACTGCGCATCCGGACGTTCCGGCGACGCGGCTCCGGCGCGCTCCAGCACGAGCGAATCCCGAGACCACGAGAAGGGCACCGGCGCGTGTACGTCCCGCGCCGGGAGGAGGTGGTCGAGGTCCTGGCCGAGCACGGGATGCTCCCCGCGATCTACTTCGTCTTCTCACGGGCCGGGTGTGACCGCAGCGTGGAGTGGCTCATGGCCGGCGGGATCCGCCTCACGACGGCGGAGGAGGCCGAGCGCATCCGGGAGTTCGCGGAGCTCCGCGCCGCCTGGATGGAGGAGGAGGATCTCCGGGCTCTGGGGTTCGCGGACTTCGTCGAGGCGCTCGCGGCCGGGATCGCGGCCCACCACGCCGGCATGCTCCCGGTCTTCAAGGAGACCGTGGAGGAGATGTTCGAGGCGGGGCTCGTGAAGGTGGTGTTCGCGACCGAGACCCTGTCCCTCGGCATCAACATGCCGGCCAAGACCGTGGTGATCGAGGACCTGTGGAAGTTCCAGGGCGAGCGGCACGAGCTGCTCACCCCGGGGGAGTACACGCAGCTCACGGGACGCGCGGGCCGCCGCGGGATCGACGAGCTGGGCCACGCCGTGGTGGTGTTCCAGCGGCAGGTGCCGTTCGAGCGCGTGGCCTCGCTCGCGAGCACGCGCACGTACGAGCTGACCTCGTCGTTCCGGCCCTCCTACAACATGGCCGTCAACCTCGTTCGCAACTACACGAGGGAGCAGGCGCACCACCTGCTGAACGCCTCCTTCGCCCAGTTCCTCGCCGACCGGGGCGTGGTGGCCCTCGAGCGGCAGCTCGAGCGCGACCGGGCGCACCTTGCAGCCTACCGGGACCAGCTCCGCTGCCACCTCGGCGACTTCGGCGAGTACTGGCGCCTGCGCGAGCGGGCCGATCGGGTTCGCGAGGAGGCCCGCCGGGGAGGGGAGCGAATGCGCGCGGAGGCGGTCCGCGACGCGCTCGGGGCGCTCCGGCCCGGCGACGTGATCTTCGTGCCGCGGGCCCGCAGGCGGGGGCTCGCCGTGGTCCTCTCGACGCGGGAGGGCCGGCCGACCGTGCTCGCCCAGGACCGAACGCTGTTCCGGCTCTCGTCCCGCGACTTCGAGGAGCCGCCCGCGATCCTGTCGAAGATCCCGCTCCCGCGGACAGGAAGCGCGCGCAGCGCCCGGTTTCGGCGCGACCTGGCCGCCCGGCTCGTGGCGCTCGACGTGCGGCCGCCGAGGAGGTCCCGGACCCGGATCGACGCCCGCGCCGAGAACGAAGCCGTGCGGCTCGAGCGGCTCGCGGAGGCGCATCCGTGCCACGCCTGCCCGGAGCGCCCGACCCACGAGCGGTGGGCCGCCCGGGCGAGCCGGCTCGAGCAGCAGATCCGGGGGGTCGAGCGCCGGATTCGGACCCGGACCGAGACGCTCGCCCGTCAGTTCGAGCGGGTCCTCGGCGTGCTCGAGGACCTGGGATACGTCCGGGGGTTCGCGATCCAGCCGAAGGGGCTCGTGCTCGCCCGAATCTACGGCGACGGGGACCTCCTGGTGGCCGAGGCCCTCGCCGAGGGCGTCCTCGGCGGCTTGTCGCCTGCGGAGACGGCGGCGCTCGTCTCGACGTTCGTCTACGAGGCCAGGGAGCGGGTTCCGCGCCAGGGGGAGATGCCGACCGCCGAGAGCGCCGAGCGCTACCGGCGACTGATCGACCTGTATCGGCGCATCCGCAGGTCCGAGGACGCGCACCAGGTGGAGCTCTGTCGCGAGCTCGAGGCGGGGTTCGCCACACCGGTGTTCCAGTGGGCGGAGGGCAAGCCACTCGAGGACGTGCTCGCCGAGACCGAGCTCGCCCCGGGCGACTTCGTACGCAACTGCAAGCAGGTCCTCGATCTCCTTCGGCAGATTGCGGAGGTCGCGCCGGAGGAGACCGCGGACCTCGCGCGACGGGCGGCCGAGGCCGTCGACCGGGGCGTCGTGGCCTACACGGGCGTCTGACGCGGGCCCGGGTAGGATGCTCCCGCCATGGCGAGCCCGTTCGGAGAGCTGACGGTGATCGTGAACCCGCACGCCGGCAAGCGACGGGTCGGGGAGGAGATCCCGGAGCTGGAGCGGACGCTCCAGGCTCGAGGGCTCGCCTACCGGCTGCTCCGGACCGAGGGTCCCGGAGACGCCACCCGGTTCGCGCGGGAGGCGCTCCGCGACGGCGGCCGCTTCCTCGTGGCGGTCGGCGGCGACGGGACCGTGCACGAGGTCGTGAACGGGATGCTCGAGGACGGGAGGCCCGTGGCGCCCGATGCCGTCCTCGGCGTGGTCGCCGCGGGATCGGGCTGCGACCTCGTGCGGACGTTCGGGCTGCCGGGCGACGTGACGAGGTCGTGTCAGCACCTCCTCGGGGAGAACACGTATCCGCTCGACGTCGGCAAGGTGACGTACACGGACGCCGACGGCCGGCCGGCCGTGCGCTACTTCGCCAACGTCGCCGAGACGGGCCTCGGAGCCGCCGTGGCGGCCCGAGCGGACCGCCTGCCCACGTCATTCGGGCAGTCGAAGTACTTCTTCGCGTTCTGGCTGACGCTTCCGCGCTTCCGCCTCGCGCACCTTCGCCTGCAGGCGGACCGCCGCAGCTACGAGGGCCCGGCGCTCATGGTGATCGTCGGCAACTGCCAGTACTACGGGGGAGGGATGAAGATCTCGCCGCGCTCGTACCCGGGAGATGGAGTGCTGGACGTCCTGGTCTTCAAGGGTCCCAAGTCCGACTCGTTCACGATGCTCCCGAGGGTCTACCGGGGCGAGCACGTCCCCCACGCCCACATCGAGGAGTTCCGGGTGAGGCGATCGCTCACCGTCGAGGCGGACCGACCGCTTCCGATCGAAGCGGACGGCGAGGTGCTCGGCACCAGCCCCGTGACGTTCGAGATCGTTCCGCAGGCCATCAGGATGAAGCTGTGACCGCGCACGTGTACGACGCGCGCCTGCGCCGGGCCGGGGAGACGGCGGCGGCTGCCGGGCTCGCCGGGCTCGCCGTCACCCCGGGCGCGGACCTCGTGTACCTGACCGGCTACGCGCCGCCGCCGCTCGAGCGCCTCACGCTGCTCGTCGTCGGGGTCGGGCGGGACCCGGTGATGCTCGTCCCCGCCCTCGAGAGCCCGGCCGCCGCGTCCTGCCCCGTGGGAGACCGGATCGAGATCGTGGGCTGGGCCGACGGCGAGGACCCCTACGAGCGCGCCGCCGCGCTGCTCGGATCCGGTCCGTTTGCCATCACCGACTCCGCCTGGGCCTCGCACCTGCTCGGCCTCCAGCGCGCGGCCGGCGGGTGTTCGTTCGTCTCCGTGAGCGCCTCCGTTCCCCATCTTCGCGCGATCAAGGACGAGGCCGAGCTGAACCTGCTGCGCCGGGTCGCGGAGGCGGCCGACCGAGCCTTCGCCGAGGTGCTCTCCGCCCGCTTCGGCGGCCGGAGCGAGCGGGAGGTGGCCGAGGAGGTGGCGGCGGCCCTCAGGCGCCAGGGTCACGAGGAGGTCGATTTCACGATCGTGGGATCCGGTCCCAACGGCGCCTCGCCCCACCACGAGCCCGGATCGCGGCGGATCGAGCGCGGGGACGCCGTCGTGTTGGACTTCGGCGGTCGGATGGACGGCTACTGCTCGGACATCACCCGGACGGTCGTCGTGGGAGCGCCGGAGCCCCAGATCGAGGAGGTGTACGAGGTGGTCCGGACCGCCCAGCAAGCGGCGTTCGAGGCGATCGCTCCGGGCGTGCCGGCCGAACGGGTCGATGCGGCCGCCCGTGCGGTGATCGCCGCGGCCGGGTACGGCGGGCAGTTCGTCCACCGGACCGGCCACGGGATCGGACTGGAGGTGCACGAGCCCCCGTACATCGTCGCGGGAAACCCCACGCCGCTCCGCCCGGGCATGACGTTCTCCATCGAGCCCGGGATCTACCTCCCGAACCGGTTTGGAGTCCGGATCGAGGACATCGTGGCCGTGACCGACGACGGAGCGGTCCGGCTCAACCAGGCGACCAGGGACCTGCAGACGGTCGCCTGAGCGCCTCGACCGCCCTTAGCGGCGGGGGCGCACCTTCGTGCCCTCCGGGGTGTCCATGACCTCGAGGTCCATGGCCTGCAGCCTGCTGCGGATTTCGTCGGCCGCGGCCCAGTCCCTGGCCGACCGCGCCTGGTCTCGCCGGCGAACCAGCTCCAGCACCTCCGGCCCGGGCTCCCACCGCTCTCGTGCGGACCGCTCCAGGTCGAGCCCGAGGACCGCGTCCCATGAGGCCAGGAGCGCGTAGCGCTCGCCGGGAGCCAGGTCGGCGGCACCGACCGTCTCGTTCACGACGACCAGCGCCTGCGGCAGGTCGAGGTCGTCGGCGACCGCCTCGCGGAACCGGCGATCCAGCTCCGCGCCCGCCGGCGAGCGCCGTTCGGGACGCGGCGCGCCGGCCCACTCCGCCATCCGCCGCCGCAGGTCCGTCAACCGGCGGTTCTGACCCTCGAGCGCCTCCCAGCTGAAGTCCATCTCGCTCCGGTACCGGGTTCCGAAGCAGAGGAGTCGGTAGGCGAGCGGATCGATGCCTTGTTCGGCCAGGTCGGTAACCCGCTTGATGTTCCGAGCGGACTTGGCCATCTTCTGGCCGCCCATCTGCAGGAACCCGCCGTGGACCCAGATCGACACCACCGGGTGCCCCACGGCTCCCTCGGACTGCGCGATCTCGTCCTCGTGATGGGGGAACTTGTTGTCGTTGCCGCCCGTGTGGATGTCGAA
>Ga0070741_10013990_pt1 | contig 13999 bp, 13 predicted proteins | sample Coa_R1_4_FD_66440 | JGI IMG/M metagenome (GOLD analysis project Ga0070741, IMG submission 66440) | Surface soil microbial communities from Centralia Pennsylvania, which are recovering from an underground coalmine fire - Coalmine... | ecosystem: Environmental > Terrestrial > Soil > Unclassified ... | reverse complement strand
GCGGGCCACCTCGACCCCGGCTGGCGCGCCAGCCTGGTCGACACGGTCATGGACCTGCCCGAGGTCCGGGCCAGCCAGCGCCTGGAGGCCACTGTCCCGCTCGGCGACGGCGAGCTCTTGCAGCGCCTGCGCGAGCGGACCACCGACGCGGTCACCCGCCCGGCCGGCTCGACCGTCCTGCTCGACGCCACCATCCCGTCGCCGCGGACGCCTGAGCCCTGAGGTTGCTCAGCGGGCGCGCAGGCCGAGCGGGCCGCGCGGCCGCAGCGTGAGGCCGACCGCAATCGCGGGATCGTCGCTCACCTGGTCTAGTCCGCCCTGACACAGCGGAATCAGCGCAGTGCGCAGGATGAGCTGAGCCAGGTGGGCGCCCAGGCAGGTGCGCGGTCCCGCGGCGAACGGCAGGTAGGACCAGCTCGGCCGTCCCGAGCGGAAACGTTCCGGCTGGATACGGTGCGGGTTCTCCCACAGCCCGGGATCGTGGTGGGTGAGGTACGGCGAGTAGAACACCAGCGTGCCCGCCGGAATCGCGACGCCCGCGGCGGTAGTGTCCCGGGCCGCGACCCGGCTGCCGAGCCAGCCTGCCGGGTAACACCGGAGGATCTCATCGAGGAACAGCGGCAGTGCCTGCGGGTCGCGCCACCGCGGGTGGCCGGCGAGATGCCAGACGGCCCAGGCCAGGGTATGGCTGGTGGTGTCGTATCCGGCGGCGAGCGCCACCCGGAGGTCTTCGGCTATCTCCTGGACGGCCGCGCGGCCGAGCCGCGCATCCTCGCCCGCCGCCACGAGATGGGCGGCGATGCTCCCTGGCACCGGGTCGGCCACTACCGCGGCGATGGCGGTCTCCACCCGGCGGAACACCCGGGGACGTGGCAGCATCGGAACCGGCAGTCCGCGATGCAGCGGGCGCAGGAACGCGCTCAGCAGGTCGGGGGACAGCGCGCCGCCGAACAGCGCAATGTTCAGCATGTCCTGGACGAGCGCGGCTGACCAGCTGAGAGCCTCGAAAGCGGCGCGCGGCCGCCTGGCCCCGGCCACTTCGGTGAGCCGGTCTTCGAGAACGGCGAGGGCGCGCCCGCTGAAGTGAGGGGTCAGCCCGCGACGGCGCGGGCGGTGCTGCGGGGCGTCGGTGTGCACGATCCCGGCGGCCAGGTACGGGCTGAGGCCGCTGAGACTGCCGCGGCTACGGAAGGTGGCGAGATCTGACAAGATCGCCCGGTTCCATTCCGGCTGGTAGCCGACGAGCGCGGGCCGCCACAACCGGAGCCGGAACACCGGGCCGGTGCGGGCGCCGTCCTCGAGCAGCCGCAGCGGGCTGGTAGTCCACGGCCACAGATGGCCGAGCACCGGCAGGCCGGGCGGCTCAGGCAAGACGTTCACCGGCGCCTGCCCGGATAGGAGCGGTCCTTCCACCGCGCGTACCGCCGGAACGCCAGCGCGTACACCGGCAGGGCCGCGAGCGGCGTGACCGGCACGAGCAGGGCTTCGCCCGGGGCGCTACGGCCGGTCTTGGCGTTGACCAGCACCCGCTGGGCCAGGCCGAGGATCGCCGCGACCCGCCACGCCCGGTCGCGCCGCCACGCCAGCCACGGCATCGTGTAGGCGATCAGGTGCCAGGCGGCGGTCACCGCCAGCGCGCTGTCGTGGCCGCCGTGCGCCGTCCGCAGGTTCCGCCCGAACCCGCGCACGGAATCCCAGTACCCCGGGTACATCCGGGTACTGGCCAGGGCGCCGCCGAGAGCCAGGCCCAGCCTGAGACCCGCCCGGCGGGTCCGGCGCGCCAGCGCGAGATCCTCCGCCAGGTCGCCGGCTACCGCGGCGTGCCCGCCGAGCGCGTCGTAGGCCTCGCGCTGGAACATGAGCAGCTGGCCGTTGGCCGTCGCCGCGGAGGGCACCGGCAGGCGCAGCAGGCAATGCGGCAGGAACGCTAGGAGCACGTCGTCGATCAGCGGCACGAGCAGCCGCTCTCCCAGCGTGACGGTGCGCTGGCGGGGGAACGCCGAGAACACCGCGGCCCGCTGCTCGCGCATCTGCGCCCAGCACGCGTCGACCGCGCCGGGGGCCAGCAGCACGTCGGCGTCGCAGAACAGCAGGATGTCGCCGCGCGCGGCCGCGGCGAGCTGCCAGCAGGCCCAGCTCTTGCCGACCCAGCCGGACGGAGGCGGCGTACCGCGCACCAGGCGGACGCGCGGGTCGGCCTCGGCCGCGCGGCCCACCACGGCGGCCGTGTCGTCGCTGGACTGGTCGTCGAGCACGACGATCTCGGCGACGTCCTGGGCGCGGAACCCGGCCAGCGCGGCGGGCAGCCGGCCGCCCTCGTCCCGCGCGGGGACCAGCAGCGACGTCTCCGGCCTGGACACCCGTCCGGCCCCGGCCGCATCCGGTCGCAGCACGGGGAACATGACGAGGTTCGCCACCAGGCCGGCCAGCTTGACCGCGTGGAAGGTGACGGCCGCGCGCGCTAGCGCGGTGGCCATGCCAGCCAGCCCCGCGCGACGTCGATGCGCTCGTCCCAGCTCCGCCGCCCGCGTACCACGCGGGTGAAGCCGGGCAGCGGCTGCCGGGAGTCGGCGTGCGTCCCGAGGCGGTCGATGCCGGCCAGGTCCTCGCGCAGCCGCTCCCGCAGCCGCTCGGTCACCTCAGCCGGCCGCCCGTCCGCGCCGACCTCGCTGAATACCACGTAGGCCTCGGGATACTGGCCGCCGCGGAGCAGCACCCGCACCGCCACCGAGCACAGCCGGGCCGGCCCCTGCGAGGCGCACCAGGCCGCACCCGGCGCGAGCGGGCCCAGCTGCCCGGGAGGGAGCAGCCGGCCTTCCGGGTAGACGACGAGCGCCGCGCCGCGGCGCACCGCGGCCAGCGCGGTGCGCAGTTCACCGGTGCCCACGGCGCCGATGCCGCGGGCGACCCGGTAGCGGCCGATGTTGGCCGGATCAGCCAGCAGGACCATCCGGCGCCCCGCGCCGGCGAGCAGCTCGCCGGCGATGAAAGGGTCCCACCAGCTGTGGTGGTTGGCCGCCCAGATCACCGGGCCGGCTGGCAGCCGCCCGCGCACCCATACGCCCGCCAGGCCGCCGCGCACGGTCAGCCGGAGCGCGGCCAGCAACGCCTGACGGCGCACGTCCGGCCTCATGGCAGCGTCTCCCCGCTCGCCTCCGGGGCGCCCGCAGCCGGCGTCTTCCCTCCTCGCTCGTCGCAAGCTCCTCGCTGGTCACTCCAGATGCCGACGCGCCTCTTCGGCTTGCTCACTGACCGCACCCGCTCCCACAGCGCCAGGGTCAGGGTGATCATGGCGAACGCGAACCCGAAGTCCTCGACCGGGATGTCCCATGGCCACCGCGCCCCGGAGATGGCCGCCGGGCGGTAGAGCACGATCGGCGCGGACAGCTTGGTCAGCCAGCCGTCCACCGGGACCTGGAAGGCGAGCGTGATCGCGATCGTGACCCAGAACCGGCCGCGGCGCAGGATGCCGGTCCGCAGCGTCGTGAGCTCGAAGGCCACGACCGCGGCCGGCGCGCAGACCGCTCCGATCGTGTAGGCGCCCGTCATCGCGGTGCCCGCCTCGCGGCCCGGGACCACCGGCCGGCCCCGCGGCCGAGAACCTCGTACGTGAGCAGCGCGCAGACCGGGACGACGAGGAAGAAAAGCCACTCCTCGACGGGCAGGCCCGCTATCCGCAGCCCCAGCGTGTAGCGCGGGCTGAACCACCACTCCCCGTGGTGCACGGCGGCCAGGTCCCATCCGGCGAAGACCGCCAGTACGGGCGCGAGGGTGGCGAGCAGCGCCTTCGGGCGCCGGTACACGCGGGCGCCTCCGGCGATCTCCAGCGGCAGCGTCACCGCGACACAGGCCGCTAGCACCAGCAGGTACTGCCAGGCATCCATAACTCTCCTCTCGCCCGGCACGGCTCGCGCCGCATCGCCGCGGCCCACCGGCCGGCCAGGATGCCCCGCGGCGGCACCGACCAGACCGGCTCCGTGCGGTGCCCGTGCGCGGCGAGGATGGCATTGGCGGCGCCGATGCCGGTGGCGGCGGCCCGTTCCATCAGCGCGGCCGGGAACGGGCTGGCGACCCAGTCGCCGGCCAGCGTCAGCCCGCGGACGGCGGTGCGCACGCCGGGGGCGGACGCATGGCCGCCGACCGGGAAGCCGGCCGCGTCGGTGCCGACCTGGCAGTGCCGGTCGAGCTGCCGCAGGCCGCGCACCTCCGGCCACAGCTGGGCCAGCTCGGCCAGCATCGCGGTCCCGAGATCGGCGGCGGCGACGCCGGGCGGGCAGGCGTAGGCGTGCAGCTCGATTACCGATCCTCCGGTCCGCCCGTGCCAGCTGCGCGCCCCCGCCTCGAAGCGGTGGTACAGCGTGACCGAATCCAGGATTCCCGGGTCGGCGATGCTGGTGAACTGAGCACGTTCCGGCCGGACGTCGCCGTCCAGCCAGTAGCGCGCCACCGCGTACGGCGGCCCGGTCCGCGGCCGCGCCGCGACGGCGGCGAGCCGCTCATCGCCGGATGTGACGTCGGGCGAGGCGCCGAGGATGCGCGCGGCCGCCCCGGCGTCGGTGGCCAGCACCACCTCGTCGGCGGACAGGGTGCCGCCGCCGGCGATGCGGAGCCGCCAGGCCCCGCCCGGGTCGCGGTCGATCGCGGTGACCGTGGTGCTCGTCCGGAGCTGCGCTCCCCGCTGCTGGAGGTAGCGGCCCAGGGGCCCCCAGATAGCGCTCTGGTAGTCGGCGTGCGGCGCGTCCATGCCGAGGCCCTCGGGGTTGGCGAGGAAGTAGAAGTGGAACATCGCCACCAGGTCGGCGGCCGACATGGTGGCGGCGTCGTTGAAGAACGAGTGGGCGAAGACGTTGAACAGCATCACCCGGGCGCGCTCAGGCAGCCGCAGCGCGGCCAGGAACTGCTCGGCGCTGAGCTGGTCGAGGTGCGCGTAGGTCTGCTCGGCGTCGAATCCGAGCAAGGCCAGGCCGACGTCGTGGTCGGCGCGGGCCAGCTCGCGCAGCCGCAGGCTGGGGGAGCGAAGGGTGAGCGCCAGGATGCTCAGCGGCGGAGCCGGGGGAAGCCGGTCGAATTCCTCGTCCGGCCAGCGCGCCGAGATGACCGGGTAGCTGCCGAGCGGGTGCAGCAGCGGCCCGGACCCGGCGGGGCCGGTACTGATCCGGCGCAGGATCCGGCGCCAGTTGTAGTACTGCCGGAAGAAGCCGTGGAACCCGTGGTCGACCCACTGCACGGTCCCGTCGGGAAGGGTGCGCGGGTGCGCCCCCAGGCGGCCGCCGAGCCGGTCGGCGGACTCGCAGACGACGACGGGGATACCGCGTTCGGCCAGCACGACCGCGGCCGACGCCCCGGCTATGCCGCCGCCCGCCACCACCACCCGCGGCCGGCCCGCGGGCGCGCGCCGCGTCCGGCCGGCCACCGCGCCAGCCGGGCCAGACGGTGCGCTCACCAGGTACGGGCGCATCCCGGCCAGCCGGCCCACCAGCCTGGACACCGGCACCACGGCGCTCACCGCCGCCGGTCCGCAGCGCTCACCACTGCCGGTCCGCGGCCGCCAGGGCCAGCTTCCGCAGGGCGTCCCCGGCCCGGGACGGCAGTACGGCCCGGTCCACCAGGGCACAGGCGAGGTCGACGTTGCGGCGGATCTTCTGCTCGACGCGGTCCCGTGCTCCGCACCGGGTGAGCTCACTGGTGAGCTCGGCGGCGTCGGACGGGGTGAGCGCGGATGTGCCCGCCAGGGCCAGCAGCGCCTGCCCGTAGGGCGGCAGCATATCCGCGGCCAGCGCGAGGACCTGCGTGGGCTTGCCGGACATGAGATCGTCACCGACCGGCTTGCCGGTTCGCCGCGGGTCGCCGAACACGCCGAGCAGGTCGTCGCGGAGCTGGAAGGCCTCGCCGGCCAGGTCGCCGTAACGGACGAGCTCGGCCGGCAGCTCCGGGACGCCGCCGAGCGCGGCGCCGATGCGCAGGGGGCTGGTCACCGTGTACTGCCCCGACTTGAGCAAGGTGGTGGCACACGCCACCTCCCGCGAGCGGTCCTGCCGCGCGGAGCCGGCCAGATCGAGGAACTGGCCAAGGACGAGCTCGTCGACCATCCGGCTCCATGCCGTGACAGCGGGCGCGGGCAGCGCGGCGGCGAGCCGGCTGGCGACCGAGAACGCGAGGTCGCCGGCCAGCAGGGCCATGGCGAGGCCGTACTGGTCCGGGTCGCCGGCCCGGCCGTCCCGGCGGTGCCGCGCGGCGATCGCCCGGTGCAGCGCGGGCCGCCCTCGCCGGGTATCGGAGTTGTCCATGAGGTCGTCGTGGATGAGCGCGAAGGTGTGCAGCAGCTCCAGCGCCGCGCCTGCCTGCAGCAGCTGAGGGCTGGCGCCCTCCCCGGTGAGGGCGTGGCCCCAGTAGCAGAACCGCGGCCGCAGCCCCTTGCCGCCGCCGAGATACGCCGCGAGCGCCTCCGGCAGGTCCGCCCAGGACGCGCCGGCCCGTTCTTTCCAGGCGGCCTGCTCGCGGGCGAGAAGGTCCGCCAGGTACGGCCGCAGCTCGCCGCTCACGAACGTGACGTCGTCCGGCGCCAGGACGGCGGCCTTTTCCGCGTTGACGGTCATGCCGGCCTCGCCAGTTCCCGTACCACCGCGGTGGCCCGCCGTCGGCGTGGCACGACGGCCCGCCCGGCCAGGACGTCGTAGCCCGCCTCTTCCACGCGGTCGAGGATCCCGCCGTAGACGGCGTAAGCCAGGCGCACGCAGCGCCGGGACCGGGTCGGCAGCGCCGTGAGGCCCGGCTGGGCGCGGCGGTAATGGTCCCGGGCCCGCTCGACTTCGAACGCGATCAGCCGGCGCACGGCCGGGCTCGCGGACGGCGCCGCGAGATCGTCCCGGCCCACCCCGAAGCGCTCCAGGTCCGCGGTGGGCAGGTACACGCGGCCGCGGTCCAGGTCTTCCGCGACGTCGCGGATGAAGTTGGTGAGCTGGAACGCCAGGCCGAGCTGGCGGGCCGGCTCACGCGCCCTGTCCGCCGCCGCCGCGGCCACCGGTCCTGGTCCGGCGTCGGGCGCCATCAGGATCGGCAGCATCATCGTGCCGATCACGGCCGCCGACCCCTGCATGTACTCGAGCAGTGCCCCGTAGTCGTCATAGGCGCGGACGTGCAGGTCCATCCTCATGCTGGCGAAGAACGCGTCGAAGTCGGCCCGGGACAGGCCGAACGCGGCGATGGTGTGCCGGACGGCCAGGAGGACCGGGTCGGCCGGGGACCGGGTGCCGTCGATCGCGGCGTAGAACTGGCCGGCCCACTCGCCGAGCCGGCGGGCGCGGTGCGGCCCCTCGGTCTCACCGCCCACGTCCACGATGTCGTCGGTGTAGCGGGTGAAGCCGTACAGCGCGTGGACGTGCCGGCGCTTCCAGGCCGGCAACAGCTTCGTGGCCAGGTAGTAGCTGCGGCCGTGCGCGCGGTGCAGGCCGCGGCAGACCGAGTAGGCCGTGTCCAGTGAGGCCGCATGCGGCGCGTGATGGGTCATGGGGTCCCCTCGGACGAGCGCGGAGCAGCTCGCTGTCCTGAAAATCGATTCACATTTCGTTTCAAGCTAGCTTGCGTAGTAGCCTGAGCGCAAATGGCGTGCTGACGGCGGCTGCTCGCGGGGGCTGGCCGCCGACGGCACTGCCCGAGCGGAGGTATTCCATGCGTACCGTTACCGGATCTACCGACAAGGTTGTCATCGTGGGCGCGGGCCTCGGCGGCCTGGCCTGCGCCCTGCGGCTGGCCGGAGCCGGGCGGCAGGTCACGGTGCTGGAGCGGGCCGACGGGCCGGGCGGCCGGATGGGCCAGCTCGCCGTGGACGGCTACCGGTTCGACACCGGCCCCACCGTTCTCACCATGCCTGATCTGCTCGAAGGGACATTCCACGCGGTGGGCGAGCGGATGTCGGACTGGCTGGACCTGGTGCGGCTCGATCCGGCCTACCGAGCGCACTTCGCCGACGGCTCGACCCTCGACATCCGGGCCGACACGGCGGGCACGGCCGCCGAGATCGCCCGCCTGTGCGGGCCGCGGGAGGCCGACGGCTACCTGCGCTTCGTCGAGTACGTGCGCAAGCTCTACCACCTGGAGTGGAAGCAGTTCATCGACCGCGACTTCGATCACCTGTGGGACCTCGCCCGCCCGGACCTGGCCCGGCTCGCCGCCTGCGGCGCGTTCCGCCGGCTCTCGACCAAGGTGTCGCAGTTCCTCGACGATCCGCGGACGCAGCGGGTGTTCTCGTTCCAGTCGCTCTACGCCGGCGTGCCGCCGCACCGCGCGGCCGCCCTGTACGCGGTCATCGCTTACATGGACACGGTGGCGGGTGTGTACTACCCGCGCGGCGGCATGCACGCCGTGGCCACCGCGCTGGCGGGGGCGGCCGTCAAGCACGGCGTGCGGATCGACTACGGCCGCGAGGTCACGAGCGTGGAGATCAGCGGGTCACAGGCCCGTGCGGTGCGAACCCGGGATGGCGCTCGCATTCCGGCCGACGTGGTGGTGCTCAATCCTGACCTGCCGGTGGCGTACCGCGACCTGCTGAACCGGCCGCTGCGCCGCCGGCTGCGCTATTCCCCGTCGTGCGTCGTCGTGCACCTGGGAGCGCGCCAAGGCTATCCGCACGCCAGCCACCACAACATTCACTTCGGACAGGCCTGGCGGTCCACGTTCGACGACATCACCCGGCGTGGCCGCGTGATGGCCGACCCGTCGCTGCTGGTAACTAACCCCACCCGCACCGATCCGGGCCTCGCGCCCGACGGCCGCGAGGTGTACTACGTGCTCGCCCCGGCCCCGAACACGCAGGCAGGACTCGACTGGCCGCGCATCGGCCCGGCGTACGCCGACGACCTGCTGCGGGTTCTGGCCGATCGCGGCTACCCGGGCCTGGACGCCGCGGTCGAGGTACGGCACGTGGTCACCCCCGCCGACTGGGCGCAGCAGGGGCTCGCGGCCGGCACGCCGTTCGCCGCCGCGCACACGTTCGGCCAGTCGGGTCCGCTGCGACCCGGTAACCTCGCGCCTGGGCTAGCCAACGTGGTCTTCGTCGGTTCCGGGACCCGGCCGGGAGTCGGCATCCCGATGGTCCTGGTGTCCGCCCGGCTAGCCGCGATGCGGATCGGGCCGTCACGCGGCCGGAAAGGTGGCTGAGCCCGTGCCGGACGCCGGCCTGAGCGCGGGCGAGGCGGCCAGGAGGATAGGCGTGGCCGCCACCACCCTCCGCACCTGGGACCGGAGATACGGCCTCGGCCCGTCCGAGCGCGACCCCGGGCGTCACCGCCGCTACACCGACGATGACGTCGCCCGGCTGGAACTGATGCGTCGGCTGACCGTCGACGGGGTAGCACCCGCCGAGGCTGCCCGCATCGCCAAGGCGACCCGTGACCTCACCGGCCAGGCATCCGCAGGCGCCGTCGGCCGGGCGGCCGCGGACGGCACGCCCGCTACCGCCAGGGGCCTGCGCCGAGCGGCGCTCGCGCTCGACCCCGCGGCCGTGGACCGGGTACTGGACGTCGCGCTGGCCGACGGCGTCGTGCCCGCGTGGATGACGGTGATCGCGCCCGCTCTGCGCAGCCTGGGCCAGCGGTACCTGACGGCGGGCTGGTATATCGCGGCCGAGCACCTGCTGTCCGGCGCGGTTTCCGCGGCGCTGGCCCGGGTGCCGCGGCCGCCGGCCCGGGCGCGGATCGTGCTGGCCTGCACCCCTGCCGAGCAGCACCGCCTCCCGCTGGAAGCGCTGGCCGCGGCGCTGGCGGAGCGCGGTGTCGCCAGCCGGATGCTCGGCGCGCGGATGCCGACCGGTGCCCTGCGGGAGGCGCTGATCCGTACCGGCCCGGCCGCCGTGCTGATCTGGGCTCACTCACCGGCCACCGCCGACTACGGCCAGCTCGCCGCGGTCGCCGGGGTAAGGCCCCGGCCTGCGATCGTGGCTGCCTGCGGGCCCGGCTGGACCTCCGGTTCCCTGCCGGACGGCATCCTGCTCGTGACCACCTTCCAGCAGGCACTCTCGGCCACGGCCGAGCTGCCCTGATCCGGCGAGCCCGGATAACCTGACCCAAAGCCCTTGCCGTCCGCGGCGCCGATGTGCTGGGCTCTCCCCGAGGAGGACCATGGACGGGGAGAACGTGCTCGAGTGCCGCGGCTTGCGGCGCAGCTTCGGCAGGCTGGCCGCGGTGGACGGAGTCGGCTTCCACATCGCCCCGGGCGAGACCTACGGGCTGCTCGGGCCGAACGGGGCAGGCAAGACCACGACTATCTCCATGATCGCCGGGCTGCTCGAACGCGACGCCGGCGAGGTGACCGTGGCCGGCGAGCCGATGACGACGCACTCGGTGCGGGCCAAGGGCGCGCTCGGCTACGTCCCCCAGGACCTGGCCATCTACCCGGACCTGTCGGGCCGCGAGAACCTCATGTTCTTCGCCCGGCTCTACGGCATGCCGACCGCGCGGGCGCGGAGCCGCACCGACGAGGTGCTCGCCCTGACCGGCCTGGCCGACCGGGCCGGCGATCAGGTCAAGCGGTACTCAGGCGGTATGAAACGACGCCTCAACGTCGGCATCGGCCTGCTCCACCAGCCGAAGCTCCTGATCCTGGACGAACCGACGGTCGGCGTCGACCCGCAGAGCAGGAACGCGATCCTGGAGGGCGTGGAGCGGCTGTCAGGTGCCGGGATGGCCGTGCTGTACACCACGCACTACATGGAAGAGGCCGAGCGGCTGTGTGACCGGATCGGCATCATCGATCACGGCAAGCTCATCGCCGAGGGCACCAGGGACGAGCTGGTCAGCGTGGTCAGCGAGGGTGACCAGGTCCGGCTGGCCGCGACCGGCGACCTGGCCGGCGCGGCCGACGACCTGGCCGCCAGGCCCTGGGTCCGGCAGGCCAGGGCACTCGACGGGAGCATCGATCTGGTCGTGGACCACGCCAGGAGCGAGCTGCCTTCTATCTTGACCGAGGTGGCCGCGACCGGCGTGCTGGTCAGGTCGGTCGAGGTGACCGAGCCCGACCTCGAGGCAGTCTTCCTGCACCTGACCGGCCGTGCCCTGAGGGACTGAGCCATGCACGCTGCCTGGCTCATCTGCGCCAAGGACCTGAAGGCCCGGCTGCGGGACCGCTCGGCCCCGCTCATCGGCATCGTGGTCCCGCTCGCCCTGGCGTTCATCTTCAACGTGATCTTCAGCGGGATCTCCGGCGGCTCGGGGGTCATCAGCCTCGGCGTGGTGGACGCCGACCACGGGGCCGCCAGCCAGGCGTTCACCCAGCAGGTCCTGCCGGCCGTGAAGCGCAGCGGGCTGATCACCATTCACACCGAGGCCAGCGCCGGGCGGGCCCGGGCGCGGGCCGCGGACGGGACGCTGGACGCGGTCATCGTCATCCCGGCCGGCTTCTCCGCCCGGGTCCGCGCCGGCCAGCCCGCCTCCATGCAGGTCATCGGCAACGTCGACGCGGCTATCGCGGCGGAGGTGGCCCGCTCCATCGCCGAGGCCTACGCGGCCGAGCTGAACCGTGTCCGGCTGTCGGTCGCCACCGTCACCGCCGGGCACGGCACCGTCGGCGACACGCAGGCCCTCGCCGCCCGGGCGGCCGCGACGGCCACGCCGGTGGCGGTCAGCGACGTCTCGGCCCAGACCAAGGAGCTGGACACCAAATCGTTTTTCGCCGCCGGCATGGCCGTGTTCTTCCTGTTCTTCACCGTCCAGTTCGGCGTGACCAGCTTGCTCGAAGAGCGCAGCGAGGGCACGCTGGCCCGGCTGCTGGCCGCTCCCGTCAGCCGGGCCTCGATCCTGGGCGGCAAGCTGATGGTCAGCTTCGGTCTCGGGGTCATCAGCATGGCGGTGCTCGCGGTGGCCACCTCGCTGCTGTTCGGCGCGGACTGGGGCAACCCGCTCGGCGTCGCGGTGCTGATCGTGGCGGCGATCACCTCGGCCATGGGAATCATGTCCCTGATTGCCGCCCTGGCCAGGAACGCCGAGCAGGCCGCCAACTGGCAGTCGGTGGCGTCGGTCGTGCTCGGCCTGCTCGGCGGCACGTTCTTGCCGGCTTCCCAGGCCCCGGGCGTGCTGTCCACCCTCACCTTCGCCGCCCCCCAGGCCTGGTTCCTGCGTGGCCTGGGCGACCTGCGCGGCGGCAGCCTGGGGGTGGTGTGGGTGCCGGCCCTGGCCATGCTCGGCTTCGCCGTGGTCGCCGGCGGCCTCGCCTTGTTCCGTCTCCGGCGCCTAGCGGAGGTATAACCGTGAAGGTCCTCTGGATCGCGCTGGCCAACCTGCGCCGGATGTTCCGGGTGCGCACCAACATCTTCTTCGTGTTCGTCTTCCCGATGGTCCTGATCCTGGTGTTCGGCGCCTCCTTCGGCGGCGCGTCCACCCCGCGGCTCGGCGTGGTGAGCACGGGATCAGGACCGCTCGGCGCCACGCTGCTGCGCCAGCTCGAGCAGACCCCGCAGCTGAAGGTGGTGACCGTAGCCGACCAGGCAGACCTGCTCACCAAGGTCGAGCGCGGGAACCTGGCCGCAGGCGTGATCATCCCGTCCGGGTACGACGCCGCTGTCCGCGCCGGGCGCGGCATGACCGTGCGCTATCTGGCCCGGCCCGCGCAGGCCTCCCAGCAGCTCGGCGAGACGGTGCGCGGCGCGGTGGCCCGGCAGTCCGCCCTGCTCGGCGCGGCCCGGTTCGCCGTCACCCAGCACGCCGCCCCCAGCTTCGACGCCGGCCTGGCCGAGGCCACCAGGCTCGCCCCGCAGGTCCCTGCGGTCACGGTGACCCAGGGCACCGCGGGGACTTCGCTGTTCCCCAGCACGCTCGGCCAGTTCGACATAGCCGCCTCCAGCGAGCTGCTGCTGTTCCTGTTCCTCATCGCGCTGACCGGCGCCGTCGCCTTGATCGAGACGCGCCGGATCGGCGTGTCCCGGCGGATGCTCGCCACCCCGACGTCGCCGGCCACGGTGATCGCGGGGGAGACCCTCGGCCGGGCGCTGATCGCCTGCGTCCAGGCCCTGGTGATCATCTTCGGGACCGCGCTGCTGTTCGGCGTGCACTGGGGCCAGCCGGCCGGCGTGGCCGCCGTCGTGATCTTGTACATCCTGGCCGCGGCAGGCGCCGGGATCTTCGTCGGCACGCTGTTCCGCAACGAGCAGCAGGCGATCGGCATCTCCCTGCTGCTCGGCATGGGGCTGGGCGCGCTGGGCGGCTGCATGGTGCCGCTCGAGATCTTCTCGCCCACGGTGCGGCGGATCGCCCACGTCACCCCGCAGGCCTGGGGCAACGACGCCTTCGCCAAGCTGGTCGGGCACGGCGCGTCGATCACCGGCATCTGGCCGCAGCTCGGCGCCCTGGCTGCCTTCGCCGCGGTCCTGCTCAGCCTGGCCGCCTGGCGGCTGCGCCGGGTCCTGTCGGCCTAGCGGCTGCGCCGGGTCTTGTCGGCCTAGCGGCTGCGCCGGGTCTTGTCGGCCGAGGCCCGCCGGAGCGCGCGCGCCGCTACGCTGGTCCGGGTGGCCGCACCCGACTTCCGCAGCTGTGCCAGGACCGGGATCAACGCTCTCCAGAAGTGGTACAAGCCAGCCACCGGGCAGTGGCAGGGCGCCGGCTGGTGGAACAGCGCCAACGCGCTGACCGCGGTGATCAGGTACACCAAGCTGACCGGCGACGAGAGTCACGCCGGGGTCATCGCGACCACGTTCACCGCGGCCGCCAGGACGAACGCCGGCTTCGTCAACACCTACTACGACGACAACGCCTGGTGGGCGCTGGCCTGGGTGGCCGCCTACGACCTGACCCGCAACCAGCAGTACCTGAACACGGCCAGGTCCATCTTCACCCGCAACACGGCGGCCTGGGACGACTCCTGCGGCGGCGGCCTGCGCTGGCACGCGGGCAGCCAGTACAAGAACGCGATCACCAATGAGCTCTTCATCACCCTGGCTGCCCTGCTGCACCAGCGCGTTCCGGGGGACCAGAGCTACCTGGGCTGGGTCCAGCGGGCCTGGGACTGGTTCGCG
>Ga0070741_10013989_pt1 | contig 13999 bp, 14 predicted proteins | sample Coa_R1_4_FD_66440 | JGI IMG/M metagenome (GOLD analysis project Ga0070741, IMG submission 66440) | Surface soil microbial communities from Centralia Pennsylvania, which are recovering from an underground coalmine fire - Coalmine... | ecosystem: Environmental > Terrestrial > Soil > Unclassified ... | reverse complement strand
GGCACGCTGTTCGTCGAGCCGGGAGACGAGCTGTACGAGGGCATGGTCGTCGGCGAGAACGCGCGCTCCGAGGATCTCGACGTCAACGCGTCGAAGCCGAAGAAACTCACGAACGTGCGCGCCGCTTCGGCCGAGGTCTACGTCCGCCTGATCCCCGCGCGCGTCCTGTCTCTCGAGCAGGCGCTCGAGTTCATTCGCGACGACGAGGCTGTCGAAGTGACGCCGCGGTCGATCAGATTGCGCAAGGTCGAGCTCTCCGCGTCGAAGCGCCAGTCGACGGCCGCGCGCACGAAGCGCGAGCGGCTCGCCGCTACCTGACGCGGAGCTGCAGGCTGTAGCGCCGCTGGCGCGGCGACCAGATGCGAAACAGCGCGCCGCGCTTCACGCGAATCGTGCGCATGAAGACGCCGCCGTTCGCAGTCACCCTCGTGCCGCCCACCGGGATCCACACGTTCTTCTTCAAGATCTGGAGCTGGTACGGCTTCCGCCGGTTGACCACTCCGCCGCGGATCTGACCCCAGAGCACTGCGCGCGAGCCCACGCGCGCCATCTGCGCGAACGGCAGCTTGAACTCCTGGAGCGCCGGCTTCGGCCGGCTGTCCGCGTAGACGAGCCCCGTCTGGAACCGGCTCAGCGCCACCTCGTCGCGGTAGAGGTACTGGATCAGCATCGTCACGCGCGGGAGCCGCCACGCACGCATCGCCGCGAGGCCGAGCAGCGTCGCCTGCTTCTTCGGCGGCACGCCGAGGAACGTGTCCGGGGGATTCGTCTGGTAGCCGTATTCGGTGAGCCACACCGGCTTCGGCCCGAAGTAGCGCCTGACGAGGATGAGCAGCTTCGGCAAAGTCGCCATCGTGATCGACGGGCAGTTCTTGCACCCGCCGCTCGACGGCGTCTCGCGCGGCGACGAGGGATAGGGATGGTGCGCGTACGCGTCGAGCTTTGCGTGCGCGAGCGCCATGCCGTGCACCCAGGTGACCGGCGCGACGCCGCCCAAGCCGCCGCGCGGGGCCGTCACCCCGCCGCCGACCTGCGCGTGCGGCAGCACGGAGTGAATCGCCTCGTACGCCGGGTTGAGCAGATGCTGCACGTAGATGGCGGCGCGAGTCGGCCGAAGCCACAGCGGCTTGTTCGGCTCGTTCCAGATCAGCCAGTCGCGCACCCACGGATACCGCGTCGCGGCTGCGCGCGCGAACGCGCGGAAGTCCCTCGGGTGCGGCGGTGCGTAGTTCGGCCCGCGCCCGCCGTTCGCCCACGCCGGCGTCCCGAGCAGCGTCAGCACCGGCGTCAGCCCGTAGCGGCGCAGGCCGCGCAGGATCCGGTCGGGCTCATGCCAGTCGTACGCCGGGTCCCGCGGCGAGTTCGGGTTCTTGGGACGGCGAACGGCGATCTGGTTCCACCGCAGGGTGAAGCGGACGAGCGGCACACCGAGTTGCTTGAACGTCGCAAGTCGCTGGTCGAGCGTCCCCGGTCCGTACTCGAGCCATGCATCGTCCTGGATCCCGTACCGGATGCTCTTCGCCGCTTGCGCGGACGCCGTCGAGACGCAAGCCGCGACAGCAACGAGCAACACGAACAGCTTCAGGCGCCCCCCGGTCGACCTCATGCGCACGAAACTCTCGCAGGTCAGCCTGACGACTCGCGCAGGTATCGTCGACGCACGGTGCTTCGAGTCACGCGGCCGCAGATCCTCGCGTTTCGGCGGCGCGTCGGCGCACTCGACGAGCGACTGCCGCCCGGTACCGCTTCGCTGCGCCGCGCGGCATGGGCCGGTTTGCAAGACAGCATGCCGCGCGCCGCCCTGCTCTCACTGCATGCGCGCGTCGTCGGGATCCAGCCGGACGCGCTCGACGATCCATCGCTCGCGCAGCTCTGGGGCCCGCGTTACAGCACGTACGTCGTCGCCAAGCGCGACTTCGCGTTCTTCTCGCTCGGCCGGCTGCCGGACGATGCGAAAGGGCGCGAGCGCGCCGAGCGGACGGCCGCGCTGCTCCATGCGCAGCTCGGCGGCGCGCGCGTTGCCGACCGCGAAGTGCAGCGAGCACTCGCGACCGGCAACAGCATCAAATACGCGGCCACGACCGGCACGATCGCGATCCGCTGGGAAGGCGCGCGCGCCCCGATCATGTGGAGCGTCCCCGCGCCGAAGATCACCGCCGCAGCTGCGTGCCGCGAGCTCGCGCGCCGCCACCTCCGCGTGTTCGGGCCGACGACCGCGAGCCGATTCGCGCGCTGGGCCGGCATCTCGCGCAGCGCGGCGTCGGCCGCGTACGCCGCGCTGGGGCCCACGCTGCTCCCCGTGCGCACTCCGCTCGGCGAGGAATGGCTGCTCGCCGAGGACGAGCAGGAGCTGCGCGCAGCTGCGGCGCCACCCGCGCCGACCCGGCTGCTGCCGAGCGGCGATGCGTACTTCCTGCTCGACGGCGCAGAGCGTGAGCTGCTCGTTCCGCAGGCCGACCTGCGCTCGTTGCTCTGGACGCCGCGCGTGTGGCCCGGCGCGGTGCTTGTCGAAGGTGAGATTCGCGGCACATGGCGGCGCGCGCAGCACAAGCTGCAGGTCGAAATGTGGCGCCGCCTGCCGCGTTCGGCGCGCGACGCCGTCGAGGCGGAGGCGTGCTCGCTGCCGCTGCCGCGACTCGAGCGCGACGTCGAGGTCATCTGGGGCCGATAGAACGTGCCGAGCCCTTCGCCGACCGAGCTGGCCGCGATCCCGCTCTTCGCATCACTCGACGATGCCGAGCTCACCGAGCTCGCGACACGGTTCGAGGCGAAGGACGTGGACTCCGGCGTTCGCCTCGTCGGAGAGGGGACGACGGGCAGGACGTTTTTCGTGCTCGCACGCGGCGAAGCCTCAGTCACGGTCGACGGCGGGCAGATCGCCATGCTCGAGGCGAACGAGTTCTTCGGCGAGCTCGCGCTCCTCGGCCACGGCCGGCGTACCGCAACCGTCACGACCACGACGTCCGCACGCGTGCTCGTGCTCTTCGGCGCTGACTTCGACGAGCTGCGCGCCGCACACCCCGAGCTCGCGTGCGAGATCGACGCGACGACCGCAAGGCGACTCGGTTAATCGACGACCGCAAGCGTCTCGTCGGCCCGGAGATACTCGTGCACGAACGCGATCGCCATGCTGCCCTCGCCGACAGCCGCGGCGACGCGCTTCACCGGCCCGGAGCGCACGTCGCCCGCGGCGAACACGCCCGGCACACTCGTCTCGAGCAGGTACGGGTCGCGGGCGAGTGGCCAGCCGGCTGACGCGCCGAGATCGGGACCTGTGAGCACATAGCCGCGGCGGTCGAGCTCGATCTCGGGCGGCAGCCATCCCGTTTCGGCATCCGCGCCGATGAAGATGAACAGCCCGCCCGACGGCGCTGTCGCGGTCGAGCCGTCGCCGGAGCGCAGCTCGATCGCATCGAGCGCATCCTCGCCGCGCGCGCCGACGACCTCGGTTCGATACCGCACCTCGATGTTGTCGCGACCCGCGAGCTGGTCGATGAGATAACGCGACATGCTCTTCTCGAGGCTGTCACCACGGCAGAGAATCGACACGCTACGCGCATGCGAGGAGAAGAACATCGCCGCCTGACCTGCAGAGTTGCCGGCGCCGACGATGTGGACGTCGAGACCGTGGACGTTCGGCGCTTCGCTCCGCGCGGCGCCGTAGAAGATTCCCTTTCCGACGAGCCGATCGAAGCCGGCCACCTCGAGGCGCCTCCAGGAGACGCCGCACGCGAGAATGATCGTGCGGGCCCGCAACACGTCTCCGCCGTCGAGGTGCACTGTGCGCGTCGGCGCGTCGACGCGCATTATCCGCCGCGTCACGAGGATCTCGGCGCCCAGCCGCCGCGCCTGCTGAAGCGCACGGCTCGCGAGCTCGTCACCCGAGACCCCCGAGGGAAAGCCGAGGTAGTTCTCGATGCGCGACGAGGTGCCGGCCTGACCGCCGGGCGCCTCGCGCTCGACGACGAGCGTGCGCAGCCCCTCCGATGCGCCGTACACCGCGGCCGCAAGTCCGGATGGGCCCGCGCCGATCACGATCGTGTCGTACTCCGCACCGCTCGGCTCGGTGCCGAGGCCCAGCAGCTCCGCGACGCGACGGAGGCCGGGGCGCATGACCGTCTTCCCGTCGGCGAAGCGGATCGTGGGACAGTCACCCGCGTCCGGAAGCGGCTCTCCCCACTCTCGAACCGCCTCGTCCGACTCGGGCTGGAGCCATCTGAACGTCACCTGGTTGCGATCGAGGAAGTGACGGAGTTGCGTGCACGCAGGATCCCGGCGCGCGCCGACCACGAGCGCGCGCGGCGGGGCCGTCTCGGCAGCGAGACCCTGGAGGCCGCGCGGGCCCGACATCCGCAGGCTCGCAAGCGCGCCCACCGACTTCGCGATCACCGGGTCGACCGCAGCGATCGCGTGATACGCGGCCGGCTCGATGCGCAGGACGCGCGAGCGTTCGGACGCACGAAAGCCGACGGGAAACACCGTGCCGAGGACGATCGGAACCTCGCCGAAGATGTCGCCGGGCAGGCGCTCCCCGACAATACGATCGATGCCGTCCTGCGGGCGCACCGCCTCGATGCGGCCATCGAGCACCGCGAAGAGCGCGCGATCGTCGCCGGGGTTCGCGGCGTACTCGCCTGCGACGAGCGTGACGTCGGCACACGCGCGGGCGAGCCGGTCCTGCTGCTCCTTGTCGAGGAGCGCGAAGACCTCGATCCCCGCGATCTCCTCCGCCGTCACCACGGCGAAAACCCTACGTGCTCATACGTCCCGGAGCCAGACGGTCAGGGGCGCGGGCTCGACGGCGGCGGTGACGGCCTCGGCGAGCCCTCCTTCGACGGATTGCAGGTCGACCGCACGTCGCAGCCGCGCGGCGAAAGCATTCACGGTTCGGCTCACGAGCCGGTCGATCTCGTAGAGGCGGTACTTGACGATCCCGACGCCGATCGCAAGCGGGAGGGGCTGCGATACCGAGACTCGATGTTCAGAGGCACATTCACGACAACGAGCACCGCCATCAGCAGGCCGAGCGACGCTGCGAGCCGCGGGCCGTTCATCTCGCGCGCTCCAGATGCTTCAGCGCAGCGCGCGCGGCGAACACGCCGCACATGCCGTGCACGCCGCCACCGGGCGGCGTCGAAGACGAGCCGATGAACACGCCGTCGAGCGGCGTCGTGTACGGGTTGACCCGCGCGACGGGACGGGTGAAGAGCTGCCGGAGGTTGCCCGCGCCGCCGTTGATGTCACCGCCGACGTAATTCGGGTTGTAGCGCTGCAGATCGGCCGCGCCCAATGACGAGCGCGCGAGAACCCGCTCTCGGAAGCCCGGCGCGAACCGCTCGACCTGGCGCTCGATCGCATCGGTCATGTCGACGCGCGAGCCGTTCGGCACGTGGCAGTACGCCCACGCTGCCTGCTTGCCCTCCGGCACCCGAGACGGATCGAAAAGGCTTTGCTGGGCGAGCAGGACGTACGGCGTAAACACGATCTCGCCACGCGACGGCGCTCGCTCCGAAGCTGCGATCTCGGCGAGCGTCGGCCCGAGATGCACGGTCGCAGCACGGCCGCACTCGGGTGCGCGCCACGGGATCGGGCCGTCGAGCGCCCAGTCGAGTTTGAAGACGCCGGGCCCGTAGCGGAAGCCCGCGAGTCGCCGGCGGTACCGCGCCGGCAGACGGTCGCCGGCGAGCTGGGCGAGTTGCTGCGGGCCCGTGTCGAGCACGATCGCTCGTGCGTCGAGCTCGGCGAGCGACGTCACCTCGTATCCGGTCTCGATCTCGCCGCCGAGCGAGCGCAGGTACGACGCGAGCGCGTCGGCGAGCTGCTGCGAGCCTCCCTCGACGAGCGGCCAGCCGACCGCATGCCCGAGTAGCGCGAGCACGAGACCGTAGCCGGCGGTCACCGGGCTCGAGAGCGGAAGCATCGAATGCGCCGCAAGCCCGGCGAAGAAGCCTCGTGCACGTTCCGTCTTGAACGCGAGCCGCGCAAGGACTGTCGCCGGAAGCGTGCCGCGTGCTCCGAAGCGCGCAAAGCCGACCGGGTGCCGCGGCAGGCGCACCGGCCCGAGCAGATCCGGCATCAGCCGCTCGGCGTCGTCGACGAGCGGGCGCAGCAACCGGGCGTAGCGTGCGCCGTCCGCTCCGAGCGCGTCGCACGTCGCGTCGAGCGACCGCTCGAGCACCGCCGACGACCCATCGTCGAACGGATGCGCAAGCTGCGTCGGCGGAGCGATCCAGCGCACACCGTGCTCTTCGAGCGGAACGCTGCGCAGGAACGGCGACGCGAGCGCGAGCGGATGGATCGCAGAGCAAACGTCGTGGACGAAACCCGGCAACGTCAGCTCTGCGCTTCGCATACCCCCTCCCACGATCTCCGCGCGCTCGACGAGGCGCACCGACCTCCCCGCGCGGGCGAGCGTGATCGCCGCGGCGAGGCCGTTCGGGCCGGAGCCGACGACGATCGCATCCGCCACGTACGGAAGCTAACGCGCGCGCCGCCGGAACGGGGACGTCGCCGTGTGCAGCCCGGACTTGAACGCGCCGTTGTGCCGAACGTTCCCGACGAGCGACCACTGCCGCTTGCGCTCCACGCACAGGACGCTCGTCACCGGCTCGACCTCCACGTCGAACCTCCGAGCAAGCGCACGCATCGTCGACGCCCAGAATGAGTCTTCCTTGCGATGGCCGCCGAGCGCCTACGGCGCCGCGCTCGCGCTCACGCACGACGGCGAGGTCACTGAGCGGGCCCGCGTCCTCGCCGACCGCAGCCTCGCGCGCATCGAATGGCCCGGGACGCCGAGGCAAACGAGCTGGCGACCGAGGCGCGCATGCGGAACGGAGTCTCGAGCTCGGGCTCGAGCGCACGCAGGAGGCACGCCGCTTGTGCGCGATCGTTGGCGACCGCCACCGCGAAGCCGCGCTCGCGAACAACACAGCGGATCTTCTCCATGCGGTCGGGCGGGGCGAAGAGGCGATGACGATGCTCAAGGACGCGGTCGCGATCTTCGCGGAGATCGGCGACGAGGGCGACCTCGAGCCCGAGATCTGGAAGCTCCGCGAGTGGTAGCGTTCCTGTTCCCAATGCGCGCACCAGTCATATCCATCGCGAAGTGCTCGTTCTCGACTTCTTCGGAGGCTATGACGCATGTCTCGTACGGTGCTCAACTTGGGGATCCTGGCGCATGTAGACGCCGGTAAGACAACACTCACAGAACGCCTGCTCTACACGGCGGGGGCGATCGGCGCACTCGGCAGTGTCGATGCCGGCACGACCGTGACGGACTCGCTCGCGCTCGAGCAGCAGCGTGGGATCACGATCAGATCCGCAATCGCGTCGTTCGCGCTCGGCGACGTCACTGTCAACCTGATCGACACGCCGGGCCATCCGGACTTCATCGCCGAGGTCGAGCGGGTGCTCGCGGTGCTCGACGGTGCGATCCTCGTCGTGTCGGCGGTTGAAGGCGTGCAGCCGCAGACGCGCATCCTCATGCGGGCACTGCAGCGGCTGTGCATTCCGACCGTGATCTTCGTCAACAAGACCGACCGCGTCGGTGCAGATGCGGGGCGCGTGCTGCGCAAGCTCGCCGAGCGCCTCACGCCCGCGGTCGTGCCGCTCGAGGCTCGCACACGACTCGCCGAGCTGCTCGCGGAGGGCGACGACGAGGTGCTCGCGGCGTACGTGGAGCATGGCGACGGGATTCCCGAGCAGCATCTCCGCGAGGCGCTCGGCGACCAAACCCGCCGGGCACTCGTCCACCCGGTGCTCTTCGGCTCGGCGTTGACGGGCGCCGGGGTCGATGCGCTCGGCGCAGCCGTCGCCGAGCTCCTGGCCGTCCCGGCAGGCGACCCCGACGCACCCGCAGAAGGCGTGGTCTTCAAGATCGAGCGCGACGGCGGAGAGAAGGTCGCCTACGTGCGGATGTTCGCCGGGACGATCCGCGTGCGCGACCGCTTGTCGTTCGGCGCCGAAGTCGACGGCAAGGTGACGAAGCTGACCGTCTTCGAGCTCGGCTCGAGCGTGCAGCGGCAGTCCGTGTCCGCAGGGTCGGTCGCGAGGCTGTGGGGCCTCGCCGGGATCCGCGTCGGCGACCGCATCGGCGGCGGGACCGGCGGCCGCCGGGAGTTCGCACCGCCGACGCTCGAGTCGAGCGTCGCCCCTCGCTCCGCGGGAGACGGCGCCGTGCTGCGCAGCGCGCTCGCACAGCTCGCCGAGCAGGACCCGTTGATCGACGCGCGCCAGGACGCCGAGGGAAGGCTGTCCGTCTCGCTGTACGGCGAGGTGCAGCGCGAGGTGATCGAGTCGACGCTCGCGAGCGACTACGGCCTCGACGTCATCTTCAGCGAGCCGACGCCGCTCTGCATCGAGCGGCCGCAGCGGAGCGGTCACGCGGTCGAGGTCATCCACACGGCGACGAATCCGTACGAGGCGACGATCGGCCTTCGCGTCGAGCCCGCCGCGGACGGCGCCGGCTACTCGTTCGCGCTCGACGTGCCGCACGACGCCGTGCCGTTGCACATCTACAAGCGGCGCGAGCTCTTCGCCGACGCCATGCGCGACTACGTCGGCCAGGCGCTCGAGCACGGGCGCTACGGCTGGCCCGTGACCGACTGCACCGTGACGCTGACGGAGTGCTTCTACGCAGTCTGGGACGGCCCGCCCTCACGGCGCGGCAGCACGTCGCTCGCGGACTTCAAGAAGCTGACGCCGCTCGTCGTGAAGCAGGCGCTCGAGGCTTCGGAGACCGTCGTGTGCGAGCCGGTCGTGCGAGCACGAGTCGAAGTCCCGACCGCGTCGATCGGCGCGGTCTCGGCTGCGATCGCCCGGCTCGACGCACAGGTCGAGACGCCGCGGCTCGGCTCGGAGCTCGCGATCCTCGAAACGGTGCTCCCCGTGCTGCGCGCGCAAGAGCTCCAGCGTCTCCTGCCCGGGCTCACCGGCGGCGAGGGCGTGCTCGAGTCGAGCTTCGCCGGCTACAGAGAGGTGGCTCCGGGCCGCCTCACGCGCCGCAGGGCGTGATGCGGCCCGGTGCGCTACCGCGCGCCGAACTCGCGATCGGCGCAGCTTGGGCAGTAGAACGCGAGGGACGGAGGCTCGTTCAGCTCGGGATCGTCCGTGCGATACGCACGCCATCCCTGCCAGCGCAGGCTGCTCCAGCAGCCGCACTCTTGACAGCGAATCGTGTTCGACCGCTTGCCCTCGTTGCGCATCTCCTGCCGTCTCCCTTGCCCCATGGGCGAAACGTGACGGATCGGCCGGACGCTCTCGCCGGACGACCGGCCGGACCGGGCTGGACTAGCCGGTTGCCTCGATCGAGGCGCGCTGGCGGCCGCCGAACGCGGCCAGCGCCTCTTCCCGGTCGCGCGCGCCGAGCTTCTTCACGACGGAGGCTGTGTGCACCCTGATCGCGGTCGGCGAGAGCGAGAGCCGCTCGGCCGCCTCGCGCGTGGAGAGCCCGGATGCGAGCAGGTCGAGCACCTCCCATTCCCGGCTCGTCAGCCGGCCCTGCAGGTCGATCGGCACGACGGCCCGCCGGCGCGGCTCCGTCCCGCGCAACTGGCGCACGACGCGCGCAAGCAAACGTCGCGGCATCGCGAACGTCCCCTCGTGGATGTCCCAGATCGCGTGCAGCAGTCGCGCGTACCCGTCGCCCTTCAGCAGGTAGCCGGAGACTCCGACGCGCAGGGCCGCCATCAGATCCTCATCCCGCTCGGATGTCGTCAGCACCACGACGTCGACCGCCGGCAGGCGCGACGTGATCTCCCAGGCCGCAGCGAGCCCGCCGCCGGGCATGTCGACCTCGAGCAGGCACAGATCCGGTCGCAGGGCGAGCGCACCCGCCACGGCGGCGGCTGCGTCGTCGACCTCGATGCAGACGACGAAGCGGCCGTCGGCGACGAGCAGGCGCCGAACTTCCGCGCGCGTCGCAGCGTCCGGATCGGCAAGAAGGACTCTCAGTGCTCTCGGTCTCATGGCTCCCCGCCTGAGCCTCGTGGGCGCAGGGCTCCGCCGCCTCGGACGAAGGGCTGGATCACGCGAACCGATCGACCATCTACGCTTAGCGAATGCTGAAGGTCGTGATCGCGGACGATCACAAGCTGATCCTCGACGGGATCAAGCATGCGCTCGTGGAAGACGGCGGATTCGAGGTCGTCGGCGAGGCGACGAGCGGCGAGCGGGTGCTGCCCATCGTCGGCCAGACGCTCCCCGACCTCGTGGTGCTCGACCTGAGGATGCCCGGGATGGACGGCCTCGCCTGCCTCGACCAGATCAAGAAGCGCCACCCGCAGGTAAAAGTGGTGATCCTCTCGGTCTCGACCGACGAGCGGCTGATCGAGACGATCCTCGCCCACGGCGCGAGCGCGTACATCGTGAAGAGCGTGAACCCCGTCGACCTGCCGGCCGCGCTCCGCCAGGCGGTCGACGGCACTGTCTTCAGCGCGATCGGCCTGCCCGACTCGTCGCCGCCGGGCGCCGCGAAGGCCGCCGGCCTGACCGACCGCGAGCTCGCGATCCTCTCGGCGCTCGCGCGCGGCCTTTCGAACGGTCAGATCGGCAAGGAGCTGTGGATCGCCGAGCAGACCGTCAAGTTCCACCTCACGAACGTCTACCGCAAGCTCGGCGTCGCGAACCGCACCGAAGCAGCGCGCTTCGCCTACCAGCAGGGCCTCGTCGAGAGCCCGCTGTACGAGCGCGAGTAGAGCGGCGCTCGAGAAACGACGAGGGCCGGCGGAAGCGCGCTTCGCCGGCCCTCGTCTTCTCCCCCCGAGCCGAGGCTCGCGTCTCAGCTAACGCGTTGCAGCACGCAGCCGCGCCCCACCAAGAGGCGGGTCCGCGCCGAACCTTCGAACCGCTCTCAGCCCGCGGCTTCGACGGCCGCAGCGGCGGGCGTCCACGCGGGCAGCGAGACCACGATCGTCGTACCGCTTCCCGGTGCGCTCTCGATGTCGAACACGCCCCCGAGCAGGCGCACGCGCTCGCTCATCCCGACGATTCCCAGCCGTCCGCGCTTCGCCGCGGCGACGACAGTCTGCGACACCTCGAAGCCCTGGCCGTTGTCGGCGACGGAGAGAGCGAGCCCGTCTGCGTCGCTTCGCAGCGTGACCTCGACCCGTGTTGCGATGCTGTGCTCCCGCACGTTCGAAAGCGCTTCCTGCGCGATGCGGAGAATCGCGATGCGTTGCGACGCGCTGAGCTCGAGGAACGAACCCGACGCGTCGACGGACACGTCGATGCCGGTGCGCCGCGCGAACGCGCTTGCTTCGCGCTCGAGCGACTCGCCCAGCGGGCGGTCGGCGAGCGACGAGGTCTCGAGCGACTGCGACACCTCGCGCAGCGAGCGATCGATCTCGACGACCCTGCTCGTGACGTCGTCGAGCCTGCCGGTCATGATCTCGCGCAGCGGGCCTACGTCGAGGCTCTGAACCTGAGCGCGAAGGTGGTTGAGCTCCGCGGCCAGCGCGGCGATCTCCTGGAGCGGCCCGTCGTGGAGATCGAACCCGACCCGAAGGAGTCGCCGCTCGCTCGCGGCGTGCAAGCTCGAGTCGCGCGCAGCCCCGTCGCGCAGGAGCTGGTCGCGCTCGAGCACCGGCGCGAGGACGCGCGCGAGCTCCTCGAGCATCGGCCGCGCACGACTGTCGACGCGCGCCACGAGCGCGCCGACCCTTCGGCGGAGCCGCACGACCGGGACGGACTGCACGCGCCGGCGGGCGAGATCGGGTACGCCCGCGACCGTGCGCTCGGCGACGGTGCGCCACGACCGCGGCGCCTCACCGACCGACTGCGCGAGCGTCAGCTCGCCGGGAAGCTCGCTGAGATACAGAGCGGCAGTCGTCGTGGGCGCGAGCGCGCAGAAGAGGCGCAAGTGCACTCCGAGCGCGTGCGCGGGGTCGAGCGCGAGCAGGCGCGGGTCTCGAGCGGCGAGGCGATGAAGGTCCGCGGGCTCGAGGCGCGCGGCGTCGGCAATCCCGGCGATCGCGTCTTCCGCGATCGCGTCCACCGCGCACAGCTCGAATCGGTTCCCTTTGCTCACGCCGCTCTCTTCTCTCTTCGGCACGAAGGGAGCACGCGCCCTCACCCTTTCGGGCATCGAGCGTCGGGGAACGCCTCAGCGGCGGCTCTGCACGAGGCGAAGGCCGGTCGGCCGCGTCGGCGGTGAGTCGGCGCGCGGCCCGATCGCCGCCCACGCGCAGTTGACGGCGACGAGCACCTCGTCGAGTGCAGCCCACTTCTCGACGGCCAGGATCCTCGGGTGTTGCACGCTGAGCGCCGCACGCGTTGCGACGACAACCGCGACGTGATCGAGCAATGCGACGATCCCCGCCGCCTCCTGCTCGGCCGACTCCGGTGAAGCCTCGCCCTCGAGCAGCAGGATGTCGGTGGCGCGAAGGCGCGCGTCGTCGACGAGCGGACGAGCGTGCCTGACGCGGCGCGTCTCGTACCCGCACCGTCCGAGCAGGAACTCGGTCGAGCGCACGTACCGCTCATCGCCGCCTGCGACGAGGACGCGAAGCGGGCGCAGAGGCCGGACCGCCTGGACGTCAGGCGCTCCATGGGGTCCCCCAACCTCCATGTCGGGATCGTCGTCTCCCTGCGGCCGCCGGACGACGGACGATCGTGTGGAGGTTCCCACCCGATTGGGCGAGAATGGGACGTGGTGAGCAAGGACTTCGACGCGCACTTCGTCCGTCTCGTGACGAGCTCACTGCTCCGATCCGCCGACGAGGAGGTCGAGCGCGCTGCCGGTTACCGTGTCGCTCCGCGCCTGCGGACGTCGCTGGCCGAGCGCCGGTCCTCCGACCGCCGCCGTGTGCTGCAGCTGCTCGAGCACGACCCGAGCGAGGTGGTCGGCTATCTGCGGACGCAGAGCCGGGCGCGCCGAACGCGGAGCCTGCTCGGCGGGCTGGCGCTGGCCGCGCTCGTGGCGGCCATGTCGCTGCTCGTGGCGACCGTGGTCAAAGGCGTCGCCGGAATCTGGGTCGGGGCCTCCGACGCGGCCCTCGTCCTGCTTGCGATCGTCGGCTGCTTCGCATACGTCGTGCTCGTGTCGGCCGAGTCGACCGGGAGGCGCCGGCTCCGCCGGATCGACGCGCAGCGCGAGCGCCGCCTGGGCGCCGACCGGCGGCAGGCGGCAGGCCCCCCGCCGGACGGCGTCGAGCGACGGTCCGGCATCGACCGGCGGACGATCGCGGCCCGCGCATGGACGGACGTCCCGTAGGACCGTTCAAGAGCTCGAACGCTCGAGGCATTGACTCGCCACTGCGGAGAAGGGAGATTGCGCACGATGGACGACCGCGGCTACTTCATCAAGCTACGCCTGCCCGCCGAGCCCGAGGCGGAGGATCTCGCGGGCGCGCTCGGCGCACACGGCGCGGCGGTGGAGCGCGATGAGCGCGTGCTCACCGCGGTCTGGCCCGCCACGGAGGCGGACGACCCGGACGAGTGGGACGAGTACACCTTCGCGGAGCTCATCTTCTTCCTGCGCGCCTGGGCCGGCACCGACCCGGCCCGAGCGCTCGAGGTGCTCGAAGAGCGCCCCGTCTCGCTCGGCGAGCTGGACAGCCGCGTCGCGTAGAGCCTTCGGCTTGTGCCAACTTGGCACAAGCCAGGCTGCTGGGTGAGGCCGAGGAATCCCTGACCCGCCTACGGCGCGCGGGCCCGAGGGTATCCCTGACCTCGTCGTTCCCCTCGGCAGGAAGACGTGCTTCCTGCACCCTCGTTCGAGGGATTACGGCGTTGGCGTCGTGGTCGTCGTCGGCTCGGCCGGCTGAGCCGGGACGGGCTCTGTCTGCTGCGGCGTCTGCGGCGGTGACGGCTCCGTCGACGCACCGGACGGCGAGGGGTTGCAGAGCAGGGTCGACACCACGGGAATCGAGCTGCCGCAGTAGTCGGGCGCGATCGCCGGCGGACGCGGGAACGCGCTCGCGGGCGTCTCGCTCGGCGGAGGCGGCGTCGGGCTCGACGGCGGCGTCGGGGTCGACGTCGGCGGCGGCGTGGGGGTGGGCGT
>Ga0070741_10013987_pt1 | contig 14001 bp, 13 predicted proteins | sample Coa_R1_4_FD_66440 | JGI IMG/M metagenome (GOLD analysis project Ga0070741, IMG submission 66440) | Surface soil microbial communities from Centralia Pennsylvania, which are recovering from an underground coalmine fire - Coalmine... | ecosystem: Environmental > Terrestrial > Soil > Unclassified ... | reverse complement strand
GTTCGGAACCGCACTCGAGCAGCTCTTCATCGCTCAGTGGAAGAAGGTCGGCGGCAAGATCGGCACGTCGCTTTCGTGGAACCCCGACCAGCCGACGTTCGACACGGAGGCACAGCAGCTCGTCTCGGGTAACCCGGCGGGCTGGGTGATCATCGACTTCCCCGAGACGTTCGTGAAATTTGCGCCGTCGCTCGTGCGGACGGGCAAGTGGCAGGCGTCGAAGACGCTCATGACCGAGGCGCTCAAGGACGCCACGACGCTCGACGGGATCGGCAGTCCGGTGGTCGGGCTCGCCGGCACCGCCGCGAGCGCGGCAGGCGGGCCGGCCGGCAACGCGTTCCACGCGTTGTGGAACCGCGCCGTGAAGAACGCAAAGCCGTACACCGGCTTCGAAGGAACCGCGTTCGATGCCGCAAACGTCGCCTTCCTCGCGGCGCTGCGCGGCTGCTCGTCCGCGCCGGCGAAGATCAAGAACAACCTCATCGCCGTTTCCGGGCCGCCCGGCAAGAAGGTGACGTTCGCCCAGATGAAACAGGCGATCAAGCTCCTGCGGGCGCACAAGGAGATCGACTACGAGGGCGCGTTCAGCCCGGTCGATTTCGACAAGAACGGCGACATCGGCTCGGCCGTGTACGAGATCTGGCAGTACCAGGGTTCCGGCAAGTTCACGACCCTGAAGACGATCACCTTCAGGGGCAAGTAAGTACGTCGACGATTCGGGACGGCGGCGGCTTCGATGAGGCCGCCGCCCGCTCCCGTGCGACCTACGTGGCGGCGGGCTTCAGCCCCGACGACGTGCTCGCGCCGCCGAGATAGAGCTCGACGACGCGCGGGTCGTCGAGCAGCGCGCGGCCCGGTCCCGAATACGCGTTACGGCCGGTGTCGAGGACATAGCCGGTGTCGGCGAGCGCCAGGGCACGTCGAGCGTTCTGCTCGACCATGACGATCGCTATCCCGGCCCGGCGGATCTCGACGAGCTTTTCGAAGACGAGATCGATCGCGAGCGGCGACAGTCCGGCCGAGGGCTCGTCGAGGAGCAGCAGCTTCGGTCGCGCGACGAGCGCCCGTGCAATCGCCGCGAGCTTGCGCTCACCGCCGGAGAGGGAGCCCGCGCGCTGCCGCCTGCGCTCTGCAAGCAGAGGCAGGAAGTCGAGCACCCGTGCGATCTCGGCGTTGCGTTCGTCTCGCGGTAACACGAGCGATCCGACGTGCAGGTTCTCGGCGACGGTCAGCGTCGGGAAGACGTTGTCGTTCTGCGGCACGTAGTTCATACCGCTGCGGGTCAGGCGGTCCGCGCGGACGCCGGCGATCTCGGCTCCGTCGAACCTGACCGAGCCCGCGCGCGGCCGGACGAGGCCGTAGATCGCCTTCAGCAGCGTCGACTTCCCTGCACCGTTCGGACCGACGATCGCCACGATCTGCTCGACGTCGGCCTCGAGCGCGACGCCGCGCAGGATCAATGCGTCGTCGTAGCCGGCCTCGAGGCCCTCAACCTGCAGGAGCATGCGCCTTCCCGAGGTAGGCGTCGATCACCAACTCGTTCGAGCGGATCTCCTGCGGCTCCCCGGCGGCGAGCACGCGTCCCTCGTTCATCACGACGACGCGGTCGGCGGCCTGCATGACGAAGTCGAGGTCGTGCTCGACGATCAGGAACGTGATCCCGCGTTCCCGCCGCATCGCCAGGATGTGCTCGAGCAGCTGCACCCGCAGCGTCGGACTGACGCCCGCCATGGGCTCGTCGAGCAGGACGAGGGACGGACGCAGCATCAGGACGCGCGCCAGGTCGAGGAGCTTCCGCTGCCCGCCCGAGAGCGTCCCGGCGTACTCGCGCGCGTGCGAATCGAGACCGACGAGGGCGAGCAGCTCTTCGGCGTGCTGCCGCGTCTCGCGCTCGCGCTTGCGTGAGCCGCGCGGCCGGAGGACGATCCCGGTGAGCCGCTCACCGGGATGACCGATCGACGCGAGCATCAGGTTGTCGAGCACCGTCATCCGCGTCAACACGCGCGCCGCCTGATACGTGCGCACCACGCCTGAGCGGGCGACGCGGTAGGCCGGCCGGCGGTCGATCCGCCTCCCGTCGAACACGATGCGACCGGAGTCGGGCTTCAGCGATCCGGCGATCGTGCCGAAGAGGGTCGACTTCCCCGCGCCGTTCGGCCCGATGAGGCCGGTGATCGAGTTCGACTGGACGTCGAACGACGCGCCGTCGACCGCGCGCAGCGAGCCGAATCTGCGCACCACGTCCTGCACCTCGAGGAGCGCGCTCATTCGAGCACCATCTCGCGCTTGTTGCCGAGGAGACCCTGGGGGCGCAGCACGACGAGCAAGAGGATGATCAGGCCGATGATGATCAGCCGCAGATAGGCGCGCTCGTCCGACGCGAACCACGAGAACGGCGCGAAGTTGAGGAAGCGCGTTCCGGCGAAGATGAGGCCGAAGACGAGCGCACCGATCGGAACCGCCCACACGCGCCCGATCCCGCCGAGCAGCAGGATCATCCACGCGAAGAACGTCAGAAGCGGCTGGAAATCGTCGGGGCTGAAGAACGAGAACTGCCAGGCATAGAAGAGCCCTGCGATGCCCGCGAGCACCGCCCCGAGCGCGAGCGCCTGCAGCTTGTAGGCGAACACGTTCTTCCCGAGCGACGCCGCCGCATCTTCGTCGTCGCGGATCGCGCGGAGGACCCGTCCCCACGGCGTCCGGAGCGCGAGCCACGTGAGCGTGAGCAGTATCAGTGCGGTCGCCCACACGATCACGAGCATCGTCGCGTCGGGTGACGAGAAGCCGAGCGTGTGCTGCACGCGCGCCTCGAAGCTCGACCACTGTCCGTTGTACTGCGCGGCGGTGCCGACGGAGCCGAGCGCGATCGTCCCCTGTGAGCCGCCCGTAAGCGCCGTCTCGTTCGTCGCGACGTAGCGGATGATCTCGCTGAAGGCGATCGTCACGATCGCGAAGTAGTCGGCCCGCAGCCGGAGCGTCGGCAGGCCGAGAACGAGCCCGCCGATCCCGGCGGCGACCACGCCGAGCGGCGCGGCCAGCCACATGCTCCACCCCTCTTTCACGACGAGGATCGCCATCGTGTACGCGCCGATCGCCATGAACGCGACCTGGCCGAAGTTGAGCAAGCCCGCGAACCCGAACTGCACCTGCAGCCCGAGCGCGAGGATCGTGTAGATGCCGGCGACGACGCCGACGAAGGCCCAGAAGCTCCCGCTCGCGAGGACGTTCATGCGATGCGTGCTCGGCCGAAGAAGCCCTGCGGCCGGATGAGCAGCGCGATCGTGAGCACGAGGAAGGCAACCACCGGCTTGTAGGTCGGGTTGACTCCGCCCGCGAACCCTGACCAGGTGGACACTTCCTGCGCAACGCCGAGGACGAGTCCGCCCGCGAGCGCGCCGTAGGCACTCCCGATACCGCCGAGGACGACAGCAGCGAACACGGGTAGGAGAAGCTGGAACCCGAAGTTCGGGTCGAACGAGTACTCGACGAGGCCGGCCAGAACTCCCGCAAGTCCGGCGAGCAGGCCTGAGCTGAGCCACGCGATGCGAATCGCACGCTCGACGTTGATACCGGCAACAGCGGCGAGCGAGCGGTCGTCGGCCATCGCGCGCAGCACGCGTCCCGTCGTCGTGTATGCGAGCAGCAGCGCAACGACGACGATGGTCGCCGCTGCCGCGACGATCGCGATCAGCTGCGCTTCCGAGATGCGAACGCTGCCGAGCACGAACACGCGGTAGGGGTTGACACGGAACGAGCGCGGCTGCGCGCTCCCGAAGAGGAGCAGCGCCTGGCGAAGCACGAGCGCGAGGCCGATCGACGCGAGGAACATGCTCATGAAGCCCGCGCGGCGGGAGCGCAGGGGCTTCCACAATGCGAAATCGAGCAGGAGCGCGAGCGCCGCCGTCGCCGCCATGCCCGCGAGCGCGGCGACGATCAGCGACTGGTGCCACGGCCCGTTGACGCCGTAGGTGATGAGCGCGCCGAAGGCCATCATGTCCCCGTAGGCGAAGTTGACGAGGCGGAGCAGCCCGTAGACGAGCGAGACCCCGACGGCCGCGATCGCGTAGACGGATCCGGTGACGAGGCCGTTCACGAGGAGTTGTAGGAACACGTCAGACGAGCTTCTGCTCGGGAACGACATTGTCGGCAAAGCGATCGACGCCGAGCCCTGATTGCAACCGGTTTCGCAGGATGCCCGGAGTGTAAAGCGGGATCGCGCTCCGGTTCGGGCCGGCCGGCGCGGGCGGCGATCGGCTCGCCGCGGTTTTCTTCAACGCCGCGAGCGGGACAGCGGCGTGCGATCGCGGGCATCTCTCCGCCAGGGCGATGCCGGATGCGCGGCACCACGCTCAGTGATCGTGGGCGTCGTCTATGTGCTCGAGGTCGATCTCCGCGTTGCGAACAGTGCGCCACGACTCCCAGGTGATCCGAAGGATCACCAGCGTGATCACGAGACCGATCACCGGGTCCGCGACTTTGAGTCCGAGCCCGACCACGGTCGCGCTGGCGATGACGCCCAGGCTCACGAAGCCGTCGACGCGGGCGTGGTTGCCATCGGCGACGAGCGCCGCGCTCTGGAGGCGACGACCGGCGCGCAGCCGGACCTGCGCGGCCACCTCGTTGCCGACGAAGCCGATCACCCCTGCCGCCGCAAGGAGCCACAGGTGGGCCAGCGTCCGGGGGTGAATGAACCGTTCGATCGTCTGCCCTAGCGCAACCAGCGCACTGATGAAGATGGCAAGCACGACCGCAAGCCCGGCAATCCGTTCGCCGCGGGGGCTGCGGAAGAAGAACGCCAACCCGAGCGGGATCGCGGTCAGTGCATCGCCGAAGTTGTGAATGAGGTCTGCGAGCAGCGCGACGCTGAGCGTGCGCGAGTAAATGAACGCCTGCGCGACCGCGGTCGCGGTGAGAATCGCAAGGCTCCAGGAGACCGCCCGGATCCCGGCGCGAGAGCGGAGGACGGACCGATCCACGAGACCGTGCGAGTGGCCGTGCTCGTGCTCGTTCAAGTCGAGATCGGAATGCCCCTCGGCGTGGTCACACCGTCGCGAATCTCGATTCCCCGCAGGAAGGACGCGGGGCATCGCCCGGCCACGCTGCGCCTACGGCCGCGGGCGTCGGACAAGATGCGCAACAGCGAGGTGAGCGACGCGACCTTCACGCGGCGTTCATCTCTCACACCATATCGTCCGGCGAGTGCCGGCTCGCAGTCGAACGCGCCGACGACTCCTCCTTGCACTGATCGCTCTGGCGCTTGTCGCGGGCATCGGGGCCGCGACGCAACCGTCGCAGCCACCCCGTGGCGCGCGCAGCCGTCGGAGCTGTCGGTCGTCACCACGTGAAGAGCGCGCGCCCGCTCGAGCCGCCGCCTCCGATCCCTGGCTATCTCCTCATCGCCGATCGCGGGAACGATCGCATGCTGCTCGTCGACTCCTCGAAGCGCGTGCTCTGGAGCTACCCCGCCGCCGACTCGACGACCGCAATGCCGTTCCGCTTCGACGACGACACCTTCTTCGGGCCGGCGCATGACCGCATCATCTCCAACCAGGAAGATCAGCACACCATTCAGATCGTGTCCTTCCCCGGCGCCCGGGTGCTCTGGCGTTACGGACACGTGAACCAGCGCGGAAGCGGCACGGGTTATCTGAACACACCCGACGACGCCTATCTCCTGCCGAACGGCCTCGTCAGCGTCGCCGACGCGTACAACTGCCGCGTCCTTTTCATCAATCGCGCACATCGGGTCGTCAAGCACTACGGGAGTGCCGGCAACTGCCGCCACGACCCGCCGGTATCGCTCGGCGCGATCAACGGCGCGACGCCGCTCCCGGACGGCGGAACGCTCGTGAGCGAGATCAACGGATCGTGGATCGACGACATCGCCCCGAACGGCAAGCTTCGCTGGGCCGTTCAGGCACCGGTGTCGTATCCGTCGGACCCGCAGCTACTAGCGCCTGACCGGATTCTGCTCGCGGATTACGCGCATCCCGGGCACGCGTTGATCATGACGCACTCGGGACGCGTGCTCTGGCGCTACGGTCCCTCGTCCGGACCCGGCGAGCTCAACCACCCTTCGCTCGCCTTCCGGATCGCACCCGGTCTCGTCGCGATCAACGACGACTACCGCGACAGGGTCGTGATCGTCGACATCCACACGAATCGGATCGTGTGGCAGTACGGCCATGCGGACGAGCCGGGACGGGGCCCGGGCTACCTGAACACACCTGACGGGCTCGACCTCCTGGGCACGGCGACGGCGCAGGCCTCGCCGGTGCTGCGGCGGTTGCTGACGGTGAAGTCGCAGGCGCACGCGCGCGCAACACCCGCGGCCGTGTCCGTCGTGCCCCTCCCCCACGGGTTGCCGGCACCGGTGCAGCGCGCGGTCGCCGCCCCGCTCGGCCGCTCGGCGATCGTCATCGCGGGTGGGCTCGACGCGGCCGGAAGCTCGACGAACGGCGTCTTCCGGTTCGACCTGCGCACGGGCCGCCTTGAAAGCCTCGGCTCGGTGCCCCAGCCGTTCCACGACGCGGCGAGCGCGTTGCTCGGCGGCCGCCTGTTCGTCTTCGGGGGCGGATCGAGCAGCGGGACCGCCGCGGTGCAGGCCTTCGACCTGTCGACAAGGACCGGAAGCGTCGTCGGTGCCCTCCCGAGACCGCTGTCGGACGTGGTGGCGGCAGCCGTCGGCGGGACGGTCTACCTCGTCGGCGGCTACGACAACGTAACGCCGCGCGCCGAGATCTACTCGACTAGCGACGGCACCCACTTCCGGCTCGCGGGCCGCCTGCCCCTCGGTCTGCGCTACCCGGCGGTCGCAGCCGTCGGCGGCAGGCTCGTTATCGCCGGCGGGGCTGATGCGCACGGACCGACGAGCGGGGTCTTCGAATTCGACCCGCAAGCGGGCCGGGTCACGCGCCTGGGGTCACTCCCCACCGCTCTGGCGCACGCGGCCGCGGTGACGATCGGCGGTGCCGTCTATGTCGTCGGCGGCACAGACGCACAGAATCAGCCGTCGGTCACGATCACCCGCATCGACCCGGGCAGCCGCACCGTCGTCACCGCGGGACGCGCTCCGCCGCTTGCCGACGCCGCCGTTTCCGGCCCCTATCTGCTCGGCGGGACTCGTAACGGACGGGCCGTCACCGCTGTGCGCGTGGTGCGTGCGGCACGTAGATGAACGTCGCGCCGATCGGGGAGACGTCGCCCCGTATATCGAAGGCGAAGGTCTCGCCGCCGGCGCCGGGCAAGTTGTACTCCGCGACATCGAAACGGCCGCCTGGGTCCAAGGCGACCACATAGGCGACGTGGCCGAACGGTGAACTGTGCGGCCAGACGGCGACCGCACCGACGCGCGGCTTCGTGCCGGTCGCAATGCCCGCGAGGCGTGCGACGTGCGGCCAGTTTTCTGCGTTCATCGAGCCGGGGATGAACCAGTCGGTCCGTTGCCGATTCGCAGCCAGCGCCCAGGCGACATACGACGTGCAGTTGCACTCGTACATCTGCCAGCGATCGACGCGCTCGGCGATGCCCGCGCCTGGGCAATTCGCCGCGTAGCGGTAGCCGTAGTCGACGATGCCGTTTCCTCCGTGCTGCGCGCCGGCGGCGGCGGCGACAACTGCGGCGAGCGTCGCGATCGTGGGCACAGGCGCATTCTGACGGTGCGCCTGGCCCGCCGTCTGCCACTCATCGATCGTTCATCGTGGGCTTCTACGGTGCTCGGGTGGCGGAACAGTCGACATTGACGCGCCGCCGGACGCCTGCCGGCGCCCGCATCTATGGCGCTCGACGGCGCCGTTTCAACCCCGACGGAAACGAACGCTTGACCGCGGCGGTCGGGATCATCCTCCTCGTCTTGACAGTGCTGGAGCTCGGGACGCTTCTCGGCGGGTTGCAGCACTTCCTGTCTCTCCACGTCTTCGTCGGTCTCGTCCTGCTGCCGCCGATCGCGCTGAAGCTGGCGAGCACCGGCTGGCGGTTCATGCGGTACTACACGCGCAACGAGGACTACCGGGTGAAGGGCGCGCCGCAGCTCGTGATGCGCCTGCTCGCGCCGCTTCTCGTGATGTTCACGCTCGTCCTCTTCGGAAGCGGCGTGGCCATGGGCTTCCTGCACGGCCACACACTCGAGATCGCGCGCCGCCTCCATGGACCGGCGGCCTTCTTCTGGACGCTCCTCGTCGGTCTGCACGTGCTCGTCTACATCCGTCGTGCGCTCCGGTCGGCCGCGTCGGACGTCGTGCCGGCGACTCGGAAGGAGTCGGCGGGAGCGCGAGGTCGCATCTACCTGATCGCAGCCGCGCTGGCCGCCGGGCTCGTCGTCGGCGCAGCAACGCTGCCGGCCCAGCACAACTGGCTGCATCTCCCGTCGCGACACTTCCACGACGGCCGAGGCGGCTAGCTACCGCAGACGCCGCGGCAGCACGCGATCGCGGAGAAGCTCGGCCTCTACCCAAAGGGTCGGCTGGTGGGCTGCGAGCGCGCTCGCAACCCACCAACGTCGATCACGCTCTTGTTCAGCCGCCCTTGGCGACAACCGACTCGAGCTGCTGCGGCGTGACGAAGCCGCGAGTCACGTTGTTGAGGCTCGAGTCGAACCCGACCATCTGGAAACCGCTGAAGACGTTGTGGTACTTGTTGAAGTCGTCGTTGCCCGACGCGCCTTCATAGTTGATGTCCGTGTGCTTCTTGAGCAGGCGCACGCACGCCGCGTAAGTCGAGCACTTGACGCCCGGCGCGTCCGCGACCTTCATCACGTCCTTCACCCAGACCTTCGGGTTCGTCGACTTGGCGGCCGTCATCGCAAGGGATGCGATCACGACCGAGTCGTACTCGTTGAACGTGGTCGGGAGGATGTTCTTCGTGTGCCAGACCTTCTGGTAGTCGCTCAGGAAATGGTTGAACGCCGTACCCGATGGCGACGCGGGCAGCGCGGCGGTGAGCTCGCTCGAGGCGGTCTTGCCGAACGCCTTCGCGTAGTCACCCTGAGGCGCCGACTGGAGGTCGTCACCGATCCACGGGATGTTCATGTAACCGAGCTGCTGCCCGTCCGAGAAGAGCGTCGCGGCGGACTGCGAGTCCATCGAGTCGAAGATCACCTGCGGGCTCTTCGAGAACGCCTGAGCGAGCTCGGCATTGTAGGAGGACTGTCCGGGGGTCAGGGTGATGTTCGCGTCGATCTTCCCGCCGAGCGCCTTGAACGCCTTCTCGAGCGGCGGCACGAAGCCCTGCGAGTTCGCGGAGTTGTCGAAGATCAGCGATGCCGACTTCCACCCGTGCTTGATCGCGTAGTACGCCATCGCGATCGCCTCGTTCGAGTCCGAGGACGACGTCCGGAACACGTACGGGTTCTTCAGCGTGTCGAGCTGAGTCAGGCCGCCGACCATGAAGTCCGCGACGTTGTTCGGCTTGAATTGGTTGATCACCGCTTCGATCGTCGGCGAGAACGGGCCGATGACGAGCTTCGGGTGCTTGAGCAGCAGCTTGCGGAACGCAGGCAGCGCGTCGACGGAGTCTGCGGCGTCGTCGACGTAGGATGACGTCCACTGGTGTCCGAGCACGCCGCCGTTGTGGTTGACCTCCCAGATGCCCACGGGGACCCCGTGCGTCCCCCACTGCGAGAGGAGCGACTTCGTGCCCGTGAACGGGAAGATCCCGCCGACCACGAGCGACGAGGAACTCCTGTGCTTCGAGCCGACGGCGCCGAAGGCGCCGCCCGCAAGGCTCGCCGCGGCCGCAAACGCGCAGCCGATCGCCGCGATCCGCAACCATCTTGCCTTGACCATTCCGTTTCCCTCCTTGTGTCCTTGACGACCTAGGCGGCCTGCGACCGTCCGAGGAAGATCGACGGCAGGTCGAGCGCCGCGATCTCTCGGGCAGGCCCGTGAACGTGGCTGCGTCCCGCCACGAAGATGTGCACGAAGTCGGAGTGCTTGAGCGCACGCTCGACGTTCTGCTCGACGACGAGCACCGCCGTGTCGAGCCGGGCAATCGCCGCGATCTGGTTCCACACGGCGTCGGTGTATGTCGGCGAGAGCCCGGCGGTCGGCTCGTCCAGGATGATCACGGACGGCTCGACCATCAGTGCCCGCGCGATCGCGAGCAGGTTCTGCTGTCCGCCGGACAGCAGTCCTGCCTTCTTGTCCTTCGCCTTGTCGAGGTCGGCGAAGATGCCGAGCACCTCGGCCATGCGCGCCGACGTGTCGCCCTTCGCGACGAACGCGCCGACCTCGAGGTTCTCGCGCACGGTCAGCCGCTTGAAGACGTTGTCGTTCTGCGGCACGTACACGAGCCCGTGCCGCGGGATCTGATGGCCGGGCATCCTCGTGATGTCGAGGTCGTCGACGACGATCCGTCCGGACATCGGCTTGAGGACGCCGACGAGCGTCTTCGCAAAGGTCGACTTGCCGGCGCCGTTCGGACCGATGATCGTCGTGACCGTGCCCCGCTCGGCGGACAGGTTGATGTCGTTGATGATCGGGGCGCGGCCGTAGCCGGCCGTGACGCCCTCAGTGAGCAGCGCCGGCATCGATCACCTCACCGAGGTACGCCTTGACGACGTCCGTGTTCTCGCGCAGCTCGCTGAGGCGACCCGTCGCGAGGGTACGGCCTTCGGCGAGCACGATCACGTAGTCGCAGATCTGCTCGACGACATTCAGGTTGTGCTCGACCATCAGCACCGTTACGCCGCTCTCCTTCAGGTCGACGATGTGGCCCCCGATGAGCTCGATCAGCGCCGGGTTGACGCCGGCCATCGGCTCGTCGAGGAGCAGGATCTTCGGCGACGCCATAACGGCGCGTGCGATCTCGAGCAGCTTCTTCTGGCCGCCCGAGAGCTCCCGCGCGCGCGTATCACGGTGCCGGTACAGGCCGTACGTGTCGAGCACCTCCAGCGCGCGCTCCACGTGGGCGCGTTCCTGGTGCCGGATGAGCCCGGGCCGAAGAAGCAGGTTGACGAGCGATTCGCCCGCCTGGTCGGCCGGTGCGACGAGCAGGTTCTCGAGCACGGTTAGCCCGTGCAGCTCGCGCGACAGCTGGAACGTCCGGAAGAGACCGAGCCGCGCGATCCTGTAGCTCGGCCAGTTGGTCACGTCCGTCTCGCCGATGACCTCGCGCCCGCTGTCGCAGTTCATCGCGCCGGAAAGGATGTTCACGACGGTCGTCTTGCCTGCGCCGTTCGGGCCGATCAGCGCGGTGATCTGCCCCTCGGGGACGTCGAAGGTAGCGCCGTTGACGGCGTGCACTCCCTGGAACGCCTTCGCGATCGCCTCACAGCGGAGCGCCGCTGTGCGACCGGTCGCGTGCGTGCGCTCGAGCACTCCACTCTCACTCATGCGCGGGCACCGCAATCGTCAGATCAGGGTCTGCGTCGCCGCGGGCAGCCACGCCGAAGCTCGCCGTCCGCCGCAGGCGCGCTGGGACGACGCCCTCGGGCCGGAACCAGAGCATCAGCATCAGGACGATGCCGACGACGGCGTTATCGAAGTACTCGATCAGGCCGGGATGGCCCGGAATCTCCGGCAGGAACGCCGGTAGGTGGATGAGGAGCGTCTCGACGAGGAGCGCCCCGACGAACATGCCGATGTTGTTGCCTGCGCCGCCGACGATCAGGACGGCGAAGACGACGAACGTCTCGCCGGGTAACCAGGCGGTCGGGTTGAACGAGCCGCCGAACTGGATCAGGAGGCCACCGCCGATGCCGGCGTAGAACGAGCCGATCAGCATCGACTTCAGCCGCATCCCGAAGACGTTCTTGCCGAGCGCAGCCGCGACCACCTCGTCGTCGCGAATCGCGCGGAACGTCCGTCCGAGCGGCGCCCGCGTGATGCGACTCATTACGAACCACATGAGCAGCGAGATCACCGCGGTGACGCAGGCGAAGAACGGGATGAAAGAGTTGACCGTGAGCCCGAGCGACTTCGCGAACGGCTCAGGCACGTTGTAGAGACCATCGGCGCCGTTGAACAGCGAGACGAAGTTGTTGCAGAAGTCGTAGAGCACGAGCGACAGCGAGATCAGGACGATCGCGAGGTAGTCCGTCCGCAGGCGTCGCAGCGTGATCAAGGCGACGATGAGCGCGAAGACCATCGTCGCCACGCCACCCAGGAGCAGGTTCACCGGGAAGGGAAGCCCGAGCCCGAGGATGTAGTGCTGCCCCGAGTGCCCGGCGGGATGCAGGCTGAAGACACCGGTGAAGTACGCGCCGATTGCGACGAAGCCGATGTAGGCGAAGTTGAGGATCCCCGTCTCGCCGTACTGGATGTTCAACCCCATAGCGAGGATGAAGTAGTCGAAGCAGAAGAAGACGAGGGTGAAGACGTAGTAGAGCACCGCAGTCCTTACGTCGTCCCCGGACGCGCGATCAACCCGCTCGGCCGCACGAGCAGCGTCAGGATAAGGATCACGAAAGCGATGTCGAGCTTGTAGGCCGGGTTGATGAACGCGGCCGAGATCTCCGTCGCCAGACCGATGAGAATCGCACCCCCCATCGCGCCGTAGATGCTCCCGATGCCGCCGAGGATCACGGCGGCGAAGATCACGAAGAGGAAGAGCTCACCTGACGCGGGTGTCAAGTTGCCCTCGCTGATCCCGAGCACGATCCCCGCGACGCCGGCGAGCGTGCCGGACAGGAACCAGGTGATGGTGGTGATCCGCTTCGTGTCGATGCCGCTCGTCATCGCGAGGGTCGTGTTGTCCGCCATCGCCCGCATCGACTTCCCGAGGCGGGTGGTCTTGAGCATCGTGTGAACCGCGAGCATCAGACCGACGGCGATCGCGATCACGATCAGCTGGTTCCTCGTGAAGCGCACCGGCCCGATGGTGAGCGCCGAAGAGATCGGCATGTTGTAGAAGCGGACCTGCGCACCCCAGATCGAGTACGCGGCGTTGAGCATGATCAGCGAGAGCCCGAAGGTGACGATGAGGACGTAGTGGCTCGTGCTGAAGCGGCGCGCGAAGGGACCGAGGATCAGACGGTTGACGATTACGGCGAACACCCCCATCGCCAGCGAGCCGATGACCAGCGCGATCCAGATATCGAGGTGCAACACCTGGTTGTTCAGCACGTACGCGAAGAAGCCGCCGAGCGCCATGAAGTCGCCGTACGCGAAGTTGACGTAGTTCGTGATTCCGAACTGGAGGCTCAGGCCGACTGCCGCGATGGCGAGCACCGACGCCGTGACACAGCCGAACCCGACGGACAGCCAGAAGAGCGGCATGGAGCGCGATGGTGTCCGGCGGTCGTCGCGGTGTCCACATTGCGCGGCATTAGCTGCACTAACCGGCGATTAGCGGACTTTTCGCTCATTTCCGATCGCGGCCGTTCGGCGTAGCCGAGGCTACGATCCGGTGCGTGCGCATCGGCACAACGGCCGCGCGGCGGCCACGACTCTCCACGCAGCTGCTGCTCCTGCAGCTCGCGATCATCGTGCTCACGGTCGGCGTGGCCTCCGTCGTGCTCTACCGGCACTCGCGAAGCGACCTCGCGAAACGCGCCGGCGCGAAATCGCTCGCTATTGCGCAGACGGTAGCGGCGGACCGACGGGTCATCGTGTCGCTGACACGATCTGACGGCGCGCGCGTCATCGACCCGATCGCCGAGCGCATCCGCCGCGCAACGGGAGCGGCGTTCGTCGTGGTCGCGAACCGGCAGGGCATCCGCATGTCTCACCCGAATCCGAAGCTGATCGGCAAGTCGCTGCTGCACGATCCGGGCGAGAACCCCGCAGCGACGTTCGCGGGACAGACATTCGTCGGTGAGCAACACGGGTCGCTCGGTTGGTCGATGCGCGCGAAGGTGCCGATTCGGAACGCGAACGGGCGCGTGGTCGGGCTCGTTTCCGTCGGCGTGCTCGAGAGCGCGATCACATCCGAGCTCTGGTCGTCCCTGGCTGTGATCATCCTTCCGCTCCTCGTCGCGCTCGCGCTCGCGGCGGCCGGCGCATTCCTGCTCGCGCGCCGCGTGAAGCGGCAGACGTTCGGCCTCGAGCCGGACGAGATCGGCGC
>Ga0070741_10013986_pt1 | contig 14001 bp, 19 predicted proteins | sample Coa_R1_4_FD_66440 | JGI IMG/M metagenome (GOLD analysis project Ga0070741, IMG submission 66440) | Surface soil microbial communities from Centralia Pennsylvania, which are recovering from an underground coalmine fire - Coalmine... | ecosystem: Environmental > Terrestrial > Soil > Unclassified ... | reverse complement strand
TCGGCGTACAGGTCGTCGTAGTCGATACCGATGCGTAGTCGCGCGTTGCTGGGAATTGTGGTGACGAACAACAGATACGCGACTGCTTCAAGGAGGAATGCATTTGCTTCGGCCGTGTCTTCACTCGCGTAGAGGAGGATCGTGTCGGAGAACCATGCGATACCCAATGGCGATCGTCGTTCGAGGTCATCGAGTGGAGGCGGTTCAGCGCTCGTGTCGCGCGTGAGTGCGAAGTTCAGCGCCCGGCGTAGGTACGCGACTGTTGTGTCGACGACGCGCGTGCTGGGCTGTCTCAGCACTTGGTCGCGAAAGCCGAGCAGGTCGCCGACAGCGACGAGTCGCTTGCCCGTGACGATCGTCAGAGGTTCGCCTTGAGCCACTGGGATGCCTTTTCGATGAAGCCGATCCATGCTCCTTCGCCGGTGAGTTTTGCGACGAGGAGTTCGTCGTTGGTGTCGATATGCGGTTTCAGGAGGTCGCGGATCTCGGTGCTGGAGAGATCTGAGACGACGATCCACGTGCTATCGAGATAGTGCCACCAAGTCTCGAACGTTTCTTTGATGGTGGTGATGAGGTTGGTGTAGTCCTGGCCGGTTTTGTTCAGGTCGTAACCGATCATGTAGCTGCTCATCGGTGGTGCTCCTCTGGAGGAGTCGGTTGCTCCTTCTCTGCCTCGTGTCAGTGTTTTTTGTCCTTTGGCGGGTAGGGGTCGTTGCCGTAGGAGTCTTTGTCGCGGATCTTGTTGTCGCGGTCGTGGATCACGAGCTCGGATTTGTGATCCTTGGCACGGTCACGACCGGCGTCGATCGCTGCTCCCTGCGTGCGGTGCGTGCTCGATGGCTTACTCGCGCCTTCGTCTTTCACGTTCCAGGATTTGTGCGCTTTGTTGTGGGTCACGTGGACGTTCTTACCCATGAGGTGCTCCATTCGCGCTGCGCGCGAGGATTGTTCGTGGCTTGCTGTGAGGGGGAGCGCGCCGGTTTGCTCGTGTGGAGAGTGTGCGCGTACGATATGGTGGGGTTGGCGTACGCTAGGGCCTTCGTCCCTCGCGATTGCTCCGCAAGGCCCGTAGGTCGTGACTACGGGCTTTGTTCTCTCCCGACGTTGTCGATCTCGTTTCCTCCTTTCATTTGACGCGTCGTAGTCCCGGTCCGGTTCGCGGGCTGAGGTGATACGTTGCGCGTAGTTCTGCCTCGTGCATCACGAGGAGTTTGGTGAGATCCTCGATGGTGAATTCGAGCTCGTCGCGGTGGTACGAGAGGATGCTCTGCAGGAGTGTGGTTTGCTCTTTCGGGAATTCTGTTTCGACGGGTTCGCGGAGTTTGTAGCCGGCGCGCGCGAGCTGCATGTTGATGAAGCGGTAGCGCCGTTCGTTGATGGTGCCGAGGTCGAAGGCGCGTCGCAGCAGCGCTGCCATGGAGACGCGCCAGACGCGTTTGAGCGCAGCGAGTCTCGGCAGCGTGATGTCGTGCAGGGCTGGCTTGATTTCGCTTGCCGGCATGAGAAATTCGCTGGCGAAGGCGTTCGCTTGTTCTTCCATCTCCGGGTGTGCGGAGCGGTGCATGATGATGTGTCCGGCTTCGTGAGCGAGCGTCCAGCGTTCGCGGTCTGCGGTGACGCTCTCGTTGCTGAAGAAGAGGGGCGGCATATTGGGGAGTGGCCTGCTGACGGCGTCCAGCAGACGTGTGTCGAAGTTCGTCCTGATGAGAATCCCACCGGCGTCTTCGATCACCTTCGCCATCGAGGCGACCGGTCCCTTGGGGATCTTCCAGTAAGCGCGCGCTGCGCGTGCGACGTCCGCGGCGTCGTCGAAATCGTCGATGTCGAAGTGTGGGAAGTCGAAATCCGACGTGATTTGTACGGCGCGCAATAAGCGCCCGATTTGGATGCGGATGATTTCGAGCTTCGCATGGATCGCATCGAGCACGCGTGCGCTGAGTTTTTGCCGCTTGCGGTGGTAGTACTCGCTGATCGCGATCCCATACCGACGTTCGGCCATGCGGAAAAATGCTTCCGGATACTCGAGCGTCTTGGCGAGCGCGCGCGTGAAATCCGCGGGCGCGTCGAGGACGCCCGCTTCGATTTTTGAGAGACGGCTCTGCGTGATATTCAACGCCGTACTGAGCTGTGCTTGCGTCATCCCTCGTGCTTCTCGTGCGAGCGTAATCATCTCGGGATTGATGGGATCAGCTGGTCCCGTCTTTTCGTCCTGCATGGTCTCCTCCCTCGCTTCTCCGATGCACTCGCGTGGTCGTACGGGTGCTCTCGTTGGGGTTCGCGAACGCGACCACCTCTGCCGTCGCGTCACTGCTCAGGGGGATTTCCCAGGCGATCTGCTTTCCAGCCGGGCATGTGATGTGGGTGGAGGAGATTGCGGTCTGCATGCGGTTCAGGACATATCCCGCGTTGAGATGCGTCAGGCGTGGCGGCATGCCGGGCAGTTCTAACGTCCGCTGTTGCGCGAATGCGAGTGACTGCTGCGTGGGAATGTTGCTCGTGCGAAGGTCAGCGCGGAGTTTCTTAAATCGGATCAAGAAGCGTTGCTTGAACGCGAGCAGCGTCAGGCCGCCGCGGCCACGAACAAATGAGACGCCTGGCTCGCCGTCGAGGAGGCGGCGAATGTGCGCGAGAATGCGATCGTGAAGAAATCCTGCGCGCGTGCGTGCCGTCATGTCAGCACGCAGGTCAGCGGGCAAATCTTCGAGGTCGCGCCAGGCACCGGTCAATGCCTCGTTGATCTTCGAGAGGATCGGACCTAAGACCGTGTTTCCTTCTTCGGCGTTGCTCATGAGAAAAGAAAAACCTCCCACAAGCAGGGTAACACGGGTTTGGCATTTTGCACAAAAAATATTCCGGTTTCGTGATTTCCTCTCTAGGCGAGCGCCTGCTGCACGGCGGCGAGCGCTTCCATTGTCGGTCGCGCGTACCGCTCTGTCGTCCGCGTCGATGCGTGCCCAAGGAGGTCGCGCAGGACGAAGCTGTTGATGCCGTTCGTCGCGAGGATGCTCGCAAACGTGTGGCGCTGGTCGTGGAATCGGAACCGACCGGTGATGCCCGCGATCTCTTTCGCGATCGTGAAGTACCGCATGATCGTCGCCTTGCTGTACGGTCGGCCTTCGGGCGTGAGAAAGACGTACTCGCCAACGACGGTCCGCTTGCGACACGCACCGAGGGCCTCGTGAAGTCGTGGTGCGATGGGGATCGTGACGATGCGCTTTGTCTTCCGCATCACTAACCGGATCGTGCCAGCCTTCAGGTCAACGCTCGCCCACGTCAGCAGTCGGAGGTCCGTGAACCGGAGGCCGGTGTAGAACGCGGCGATGAAGAGCGGTGCGCTGTGCTGGTACCGCTCGTAGTAGTACGTGGCGTACTCACTGTTTGCCTTGAAGACCTGCTTCTTGTTGCTTTTCGCGATGGTCTGCCGGAAGTGATTGCGGAATCCTGGCTCGTCGTGAAAGCTGGCGAGGAGGTGGTCGCGCTCGTCGGCCGAGAGCTCGTTTTGGAGTGGTGCTTCGGGCAGGAGCGGCAGTCGCTCGCGCGAGAAGGGCCGCTCGTCGATGATGCCGCGGCGGTACGCGTGCATGAGCAGTCCACGCAGGAGCGTGAGGATCGTGTTGATGTAGCTGTTGCTGTAGGGCCGCTCATCGTGGCGTTTCTTGCGCATGCTCGCAATGACGTCCTCGGCGTGCGCGACGCCGATCCGATCGATCCTCATGCTCCCGAGGACGGGCAGGAGGTGGTGTTCGAGGATCGCTTCGTTGCTGCGCTGCTTCTCGTGCGTTAAGCGCAGGGCGTACGACGCCCACTGCTCAGCGACATATGCTCGTAACGTCGGTACATCCATTGTCGCGGGGCGTTCGCCACGTTTCGTCTTGTCGCGGAACTCGTGGAGTTGTTCGAGGAGGTCATCCCACCCTTGCACCGTCACGACTTTGCGGATGCGCTTGCGTGAGCGTGTGCCGGGGATGATGACCTCGAAGACGGCCCGCTTCGTCTTCCTGTCGTACCGCTTCAGGCCCGTGGGTCGCATGCTGGACAAACAATGGGCTAATCACGACGAAAAGCTAGTGTTCGACGCAAGCACCTTCTGCTCCGCGATGTACCAGTCCACTTCGGCCTGCGGGTACACCACGAGCGTCGCGCTGAGGTGAAACCACCCACGCGGTCCTCGCCCCTCGCGACGCCATCTGGCGAGCGTCGCGGTCTTGATGCCGAGCATGGCAGCGACGACGCGTGCGGGAACGTGCTTCATGCGTTCCTCCGTATCGCATCGAGGAGCCGGAGGACGTCGACGACGATTACCTGGTCGTTCCCAGCGTAGGTTGCCCTGAGGGCTGCGACGTGCGTCGGAAGTGTTGCGACAACGGTGCGGGTGAATGCGGCGTTGCGCGCAATATTCTTCTCAGCCGTGGAAGCAGGCCTCGAAATCTCGGCCTCGATCGCGATCGTGTCGCCGGCGTTGAGCGCAATCCCGAGAAATTCTTGGAGGAACTGATGCTTCATCGCGTCATACGTGACCACGGCATCGGCACCCTGCACTTCCAAGGTGGCGCCGAGGTGATCGCGCAGCTCACGCAGGACGTACTGGTGCTGCGGTCCACCTTTCCCGAGGTGCGCCCTCGTGAGTCCGAGTTGCCCGTATGCTTTCGCAGTCAGCGTCAGGCCAACGCCCTTGCCACCGCGCCCACTGCGGAGCACGAGCTCGTGCGCTTCGATGAAGCCGAACGCTACCGCGGTACGGCGTCCGCGCGCGATCTGCTGCGGATGAAATCTGCGTGCTTGTGCAATCTCGCCTGGTGTGGCGATCCCGCGTTCGGCAACGTAGGTCAGGATCTCCCGCGTGACGGTGTTGAGCGCAAGGCTCTCTTGCTTCTTTTCGTCCTTCTTAGGCGGAACCACCACCGGCGCAACGCGTGACGGTGGTGAGGCTGACGGCGCTGCCGTCGGCTGCTGCCTCGGGTCCTCCTCCCTTGCTGCCATTCTGCAGAATTCTTCAGCGCGAGCTCGCGCGGCGGTGAGCGTTTGTGGATCGATATCCTTTCGCTGCGTGAACGGGGCGTACGTGAAGACGAAGGGCTGCTCGATGCCGCGGATCTTGCCGATGGCGGTGCCGCGCTGCATGGCAGCGGCGTAGCGTACTTGTGCTGGCGTGAGGCGAAAACTCTTCGCGATGGCGTCGAGTTCGCGCCCGTCGCTCGGCTGTAACGCGACTTGTACCTGGAACTGGGAGAGAATCAATGGGTCGAGTTCATTCCAGGACGGCGTCGCCACGACGAATTGGATGCCGTGTTCGCGCGTCGTCGGGAGAAGTTGGACGGGCGTGCTCGCGAGGCCAGAGACGGTTTGCTGCCGCCGACTGAAGGTCGCGGATGCCTCATCGAGCGCGATCACGGTGTGCACGCGATCACGTTGCCCGGTTGCGCGCAGGTACGCGAAGCGTTCCGAGACGAGGTGCCAGAAGAGGAAGCGTGCCGCGGGCGAGAGCGGTCCATCGACGCGAAAGTAGATCGACGCTTCGTGCAGCTGCGTCCAGAGATTCTTCTCGCTCGCGAAGATCGTGGGGTACGCGACGCGGATCGCATCGAGACGTTGCACCGCGCCTTTCCCGGCCGGGCTTTTGTCGCGCTCGGCAATGCGTCGCTGTGCTTCTGCGAGTGACGCGATGCGGTTCGTACCGATGAGTTCCTCGAAGACCGGCGTGATGACACCGCTCTGCAGTGCCGCACCCCAGAAGATTTCTTCGTAGAGCGCGCGGACGCGCGGGAGGAACTCGCGTGGCGTGCTGTACTCGGGACACGCGAGCGGTGCGAAATCGAGGGCATCAAACGGGAGCACGTGGGGGTAGCGCAGGACCCACGGCGTGTCGCCTTTCAGATCCAAGATGAGGAGCTTCGTCACGACGCCTCCGCATAGGTGCAGAGCAGCAACACGGTCACGTTTCGCTCTCCAGCACGGCCAGGATGAGGTGCGCGAGGAGGTGACTCTTGCCGCTCCCGGTGGGACCGTAGACCAGCAGGTGTTCGAGTTCCGCGCCCAGCGTGACGGGTGCGTGATCGCTGAGTTGCTCGCCGATCAGGATGCCGGCCCGGTTGACGCCGTCGACGTTGACGAAGGGGACTTCGTCGTGCCAGGCGTGGTAGGGGACGAGGCGCGCGATCAGCGCGTCGCGCAGGCGCGCGTCCACGGATCGGCCTGGGCGTGCCGCGATTGTTTCGACGAGGGATTTCACCCAAGGATCGCACCGGCAAAGGTCGAACGCCTGCGCGAACCTGAGTTCTGCGGCGAGTTGTTGGTCGGTTACTTCGCGCGGAAGAGTTCCGTGATGAACGTACGCCAGCGACATGGTCGGCAGACCTCCAGTTGCTTGTTGTTTCTCGTCACGTGGTGCATATCCCGGAGGCACACGATGCGTTTGCAGACGCTGCACGGGCGGGCGGCGTCGGCAGCGATCATCTCGCGGCAGTCATCACAGATGACGAGGATGGACTGTGGGGTGATTGTGCGGCCGTCGATGCTCGTGCGGCGGTGATCGGTCTTGGTGAGCGTGCGCGCCCCGTTCGGTTCGAGCGTGATCTCCTCGGCCACATCGAGAATAACCGCGTCGTGCAGCCGGACGCTCTCGTTGCTGCGCGTCTCGACCGCGTTATTCGTCGCGGTGTATGGGTTGGGCGGGAGGTCGGTCACGGTTGCTCCATTCGCGCGCTGCGCTGCGCAGACCAGTACCGAGGAGAATCCCGAGACCGATCGGCACGATGGATCGTGCGAACGCGTCGAGGTTCTGAAACGGGGCGGCGCCGAGCGGTATGAGGAAACAGATGGCGAGGACGAGGGCGCGCTGGTCTTCCATCGCGCAGCTCGCGGTCAGGGCGAGGACGAGAAACCATCCGCTGCTGACGAAGTTCAACAGGGTGAGCAGTGCGGGGGCGTGGACTTCCTCTGCGAAGAACCGCAGGAGGTGCAGGCCTGCGGCGATGGCGACGGTGCGGACGATGACGCGGGCGAGTGCGACCAAGGCATCCTCCTCACTGTGCCCGCGGGAATTCGCGAACGGAGGCGTAGGGGTTCTGGACGGCGCCACCCGCTTCGCGGTACGCGAGCGTGTAGTTCGCGTGAATGCGGTCCTTTTCTTCTCGGTACCAGTCACGGGCAAGATGCAGTTGCTCGCGCTTGCGGATCGCCTCACGCTGCACGGCCTCCGCTGTCGCGATTGCTCGGCGGAGTCGTCGGCGATTTTTCGCGAGCTGTTCGACGGGCACGAGCCGGGCAAAGAGTTCCTTGGCGAGCACGCCCGGTCCGAGCGTGCAGATGAGCATGAACGTCGTGCTCGCCAGATTCGAGACTTCCGAGGAGTCATCGGTGCTCGTCTCGTCGTGACGGAGCACGCCGATAGCGATGACGAATGCCGCGATGCCGATGAGCAGCAGGTAGTACGACCACGAGCGTTTGCGCTGCATTCATGCCTCCTGTGCTTTGTAGAACAGGTAGAAGAGGATGCAGGAGCCCGCGGCTGCCACGAGGCTGCGGGACGGGTTGTCCATCCCCTGCGACGAGAGGAGTTGCGAGATGCCGGCGAATTCCGTCGCGAGAAGCAGCGTGAAGCCGGCGCGGAGCGCCCAGCGCGACGGGTACTTCGTGAGCGTCTTCTCCACGGTGCCGAGTTCGGCACGCCATGCGGGAAGCCGTTCATCACCGGCGGCCTCCAGCTGCAAGCGCGCGTGCGCCGGATTCGCCTCCGGATCGAAGACCGGCTCGTTTCCGATGAGCTTCACGGTGACGAGGTCCGGCGACGCGGGCAGGTGCTTCTTCGCGTGTCGCGCGCCAGCCTTTTTCGCCTTGTACTCAGCGAGCTTCGGCGAGTAGAGGTTGAAATGAATGAGTCGCACGGAGGTCCCTCCTTACTCTTGTACTGGTCCCATCGACCACGTGACGCTCGCGCCGAGCTTTTCGAGACTCTTCGTCCACAGCTCGCGGGTCGCGACGTACTGCTGCAGCGTCGCGGTGCACCGGTTGTTCTCCACCGGTTCGAGCCGGACGTACGCGAAGTGAATCGCGACACCAGTGAACGTTGACGGCGCGATGAGTTCGCGCAGGCCGTCGCTGAACTTGTCCACCGACGGCAAATCGCCGCACTCAAAATCGAGGTCGCCCAGCGCCGACCGGCTCACCTGCCGCGCGTCCGTCAGCACGTAAATGTGCTGTGCGGTGCGTGGCAGCGGTCCGGCAATGACGGAGCGCGCGATTGTTTCAGCGATCGGACTCGCGTGACGATCCGGGTGATCGAACACCGGTGCAGCGGCCGGCAAGAACGTCGTCAACACCGCGTTCGTATCTTGCTCGGTGTGATGCTCGAGCGCGCGGCGTGTTCGCTTGTGCGACTGCGTGATCGTGTAACGCGCGAGTTCGTGTTCCGTCAGCACGCTGTCCGTCATGCCCTGCAGCCGTAGAAGGCTCCCGGCGGGCAGCGTTGGCACGAGCGTCCGCAGCAACTCACCTAATGAGTCTTGGGTGCACCCGGTCGATCCGCCCCCGTAGTCACACACGATGTCGACAGTGACTGCTTGCCGCTCCACCGGATCGAGAAAGACACTCGCGACGGCAGGCGGCACGTGCGCACGACCACACGCATAGAACAGCAGCGTCGCTACAGCGAGCGCGACGATCCATCGCAGGACGGCCCGTTTACGCACGACGCACCTCGCGGGCGAGAACCGTTCGCAGCATCTGAATCGCTGCGGTTAGGCCTTCCGTTGTCGCTGTTGGCTTGACTCGAATCAGCCTTGCAATCGGTAACGTTTCGCCGTCACGACAACGGACGCCAGCTGGAAGCTCGCGAGTGACGGTCGATGGACAGGAATTGCTCTGCATCGCGCTACTCCTTTCGGGGTAGCGGGCAATGCGATGCGAGTGCGAGAAACGCGTGCCGAGATCACATCCGGGATCACATCCGGCGACTCTCGACGCACTCAGCGGGCGTACTCGAAGCGGGCAACGCTGAACTTTCCGTACGCAATCTTGTTCAAAATCTCGGCGAACGAGTACGGCGCGATGGATCGGGGAACATCGAGGTGCGCGCGCAGCGTCGGATCGATCGGGTCCGTCGGAAGTTTTTGCCACCGACCTGACGGGACAAACGGCGAACCGGAAGGCTGATCGTAACCTTGATCCACGTGGGGCACGAGGTGGTACTTCGATGGCGTGAGTAGGTGCTCCAGCACTTCCATGCTGATCATGGAGATGAGAAAGGGAAAGTCTGAGTACTCGATTGCGCCGCGCTGGCGTGCGCGCAAGTCACTTTCTAGGGCAAGGCTCGGACTGAGCGTGAAGTCGACGCTGTAGCACGAACGCGTCGGACGGATGCTCAGCGACGCGTGGAGCGGCAGACGATCGCGGAGGCTTTTCCAGTTCACCGTGAAGTGAGCAGAGTGAATCGTGCTGCGTAGCAATGAATCAGGTAGGCGCCAGAAGGCGTCGTCGAGGGAGACGGTGGTTTCGAGTGATAAGGTCATCTGAAAGCGTTGGCGAGTTCACCTTAATTAAGATTGCTGTGGGAATCGGCGATGACGCCCCTTGACCTGCATGTCCATCTCTACGTAGTCGCACGACTCGGCGGCCTGATGCCGAAGAAGAACGCTGCCGCAGCACTCCGCGCGATCCTGAGCCGGTCCTTCCCGGTGAGCGAGCCGCCGCCGATTGCTGAACGGCGCCTCGCACGTTCAACTTTAAAAGAACAAGGCGCATCCCCCTTTCCGGTGCCGGGCGTGGATTTCGGGTTTTCGGCGATCTCTCAAGCATCGTGGATCACCAATGACGCGTTGCCTGATTTCCGCGATATGCCGCGTGCGTGGAAAACACCGACGACAGCCAGAACCATGTTCGATCGCGGGCACGCGGTTTACGACGCGGTCGAGAGCTTCGCGAAGAACAAGAAAGCGTCTTCTGCGTGGCGGCGAGGGCGGCTGAAGGTGTCGAGTATCTTGACGAGCGCGGACGAAACGTTTCTCTCTGAACTCCTCGAAGGCGTCGAGCGAACGATTGACTCGATCCGCCCGCTGGGCCTGCCAGCGATCGGTAGTGCCGGAGGCGTCGTGTGGATCGGAATGACAGACGACGTTAGTTTCTTCGACGAGACAGACCCGAAGAAGCGAGCGGCCGTCATCCGGGAAGTGAATAGGCGACCCGAGCAAGCGTTCGCCGAGTGCACGGAAACCGTGGACCACAAAGTCGGTGCATGGAAGGAGCGGTTCGACAACCTCTCCGCTCAAGCGCAAGATCTCGTCGCGGTCATGAGCGTGCTGCGGCGGTTTGGGTACGGTGTGTTAGCGGTTGAGGTCGTGCGGGAAGCTTTTAGTAGCATTCGCAACGTGCTGGAGTTTGACCGTGCGTTTGCTGAGCTGCAACGGTCCGGCTGGCTGCGCACCGACTGGCTCGGCCTGATCCACACACCGGTGCTAAGGAAAGATTTCTTCTGTACCGACTACGTGGTCGCCGGCGGCGGCTACGAGCTCACCGCGGTCGCGCGTGCGGTCCTCCGGTCTTTCCTTGCGTCCGCTCATGTCGAACGCTCGGACAAAGAGCGGGTCGCGAACAACTATATCTTCAGAATTCTCGCAGGCGATGGCAGTCCCGAACTCGCCCTCATGGAGCAGTTCGATTGTTCGTCAGCAGCGCCAGGCAGCTGACGCGGCGGCGGCAAGCTTCAGCGTTTGAAGAAGTCGGTGAGCGCTTTGCCTGCCTTCCGCACTTGGTCGCGCACGCCTTCCGCTGCGCCCTTGGCTCGCGCGGCAGCTGCTTCCATTTGCTTGCGCGTTTTCACTTCTGATAATCGCGCGGGGAAGTCCTGTTCGCTCACCGGCGTGCCGTCCACCCAGAGTTGCCCACGTGCCCAACTCAAGCCGTGATGTCGTGCTTCGGCCACGACGAGGACGCCCTCGCTCAGGCACGAGCAGCCGTGCGTGCCGGCCGGCGTCGTCGTGACGGTCACGGGTTCGCTGATGACCGGCAAGATGTTGTGGCAGTCCTGGGCGCTCGGCGTGCACGCGAGCGTGAGGAGGAGTGCGCTACTGGAGACGATCCGCCAGTGCGTGCTTTGCATGGTTATCTCCTTCGAAGAGCACCGCGGTGAGGAGTTGTTCGTCGACGTTCGCGAGCTTGTCGTTCACGCGTGGTCGCTCCGCCTCGGTGCGGACCGCACCGAGCGCTTCGTCGCACACCATCGAAAGCTGCCAGTCCGTCTTGTCGGTAGACGGGTGATCCCGCAGCGCGGCGAACGTGTTGATCGTGTTTGGCTCGCCGACGAGCACGGCAAATAGGCGTTGCTCGCCGAGCGTCGGGACCCAGCCGACGTATGCGACCGCGTGCTTGCCGCGCAGCGTGCGCACAGGCGCCTTCATGATCTCATCAATGAAGGCAGCAGCTTTCTCGTGGTTGAAGTACTGCTGGTCGATGTAGTCGCGCATCGTCCTGCACGTGAGGCGCGAGATCGCGCTCTCGTCGTGCTTCTCCACGGCCGCTTTGTACTCGGCGATGATGTTGCGCGCGCGGTGGTCTGCGCTACACGAACACAAGAGCACGGTGAGCAGGACTGTTGCGGTGTACTTCGTCATTTGGTTTTCTCCGTGAGTTCGACGATGCACTCCTCCTGCAGGTCGTACTTCTCGTTGAAGGGATCGCTCGTGAAGAGTGCCGCGGTGCCGGGCGGGTACTTGTCGTGGTCTTTGATGTAGAACTCGTCGCCCGGCATGGCTGCTGGTGGTCGTTCGCGGTTGATGACGAACTGGACGCGTTTGGGCCACCAGTACGCGGCGCCGCAGCGTTCCTGCGGGCACTTGATGCCGAAAAGCGCGACGTCATCGTTGACCTGGATGAGGTAGAACGTCGCGTTCGGGCCGGTGAACTTGCGCGCACCAGTCACGTGGATGCCGTGGGGTGCCGGCGTTTCCTGATCGTGCTCCCACGCTTTCGTCGCGAGGTCGCGCCAGTGCGCTGGCAGCGCTCCGGCTTTGATTGGCGTGCCGTAGCTCGCCGTGATCCTGCGTGTCGCGCTGGACTCGCCGGTGTTCGCGCAGGGCTGCAGCCCGTGCTGTGCCATGGCGGGCACAGTGAGAGCGAGCAGCACGATCGTCATGGTGCGAAGCATCTGGTATCCTCCCGTTGGACCTTGGCGGATAGTCTAAGCACGGACTTGGCCGAAAGTCTATGGTTCGCGCCCCTCTCCATTCCTAGAGTGGGGTGGTGGCGTTCATCCGCGAGGTGTTCGGCCGGACCCTGCGCCGCCTGCGCGAAGAGCACGGCTTGACGCAGGAGGAGGTTGCGCACCGCGCCGATATCCACTGGACGTACCTCTCACAGGTCGAAGGCGGCAAGCGCAACCTCGGGTTGGAGAACATCGTCTACCTTGCGAAGGCGATCGGCGTCACGCCAGCGGAGTTCTTCGCGGCGTTCACGAAAACCTACGTGAACAGCCTGCCGGAGAAGCGACGGCGTTCGTGACAACTGCGGATTACGCGATCCTGTATGCGCGTAACGGTTTCTGTTTGCCCTTTACCTTCAGCTCACCGAGATATTCCGCGGCGATGCCCGCAGTCGCTCGATACGTCGCCTCGCTGATGATGATGGTCGCGTTGTGCTCCTTGGTTGCGGCCTCAAGTCGCGACGCTGCGTTGATCGTGTCTCCCTCAAGGGTGTAGTGGTTCGGCCGCCTCGTTGGCTTAGCCGCGCCAGTGTTGATGCCGATACCAATGCGAATCGAGGGCAGTCCTCGCTTCTGCCAAGCCTGATTCAGGTGTATTAGCGCATCAAGCATTCTTTGCGCGCACTGGACTGCGCTCTCTGCGTGGCGAGGAGTTGACGTCGGCGCGTTCCAGAAGCACATAACAGCATCGCCGATTGTCTTGTCGAGCGTGCCACCTTGTTCTGCGATGAGCGCTTGCATGGCGGGAAAGTAGTCGTCGAGCATGAGGGTGATCACATCGTCGCCGTAGGTTTCCGTGAGATGCGTGTAGTCGCGAATGTCCGAGAAGAGCACGGTGACCTCGCGCGTGCTCATTGCACGCCCCATGCTCTCCATCACACTCGCGTGTACTGCGGCGGCGTCGCGGTAGAGATGGTGCTTTCGTCCTGCGTCCATCTGGCAATGTCGGCAATCGTCGAGGCTTGTGTTCCAGTCGCGGAACGCCGCATCAGGATCGCGGGCGAGCGTTGTTGCGCCGACGATGTGAAGCGCTTTCGCATGCGCCAGGTAGTAGTACGCTCGGCACCAGTCGCATATCTGTGAGTTGAAGCTGCGATAAGTATCATCGAGAAGGTCGAGAACTGCCTGCGCATCAACGGTGATCCCTTCGCTGTACGCATCGCAGAGTTCCTCCGCCCATTCGAGCTTCGTATTGACTCTTCGCTCATCGTCTTCCGCCAGTTCGACTGCGTCGGCGTAAAGCTTGTTCGCTTCGTTCAGGGACGACGCCGATGCCGTGGACTGTCGGCCTTGCAAGAGCAGCAGCTTGGCTCTATGCGTGAGGAAGCGAGCCCGCATCTCGCGTAGGTCTCGCGTATCGGGCAACGGTGCGCGTAGTTCTTTCTCGATCCGCGCAACCATTTCAGTCGCGGCACTCCCCTTCTTCTCGACGAGGAGACTGAAGAGCCAGTTGTTGAGCACAATAAGTCGCTGCGTCGGAGTTGCGAGCCGCAGCGCCGCTTCGCGGTACCGTTCGTGGCGATCCGCTGCGAAATCCTTGTTCCGAAATGTGTACTGTGCGGCGGCAAGCAGTGACCGAACGCGAAGCGAGGCGGGAAGATCGTCTCTGTCCGCGAGCGCTTCGATGGTCGGCACGGCGTCAGTGGCCTGAAGCGTTCTCGTGAACCGAACCTGGAGCAGGATGTCGAGGAGCGTGGCCGCATCGGACGAGCAGTGCTGCGCGTGTGCGGCGAGGCGTTGGCGCAGATCCGCGAGTGCCTTGTCGCGCCGGTGCTGAAAGACGCCATGAGCGATGCGCCAGGAGATGTCAG
>Ga0070741_10013985_pt1 | contig 14002 bp, 12 predicted proteins | sample Coa_R1_4_FD_66440 | JGI IMG/M metagenome (GOLD analysis project Ga0070741, IMG submission 66440) | Surface soil microbial communities from Centralia Pennsylvania, which are recovering from an underground coalmine fire - Coalmine... | ecosystem: Environmental > Terrestrial > Soil > Unclassified ... | reverse complement strand
TTCGCCGTGTTCGAACTGGGCCTGCTCGACATGAAGGCGCATCTCGTCGACATCCTCGACAAGATCGGCGGCCAGTGCGCCGAGCTCTATCCGGAGAAGCCGATCTACGACATTCCGGGCATTCCCTACGTCACCGGCGAGGGCCTCACCAAGGCGCTGATGGAGCAGATCAAGCCGTTCAATCCGACCTTCCATCTCAACGAGATGGTCGAGAAGGTGGAGAAGATCGGCGATCCCGGTTTCCGCGTCACCACCGACGGCGGCAAGGTGTTCGAGTGCAAGGTGGTGGTGATTTCCGCGGGCGGCGGCTCGTTCCAGCCGAAGCGTCCGCCGGTGCCGGGCATCGAGGCCTATGAAGGCTCCTCGGTGTTCTATTCCGTGCGCAAGATGGAGCAATTCCGCGACAAGGATCTCCTGATCGTCGGCGGCGGCGACTCCGCGCTCGACTGGACGCTCAACCTGCATCCGATCGCAAAGCGCGTGACGCTGCTGCACCGGCGCGACGATTTCCGCGCAGCGCCCCACAGCGTCGAGCAGATGCGCGCGCTGGTGTCATCCGGCAAGATGGAATTGAAGATCGGCCAGGTTACCGCGCTCGAAGGCGAAGGCGGCAAACTGCGAGGCGCCACCATCAAGGCCAACGACAATTCGGTCTCGCAGATGACCTGCGATACGATACTGCCGTTCTTCGGGCTGACCATGAAGCTCGGCCCGGTCGCGAACTGGGGCATCGAGCTCGAGAACAATCTGGTGCCGGTCGAGACCTCGGCCTTCGAGACCAGCGTGCCCGGCATCTTCGCCATCGGCGACATCAACACCTATCCGGGCAAGCTCAAGCTGATCCTGTGCGGCTTCCACGAGGGAGCGCTGATGGCGCAGAAGGCGCACCGCTATGTCTATCCGGACAAGCGGCTGGTGTTCCAGTACACGACCTCGTCGACGAGCCTGCAGAAGAAGCTCGGCGTCAGCTGAATTCCCGCGAAATTATGGCCTGATCGTAATGTTCGGGCCGGCTTGCGCGCCGGTGCCGCCGATCTGAAGTCCCTGACTCACTCGCGGCAAAAGCCGGTTCAGGGACGTCAGATCGAAAGCGGCACTGGAATCATGGATTTGCTGGTGCCCATGGCTTTCCGAAGTCCACGAACAAATGTTGCGGCGAGGTCGCGCGGACTTCGGAAGGTGGGCACTGGTACCCTCCGCGAAATGGCCATAGTCTGTGGCCATTCAATTTGTCGATTGGTCAGGTGATGACGATGCGGAAGACGCGCTCCAAATTTCGATGGCTGCTGCCTGTCGCCACTGTTCTTGCGACCGCCGTGCTCGGCACGCCGAATGCCGGTGCATTCGACCCCACGTCGGCGGCGGGCCTGTGGCAGAAAGTCGAGGACGGCAAGCCGACCGGCTGGTTCCTGGTGATCGATCACAACGGCACCTTCGAGGGCATCATTGCCAAGATGTATCCCGACCCCGGCGATCCACCCAATCCGACCTGCTCGAAGTGCACCGACGATCGCAAGGACATGCCGTGGCTCGGCATCCCCTTCATTCGCGACATGAAGCGCAACGGGTTCAGTTACGAGAACGGCAATGTGCTCGACCCGCGCGACGGCCAAGTCTATCACGCCAAGATGACGCTGAGCCCGGACGGGCAGACGCTGACCATGCGCGGCTATCTCGGCATCTCGCTGTTCGGCAAGGATGAGATCTGGAACCGGCTGCCCGACAGCGCCATGGCGCAACTCGATCCTGCGATCGTCGCGAAATATCTGCCCAAGCAGGCTACGACGGCGAAGTCGGGCAGGAAGCCCGCGCCGGCAGCCGCCGTGCCGGCACACTGACGCCGTTCGTTATTGCGGCTGCGGCGTCGGCGCGACCGGAGCCGCCGGCTCCGCGACGACATCCGGAACATTGACGAGCTGGAGTACGTTCGCGGCGGCTGACACGGCTGCGTCCGCCATCGCCGCATGGCCTTCGGCGGAGGGATGCAGCGCGCCGCCGTAAACCGCCGACAGCACACCCCAGGTCGCATCGTGGATGTCGGAAGGTTGCATCGACGATGGCAGCCCCTGGGGATAGGTCATCGCCGCGAAATAGCTGTCGTTGGCGTCGCGGATCCAGCGCGCGCGCGGCAGATAGGCGCGGTAGTCGCCGGCGCTGCGGCCGCACAACAGCGGCTGGTTGGCGGAGTTGACGATGTCGGGGTCGAAGCTCTCGCCCTTCGGCGAGAAGCATTGCCGGTCGAATTCGGGATCGGTCTCGGCGCGCGCGCAGAAACCATGGTCGGCGAACGCGGCCTGATGCGCCTCGACGAAGGTCATGCGGTCGGCCGCGGGATCGCGGCACAGCACGCCGGACTGGCACGTCGCGAGCGCTTTCAACGCTGGCAGGAATTCGTTCCGCACGAAGCCAGTGGCATCGGCGAGCCGCTGCGGGTTGGCGTTGAAGGACGGATGGATGTCGAAGCCGGCGCGCCCGCCCGGACATGGCGTGCCGCCATTGGCCAGCGCCGGGTTGGCATAGGAGGTATAGACCACATGCGAGAGATCGCCGCCGAGCAGCGGCTTCAACGCCGCGCGCAGCTTGCCGAAACCCTGCGGCAGGTCGCTTGCCAGCGCGGCGCGTGAATCGTCCACCGATGCCATCACGCCGGTACGGCGGAACAGCGCGCGCTCGGTTGCGGTGTCGACGATGACGTCGGCGACGAGGCCGGAGAAATAGATGTCGTTGGCGCCGATCGACAGCAGCACGAGATCGAGCTGGCGATCCGGCTGGCGCTTCTTCGCGGCCGCCATGGCGTCGCGCAACTCGGCGAGCTGGCCGTTGACGCCGGCCTGGCAGCTCGCGGTCGACTTGCTCGGAGCGCATTCGCGGGCGCGCTGGCTGCCGAACAGGCCGTCGGCGATGGTGGCGCCGGTGCAGGCCAGCGGCAGGTAGGTCACCGCGATGTGCGGATATTGCACGGCGAGCGCCAGCGCCGTGCGGGTTTGGTAGCTGTAGAGCGAGCGATGGCAGGCGGCGTTGAACCACAGCGCGCCGTGACGCTGCCAGTTCTGCAACGTGTCCGGCGCCTCGCAGGCGCGGCCGCCTTTGTAGCCGGCTCGGCTCGGCCGGTAATATTGCGCGGCCGCGGAGCCCAGATAATAGCGAAAGCAGAAGCCTTCATCGGCGAGCGCGACCGGCCGGTCCGGATTACCCTCGCCGGAGGCGATGCTGTCGCCGAGCCCCGCGATCAGGACGTCGCGCACCTTGATCTCGGTCGAGATCTTTTGCGAGGCGTCTTGCCCGCTCGACACGTCAACGGAAGCGACCGTCGTCTTGCCGTAGCGGACCCGCAGATTGACCGGCTCGGCGCAGTCGAAGGTGGATTGCTGCGGCCCGTCGCCGTCGTCGAACGACCAGGCGCAGGTCGCGCCGACCGGCACCGCGCCGGTCAGCCGCACCACGATCGCGTGATCGGCCGGCGTGAGATAGCTTTCCTTCACATTGTCGCGGGTACAGGGCTCGCTGACGCGGCCGCTGAGATCGATGCAGAGGCGATTGACCATGTTGCGCGCCCAGCCGCGGCCCTCGCTCTGCAATTCCAGCGATTGCTCGGATGCCAGCACGTTGCGCTCGCGCATGGCGTCGACATGGAGCTGAAAATCGCGCTGTTCGCGGAACAGGCGAAAGCGGTTCTTCACTTCCCAGCCGATCTGCATCGGAGCGTCAGCCGGCGCTTGCGCCACTGGCGCGTCGGCGGACGCCTGCGCAGCGGCGCGCGGGACGGGCATGCTTACGAGCGCTCCCGCGAGCAGTACTCCGGGAACGATCGAGCGGAACAACAAGGCGGTCATGAGCGCGTTTGACGTGACAGTTGGGGCGGAAATAAGAGTATCCGCCGAAACCATAGCGTGACCGCTCACGCCTTCGACTTCAAGCGCTTCACCGGCTGCGGCACGGCGGCGGGAGCCGGCGTCGTCGTCGCCCTGGGCGGGGCTTCGAGCGGCGCGCAGTTGCCGTTGCCGTTCATTTCGCGGCGCCTCTGCCACGGCGCGACGACGTTGAGCCACAGCTCGCGCGTGCCCATGATGGAGATCGCGATCGTGAACGGAATCACGAAATAGAGCACGCGGAACACCAGCAACGTTGCGAGCAGCTGCTCCCGGCCGAACTGCGGCAGCGCCACCAGCATCGCGGCGTCGAACACGCCGATGGAGCCCGGCGCGTGGCTGGCGAAACCGAGCAGGGTCGCGAGAATGAACACGACGGCGAGCGACAGGAAATCGATCGCGGGGTTCGCCGGCATCAGGAGATACATCGCGGTGGCGCAGAAGGAGAGGTCGACCACGCCGATCAGGACCTGCACCAGCGTCAGCCGCCAGGACGGCAGCACGACCTTCCAGCCGTGCTGACCGAGCTGACGCCGGCCCTCGCCGAGCATCAACCAGACGAAATACATCACGATGCCGGCGAGGCAGCCGATCCCGATCAGCCGGTTCATGGCCTCCGGCAGCAGATCCATCGCCGAGGCCGCCGATGGATGGTAGGCCATGCCGACGCCGAGCACGACCAGATTGCCGAGCCAGAAGGTCAGACCGGAGAGAAAGCAGATTTTTGCGACGTCGATCGCGTTCAGGCCGTAGTCGGAATAGATGCGGAAACGGATCGCGCCGCCGGTAAAGACGGTTGCGCCGATGTTGTGGCCGATCGAATAGCTGGTGAAGCTCGACAGCGCCGCGATCCGGTACGGCACATGCCGCTTGCCGGTCGTGCGCAGGGCGAAGAAATCGTAGAAGGTCAGCGTGCCGAACGCGCAGACGACGCACAGCGCCGCGAGCGCGATGTGGCCCGGCGGAATCTCGGTCAGCGCGGTCAGGATCACGCCGGTGTCGACGCCCTTCAGCGTCCGGACCAATGTCGTGATCGCAAACGCAATGATGAAGAGGCTCGCCGCGACGCCGAGACGCTTCCAGCCGACCCATTTCTTGAAACCGCGCCCAAGCGCGGCCAGCAGTCCTTGCATTCATCCTCCCGGCGGGGCGGCAGAGCCGTTATGGCCGCGCCAATTGGCGCGGCAATGCGTCCTTACAGGTTCCTTACGTCAAAAAGCCTGCATTGTGCAGCCCTTGACAATTCCAGGTAGCCCTTCCGAAGGCCGCTCGGCGATATCAATCGGCTCAAAATAAAGCCTTGGCTTGCCGATAGGAGTCCCGCCGGCGGAGCATAGCGTGCATTCGTCCGGGCCTACCACCTCGCGAGGGCAGTTTGTTCCGCCGTGTCCGGCCTTCGCATGCAACATGACAATCGCGCAGCATGGCAATGCCGATTGAGGCATAAGGTCGCGCGGCTTCTGCTGTTCCGAGGAACAACCGCGCGCGCGGCCGGTTGTCGATGGACAGGAAAACCCGAACATCACGGCGAGCGTTGAGGGACCGCCGCGCGGTGAGTTCCAACGAAGAAGGATATCGCCCGATGGGACTGTTCACCAAAGACATCAAAACCATGAGCGATCTGTTCGCGCATCAGCTGCAGGACATCTATTACGCCGAGAGGCAGCTGGTGAAGGCGCTGCCGAAGATGGCCGATAAGGCGACCGACAAGCAGCTGAAGGAAGGATTTCTCACCCATCTCGAGGAAACCAAGGGCCATGTGACGCGGCTGGAACAGGTGTTCAAGGGGTTGGGCTTCGAAGTGAAGGCGGTCGATTGTCCCGCGATCGACGGCATCATCGAGGAGGCCGACGAGGTGGCCGGCGAGGTCGCGGACAAGAAGGTGCTGGATGCCGCGCTGATCAACGCGGCGCAGGCCGCCGAGCACTATGAAATCGTCCGCTACGGCAGCCTGATCGCCTGGGCGAGGCAGCTTGGCCGTAACGATGCCGCCGCGCTGCTGCAGAAAACGCTGGACGAAGAGAAGATGACGGACAAGAAGCTGACGTCGCTGGCCGAAGGCCAGGTCAACTTCCGCGCCGCGAGTTGACGACAGAGGGTGACTGAAGAAGACGCCGTGCGATTCCGCGCGGCGTTTTCCCTTGTTCACGCGGATTTCATGCTTCGACGTCTGCCGAAGCGTCGCGCCGAAACCGGGGGCTAATCCTCGTGTTGGTTCGCCACACGGAGGTGATCCATGCGAAGCACCGCTCTCGGGTTCCACTCGATTCCATCCGGCGCAAGGTCGCGCGAGGTTCCATCGCGGCTTTCCGCGTCGCTGACGCTGGCGGCGATGAGCCTCGGCTATGGCGTGGTGCAGCTCGACGTCACCATCGTCAATACGGCGCTCGCCAGCATCGGCAATTCGCTCGGCGGCGGCGTCGCCGAACTGCAATGGGTCGTGAGCGCCTACACCATTGCCTTTGCCGCCTTCATCCTGACCGCGGGCGCGCTCGGCGACCGCATCGGGGCAAAACGGATTTTCATGGCGGGCTTTGCGATCTTTACCGCGGCGTCGATCGCCTGCGGTCTTGCGCCCAACGCCTGGACCTTGATTGCGGCTCGCACGGTGCAGGGGCTGGGAGCGGCGATCCTCGTTCCCAATTCGCTGGCGTTGCTCAGTCACGCCTATGGTGATGACAAGTCGCGCGGCCGCGCGGTCGGCATCTGGGCGGCTGGTGCGAGCCTGACATTGACGGCGGGACCGTTGGTCGGCGGCAGCCTGATCGCGCTGGTCGGCTGGCGCTGGATTTTCTTTGTCAACCTGCCGATCGGTCTCGCAGGTCTGTGGCTGAGCTGGCGCTTTGCCACCGAGACCACGCGCGCGCCGCAGCGCGAGGTCGATCTGCCCGGACAGATCGCCGCCATCGCGGCGCTCGGTTGTCTCGCCGGCGCCATTATCGAGAGCGGGGCGATCGGCTGGCGCAATCCGGTCGTGATCGCCGGCTTTGCCGCGTCGGCTGTCCTTGCCGTGTTGTTCGTCCTGCAAGAACGCCGCGCGGCGCAACCGATGCTGCCGCTGACTCTGTTTGGCAATCGCATGTTCTCGGTCACGGCGGCAGTGGGATTGCTTGTCAACGTCGCGTTTTACGGGCTGATCTTCGTGTTCAGCCTCTACTTCCAGCGCGTCAACGACTGGTCGCCATTCATGACAGGTCTGGCCTTCCTGCCGATGCTCGGCGCGGTACTGCCCGTCAATCTTGTCGCGCCGCGTCTGGCGGAGCGGATCGGCGCGCCGCACACCATCGCGCTCGGCTCATGCATCGCCGCCGCCGGCAGTCTCGGCCTGCTGACGGTCGCGCCCGGCACGAGCTATTGGGCGGTGGGGCTGCAGCTGGTCGCGCTCGGCGGCGGGCTCGGTCTGCTGGTGCCGCCATTGACCTCGACGTTGCTCGGCAGCGTGGACAAGTCGCGCTCCGGCATTGCCGCCGGCGTGCTCAATTCGACGCGGCAGACCGGCAGCGTGCTGGGTGTCGCGCTGTTCGGTTCGCTGATCGGACAATCCGACCACTTCATGGCCGGTACGCACGCGGCGCTGGCGGTTTCTGCCGCCGTGTTGTTGGTCGCGGCGGCGGCAATCCGGCTGAGCGGGCGCGAGCCCGCGAAGCATTAAAGTCTCGCAATGATGCGGGCGGCCGTTGCCCGTCAGCGGCGGCGCAACTATCGTCCCTCCGCCGGCGATCGAGGCCGGCGGAGGGCTTGCGCATGCATTTCCGGCCGATGGATCGCCGTGTTTTCCTGAAGGGCAGCGCCGCGGCGGGCCTGGCTCTGCCGCTTGCGGGCGTTCCCTGGGCCGAGGCGCGCGAAGCCGAGCTGATCGCGCGCAAGATCTTCTTCGACAACGCCGACTGCTACAACGTGCGCGTCAGCCCGGACGGCAAGAACCTCGCCTGGGCCGCGCCGATTGATAAAGTGATCAACCTTTTTGTCGCGCCGGTCGCGGATCCCGGTGCGGCGCGCCCGGTGACCCGCGTCACGGGGCGAAGCATTTCGACCTATTTCCGCTGGGCGCACACCAATCGCCATCTCGTCTACTTCAGGGATCGCGGCGGCGACGAGAACCATCGCGCATTCAGCGTCGACATCGAGAGCCAGGCGACCACACCGTTGACGCCGGAAGGCGGCGTCAAATCCTTCCTGCAGGAGGTCAGCCACAAATTCCCGGAGGAAATGCTGATCCGGCATAACCAGCGCGACAAGCGCTATTTCGATGTGTTCCGGATCAACGTCGTCACTGGCGACAGCAAGCTGGCGTTCGAGAATCCGGATTTTTACAGCATCTTCAGCGATAGCGACCTGCAATTGCGTCTGGCGGCACGGCTCAATGCGCGAGGCACGATCGAATGGTTCGAGCGGCAGGCCGATGGAACGTGGCAGCCGTTCACGCAAATTCCGATCGGCGACGTCGATTCCACGCATTTCCTCGACTTCAGCGCCGACGGAAAGACGCTCTATCTGATCGACTCGCGCGGACGCGACAAGGCGGCGCTGTTCGCAATGGACATGGCGACCCGCAAGACCACGCTGCTGGCCGCCGATGACGAGTTCGACATCTCGCAGGCTGCGTTCGATGAAGAGAGCCGCCGACCGATCGCCGCAAAAGCGATCAGGGAGCGCGTCCGCTGGTACCCGGTCGAAGCGAGCGCGAAACAGGACCTCGCCACCCTTGCCCGCCACGGATCGGGCGACATCGTCTTCGTCAGCGACAGCCTCGATCGCCGGCTCGGCAGCTTCTACTATCAGCGCGATTCCGAAAGCTCCGAGTTCGCGCTGCTCGATCGCTCATCGCGTCAGGTGCGAAAGCTGTTCCTCGATCGCAAGGATCTGGCCGGACTGCCCCTGCGCAAGCTGCAGCCGGTGATCATTCCCGCGCGCGACGGGCTGAGACTCAACGGCTATCTGACCATGTCCGAAGGGGGCGGCGGCAAGGTACCGCTGGTGCTGTTGATCCACGGCGGGCCGTATTTGCGCGACGTCTGGGGTTTCAGTTCGACGCACCAATGGCTCGCCAATCGCGGCTATGCCGTGCTCAGCGTGAACTATCGCGGCTCGACCGGCTTCGGCAAGGCGTTCATCGCCAAGGCCGACAAAGAGTGGGGCGGACGCATGCATGACGACCTGATCGACGCGGTCGATTGGGCGATCGGGCAGGGCATAGCCGATCCCAGGCGTGTCGGCTTCTTCGGCGGCAGCTATGGCGGCTATTCCGCGCTGACGGCGGCGACAAAAACGCCCGAAGTGTTCGCCTGCATCGTCGATCTCTTCGGCATCTCCAACCTGATCACCTTCATGAAGACCATCCCGCCCTATTGGGGACCATGGTTCAGCGTGTGGAAGAACCGGCTCGGCGATCCCGACACCGAGGAAGGGCGCGCCTTCCTCACCGAGCGCTCGCCGCTCACGCATATCGATCGCGTCGTGCGGCCGATCCTGATCGCGCAGGGCATGAACGACGTGCGGGTGGTGCCGGCCGAGTCCGAGCAGATGGTGACGGCGCTGAAGGCGCGCGGCGTACCCGTCACCTACATCACCTTCTCCGACGAAGGGCACGGTTTCGTACGGCCGGAAAATCGTCTCGCCTTCAACGCGGTCGCCGAGGCGTTTCTGGCGAAACATCTCGGCGGACGGGTTCAGCCGATCGGCGACGATTTCAAGGGTTCGACGCTGAAGGTGGAGACCGGCGGCGAGCTGGTGCCGGGATTGAAGGTCTGACGCCGCTTCCGGGCGATCGCTCTCGCGGTCAGCTCATGCCTTGCGCAGCGCGAAATGCGCTCCGCAAAAGGCCACGACCGCGCCGAGGCACAGCGCGGCGATGCCGGCCAGCACGCCGGAGATGGTCGGGACCGGGCTCGGCGCGGCGGCCGCCTGGCCTGCGCCGGCCAGCAGCAGCACGCCTACGGCGATCAGGAACTGGCGCATCCGCCGCGGAATTTGTCCCTCCACCGCGCTGTGCATCAGGTTGGCGGTGAAATAGCCGCCGCAGAAGCCGACGGTTGCGATCAGCCACCAGGCGATCGCCGCGCCCGCCGGCATGAATTCCCTGGTGTCGGAGCGCCAGAGGCCGCCGAGGTCGAGCCCGTAGCGCGCGCCGAGCATGTGCACGGCCAGCGCCAGCAGCACGCCGGAAACTACGGCGCCGCCGAGAATCAGCCGGCGAGGAAAAAAGGTGGTCGTATCGGCCATGCGTCACTTGTAGAGTAAAGCCGGTCAGGACCGCAAGCCGATGCGATCCGTCACCATCGGAAAGTCTGATTTGCAGGAACAGTCGACGAAAAGCGAGCAGGCCGCGGCCGGAGCGCACTACGCCTTCAAACCGTCGCTGATGGGCGCCGCCCATCAGTTCGAACTGACCGACGGCGGATTGTCGTGGCGGCTGGCCGGCCGTTCGGGCGTCTGGCCCTACACGGATATCTCGGCGATCCGGCTATCCTATCGGCCGGTCACGATGCAGGCGGATCGCTTTCGCGCCGACATCCATCATGCGCGCCGCGCGCGCATCACGGTGGTCTCCACTTCCTGGCAGACCGCGGCATTGATGGCGGCGCAAAATCACGACTATCGCACCTTCATCGTCGAGCTGCATGAGCGGATGGCGAAGGCGGACAGCAAGGCGACCCTGACCGGCGGGCTCAGGCCCAACCTCTATGCCGCCGGCCTGACGCTGGTGATCCTGCTCGCGATCGGGATGGCCGCGCTGTTCATTCGCGCGCTGGTCACCGGCGAATTTTCGGGCGCGCTGTTCCTGCTCGCCTTTGCCGCGTTGTTCGGCTGGCAGATCGGCGGCTTCCTCCGGCGCAACCGGCCGCTCGCCTACAGCTTCGCCGACATTCCGGCGCGGCTGTTGCCGTAGGATGCCGTCATGGACAATCGATCGCGGCGGTTGCCGAGCGCAGCCGAAATCGCCGAGATCAATGCGACGCATCTGATCCAGACGCCGCTCGTGCCGGCCGATCTGCTGTTCGTGTTCGGCACGCGCGGGGACGTCGCTTTACGCGCGGAGACCGCGTGCAGGCTTTGGCGGGAAGGGTTGTTCCGCCGGGCGATCGTCTCTGGCGGCGTGACGCCGGGTTCCGATCTGTCGGAATGTGCCGTGATCAAGCCGCTGATGATCGCGGGCGGCGTGCCGTCCGACCTCATCCTTGAAGAACATCGTGCCACCAACACCGGCGAGAACGTGATGTTCTCGCTGCCCGTCATCGATGCCGCGCTCGGACTGAAGAATATCCAAAGCGTGATCTGCCTCGGCAACACCTGGACCGGGCGGCGCTACGCCATGACCTTGCACCGGCATTGGCCCGAGGTGAAGAAGATGCTGATTACGGTCGATAGTTTTTCCACGCCGCGCGAGCAGTGGCACACGGACGCGGAGTTTCGTCGCCGCGTGCTGACGGAGTTCGCCAAGATCGAGCCGTACAAGGCGAGGGGATTTATCGCGGAGTGGCCGGACTGATCAGCCGCTTGAGTGTCTACTTGTGTTCGCCGCATGCGCGGCGTAGCGCGCCTCCATCAGGTCGAAATCCGGCTTGCCCACCAGCCGCTGACGCTCGGCGAACGACGTGACGGCGCTCTCATCGAGCACGCCGTTCTGCTTGAGCGCCGCCAAGGTCGTCTGCATGCCGTGCACGGCGCCTTGCAAGGCGGCATTGGCGTAGAGCACCAGGCTGAAACCCATGTCGGCCGCCGTCTTTGCGTCGATGATGGGTGTCTTGCCGCCCAGCACCATGTTGACGAGTTGCGGCGCCTTCAGGCGGCGCGGAACCGCCTTGAGGTCGTCGAGGTTTTCCGGAGCTTCGACAAAGGTAACGTCGGCGCCTGCTTCGATGTAGCGGCCGGCACGCTCGATAGCACCCTCGAAACCTTCGACGGCACAGGCATCGGTGCGTGCGATCACGACCATGTCCTGCCGCCGCGTGTCGACCGCGGCCCGCACCTTGGCCGCCATCTCTTCCAGCGGCACCAACTCCTTGCCCTCGAAGTGGCCGCAACGTTTCGGCGCGTGCTGGTCCTCGATCTGAACCGCACTCGCGCCGGCCTGTTCGAGAATGCGAACCGTGTGGGTGACGTTGATGGCGTTGCCGAAGCCGGTGTCGATGTCGACGATCAGCGGCAGGTCGATCACGCAACGAATGGCCATCACATGATCGGCCACCAGGTTCAGGTCCATGAAGCCGAGGTCCGGCAAGCCGAGATGCATATTGGTGAGGCCGGCGCCGGTCAGGTAGACCGCCCTGAAGCCGAGATCGGCGATGATCCGCGCCGCCAGCGCATTCGGTGCGCCGGGCAGGATGACCCCCTTCTCCTCGCGCAGCATCGCGCGGAGGCTCTCGATGTGAGACGTGGGCATTGCTTCCCTGTTGCTTCTCTCTTGGGCGGGTCGATCGCGTCCGGGACGCGAGGATCAGATCAATGCCGCACCACCAGCACCGAGCATTTGGCGTAGCGCACCACATGGCCGGCATTGGAGCCGAGGAAATAGGTGCGCATCGCCGGCCGGTGCGAGGTCATGACGATCAGGTCGGCCTTCATATGCGCGGCCTCCTCGAGGATCTCGTGATAGATGCCGCCCTGGCGCACCACGCTCGAAATCCGCGACGCGTCGATGCCGGATTCGCGCGCCACGATCGCAAGCGCCTCTTCCGAGGTCTGGCGCTGCTGGGCATCGAAATCCGCCGGCACATATTCCGCCAGCATCACCGGCGTCATCGGCAGTACATTCAGCAGGCGGACCGAACCGCTCCAGGTTTGCGACAGCGTCGCGGCGGTCGCGATCGCGGGCTTGGCCAGATCGGTGTCGGCAAGATCGATCGGCACGAGAATGGAGTTGAACATCTGCGCCTCCCCTGCATCCATCCTAACACGAATTGCGGCCTTGCATCCTCAGTCGTTCGACGCGTGCTTCAGCAGCTTCGGGCTGACAAACAGCATGAGCCGGCCGCGGCGGAATGCCACGTCGTTCCAGTCGTCGGTCGCAAAGTCGAACAGCGCAAGCCCGGAGGTCGGCAGATTGTCCGACAGCGCCTGCCGGGAGGCGGGGTCGGCGGTTCCGATCAGCGCCAGCGCCAGCTCGTGCATTCCGGGATTGTGGCCGACCAGCAGCAATCGCTTCGGATCGGTTGCCGAGGCCATGCGGATGCTCAGCAACAATTGCGTCGCATCGGCGCCGTAAAGTTCCGGCACCAGCTCGATCTGTGGTTGCGATGCGTGTTCCCTCATGGCCCCCCAGGCGATGTCCCAGGTCTGCACCGCCCGCACCGCAGGTGACACCATCACATGGTCCGGAAACGGCGGATGCGCGCCGATCCACGCGCCGATCTCGGCGGCATCGCGGTGGCCGCGCGCGTCGAGCCGCCGGTCCTGGTCGCGGCCCGACGGTGCGTCGGTTTCGGTCTTGGCATGACGCAACAGCATCAGACGGCGCATGGGCGGCAAACTCGATTCGTTCCGACTTATTTAGTGTATAGGTTCGATGCCGGGACAAGGTGACAAGTGGGCACTAGTGTCCCGAATCCGAAGTTCGCCCGAGGTAGCAGCACCCCCTTTTGCGAACTTCGGATTCGTAGGACACTAGCTAGAGATCATAATATCGTGCCGCTTTCGATTTGACGTTCCTGTTGCGTACCCGCCGCGACCAGTGCAGGAACGTCAAATCGGCGGCACGATGCTTCGTAAGAAAACGACATGGATGAGACTTCCACAAGCCTGAACAGGGGCCTCGATGCCGCAGCGCGGGATCGCGCGCGGCTGTCGTTCGATCTCGACGTCGACATCTGCGTGGTCGGCGCGGGCCTCGCCGGATTGACGATGGCGCTGGAAGCGGCGCGGCTCGGTGCGAGCGTCGCCGTGCTCGAAGGCCGGCATGTCGGCTGGAATGCGTCGGGCAATCAACTCGGCACCGTCATGCCGGGCTACGGCCTGCCGATCGGCGAGCTGATCGAACGCATCGGCTTCGAGGACACCCGCGAATTGTGGGCACTGTCGAAGGAAGGCGCCGAATTCGTCCGCGCCACCGCAACCGAAGAGCAGATGCCGGGCATCGCGCTTTCCGAGGGCGCGCTGGAGGTCTCCAATGTCGATGTCGGCGACCGCCTGATCAG
>Ga0070741_10013984_pt1 | contig 14002 bp, 17 predicted proteins | sample Coa_R1_4_FD_66440 | JGI IMG/M metagenome (GOLD analysis project Ga0070741, IMG submission 66440) | Surface soil microbial communities from Centralia Pennsylvania, which are recovering from an underground coalmine fire - Coalmine... | ecosystem: Environmental > Terrestrial > Soil > Unclassified ... | reverse complement strand
ACCTCCTCGAGCGCCTCGATCGTCGCCGGGGCGCCGTCGAGCTGGCGGCCGCCGTGGTTGGAGACGACGACGCCGGCGGCGCCGTGCTCGACGGCGAGGCGGGCGTCCTCGGCCGTGACCACTCCCTTCACGAGGACCGGCGCCTCGCAGCCCGAGGCGAGCGCCTCCAGGTCGGGCCAGGTGAGCGACGGGTCCACGAGCTCGAAGACCTCGCGCACCGTGAGCGGGCGCTCGCTCCCCGCCGCCGCCTGGACGCTGGGGACGCCGAGCGCGGGCGGGACCGTGAAGCCGGCGCGCAGGTCGCGCTCGCGGTTGCCCGCGTAGGGCGCGTCCACGGTCAGGACGATCGCCTCGAAGCCGGCCTCCAGCGCCTGGGCCAGGAGCGCGTCCGTGACCCCGCGGTCGCGGAACACGTAGAGCTGGAACCACCGCCGCGCGCCGGGTGCCGCGGCGGCCACCGCCGCCGGGGTCGCGCTGGCGATCGTCGAGAGGCAGATCGCGGTGCCGGCGCCGGCCGCCGCGCGGGCCATGCCCTCCTCCCCGTCCGGGTGGGCGAGGCGCTGGAAGGCCACCGGCGCGACCAGGATCGGCATCGAGAGCTCGCGGCCGAGCACGGTGGTGGCGGTGCTGACGCTGGAGACGTCCACCAGCACCCGCGGGCGCAGCGTCCAGCGCGAGTAGGCCTCGACGTTCGCGCGCAGCGTGCGCTCGTCCCCGGCGCCGCCGGCGAAGTAAGCGAGCGGCCCCGGCTCGAGCCGCTCGGCCGCCAGCCGCTCGTAGTCGGCGACGCTGATCGGCTCGGGCTGCTCGCTCACGACCGCGCGAGCCTAGCGGCGGCCGGCCGAAGCCGGCCCCGGCTCAGATGTGGACGATCGGGATGATCAGGATCGCGACGATGTTCGCGACCTTGATCATCGGGTTGATCGCCGGGCCGGCGGTGTCCTTGTAGGGGTCGCCCACCGTGTCGCCGGTCACCGCGGCCGCGTGCGCCTCGGACCCCTTGCCGCCGAAGGCGCCGTCCTCGATCAGCTTCTTGGCGTTGTCCCAGGCGCCGCCGCCGGCCGTCATCGAGATCGCCACGAACAGGCCGACCACGATCACCCCGATGAGGAGGCCGCCGAGCGCCTCCGCGCTGATCACGCCGACGATGAGCGTGACGCCGATCGGGATCAGGGACGGGAGGATCATCTCGCGCTGGGCGGCCGCCGTCACGATGCCCACCGTCTCGCCGTACGACGGCTTCTCCGTGCCCTCCATGATCCCCGGGCGCTCGCGGAACTGGCGCCGGACCTCCTCGACCACCTGGCCCCCGGCGCGGCCCACGGCCTCGATCGCGAGGGCGGCGAACATGTAGACCATCATCCCGCCGATCAGCAGGCCGATCAGGACCGCCGGCTCGGAGATGTTGAAGTTGAGCGACGCCGCCTTGCTCCCGGCCTCGTCGAAGAGCTCGCGCTGGAAGGCGTTGAACAGGACGAGCGCGGCCAGCGCCGCCGAGCCGATCGCGTAGCCCTTGGTCACGGCCTTGGTCGTGTTTCCGACCGCGTCCAGCGGGTCGGTGACGCTCCGCACCTCGTCGGGGAGGTCGGCCATCTCGGCGATGCCGCCCGCGTTGTCCGTGATCGGGCCGAACGCGTCGAGGGCGACGATCAGGCCGGTGAGCGAGAGCTGGGCCATGACCGCGACGCCGATGCCGTAGATGCCCGCGAGCTGGTCAGCGCCCAGGATCGCGAGCGCGATCAGGAGCACCGGCGCGGCGGTGGACTGGAACCCCTGCGCCAGCCCCTGGATTATGTTGGTCGCGTGCCCCGTCACGGAGGCGCGGCTGATCGTGCGCACGGGGCGGAAGCGGGTCGAGGTGTAGAAGTCGGTGATCATGAAGAGCCCGGCGGTGACCGCGACGCCGATCAGCGAGCACAGCCACAGATCCGCCGCCGTCGCCCCGGAGACCGCGTTTCCGGCCGCGTCGAGCGCGTCGCTCATCAGCCAGCGCGTGAGCGGGTAGAACGCCGCCGCGGAGAGGACGCCGGACACGATCAGGCCCCGGTAGAGCGCCCCCTCGACGCGGTCGCTCGTCGTGCGCACGCTGAGCGCCCCGATGATCGAGGCGACGATCGCCACGCCGCCGATCGTGAGCGGGTAGATGGCGGCCTCGCGGGCGAAGTCGGGGAACGTCAGCACGCCCAGCAGCATCACCGCGACCGAGGTGACCGCGTACGTCTCGAACAGGTCCGCGGCCATGCCGGCGCAGTCGCCCACGTTGTCGCCCACGTTGTCGGCGATCACGGCCGGGTTGCGCGGGTCGTCCTCCGGGATGCCGGCCTCGACCTTGCCCACGAGGTCCGCGCCCACGTCCGCGGCCTTGGTGAAGATTCCGCCTCCGAGGCGGGCGAAGACCGAGATCAGCGAGCCGCCGAAGCCGAGCCCGACGAGCGCGTCGACCGCCGACTTGTCCGACTTGTCGGCCAGCACGAGGATCCCGTAGTAGGCGGCGACCCCGAGCAGCGCGAGCCCGACGACGAGCAGGCCGGTGACCGAGCCGCCCTTGAAGGCCGCGTCGAGCGCCGGCGGCACGCCGCGGCGGGCGGCCTCGGCGACGCGCGCGTTCGCCCGCACCGAGAGGTTCATGCCGATGAACCCGGCGGCGCCCGACAGCGTGCCGCCGATCAGGAACCCGATCGCGGGCAGGACGTCGCTCTGGACGATCCAAAGCAGGATCGCCAGCGGGAGGGCGACCAGCGCGATGATCGTGTACTGGCGGCGCAGGTAGGCCTGCGCGCCCTCCTGCACGGCGCCGGAGATCTCGCGCATGCGCTCGTTGCCCGGCGAGCGCGCGAGCAGGCTGCGGGTGACGAGCGCTCCGTAGAGGACGGCGGCGCCGGCGCAGACGAGCGCGACGATGACGCCGTAGCTGGTCAGGAAGTCGGTCAAGTCTCGGAACCTCCGGTCGGGGCTCTATGCGGACGAAAGCGACCGCTGGCGCGGTCGCGAGGCGGCGGGAGTGTATCCCGAAAGCCGGCCGGCCCGGCGGGCGGTCAAACCGATCCCGGGGGCGTCCAGAGCCGCGAGGGGCCGCCGCTCGGGCGCCGGCGCTCCTCGGAGGCCGCGGCCTCGCCCTCGCCGGCCGCCTTCGCGCCCTCGCGATCGGGGCCGCCGCGGGCCACCTGGGCGTAGCGGAGCTGCACCTGCGAGAGCCCTTCGCGCACGCTCTTCGCCGCGTCGGGATCGAGCATGTCGACGATCGCGCGGACGGCGTCGATCCCCAGCCGCGCCTGCTCGAGGTCGCGCTCGTCCTCCTTGGCGATCCGCCGCGCCGCGAGGTTGAGCACGCTCACGGCCATCTCCAGCAGCAGGTCCTGCACGCGCAGCTTGCGCACCTGCTCCTCGAGCCGCTCGCGGAGCTTCTCCTCGCTCAGCCGCTCGCCCGCCGCCTCCCGCGGCTCCTCGCTCATCCCGGCACCCCCTCGGGCACGTAGGTGCGGCGCGTCTCGGCGACCGCGGCGCGGTACACCTCCTCCACGGAGGCGCCCTCGGCGAGCGCCGCGCGGGCCCGCTGGGCGCCGTTGCGCTCGGGCAGCTCGACCTCGAGCCCGAGCGCCGCGCGGGCCGGGGCGGTCCACTCAAGGAGCCGCTCGACCGCCGCCCGCGCGGGCACGGCCTCGCGCCGCGACCAATCGATCAGCCGTCCGTCGAGCCCCCAGCGGATCGCGCGCCAGAGGTTCTCCTCGATCTCGCGCTGGCGCAGCGGCGCCCCGAGGCGGCCCTCGTCGTAGTCGAGCGCCGCCTGGGCGATGCAGGCCGCGACCAGGGCGGCGAGCGAGAACGACTCCTCCCCGCGCGTCTGCGCGTCGCAGATCCGCAGCTCGACGGTCCCGAAGCTGTGATGCGGGCGCACGCTCCACCAGAGCTGGGTCGCCTCGACGATCGAGCCGGTCGCGACGAGGGCGTCGATGAAGTCGGCGTACGCCTCCCAGGTGCCGAATGGCTCGTGGACCCCGCAGCGCGGGAAGGTGCGCGTGAAGATCTCGGTGCGGACGCTGGCGAGGCCGGTGTCGCGCCCGTCGAGGAAGGGCGAGTTCGCGGAGAGCGCCAGGAGCTCGGGAAGGACCCCGCGCAGGTGGTCGCATACCGCGATCGCCCGGTCCGCGCCCCGGATGCCGACGTGCACGTGGATGCTCCAGGTGTTGTTGCGCAGCGCCACCCAGCGCAGCTCCTCGCGCAGGCGGCTGTAGTGGGGCGTGTCGATGATGCGCTGGTCCAGGTAGCTCGCCCAGGGGTGCGTGCCCATGGCCGCAAGCCCGACCCCCAGCCCCTCGGCGAGCGCGAACAGGCGCGCGCGCCGCTCGCGCTGGAGCTCGACCGCCTGGGCGAAGGTCTCGCCGCGGCCGGAGCGGATCTCGATCTCGGTGTCGATCAGCTCGCCGGCCGCGGAGGCGGCGAGCAGCTCGTCCTCCAGGCAGGCGCGGTAGAGGTCGTCGAAGCGGTGCGCGAGGTCGAGGCTCTCGGGGTCCACGATCGCGAACTCCTCCTCGAGGCCGATCGTGAAGTCGGTGGAGGCCTCGAAGAGCTCGAACGTGGCCGCCCGGTCGAGCCGGCCCTCTTCCGGCCTGCCGGCCATCGCGCTCACGCGAGGTAGAAGTACAGCGCGTACAGGAGGTCCACGGCCGGGCTCGAGGTGTGAACCGTGACCTCGGGGGGCACGCGCAGGAGGCGCTCCGTGTAGTTGAAGATGATCTTGACGCCCGCGTCCACGAGCCGGTCGGCGCACTCCTGCGCCGCCGCCGAGGGGACGGCGAGCACGCCGACCACCACGTCCTGCTCCTCGACGACCCGCCGCAGGTCGCTCACGTCGCGGACCGGGACGCCGCCGAAGCTCCTGCCGATCAGCTCCGGGTCCACGTCGAAGATCGCCACGACGCGGAAGCCGTGGTCCTCGAAGATGTCGGAGCTCGCGATCGCCTGCCCGAGGTTGCCGGCCCCGAAGAGCACGATGTTGTGCTGGCCGGAGGTGCGCAGGATCTTCCGGATCTCGTCGACGAGGCCGTCAACCCGGTAGCCGACGCCGCGCTTGCCGAACTTGCCGAACCCGGAGAGGTCGCGCCTGATCTGGGTGGAGTTGATGTGCGTGTACTGGGCCAGCTCCTGCGAGGAGATCGTCTCCTTCGCCATCTTGCGGGCCTGGATCAGCACCTGGAGGTAGCGCGAGAGCCGGGCCGCGACGCCCAGCGGCAGGCGCTCGGCCTCCGGAGTGGCCCCGTCGCCCGCGCGCTCGACCGCCCGCCCTGCCGTCGTCTGAGCCGTCACGTCCTCAGGGTATCCACAACGGCGGCCCGGAGCGCGCCCTCGTCGAGCCAGAGCTCGGACACGACGCGCCCGCCCACGCTGACCACGGGGATCCGCTCCAGGTAGCGGCGCAGGAGCTCCTCGTCGTCCTCGATGTTCACCTCGCGCAGCTCCAGCCCGCCCAGCTCGTGCGCGATCGCCGCGATCCGCTCGCGGGCCTGGTCGCAGAGGTGGCAGCCGGGGCGCCCGTAGAGCGTGACGGCGGCGCTCACGCCCATGCGTCCCAGCGCAGGTAGTCGGGATAGGGCGCCGCCTCGAGGAAGCGCGCGGCCGAGCCGATCATCGCGGCGTTGTCGGTGCAGAGCTGGCCCGGCACCAGCTTCAGCCGCAGGCCCCGCGCCTCGCAGATCTCCGCCGCCCGCTCGCGCAGGCGGCCGTTGGCGGCCACGCCGCCGCCGAGCGCCACCGCCCGCCACTCGCCCGCGTCGAGGGCGCGCTCGAGCTTGGACGCGAGCTGAGCCACGATCGCCTCCTGGTAGGAGGCCGCCAGGTCGGCCCGGCGCCGCTCCAGCTCCCCGTCGGGAAGCGCCCGGATCGCGTAGAGGAGAGCCGTCTTGAGGCCGCTGAAGCTGAAGTCGAGCCGCGGGTCCTCGCGCATCGCAGCCGGGAAGGGAAACGCCCCCGGGTCGCCCTCCCGCGCCAGCCTCTCGATCGCCGGCCCGCCGGGGAAGCCGAGCCCGAGCAGCCGCGCGCCCTTGTCGAGCGCCTCCCCCGCGGCGTCGTCGAGCGTCTGGCCCAGCGTCTCGAAGCCGCCGTGCTCCCGCACGCCCGCGAGCAGCGTGTGGCCCCCGCTCGCGACCAGGCAGAGGAACGGCGGGTCGAGCGGGTCGGGGGCGAGGAAGTTCGCCGCGACGTGGCCGTGGAGGTGGTCCACGCCCGCGAGCGGCTTGCGCGTCGCCGCCGCGATCGCCTTCGCCGTCGCCACGCCGACCAGAAGCGCCCCGATCAGGCCCGGGCCCCGCGTGACCGCGACCCGGTCCACCTCGCCGAGCCGCGCCCCGGCCTCGCGCAGCGCCGCCTCGATCACCGGGTTGACCAGCTCCACGTGGTGGCGGCTCGCGACCTCCGGCACGATGCCGCCGTAGCGCTCGTGCGCCGCCGCCTGCGAGGAGATCACGTTGGAGCGGATCTCGGCGTCCTCGACGACGGCCGCGCAGGTGTCGTCGCAGGAGGTCTCGAGGGCGAGGACCAGCAACTGGCTACGCGCCTACCGCGGCGGGCGCCTCGAGCCACATGATCAGGGCGTCCTCGCCGTTGTCCTGGTAGTAGCGGCGCCGGTGGCCGGCCGCGCGGAAGCCGAAGCGCTCGTACATCCTGATCGCGGCCGTGTTCGAGGGGCGCACCTCGAGCGTGTAGCGCTCGCTTCGGCCCGCCTCGTCGAGCAGCCGCTCGAGCAGCGCGCTCGCGATCCCCCGCCGGCGGTGCTCGGGGGCGACGGCGACGTTCATCACGTGCCATACGTCGGCGTAGCGCGAGCAGATCAGGTAGCCGGCGAGCCGGCCGCCCACCTCCGCCGCGAGGCAGATACCCGACGGCTTCGAGAGCTCGAGCACGAACATCGCCAGCGACCAGGGGGTGTCGAAGGACCGGCGCTCGATCGCGAGCACGCTCGGGAGGTCGCTGTAGGCGAGGCGCCTAATCGCGCTTCGCGTCCCGCTCGCGCCAGAGCTCTGCATCAGGTCGTCTCAAGTAGATCGGCTCGATTGACTGAAGCGGCGCCGGCTCCAGGGCGAGGAAGCACAGGTGCCGGGCGCGAATCCGGTGAGCGCTGTCCGAGCCCGCGAGCACCTCGGCGCCCGCGGCCTCGAGCTCACCCCGGAAGCGTAGCGCCCCGTCGCCCGCGGCCAGCGGCGCGCCGCCGAGCGCGCGCACGCGCGCAGCGAGCTCCTCCGGCCCGGCCACGAACGGCGCCACCAGCTCCTCGCCGCCGGGCCCGTAGGCGGCCGCGAACGCCTCGCCGCGGCGGGCATCGATCACGGCCAGGCGGGGGCGCTCGCCCGCGCCCGCGGCATCGCCGATGCCAGCCGCGAGAGCCGCGAGCGAGATCACCGGGGCGACGGGCTTCCCGAGCGCCTGGGCGAGCGCGCGCGCGGTGGCGACTCCGATCCTGACGCCCGTGAACGAGCCGGGCCCGACGCCGACGGCGATGAGCGCCAGGCGGTCCCAGCCGCCGGCCGCCGCGGCCGCGGCCTCGATCTCGGGGAGCAGGTCGGTGGCGTGGCGGGGGCGCTCGCCCGGGCGCGGGGCCAGGGTCCGCTCGTGGAGGACCTCTCCGTCCCGCGTCACGGCGACGGCCAGGTCCGCGGTCGCGGTGTCGAAGCCCAGCACGGCCGTCATCGCGCCCCGGGCGCCCCCGCGCCGGCCACCTCGATCTCCCGCTCGTCGCCTCCTCGGTGCGCGATCGCGACCCTGATCACGCGCCCGGCTCCCGCCTCGATCTCGTCCGGCATCGCGGGCCACTCGGCGAAGGTGACGCCGGCCGGGTCGAGGTACTCGTCGAGGAGGCCGGGGACCTCCTCCCCCGCCCGCTCCTGGAGGCGGAAGAGATCGAGGTGGGAGACCGGCAGCCGGCCCGCGTAGCGGCGCCCGAGCGTGAACGTGGGCGAGACGACGGGCTCGGTCACGCCGAGCGCCCGGCAGGCGCCCCTGATGAGCGTGGTCTTCCCGGCCCCGAGGTCGCCGCTCACCAGGACGACGTCGCCGGCGCGCAGCGCCGTCGCCAGCTCGGCGCCAGCCGCCTCGGTCTCGGCGGCGGAGGTGGTCCGCCGCCGGGTCAAGCGAACAGGTCTAGCTGGGAGGCCGCCGCCTGCGCCCCGAGCGCCGGCGCCGGGCCGACGGCCTCGGCGTCCAGTTCGCGCTCGAGCAGCTCCGGCAGCTTGGCGAAGTCCTCGCGCAGCGTGTCCACGAGGGCCGGGGTGCGCAGGGCGGCCGCGGGATGGAAGAGCGGCATGATGAACAGGGTCCGGCCGGCGATCGTGTGGACCTGGGGCGTGCCGCGCACGCGGGTGATCCCGGCCCGGCTCCCGGTGAGGAGCCTGGTCGCGAAGTTCCCGAGCGTGGCGATCACCCGCGGCTCGATCAGCTCAACCTGCGCGCGCGTGTAGGGCTCGCAGGCTTCGATCTCGGCGGGCTCGGGGTCGCGGTTGCCGGGCGGGCGGCAGCGCACGACGTTCGAGATCCACACGTCCTCGCGGCGCAGCCCGATCTCCCCGAGGAGCTGGCCGAGGAGCTGCCCCGCGCGGCCCACGAAGGGCAGGCCCCGGCGATCCTCCTCGGCGCCGGGCCCCTCGCCGATGAACATGAGGTCGGCGTCGGCGTTGCCCGACCCGAAGACGACCTGCATGCGGCCGTTCGCGAGCGGACAGCGCGCGCAGTCCCGCGCCTCGCGGTAGACCTCGACCAGCCGCGCGCGCCGCTCCTCAGGCCCCACCGGCGCCTCGCTTCGCCTGCGCCTGGGCGCGCGCCCACGCCCGTGCGCGCTTGAAGCGCTCCTTCGCCCGCGCCCGCAGCTGCGCGTTCCGCGCCTCCTGCTTCCGGTACTCGCGGCGCGTCTTGACGAGCTTGAAGACCTCGGCCTGCGGCGAGAGGACGCGCCGGGCACCCGCCGCGCCGCAGTCCGGGCAGCTAGCCGAGGAGGTCCCGGCCGGGACCAGGTCCTCGAACCGCGCGCCGCACGAGCCGCACGAGAACTCGTAGATGGGCACGCGCCGATGGTACCCGGGCGGGCCGATGCCGCCGGGCGCCGGCCTCGCGCCGGCGCTCCCGCGCGCGCCCGCGCCGGCTCGCGCCCGAAGCGGTTGGCGCCTGCCCCGCCCGGGGCCAATACACTTCGCCCCGGCCGCGACCTCCGAGAGGCGCGGACCGGCCCTCGGGCCACGCCCCAACGCAACTTCCTGAAAGCCGTCTGGTATCTCGATGAGGGAACTGGAACGGGAGCCATCCCGGCGCGCCCGCCGCTCCGCGGGGGACGCGGCCCTGCCGCGGCTCGCGATCGTCGGCGCGGGCCGGGTCGGGACCGCGCTCGCCAGGGCGCTTCGCTTCGGCGGGGCAGACGTCGCGCTCCACGGGCGCGACCTCTCCCCCCTCTCCGCCGCCCGCCCCGCGGCCGTCCTCCTCTGCGTGCCGGACGCGGCGATCCCCGAGGCCGCCGCCGCCGTTGCGGAGGCCCTCCCCGGCCTCGCCTTCATCGGCCACACGAGCGGCGCCAGCGGGCTCGACGCCCTCGCTTGCGACGGCCGCGCCGCCGCCTTCTCGCTGCACCCGCTCCAGACGATCCCGGACGGCGAGGCCGACCTCACGGGGGCGCCCTCCGCGATCGCCGGGGCGACGCCCGCCGCCGAGGCGCTCGCCCGGCGCCTGGCCGAGGCCGCGGGCATGCGGCCGTTCACCGTGCCCGACGAGCGCCGCCCGGCCTACCACGCGGCCGCCGTCATGGCGTCCAACTTCCTGGTCGCGCTGGAGGAGTCGGCGAGCGAGCTCCTCGCCTCGCTCGGCGTCGGCGATGCCCGCGAGCTCCTCGCCTCGCTCGTCCTGCGGAGCGCCGCGAACTGGGCCGAGCGCGGCGAGCGCGCGCTCACGGGCCCGATCGCCCGCGGCGACGAGGCGACCGTCGAGCGTCACCGGGCGGCCCTGGCCGCCGAGGCGCCCGCCCTGCTCCCGCTCTACGACGCGCTCGCCGAGCGCACCCGGGCGCTGGCGGGCCGGATCGGGGCTGGCGCATGAGGGTGGCGAGGACCAAGGCCGAGGTCCGCGCGGCGCTCGCGCCCGCGCGGCGCGAGGGCCGCTCGATCGGGCTGGTGCCGACGATGGGCGCCCTTCACGAGGGCCACCTCTCGCTCCTGCGGGCGGCGCGCGAGCGCTGCGACGTCGTCGTCATGAGCCTCTTCGTCAACCCGACCCAGTTCGGGCCGGGCGAGGACTTCGACGCCTACCCCCGCGACGAGGAGCGCGACCTCGAGCTGGCCCGCGGCGAGGGCGTGGACATCGTCTACGCGCCCGCCGCCGAGGAGGTCTACCCCGAGGGCTTCGCAACCGCGGTCGAGGTGGGCGGCGGGCTCACCACCGTGCTCTGCGGGGCGCCCGAGCGCCGAGGGCCGGGGCACTTCCGCGGCGTGACCACCGTCGTCGCGAAGCTCCTCAACACCGTCGGCCCGGACGTGGCCTTCTTCGGCCAGAAGGACGCCCAGCAGGCGATCGTCGTCCGCCGCATGGTGCGCGACCTCGACTTCCCGGTCGAGGTCGCCGTCTGCCCGACCGTCCGCGAGCCGAGCGGCCTCGCGCTCAGCTCGCGGAACGCCTACCTGAGCCCCGAAGAGCGGGAGCGCGCGACCGCCCTGAGCCAGGCGCTGGCGGCCGCCGAGCGGGCGGCCGAGAGCTCCGGCTCGACCGCGGTGGCGCTGGCGGCGGCGCGAAGGACGCTCGCGGCGGCCGGCATCGAGCCCGAATACCTGGAGGCCCGCGACGCCGAGGACCTGACGCCGGCCGAGCGCTTCGACCGCCGCCCGGTGCTGGTCGCGGTCGCGGCCCGGGTGGGGAAGGCGAGGCTGATCGACAACACGACCATCGAGAGGAACGGAGGCAACGGCTAGTGCAACGCCAGATGCTCAAATCGAAGATCCACCGGGCGACCGTGACCGCCCGCGACCCCGATTACGTCGGCAGCATCACGCTCGACCGCGAGCTGATGCGGGCCGCGGACATCCTCGCGGGCGAGCAGGTGCACGTGTGGGACATCGCCAACGGCGCCCGCTTCGTGACCTACGCGATCGCGGGCGAGCCCGGCTCCGGCGACGTGCAGGTGAACGGGGCCGCGGCGCTGCTCGTGAACGAGGGCGACAGGGTGATCGTCGCCTCGTTCGGCGCCTACGACGAAGCCGACCTCGAAGGCTACGAGCCGGTGGTGGTGCACGTCGACGAGGCGAACCGGATCGCCGGGGTGGACGCGGACCCGGGGGCGCTGCTCGGCTCGCCGCTCGCCTCCGGGGCGAGCTTCGGCGCGGGGGGCGCGCGATGAGCGCGCGCCCACCCGAGCGCAGCCGCGCCGGCGCCGAGCGCCCGCCCGTCACCCCGCCGGAGCTGGCCGCGATGAAGCGCCGCGGCGAGCGGATCGTGATGGTGACCGCCTACGACTACCCCTCGGCGCTGGCTGCCGAGGAGGCGGGCGTTGACGCCGTGCTCGTCGGCGACTCGGCGGCGATGGTCGTGCTCGGCTACGACGCGACGACGCCGGTCGGCATGGACGAGATGGTCACGATGGCCGCGGCGGTGCGGCGCGGCCTTCGCACCCCGCTTCTGATCGGCGACATGCCCTTCGGGTCCTACGAGCGCTCGAACGAGCACGCGATCGACAACGCCCAGCGCTACGTGCGCGAGGCCGGCTGCGCCGCGGTCAAGCTCGAGCGCGGCGGCGCCTCGGTGGAGCGCGCGCGGGCGATCGTCCGCTCGGGCATCCCGGTCATGGGCCACGTGGGGCTGACCCCGCAGACCGCGAGCGCGCTGGGCGGCTACAAGGCCCAGGGAAGGACCGCCCAAAGCGCGGCCCAGATCGCCGAGGAGGCGCTCGCGCTGCAGGCGGCGGGCTGCTTCGCGATCGTATTCGAGGCGGTCCCCGCCGCGGTCACCGAGGCCCTGATGCCGAAGCTGGAGATCCCGGTGATCGGCATCGGCGCCGGCCCGGCGACCGACGGCCAGGTGCTTGTCTTCCACGACCTCCTCGGGATCAGCCGCGGGCGGACGCCCAAGTTCGTGAAGCGCTACGCCAGCCTCGGCGACGAGATGGCGGCGGGCGTGCGCCGCTACGCGGCCGAGGTCAGGCGGGGCGAGTTCCCGGGACCCGAGCACGCCTACTCCGTCGAGCCCGCCGAGCTCGCGGAGTTCCGGCGCTGGCTCGACCAGGACAGCCTCGCGGGGGCGGGCGGGTTCACGGGCTTCTGGGACATGGAGATCTGACCCGCCCGGCCTCGACCGACCCGGCCCCCGGTGCGCCTCCACCCACCCGGCCCCCGGTGCGCCTCCACCGACCCGGCCCCACCGATGGCCGAGTTGATCCAAAATATTCGCGTCAACTCGGCCATCGGTTGGCGGAGCGGGTTGGCGGCGCGGGGTGGCGAGGCGGTTGGCGGCGGCGCGCGTTGGCGGCGGGGTAGCTTGGGGGGGTGATACGGACCACCGAGCACCGGATCTCGACGCGCGGCGACGCCGACGTCGTCGACCTGACCGGGCGCGTCGCGGCCGCGGTGGCCGAGGCGGGCATCGGCGAGGGCCAGGCGATCGCCTTCGTCCGCGGCTCGACGGCGGCGATCACGACCATGGAGCTCGAGCCCGGCGGCGTCCACGACCTCCGCGCGCTGCTCGATCGCCTGGTCCCGGCCGAAGGCGACTACGAGCACAACCGCCTGAACCGCGACACGAACTCGCACGCCCACCAGAGGGCGTCGCTCATCGGGCCCTCGGAGGTGGTGCCGGTGCTCGCCGGCCGGCTCGCCCTCGGCACCTGGCAGCAGCTCGTGCTGATCGACTTCGACGACCGCCCGCGCGAGCGGACGGTCATCGTTCAGGTCGTGGGCTGAGGAGGCTCGCCGCCCCCTTTCGCGGCGAGCCCGGGCGGGCCGGCTGGTGGCGGTGCATGGCCATGCGGATCGGCGGGCGCTCGGCGCCGCCGCCGTCGAGGAAGGCGGCGGCGCCCTCGGCGGCGCGGTCGATCAGCTCGCCCGAGTGGCTGAAGTCCACCGGCGCGATCGCGAGCGGGCACGGCGGCGGCAGGACGACCAGCTTCGCCTGGGCCACGTGCAGCTCGATATCCGCGATCAACCGGCTGTGGGTCAGCAGCGTGAGCGCGTGGAGCGCCATCCCGAGCGCGCTGGAGGGCGAGCGCTCGAGCGCGCAGGCGTGGCCGGCGGGCAGCACGTAGACCTCGCGGGCGCCGAGCGCGATCGCGTGCGAGATCGGCGTGTTGTTGGCGACGCCGCCGTCCATCAGCTCGCGGTCGCCCCACTCGATGGGCGGGAAGACGGCGGGGATGGCGGCGCTCGCCAGCACGGCCTCGACGAGCGGACCGCGCGAGAGCAGCAGCTCCTCGCCGGTCACCACGTCCACCGCGACGACGTGGAGCGGCAGCGGGAGCTCCTCGAGCAGCTCGCGCTCGACGTGCTCGGCCACCAGCCGGCGGAGGCCCGACCGGGGGACTAGGTAGGCCCGCGAGCCGAGGAAGCCGAGCAGGCCGCTCACGGGATTGAGCGGGAAGACGGTGCCCCGCCGCACCCTCCTCCAGAGCCCGGCCAGCTCATCGGCGGTCTCCACCGTCTGCGGCCGGGAGGCGATGAAAGCGCCGTTGATCGCTCCTGCCGAGGTGGCGACGATCAGGTCCGGCGTTATCCCGCGCTCGTAGAGCGCGCGCAGCATCCCCACCTGAATGGCGCCCAGGCTGGCGCCGCCGGAGAGGACGAACGCCCGCGGTGACGGCCCGCTCATGTCCCGTGGGCGTCACGAAACCGGCGTCTCATACCCCACCCCTGCGCGAGCGCCGGGGCGAGCGGACGGCCTCCGTTCAGGTCGTGGGCCGAGGGGGCTCGGCGAGCGCCGCGCGAACCGCGGCGGCGGCGGGGGCGATCTCGGGCGGGAGCCGGTCGAGCAGGTCGCGCCAGCCCGGGTGGCGCGCGAC
>Ga0070741_10013983_pt1 | contig 14004 bp, 12 predicted proteins | sample Coa_R1_4_FD_66440 | JGI IMG/M metagenome (GOLD analysis project Ga0070741, IMG submission 66440) | Surface soil microbial communities from Centralia Pennsylvania, which are recovering from an underground coalmine fire - Coalmine... | ecosystem: Environmental > Terrestrial > Soil > Unclassified ... | reverse complement strand
GCTCGCGCTGCCGCTCTCGGACGACGAGCTGGGCGCGCGCCGGACGGCGCTCGTGCACGAGCTCTCGCGGGCCGTGCCGGCCGGGGCGGGCAAGCACGGCCGCCTCGAGCTCGCGGGGGCGGAGCTCGACGCAGTCCTGCGCGACGGCCCCGGCGCACTCGTCGCGCGCGGCATCGGGCGCGAGGAGGACATCGAGCGCACCGAGTCGAGCGGCCGCCTCCCCGACGCCGGCCCGGCCGCGGTGTCCCGGCGCGCCCGCGAGCGGGGCTCCGGCCAGCTCGGCACCGTCGGCTCGGGCAACCACTTCGTCGAGCTGCAGCGCGTCGAGCGCGTGTTCGACCCGGCGGCGGCGCAGGCGTTCGGCCTCGTCGAGGGGCAGCTGACCGTGCTGATCCACTCGGGATCTCGCGGGCTCGGCCACCAGGTCTGCACCGACCACGTGCGCGCGCTCGACACGGTCGGCGGCCGCTACGGCATCGAGCTTCCCGACCGGCAGCTCGCCTGCGCTCCCGCCTCGTCGCCCGAGGGCGCCGCGTACCTGCGCGCCATGGCCGCGGCCGCGAACTTCGCGTTCGCGAACCGGCACGCGCTGGCGGACGCGGTACGGCGGGCGGTCGGATCCGTCCTCGGCCCGGCCGCGGCGGCGGGGACACGACAGGTGTACGACGTCGCCCACAACGTGGCGAAGGTGGAACGGCACGGCGGCCGCGACGTGCTCGTGCACCGCAAGGGGGCGACCCGCGCGTTCCCAGCCGGCTCGGGCGAGATCCCGGCCGCGTACCGTGCCGTCGGGCAGCCGGTGTTCATCCCCGGCAGCATGGGCACCGCGAGCTACGTGCTCGCCGGCGAGCCGGGCTCGCTCGAGCGCTCGTTCGGAACGACCTGCCACGGAGCCGGCCGCGCGCTCTCGCGCACGGGCGCGCGCAAGCGGATCGGCGGGCGGGAGCTGCGCCGCCGGCTGGAGGCGCAGGGCATCGTCGTCCGCTGCCCGTCCGACAAGGGCCTCGCCGAGGAGGCGCCCTTCGCCTACAAGGACGTCGAGCGGGTCGTCGACGTCGTCCAGCGGGCCGGGCTCGCGCGGCGGGTCGCCCGGCTCGTGCCGCTCGGCGTCGTCAAGGGCTGAGGGCGCCGCGCCTCCACGCCTCTCGGAGCGGCCGCCGCGGGGGCAGGCCGCCGAGGTCCGGCACGGGAGCATCCGCATGCCAGCAGCCCGCCGCAGGAGCAGCCCGGCTACGACCGCGGCCGTCCTGCCGAGGTTTACCGAACGCCGCCACAGGGTCTGCTCTACCGTCCCGTACCGACTCGCGAAGGGGGAACCCATGCGGCGACGACCGATGCTCGTGGCAGGTCTCGTGGCCGTGGCGGTGACGCTCGCCGCGGCGGCGGAGGCCTACGCGGCTCCCGGCGACAACCTCAAGTTCGTGCTCGAGGGCAGCGCCACCCGTGCGACCAGCCCGACTGACGCGAAGGACGACGTCGTCAAGATCGACACGACCGGTGGCGCGATCGGTGACGTCTACCACGTGCTCAACCAGACGGTGCACGCGCTCGACGGCCGTCTCTCGCTCGACTACTTCTTCGTCGACCGCTCGTGCGGCGGGGGCGCGCCCCGCATCTCGCTGGCCGTGGACACGGACGGCGACGGCGCCTACGACACGGTGGCCGACGGATTCGTCGGACCGGCGCCGAACTTCACCGGCTGCCAGCCGAACGCGTGGCGACACGAGGACCTGACGGACGCCGCGCCCCACTGGGACGTCCGTAAGGTCGGCGTCGGGCTCGTCCTGGTGGCGGTGCCGTGGTCGGCCGTCGAGGCCTACTTCGCGGCACAGCCGGCCGAGGAGGTGCAGTTCGGCGTGCTCGCCGACGACGCCGGCGGCTTCTTCGCGGCTGCTGCCGGAGTCGCCTACTACGACACCGTGGTCATGGGCCCGTACGTGCTCGAGAGGTTCTCCGACGTCAGCTCGAACTGACGGCCGCCTCTGGGGGCCGTGTCCTCACGGCCCCCAGGGCGCCTGCCAGGTCGAGATCGGGCCGGCGCGCGCGAGCAGGCGGAACCCCTGACGGCGCAGCCGTGCCTCCGCTGCGTCCGGGCACCGGTCACCGCGGTAGCCGCCACGGCGGTAGAGGCCGCGGTGGACGGCGACGAAGCGGACGTAGCGCGGCACGTCCAGCTCGCCGCAGGAGAGGGCGTGCCACCGCTTCGCCCATCCGTCGGCCGTCTGCGGCGCGGTGGTCGAGTACCCCTGCGGCCGCTCGCGCGGAGACTGCATCGCGTAGGCGAGGTAGGCGCTGCCGAGGTCGATGTCCGGCCGGAAGACGGGCAGCTCGACGAGACGCCCGGGCGCGCGGATGGCGGCGTAGGCGGGGTCGTCGGTGTAGGCCTTCTGCGCGCCGAAGATGGGCACGTGCAGGTCGGCGGCGACGCCGGCGGCGAGCAGCGCGACGAGCGGCGTCCAGCGCAGCCGCGTCGCCGCGAAGGCGACGAGCGCCGCAAGCGCGAGGCAGGCGATCGGCATCAGCCGCTCCGGCACCCGCGGGTAGCGCAGCGGCGGGAACGCATGCCAGAGCGCGGCGTAGCCGGGGAAGTGGGTGCCGAGCGCGAGCAGCATCGGGACCAGAGCGGCCCCGCCGAGGAAGAGCGCGAGCCGCCGTCCGCGCGCGCGCCAGACGGCTGCGAGGCCGGCGAGCGCGAGCAGCGGCGTCGCCCAGCCGAGGAAGACGAAGCGCTCGACGCCGTTCGCGTTCGAGCGCGTGACGAAGTCGGCCAGCGTCGCCGAGTAGTGTCGCACCGAGCCGAGCGAGCGACCGCCGGACACGATCGACGTCGCGATCACGAGCCGCTGCACGAGCAAGCCGACCGCGACCGCGAGCGCGACCCCGCCGAGCGCCTGTAGGCGCGGGCGCCAGCGGGGCAGCCGCAGCCACGCGTACACGGCGTAGAGCGGGATCGCCCCGAGCGCGAGGTGCACCTGCCCGGTGGCGGGGATCGCGGCGAGCGCGAGCGCCGCCCACGCGAACCGCCGCCGCTCCAGGGCGAGCAGCGTCGCCGGCAGGAGGAACGAGATCTGGCCCAGCAGGTGACCGGTGCTCTGCTGGACGCGGTAGGGAGCGAGCGCGAAGGCGACGCCGCCGAGCAGCGCCGCGGCGCGCGGCAGCTCGAGCGAGCGCAGCCACCAGGCGGCGAAGCCGCCCGCGGCGACGAAGGTGAGCAGCAGCACGAGGTCGTACGCCCACGCGGGGCCGAAGAGCCGCTCCAGCGGCCAGAAGGGGATGCCGAGCAGCAGCCCGAGCAGCACCGGACGGCGCTCGGAGTGCGGCTGGAACGAGTAGGGGTCGATCCACGGCGGCTCGCCGCGCTCCAGCTGGTGGCCGAACAGCCAAAAGCCCCAGACGAGCTGGAGGTAGTCTCCGGCCGCCTGTTCCCCGTAGCCGGGCGCGGTGTTGGCGACGTAGTGCCCGCTCACGTGCCGAGACGCGGGCCACGTCGCGACCGCCGCGCAGACGACGAACACGGCGAGCGCGAGCGCGACGAAGCTGGCGCGAGCACGGCGCCGGTCTCCGGCCGGTCGCGCCCGGAACCCCATCCGGGGGAACCTTGCCAGGGCCGGCGGTGTAGCAGCAGCGTCGACCGAGGAGGAGGAGGAGATGGCTCGCCTGAAGCCCGTCGCTGGACTCGCGGTCGCCGGTGGGCTCGCGCTCGCCGCCGGCGGTGCGTTCGCCGCCGGACCGTGGCCGGGGCTCGCGCGCAGCGTCACGGCCGCCGACGGCGCCGTCCGCTACCGCGCGGCGCGGGCGGGCGCGTTCACGGTCGTCAGCGCCGTGCGAGCGGCGGACGGGCGACGCATCTGGAGCGGGCGCGTGCGAGGCGCGTTCGGCATCCCGGCGGTCACGCTCTCCGGCAGCGCCGGCGGTCTCTCGGCGGACGGTCGCGTGCTCGTCCTCGCGCAGCCGCCGTCCTACGAGGAGCCCCGCTCGGTGACGCGGTTCGTCGTCGTCCCCACGCGCCGGCCGCGTGCCGTGCGCACGATCGCGGTTCCCGGCGACTTCGGCTTCGACGCCCTCTCTCCGGACGCGCAGACGCTCTACCTGATCGAGCACCGCTCGCTGGCGGAGGCGGCGTACGCGGTGCGGGCGTACGACCTGCGGCGCGGACTCCTGCTTCCGGGCGCGATCGTCGACAGGCGGGAGGCGAGCGAGACGATGCGCGGCTTCCCGATCGCGCGCGCGACCGGGCCGGACGGCACGTGGGTCTACACGCTGTACACGCGCCCCGACGCCACGGCCTTCGTGCACGCGCTCGACACGCGGGGCCGGACCGCCGTCTGCGTGGACCTGCCGTGGCGTCCGGGCGACGACGCCTGGAAGGCCGAGCTGCGCCTCGCCGACGGCGCGACGCAGCTGCTCGTCCGGCTGCGGGGCGAGACCGTCGCGCGCATCGACACCCGCACCCTCGAGGTGCTGCCGCGCCCGTAGCGGCGACGCCCCGATCGCTCAGCCGGCGCAGCACCATCCCTCGACGCGCGGGAACCGCTGCGAGCGGAACTGCGCCGACACGTTCGAGACGGCCTCGATGCGGCCGCCGCTGGCCCGCACGAACACCCACTGGTCGGCCGCCGGGAGCGCGGTCAGCAGCCAGCGCCCGTCGGGCGACCAGGCGACGCCGGCGAGCGCGCTCCCTCCGGCGAAGAGCCGGCGCACGCGACGCCGCGCCACGTCCGCGAGCAGCAGCTCCGACCCGCGCGCGATCGCGATCGAGCGCCCGTCCGGCGCGAACGCGGCCGCCGTCACGCCGCGCAGCGGGATCCGCCGCACGCGCTGCCCCTGCGCGCCGTACAGCTCGAGCGCGGTCCGCGTGACGACGAGCAGCCGGTCTCCCCGCGACCATTCGAGCACGCGCGGGTGGTCGAGCGGCGCCGTCCGGAACAGCACGGCGCCCGCCTGCGGGCCGTAGACGGTGACGCGGCCCCGCGTGTCCGCGTAGGCGACCCAGAAGCGCCGGCTCTGCCGCCACGCCGGAGGAACGCGCGCGGCCGCGGGGAGCCCGCCCGCGTCGACGTCGCCGCGCCCGTCGCCCGCGACGACGTGCAGCCGGCTGCCCGTCAGGTAGGCGATGCGCGTGTCGACGTCGCTTCCGGCCCAGCGGGGGAAGCGGACGCCGGGGCGGGCGAGCGACCAGCGCTCCTCGCCCGCGGGGGTGAGAGCGTACAGCGAGTTCCGCCGCGTGGCGACGACGTAGCGTCCGTGCGGCGACCACGAGGCCGACAGGTACGCGCCCAGGCGGCGGCGCCCGCCGTCGCGTCCGACGACCCAGACGCCCCCGTCGGAGCTGACGAGCAGCCGCCCGCCGGCCGGCAGCCGGAACAGCGCGGGTGCGGCCCGCTCGACGCCCACCTGCTCCCGGAGGGAGCGGAGCAGCGCCCGTCCGGGCGAGGAGACGGCGGCCGTGACGACGGCGCCGGCGAGCGCGAGCGCGACGGCGGCCACCCAGGGACGCCGCCTGCCACGCGACGGCTCGCGCGCCGCGTGGGCGGCGGCCACGACTGCCCACGTGCGCTCGCGCGCCTCGTGCTCGCCGGGGATCTCCAGCTGCTCGAGCTCGCGTCTCACCCTAGCGTCTCCGCGAGCGCGTCGAGGCCGCGCCGCAGGCGGGAGTTGACGGTGCCTCGCGGCAGGTCGAGCAGGCGCGCGATCTCGCCGGGCGTGTAGCCGAGCAGGTGACGCAGGACGATCACCGCGCGCTGCTCGGGCGGGAGCGCCGCCAGCGCGGCGAGAAGATCGCCGTCGAGCGGTGCCGCGGGGGCGGGGGACGCATGCTCGTCGCCCAGCTCCGCCTCGGCGCGCAGCGCCCGCCCGCGCGCGTGGTCGATGGCGCGGTTCACGACGATGCGGTGCAGCCAGGGACCGAATGGCCGTCGCCGGTCGAAGCGGTCGAGCGAGCGCACGGCCGCCAGGAACGCCTCCTGGGCGATGTCCTCGGCCGCCGCCGCGTCGTGGACGACGAGGTAGGCGGCGCGGAAGGCGCGAGGCCAGTACGCGCGGAAGAGCGCCTCGAGGTCCGAGGCCGACCCGGCCCGGGCGCCCCGCACCCAGGCGCGCTCGTCCCGTCCTGCCGCCGCCACCGCAGGACCATACGACCCGCATGGGCGCGGAGGTCCACGCTCGAGGTACGTGCCGGGCGTGGTGAGAGGTCCCCCTTCCGGGCGGCCGGCTGCGGCAGGGACCTGCCGCGGCAGCACGGCCGTACCGTCGTCGACACGACGCGAAGGAGGCTCGAGATGACCACGCTGCACCGGCTCGCCGCCCTGCTCGCGCTGGCCGCCGGCGCCGCCGCTCTCGCCGGCGCGGCAGGTGCGGACGGAGGGCCGTCGCCCGGCGTCCTCTTCGGCGGCGCCGGCGTCTCGGCGCCGGGTGGCGCCGTCCGCTACGTCGCCCTGCCGAGCGACCGCGGCACGCTGGTCGAGTCGATCCGCATCCGCGACGGGAAGGTGCTGCGCTGGTTCCCGCTCCGGGGTCCGCTGCTCGGCATCCCCGTGGTTGCGGGCGACGGCACCACCGACGGCCTCAGCCACGACCGCAGGACGCTCGTGCTCGTCTCCTCTGCGCCCGGCCCCGGCGCGGCCACGGCCACGCGCCTCGTCCTCTTCGACACGCAGCGCTTCCGCGTCGCGGGGGCGCTCACGCTGCGCGGCTCCTTCTCCTTCGACGCGCTCTCGCCGGACGGCAGCACCGTGTACCTGATCCAGTACACGTCCGCACGTGACTGGAGCCGCTACCGGGTGCGCGCCTACGACGTGCGGGCGGGCCGGCTGCTGCCCGGCGCGATCGTCGACAAGCGCGAACCGGGTGAGACGATGGCCGGTGCGCCGGTCACCCGCGCGACCAGCGCGGACGGCGGCTGGGTGTACACGCTCTACGGGCGGCAAGCGCAGGCGCCGTTCGTGCACGCGCTCGACACGCGGCGCCGCTCCGCGGTGTGCATCGACCTGCCCTGGCGAGCCGGGCAGCAGGGGCTGTGGACGGTGCGCATGGCCCTCGGGCGCGAGGGGCTGGTGCTCAGCCAGCGCGGGCGGGGGCGCCTCGCCGTCGTCGACCTGCGCACCTTCACGGTGCGGGCGATCAGCCCGCTCGTCGGCCCGGGCTCGTCGGCCGGGTGATCAGGCGGCGATCGGCGCCGGCTCGGTCGCGTTCGCGATCTCCTCGGCCACCTCGACGATGTCGCGATTGGCGTTGAAGATGCGCAGCTGCCGGTCGGCGCCGTTGCCGCGCGAGAGGATCTCGGCGATCCCCTCGAGCTCGCGCTCGCTGCCGAGCTCCCGCGCGTGCGGCTCGAGCTCGCGCAGCGTGCGCCGGACGAGCTGGGCCACGGGAACGCGGTTGCGGCGGCCCGTCGCCAGGTCCATCACCGGGGCCTCGAGCCCGTAGCGCGCAGCCAGCCACTTGTTCTCGCTCGTGAGGATGCGGTGGTAGGAGGGGATCTCCTCGCCCGCGTCGTAGCGCTCCGAGAGCTGCTTGACGAGCGCCTGCAGGTACGCCGCGACCGCCACCGCGTCCTCGAGGCGCGTGACCGCGTCGCAGACCCTCACCTCGACCGTGCCGAGCCGCGGGTGCGGACGGATGTCCCACCAGATATGCGTGTAGTCGGCGATGCAGCCCGTCCGTTCGAGCTGGCCGACGACGTCGGCGTAGTCGGCGTAGTCGCGGAACCGCGGCGGCGGACCCGAGCGGGGGAAGGCGGCGAAGATCATCTGGCGGCTCGACGCCAGCCCGGTCGGCTCGCCGCGCCAGAAGGGCGAGCTCGCCGACAGCGCGAGCAGCGGCGCAAGCTGCGGCAACAACCCGTTGACGACCTGGATCGCCTTGTCTGGGTCGTCCACGGCGACGTGCACGTGCATGCCGAAGATGAGCTCCCGCCGCGCCACGTACTGGAGCTGGTCGACCAGCGCGCGGTAGCGGTCGCGCGCGGTGATGCGCTGCCGCTCGAAGAGGCTGAACGGATGCGTGCCCGCCGAGCCGACGCGCAGCCCCTGTCCCCGGGCGACGCCGCAGACGTAGCCGCGCAGCTTCGCCAGCTCCTCGTGGACGTCGTCGGCCGTGCGGCACACCGGCGTCGCGATCTCGAGCACCGACTGCATCAGCTCCGCGTTGACCTGGGGGGCGAGCTCGTGCCCCTTCACCGCGGCGAGCACGGTGTCGATGTGCTGGACGAGGTCGAGCGTCTGCGCGTCGAGCAGCATGTACTCCTCCTCGACGCCGACGGTGTAGGGGTCGCTCGAGCCGAAGCGGTGCTCGAGCACGCTGCCGGCGTAGAAGGAGCTCTTCCCGGTCACGGAGGGAGGCAGCAGCTGGCGGTCGCTCACGGCAGCACGGCCTCGACCTCGATCTCCACCTTCCAGCGGGGATCGAGGAGCTGCGCGACGACGGTCGTGTTCGCGGGGCGCACGCCGGCGAACACCTCGCCGTGCGCGCGGGCGACGCCTTCGAAGTGCGAGGGGTCGGTCAGGTACACCCGCGTGCGCACGACGTGCTCGAGCCCCGAGCCGGCGCGCTCGAGCGCCTCGCCGACGATGGCGAGGCAGAGCTTCGCCTGCTCGTACGCGGCCTCCGGCGGCGCCGAGCCGTCCGCCGGTATCGGTGCCGTGCCGGACACGTGCACGCGGTCGCCAGCGACCACCGCCCGCGAATAGCCGACGACGGGCTCGTACGGCGAGCTGCCCGGGACGAGGCGGCGCTCCATGGCACGGCTAGTATCGCCGCCCGTGCGTGCGCTCGAACAGATCTCGACCTGGCCCGTTCCCTTCGCCGCGGCCGGGGTGACGAGTGCGGAGGCGACGATCGCGACGAAGGGAGACACGGGGTTCCCGACCCGGCTGGCCTCCGTCTCGAAGCCGGTTACCGCTCTCGCGATGCTGGTGGCGGCCGAGGAGGGCGTGGTCGACCTCGACGAGCCCGCCGGCCCGCCCGGCTCGACGGTGCGGCACCTGCTCGCCCACGCCTCCGGGCTCCCGTTCGAGGGGACGGCTCCCGTCGCGCCGCCCGGACGGCGCCGCATCTACTCGAACTCGGGCTTCGAGGTGCTCGGCGCCCATCTGACACGGCGCGCGGAGATGCCGCTGCCCGCGTACGTGCGCGCGGCGGTCTGCGAGCCGCTGCGGATCGGCCTCGACCCGCGCGGGCACCCGGGCGCCGGCTTCCACGCCACGCTCGACGACGTGCTCGCGCTCGGACGCGAGCTGCTCCGCCCGACGCTCGTGGCGCCCGAGACGCATGCCGAGATGGTCGCCGTGCAGTTCCCGGGGCTCGACGGCGTCCTGCCCGAGTTCGGACGCTTCTCTCCGCTCGACTGGGGCCTCGGCGTCGAGCTCAAGGGCGAGAAGCGCCCGCACTGGTCGGGCGCTCGCACCTCTCCGGCCACATTCGGTCACTTCGGCGGCTCGGGCACGTTCCTCTGGGTCGACCCGGCCGCGGGCGTGGCGTGCGCGGCGCTGACGACGAGGGAGTTCGGCGCGTGGGCGAAGGAGGCGTGGCCGCGGCTCTCCGACGCCGTGCTCGAGGAGCTCGGCGCGCCGGCGGCCCGTCGCTGACGCGGGCCGCTCAGCCGTCGTCGGCGAAGAGCGGCCGCAGCAGCTCCTGGAACGTCTCCCGGTCGCAGCTCGCGACGACGCAGGGCGTCACCGCGGTGACCGTCGCCGTGCGGGGGATCCCCATCGCCGCGGCGACCTCCCCGAACGTGTCGCCGGGCCGCAGGAGCCGCCGCGGCCCGAGCGACGTCTGCGCGACTGCCGCCATCCCGTGCAGGAGCACGTAGAAGCGGTCGTCCCTGCCGCCCTCGACGACGATCGACCTGCCGGCGGCGACGTCCTCGCGCCGCATTCGCTCCGCGAGCCGGGTCAGCGTCTCTCCGGGCAGCGAGGCGAGCAGCCCGACGCGCGAGAGCTCCGTCACGGAGGCCGGTACGTGACGCGGGCTCACCGGCCCCCGGCCGGAGGGCGTTCCGTGCTGGAGCGGGGCCGGTGGCGGCGAGCGAGGCCGGGCGCACGGTGGGCGAAGCTGGCTCGCGCGAGCGGGGCGGCCGCGGGCGCGCGCCCGGGCGCCAGCGCGAGCCGGATGCGAGCGCTGCTCACGCCGGTACGGTAGCGCCAGATGGCTGCGCTCCACGGCTGGCGGCTCTGCCCGCGTTGCGGCGGACCGCTCGACCTCGCACGTGCGCCGGCAACCGTCTCGTGTCCCGCCTGTAGCTTCACCGCGTACGCGAACCCCGTGCCGGCCGCGAACGCGCTCGTCGTCGACGAGGACGGCAGGCTGCTGCTCGCCCGGCGGGCTCGTGATCCTGCTCGCGGCCGCTGGGACGCGCCGGGCGGCTTCGTCGAGGAGGGCGAGCACCCGCTGGACACGCTCGTGCGCGAGCTGCGCGAGGAGACGGGGCTGGAAGTGGAGCCGCTCGGGTTCGCCGGAGTCTGGGCGGACTGGTACGGCGACGGCGACGACGCAGCCGCGACGCTCGGCCTCTACTGGCATGCTCGCGTGGCCGGCGGAGCGCTCGCCGCGGCGGACGACGTCGCCGAGCTCGCGTGGTTCCGGGCTGACGAGCTGCCGTCGGTCGACGAGCTCGCCTTCCCCAGCGTCGCCCAGGCGCTCGCGGCCTGGCGGTCGGGCCGCTGAGCCAGGGCGTCCTGCCGCCGACGTGGCGCGTCCTGTGTCGAGGCGCCTGCCCGCGGGAGTGCGGCGGCGGCCGGGGTCGGCGAGTCGGCGGGAGTCGGCGGGGTCAGACGCTGGCCGCGTCCTGCGGGGACCATCCGCCCACGGGCGGTCGTGCTTGCGGGTCGTGCGCGCAGGTGCCGGAAGAGGGTTCGTCTCGCTCGCCTGCACAGGACGCGCCGGGACGTGCCGGGCCGGCTGGCCAGGTCCGAATCGGACAGCCCGGGCTCGGGGTCAGACCCTGGCCAGGTCCGAGTGGGACGGCCCGGCAGCCGCTGGGGTCAGACGCTGGACGTGTCGCGTGCGGACACGCAGCTTCTGGGGTCAGTCGCTGGACATGTCGCGGGCGGACACACCGAGTCCCGCCCGGCACGTCCGAAGGGCCGGTCTCGCGACCGGCCCTTCGTGACAGGGGGAGGGTGGGAGAAGCCTGGTTACTCGGCGAGCCCGAGCGAGCGCTCGATCGCGCCCTTCGGCTGCGCGCCGACGACAGCGGCGGCAGGCTCGCCGTTCTTGAACAGGATCATCGTCGGGATCGACATCACACCGTAGCGCTGCTGCAGCTCGTGCTCCTCGTCGATGTTGACCTTCACGAGCTTCAGCTGGCCGGCGCGCTCCTCCGCGATCCGGTCGAGCACGGGCGAGACGGCGTGGCACGGACCGCACCACTCTGCCCAGAAGTCGACCAGGACGGGAGTCTCGCTCTGCAGGACCTCCTGCTCGAAGGTCCGCGTTGTCACTGGAACTGCCACTCGATTCCTTTCACGCAAGAGGGTAAAGCAACACTCGGAGTGAACGACGGGGGAGCGGGAAGTGTTCCCTAGAATCGACCAGGTGTTCGCCCCGCTCCCCGAGAAGCCAGACTACGCGGCTCACGAGCTCGACGTCCTGGCCCGCTGGGAACGCGACCGCACGTTCGAGCGCCTGCGCGAGCTGAACGCGGACGGGCCCAGGTTCAGCTTCGTCGACGGCCCGATCACCGCGAACAACCCGATGGGCGTGCACCATGCGTGGGGTCGCACGCTGAAGGACGTCTTCCAGCGCTACAAGGCGTTACGGGGGCACCGGCAGCGCTACCAGAACGGCTTCGACTGCCAGGGGCTGTGGGTCGAGGTCGAGGTGGAGAAGTCGCTGGGACTCAACTCCAAGCGCGAGATCGAGGAGTACGGGCTCGCCGAGTTCGCGAAGCGCTGCCGCGAGCGGGTCGCGCACTTCGCCAAGGTGATCACCGAGCAGTCCAGGCGCCTCGGCATGTGGATGGACTGGGGCAACGACTACTACACCTTCACCGACACCAACATCGAGTACATCTGGCGCTTCCTCAAGGCGGTGCACGAGCGCGGTTGGCTGTACCGGGGGCACCGCTCGACCGTCTGGTGCCCGCGGTGCGGCACGTCGATCTCGCAGCACGAGCTGTTCGCGGGCGAGTACAAGGAGCTGGAGCACCCGTCCCTGTTCGTCCGCTTCCCTCTGCGCGGGCGCGATGCCGAGTCGCTCGTCGTCTGGACGACGACTCCGTGGACGCTGCCGGCCAACGTCGCCGCCGCCGTCAATCCCGCTGCGGACTACGGCCTCACGGCCGACGGCGAGTGGTGGGCGGTGGCACGGAAGCCGGACGCGGCGTTCGTCCGCACTGCGAAGGGCGAGGAGCTCGTCGGGCTCGAGTACGAAGGGCCGTTCGACGACGTCCCCGCGCAGGACGAGGTCGTGCACCGAGTGATCCCGTGGACGGACGTGGCGCTGGACGAGGGCACGGGGATCGTGCACATCGCTCCGGGCGCGGGTGCGGAGGACTTCGAGCTCGCGCGGGTGCACGGCCTCGCCGTCCTCGCCCCGCTCGACGAGGCGGGCCGGATGCTGCCAGGGTTCGGCTTCGACGGCCTCTCGAGCGACGAGGCGGCCGAGCCGGTGATCGAGGATCTGCGCCGCCGCGGCCTGCTCGTCGACGCGGGCCGGATCGTCCACCGCTACCCGACGTGCTGGCGCTGCGGCACGCCGCTCGTGTTCCGCGTCGTCGACGACTGGTTCATCTCCGCGAACGAGATCCGCGACCGCATGCTCGAGGCGAACGCCACGGTCGAGTGGACGCCGGCGTTCTACGGCAAGCGGATGGAGGACTGGTTGCGCAACATGGGCGACTGGAACATCTCGCGCAAGCGCTACTTTGGGCTGCCGCTGCCGTTCTACCCGTGCGAGGGGTGCGGGACGCTGACGGTGATCGGATCCCGGCGGGAGCTCGAGGAGCGTGCGCTCGCTGGGCTCGACCAGCTCGAGGAGCTGCACCGGCCGTGGATCGACGAGGTCACGATCGCGTGCTCCGGGTGCGGCGCCGAGGCGCGGCGCGTGCCCGAGGTCGGCGACGCCTGGCTGGACGCCGGGATCGTCCCGCTCTCGACGCTCGGCTGGCAGAACCCGCGCTGGATCGAGGAGGGCTACGCGACCGGCGCCGGTCGCGGGTTGACGACGGCCGACCTGCCCGACCACGCGTACTGGGAGCAGTGGTTCCCGGCCGACTGGATCTCGGAGATGCGGGAGCAGATCCGGCTCTGGTTCTACTCGATCTCGTTCATGTCGGTGACGCTCACCGGGCGATCGCCGTACCGGCGCGTGCTCACCTACGAGAAGCTGCTCGACGAGACCGGGCGGGAGATGCACCGTTCGTGGGGGAACGCGATCGAGGTGGACGAGGCGTTCGAGCGCATGGGCGCGGACGTCATGCGCTGGCAGTTCTGCTCGCAGCAGCCGAGCCAGAACCTCAAGTTCGGCTACGGCGCCGCCCACGAGATCCAGCGCAAGCTGCTCACGCTCTGGAACTCGGTGCGCTTTCTCGTCGACTACGCGAACATCGCCGGCTTCGAGCCGCGGCTGGCCGACCTCGCCCGGGGGCCGGAGGGGCTCGAGGAGCCGCTCGACCGCTGGCTCGTGGCACGCACCCGCGTGCTCGTGGAAGAGGCGACGGCGGGCTACGAGAGCTGGCTGACCGTGGACGTGATCCGGGCCTTCGACGCTTTCGTCGACGACGTCTCCAACTGGTACATCCGCCGCTCGCGCCGACGCTTCTGGGACGGCGAGGAGGGGTCGCTGCGTGCCCTCTGGTACGCGCTCGTGACCGGGCTGCGCGTCGTCTGCCCTGTGCTGCCGTTCCTTGCCGAGCACCTCTGGCAGACGCTCGTCGGCCCGTGCGAGAGCGCGCCCGACTCGGTCTTCCTCGCCGGCTGGCCCGAACTGGTCGCCGCCGACCGCGCGTTGCTGAAGGAGGTGGACGAGGTGCGTCGCATCGTCGAGCTGGGGCGGCAGGCGCGCTCC
>Ga0070741_10013982_pt1 | contig 14005 bp, 14 predicted proteins | sample Coa_R1_4_FD_66440 | JGI IMG/M metagenome (GOLD analysis project Ga0070741, IMG submission 66440) | Surface soil microbial communities from Centralia Pennsylvania, which are recovering from an underground coalmine fire - Coalmine... | ecosystem: Environmental > Terrestrial > Soil > Unclassified ... | reverse complement strand
CGACGACGCGGTACGTGGGTTGCTTCTTCTTCCCCACCCGCATCAGGCGGATCTTCACGGCCACGAGGATTGCCTTTCGGGTCTTCGGTCGTCGGGCTGGCCCGGCGAGGGGTGCCCGGGGGCGGTCGTCGGGTCGGACGGGACAGGCTAGCGGAACGAGGGCGGGCTCAGCCCATTCCCGGACCCATGCCCGGCCCGAGGCTGCCCAGGTCGGGCATCGCGAAGCGGCCCCGCTTGCCCTTCCCGCCCTTGGTCAACTGCTTCATCATCTGCTGCACCATCTTGAACTGCTTGAGGAGCGCGTTGACGTCGGCGGTGGTCGTGCCGCTGCCCTTCGCGATACGCAACCGGCGGGACCCGTTGATGATGGTGGGCTCGCGGCGTTCCTGGGGGGTCATCGAGCAGATGATCGCCTCGACCCGGGCGAGCTCGCCTTCGTCGACGTCGGCGTTCTTCAGCTCCTTCGGGACCCCCGGCAGCATCGCGATCACGTTCTGGAGCGGCCCCATCTTGCGGACCTGGCGCATCTGGTCGAGGAAGTCGTCGAGGGTGAACTGCCCTTTCCGGAGCTTCTCGGTGGCCCGCTCGGCCTCCTGCGCGTCGAAGGTGGCCTCGGCCTTCTCGATGAGCGTCAGGACGTCGCCCATCCCGAGGATGCGGCTCGCCATCCGGTCGGGATGGAAGGGCTCGAAGTCCTCGAGCTTCTCGCCGACGCCGGCGAACAGGATCGGGTGACCGATCACCTCCTTCACCGACAGCGCGGCGCCACCACGCGCGTCGCCGTCGAGCTTCGTGAGGATCACGCCGTCGAGCCCGATCGCATCCTCGAACGCCTCGGCGACGTTGACCGCCTCCTGACCGGTCATCGCGTCGACGACGAGCAACGAGTTCTGCGGCTTGACCGCGTCGCGCACGTGCCGCAGCTCGTCCATGAGCTCCGCGTCGACCTGCAGCCGGCCGGCGGTGTCGACGACGACGACGTTGCGGCCGAGCCGCGTCGCCTCCGCGATGCCGCCCCGCGCCACCGAGACCGGATCGCTTGGCTGCGAGAAGACCGGGACGTCGATGCGCTGCCCGAGCACGCGGAGCTGCTCGACCGCGGCCGGCCGCTGGAGGTCGGCACCGACCAGCAGCACGCGCTTTCCGTCGCGCTCGAGGTGGCGCGCGAGCTTCGCCGCCGCGGTCGTCTTCCCGGAGCCCTGGAGACCCGACAGCATGACGACCGTCGGCGGCTGGGAGCTGATGACGAGCTTGCCCGTCGTACCCCCCAACGCCTCGACGAGCTCTTCGTGCACGATCTTGATGACCTGCTGCGCCGGGCTCAGGCTCTTGGCGACCTCGGCGCCGCTGGCGCGCTCCTTGACGCGCCCGATGAAGGTCTTGACGACGCGCACGTTGACGTCGGCCTCGAGCAACGCGAGGCGGATCTCGCGGGCGACCTCGTCGATGTCCTTCTCGGTGAGGACGCCGCGACTGCGGAGTCGTTTGAAGATCCCCTCGAAGCGGTCGGACAGCGAGTCGAACATGGGTGTCCGTTCAGCTCACGAGCGCGGCCGCGAACTCGTCGGGGTCGAAGGGAACGAGATCGTCGGCGCCCTCGCCGATGCCGACGAGCTTGACCGGCACGCCGAGCTCGTGCTCGATCGCGAGCACGACCCCGCCCTTGGCGGTTCCGTCGAGCTTCGTGAGGACCACGCCGGTGACGTCGACGGCGTCGGTGAACTCCCGCGCCTGGGTGAGGCCGTTCTGCCCGGTCGTCGCGTCGAGCACGAGCAGCACCTCGCGGAGCGCGCCCGGCCGCCGCTCGACGATGCGCCGCAGCTTCTTCAGCTCCTCCATCAGGTTGACCTTCGTGTGCAGGCGCCCCGCGGTGTCGACGAGCACGAGGTCGGCGCCGCGGGAGGCGGCGGCGTCCATCGCGTCGAAGAGGACGGAACCCGGGTCGGCGCCTTCCTGGCCGCGCACGAGCTCGACGCCCAGGCGCTCGGCCCACGTGCCGAGCTGCTCGGCGGCTGCGGCCCGGAACGTGTCGGCGGCGGCGAGCAGCACGCGATGGCCCTCGGCCTGCTCGCGGCGCGCGATCTTGGCGACGGTCGTGGTCTTCCCGACTCCGTTCACGCCGACGAACATCCACACGTTCGGCTGACCGGACTCGACGGAGAGCCGGCGATCGGCGCGGCCCTCGCCGTCGAGCTGGGCGACGAGCTCCTCGCGGAGCAGCTCGGGGAGGTCGGCGGCGGCCCGGGTGTGGGAGGCGGCGGCGCGGGCGCGCACGCCCTCCAGAATCCGTTGGGTCGTGGCCATGCCCGCGTCGGCGAGGAGCAGGGTCTCCTCGAGCTCGTCCCACGACTCGTCCGTGAGGTCGCCGCCGTGCCGGAGGCCGCTGAACGCGGCCCGCATCCGCGAGAGCCGGTCGCGCAGCCGGGGCGCCTCGACCGGGGGCGCTTCCACCGGCGGGGGCGCTTCGGCGGGAGGTGGCGCTTCGACGGGAGGCGGCGCCTCGACCGGGGGCGCCTCCGCCGGGGGGGCCTTTACGACCGGCTCGGGCACCGGTGGTCGCGGCGGCGCGGGCGGCCGGGCCGGCGGCCTCGTCGGCGGCGCCGGACGTTCCCGGAGACCCGGTTCGGCGCCCGTACCGCGGCGGGCCAGCGCGCGCGGCACCGCGATGAGGAGGGCGGCGAGCAGGAAGATGCCGACGATGACGAGCAGGATCGCGGTACCGGACATGCGAGAGGACGAGACTACAGGGGGTCGGGGGGCGTTTCGGTCGGTGGCGGCGCGAGCTCCACGGCCTCACCCTCCCGCCGCTGCGACCGGTTGCCGACGCGTTTGATCTCGCCGTTCGGAACGTGCCAGATCACGCCCTCGGCGTCGCGCAACCGGGTCAACCGGAGGCTCACCCACTCGACGGTGCCGGTCGCCGCGCCCGCGTCGATGACGTCGCCGACGCCGTACTGGTCCTCGAGGACGACGAACAACCCCGCGAGGTAGTCGCGCACGATCGTCTGCGCGCCGAACCCGAGCGCGACGCCGACGATGCCGGCACCCGCGATCAGGGGTGCGAGGTCGACGCCGAGCTCGCCGAGCACGATCAGCAGCGCGATCGTCCAGATGACGACGGCGGTGACGTTGCGCAGGACGGAGCTGATCGTCTCGGCCCGTTGGGCACGGCGGAGGGCGGCCGTGGGCGACGGCTCGGGGCCGCCGACCCGCCGCCGCAGCAGCGAGAGCGTCCCGTCGTCCTGCAGCCGGGCCGCGATGCGGCGGATGACGCGCTTCAGGATGCGCACCGCCACGTACGCGAGCAGCAGCACGATGACGATGCGGAGCGGCTTCGAGACGGCGTCGGCCGCCTCGGCCGCGTCCTTGCTCCCCGTGATGCGGTACGTCGTCGTGCAGAGCCAGTTGCGCTGGTTCGGGCTGCCGCACGCGTCGGTGAGACCGGACCCGGAAGCGGCCGCGGCGACGAGCCTCGGGACGCCGCTGCCGATCCAGATCGCGCCGGGTGCGGGCATCAGCGGCTCGGCCCGCCTACGCGCTGGCGAAGACGTCGGTGACGCGCTGGCTGATGACGCGGGTGGAACCGCCCGGAGGCATGGAGACCCCGTAGAGGACGTCGCCGGCCTCCATCGTGCGCTTCTGGTGCGTCACGATCAGCAACTGCGCCTCGTCGCGGAACTCGTGGATGAGGTCGAGGAAGCGATGCAGGTTCACGTCGTCGAGCGCGGCCTCCACCTCGTCGAGTAGGTAGAACGGCGAGGGCCGGGCGCGGAACACGGCGAACAGGAACGCGAGGGCCGTCAGGGAGCGCTCGCCACCGGACAGCAGCGAGAGCCGACGGACGTTCTTGCCCGACGGCCTCGCCTCGATCTCGATGCCGGTCTCGAGCAGGTCGTCGGGATCGATCAGCGAGATCCGCCCCGAGCCGCCGGGGAACAGCGTCGTGAACAGGGCCGTGAAGTGTTCGCTCACGTCGTGGAACGCCTGCTCGAAGACGGAGACGATCTCGCGGTCGACGGCGCGGATGACCCGGCTCAGCTCACGCCGGCTGTTCTTCACGTCCTCGAGCTGGTCGGACAGGAACTGGTGCCGTTCCTGCAGCGCGGTGTGCTCCTCGAGCGCCAGCGGGTTGATCGGGCCCATGAGCCGCAGCTCGCGTTCGAGCTCCCGGGCGCGCCCGGCGAGGGTCGTCCCCTCGGGAACCGGCGGCGCGGGCGCGTCGAGGGCCGCGGCCGGCTCCACCTCGTACTCCGTGCGCAGCGTCTCGGTCGCGCTCTCGAGGCGCAGCCGCGCCTCGGAGGAGTCGATCTCGGCCCGTTGCATCCGCTCACGGGTCTCGAGGAGATCCCGCTCGAGGGCGCTGCGTTCCACGCGGAGCCGGTCGAGCTGCTCGGCCGACGCCCGGGCGGCCTCTGCCTGCCGGCGCCGTCGCTCGCGGAGCCGGTCGTGGAGCGCTCCGACCGCGCCGCGGTGCTCGGCGATCCGATCGGCGAGCCGGGAGTACGCGGCGTCCCGTTCGAGCAGCTGCCGCCGCTGCCGTTCGGCCTCGGCCTGGGCCTCGGGGTCGCGTGTCGCCAGCCGCACCTCGACCTCTTCGAGGCGCTGCGCGAGCACGGCTCGGCGCTCCTCGACGGCCGCCCGTCGCACCTCGGCCGCCCGGGCCGCCGCGAGCGCGGCACGGGCCGTCTCGACCGCGCGCTGCGCGTCGACGCGCTCGACCTCGGCCGCGACCGCGCGCTGCTGGGCCTCGTCGAGCGCGGCGCGCGTCGCCCCGGCGTCGCGTTCGCCGCCGATGCGCCACGGGCCGCTGCCGCCGATGCGGTCACCGGCCGGCGTGACCGCGACGAGACCGGGGTACGCGAGCACCAGGTCGAGCGCGGTCCGCCAGCCGTCGACGAGCACGGTGTGCGCCAGCAACGAGGCGAGCACGGCGTGCAGACCGGGGAGGTGGGTGCGCACCTGCTCGATCAGGGGGCGCGAGCCCGGCGGGACGAGCGCGGACTGCGACGGCGTCGAACCAGTGGGGTCGGTGACGAGGAGCAGCGCGTGCGCGTCCCCGTCCTCGAGCTCGGCGATGGCACGGCGGAGCGCGTCACCGCGCTCGACCACGACGGCCCGCATCGCGTCGCCGAGCGCCGAGGCGACGGCCGCCTCCGCGCCGGGCGCGATCTCGAGGTGGTCGACGAGGGGGCCGACCACACCGGTCACGCCCTCGAGCTCGAGTGCGCCGGCAGCGGCGCGCGCGGCGCGCAGCTGCGCCTCGAGCGCATCGGCCCGCGCCCGCCACCGGGCCGCCTCGGCCTCCGTCGTGCGCCAACGCTCTTCCGCGGCACGCAACGTCTCGTCGGCGGCGGCGATCGCGGGGACGGCCTCGGTTCCCAGCAGCGTGAAGCTCGCCGCCTGGGCGTCGAGATCGGCGATCTGCGCGCGGAGTTGCACGGCGTCCGCGACCAGCGTCTCCACGACGCCCTCGTCGGCCGCGGCGGCGAGCTCCCGCTCGACACCGCGGCGCTTCTCGTCGATCAGCGCGGCGAGACCGCGCGTCCGCTCGCGGAGCGTCTCGGCGCGCACGAGCCATTCGGAGAGGTCGTCGTCGCCCAGCGCGCTGAGGGAGTGCTCCGCTTCCACGACCGCCTCGTCGAGCACCCGCAGCCGCTCGCGCAGCTCGACCTCGCGCGTGTCGAGCTCGGCCCGCTCGTCGCGGAGACGAACGATGCGCGCCTGGAGGCCGGCGATCTGATGACCGGCGAGGTGCAGCTTGATCGCGCGCAGCTCGGCGACGACGGAGCCGTGCCGTTGCGCGGCCTCGGCCTGGCGCTGGAGCGGTGCGAGCTGGCGGCGGACCTCGCGCAGCAGGTCGTTGAGGCGCAGGAGGTTGCCCTCGGTCGCCGCGAGACGCCGCTCGGCCCGCTCCTTGCGCTTCCGGTACTTGAGGACGCCGGCGGCCTCCTCGATGATCGCCCGCCGGTCGGAGGGCGACGAGTTGAGGATCGTGTCGAGCTGACCCTGGCCGACGATGACGTGCTGCTGGCGGCCGATGCCCGTGTCGGACAGGAGCTCCTGGATGTCGAGGAGCCGGCACGGGACGCCGTTGATCTGGTACTCGGAGTCGCCGGTGCGGAACAAGGTCCGCGTGATGGTCACCTCGGTGAACTCGATCGGGAGCAGGCCGGCGGTGTTGTCGATCGTCAGCGACACCTCGGCCCGGCCCAACGCCGGTCGCTGCGGGGTCCCGGCGAAGATGACGTCGTCCATCTTGCCGCCCCGGAGGGTGCGGGGGCCCTGCGCGCCGAGCACCCAGGCGACGGCGTCGACCAGGTTCGACTTGCCCGAGCCGTTGGGCCCGACGACCACGGTCACGCCGGGCTCGAACTCGAGGATCGTCTTGTCGGCGAAGGACTTGAAACCCCGCAGCATCAACGACTTCAGGAACAAGTGCCGGGCTCCTCACGTGTCGGCCGGGCCGGGTGGCCGCCGGGAAGGCGGGCCGGGTGCCTCCGGGCGGATCGTAGCGACGCCTCCCCCCGATTCCGCGGAGGCTCGGATCAGCCGACCCGGAAGCTCGCCTCGGCGCCGGGGAGCTCGTCGAGGCGCTCGACCCGGGTGACGCGGGCCCGGGGCGGCCCCTCGTGACACCACGCGACCAGGGCGTCGACCGCGCCGGGGTCGCCCTCGAACACCGCCTCGACCCGCCCGTCGGCCAGGTTGCGCACCCAGCCGGCGACGCCGTGGAGCACCGCCTGCTCACGGCACGACTCCCGAAACCAGACGCCCTGGACCCGGCCCGAGATCCACACGTGCGCCCGGGCCCGCGGCCCTACACCTGGCATGCCTCGCAGTAGAAGGTGGAGCGCCCGCCGACGCGGAGGCGGACGATCGCGTGGCGGCAGCGCGGGCACGGATCGCCTTCACGCGCGTAGACGTTGTGGTGGTGCTGGAACTCGCCCGGCTTGCCGTAGAGGTCGACGTACTGCTCGTCGGCGAGCGACGACCCCCGGTACTTCACCGCGTCCTGCAGGGTCTCCATCATCGCCCGGTACAGCCGGCGGACCTCCTGGTCGGTGAGCGTGTCGCTCGTGCGGTCCCACCGGAGACCGGCGCCCCAGAGGATCTCGTCGCTGTAGATGTTGCCGATGCCGGCCATGAACTTCTGGTCCATCAGCAGCGGCTTCAGCTTCGTCCGCCGCTTCGAGATGAGATCCCCGAAGTGCTCCCACGACATCGTGCGCGACAGCGGGTCGATCCCGAGATGGGCGAGCTCGGTCACCTGCTGCTCGACCCCCGCGTACTCGGTCACGAACATCTCCCCGAAGGTGCGCGGGTCGACGAAGCGGAGCTGACCACCCTGCTGGAACGAGATGACCACGTGGGTGTGCTTCGGGCGTGCTTCCCGTGCGCGCGCGGCGTGCAGGAGCTGGCCCGACATGCCGAGGTGGACGACGAGGACGTTGGCGTCGTCGAGCCGGCAGAGCAGGTACTTGCCGCGCCGGTCGACGCCCGTGAACGTGCGGCCGACGAGACGGTCGGCGAACTGCTTGCGCGTCCGGTGGCGGCGCACGCTGCGCATGCCGTCGACCTCGACGTCCTTGACCTTCTTGCCGACGATCTCGCGCTCGAGATCGCGGCGCACCACTTCGACCTCAGGCAACTCCGGCATCCTGCTCCCTGAACCCGGGGCTACCGGCCGCGCCCTCGCCGTCGCGGCCGACCGCTTCGGCCGCGAGACGGTTCCACGCGTCGCGCGCGGCGGCCTGCTCGGCCTGCTTCTTCGAACGGCCCTCGCCGCTCCCGCGCACCTCGCCACGCAACGTCACCGTCGCGTAGAACTGCTTGGAGTGGTCGGGACCCTCCGACCGCACGTGGTAGCGCGGCAGCTGCTCGAAGTCGCGCGCCGCGAGCTCCTGCAGGCGGGTCTTGTAGTCGTGCCCGCCGGGCCCGGCGGCGCCGCTGCGGATGCGTTGCTCGAGCAGGCGCATCACGAGGTCGCGGGCGGCGCCCCATCCGCCGTCGAGGTACACGGCGGCGATGACCGCCTCCATGGCGTCGGAGAGAATCGACTGCTTCGCTCGCCCTCCCGAGGCGTCCTCACCCTTCCCCAGGAGCAGCGCGGGGCCGAGCCCGATCGCCGAGGCGAGCTCGCCGAGGACCTCGGCGTTGACCACGGACGCGCGCAGCTTCGCGAGCTCCCCCTCCGGCAGGTCGGGGTACTCGTGGAACGCGAAGTCGGTGACCACCATGCCGAGCACGGCGTCGCCGAGGAACTCGAGCCGTTCGTTCGAGTAGGAGTCGGTGTGCTCGGCGCAGTAGGAACGGTGCACGAGCGCACGCTCGAGCTGGGTGGCATCACGGAACGACCACCCGATCGCGGCCTGGAGCCGGGCGAGCGCGTCCGCGTCCACGGCCTACCCCGCGGCTCGCCCGAGGCGGACGACGACGTAGTCGACGGCTTCACCGACCGTGTGCAGGTCCGCGAGGTCGTCGTCGTCGACCGTGAAACCGACGGTGCGTTCGCCCAGCTCCTCCTCGAGCGCCTCGACGAGCTCGATCAGGGCGAGCGAGTCGGCGCCGAGGTCCTCGGCGAACCGGGCATCGCGCGTGATGCGGTCCTCGTCGATCTCGAGGATCTCGACGAGACGCTCGCGGATCAGGCGCAGGACTTCGTCGGGTCCGATCGGCGACCGTTCGACGTGTGTCTCAGCCGGCATCCTCGACCACCTCCCTCATGCGCTCGGGCACCCGGGTCGCCACGCAGTCGGCAGCGACGTCGACCGCGCTCACGATCGCGCGCTGCGACGACGAGCCGTGCGAGATGACGCAGACACCGTTGATGCCGAGCAGCACGGCGCCGCCGGTCAGGTCGGGGTCGTACACCTCCGCGGCCTCGAGGAGCAGCGGCATCACGACCTTCGACGCCTCGCGCGCCTCGGGCGTCGAGTCGAGGATCGTGAAGACGTGCCCCGCGAACGCCCGGAGCGCGCCCTCGAGCGTCTTGAGGGCGACGTTGCCGGTGAACCCGTCGGTGACGACGACGTCGACGTGGCCCGCATGCATGAAGTCGCGTCCCTCGACGTTGCCGACGAAGCCGGGCACCTTGCGCATCAACTCGAAGACACGCTTGCGCAACTCGTCGCCCTTGCCTTCCTCCTCGCCGTTCGAGAGCACACCGACCGACGGCTCGTCGACCCCGAGCCGCGTCCGGGCGTACTCACGTCCCATACGGGCGAACTGCACGAGCCACTCGGGCGCGGCGTCGACCGTCGCGCCGGCGTCGACGAGCAGTTGCGGGTGCGAGTACGGGACCGGGATGGGGACCGCGATCGCCGGGCGGGCGACACCCCGCACGCGACCCATGCGCAGCAGCGCGGCCGCCATGGTCGCCCCGGTGTTGCCGGCGCCGACCATCGCGTCGGCGTCCCCGTCACGGACCGCCTGCGCGCAGCGCACGATCGAGGAGTCCTTGCGGGTGCGGACCGCGGTCGCGGGCTCGTCGTCCATCGCGATGACCTCGCGCGCGTCGAGGATCTCGACACCCTCCGGCGGCGTCCCTGCCGGCAGGTGAGCGGCGATCTCCTCGGCGCGCCCGACGAGCAGGATCCGGACGCCGACCGCGGTCGCGGCGGCGAGCGCCCCCGCCACGATCTCGGCGGGCGCACGGTCCCCGCCCATCGCGTCCACCGCGACGGTGCAGGTCACGTCGGGACCGCTCGTCGCGACACCGACGGCACCGGCTAGTCGACCTCGATCGCCTGCCGGCCCCGGTAGTGACCACAGTTGGTGCACACCACGTGCGGCACCTTCACCGCGCCGCAGTTGGGGCACAGCGACCGGGGCGGGGCCGCGAGCCGCGTGTTCGCGGAACGGCGCGAGTGGGTGCGGCTCCTGGGGGTCTTGCGCTTCGGGACGGCCATCGAGGGCTCCTTGGCTACGGACGTCGGTCGTCGGTCGGCAGGTCGGGCGTCAGAGCTCGAGCTCCGAGAGCACGGCCCAGCGGGGGTCGACGGGCTCGTCGGCCTCGTCGAGCGTCACCGCCGGCTCGCACGGTTCGTCGCAGTGCGGCGCCAACGGCAGCTCGAGGAGCACCGTGTCGCGCACCAGCTGTTCGAGGTCGATCTCGTGCCCGAGGATCGGGTACGTCTCGCCCTCGACGGGGTCGGGCTCGAAGAGCTCGTCGGCGTGGAGGACGATCTCGCGGTCGAGCTCGCGGAGGCAGACGCTGCACTCGGCCCGCCATCGGGCACCCACGGTGCCCCGGACCACGATGCCCTCCGGGATCCGCTCCAAGCCGACCCGCAGCTCGACCGGGCCCACGACCCGGGCCGCGGCGCCGCCGAGATCCGCCAGCTCCTCGTCGACGACGACGTCACGGCGCGCGCCGGGATGGCTCAGGAGGTCGGCGACGTCGATTCGCAATCCGGACATGGTGAGCGGGGCTCCAGGCCGCGGCACGGGCCGCCGGCACGGAGGATTCGGGTGGATGGTGCCCCGACACGGGTCGGGCGGTCCCCCAGGATACCCCCTGGCTCGCCGCCACCCCGTGTGCGCTCGCCCGGGGCTCAGCCGTCCTGGTCGAAGAACTCCGTGCCGTGGCCCTCGGCGTCGGCGACCTCGCCCTCCGGCACGAGCGGCTCGACCGCGACCTGGAGGCGGGTCCGTCCCTTTTGCACCGTCTGCAGGGTCCGTTCGAGGACGGTCTCGAACGAGGCCAGCTTCTGGTCGATGTAGTCCTCGGCCTCGTGGACGAGCTGGCGGGCCTGCATCTGGGCGTCGTCGACGATCCGTTGGGCGGTCCGGCGGGCCTCGCGCGCGATCTCGGTCCGCTCGACCATGCGCTCGGCCTGGACCCGGGCGAGCTCGATGATGTCCTCGGCCTCGTGGCGGGCCTGCCCGAGGAACTGGTCCTTCTCTCGCAGTAGCCACCGGGCGTGGCGCAGCTCCTCGGGGAACGACCGCAGGATGTCCTCGATGAGCGCGACGACCTCTTCCCGGTTCACGAGGACCGAGGCCGACATCGGCATCGTGCGCGCGTTCTCGACGAGATCGCGCAGCTCGTAGAGGTACCCCTCGAGGTCGCGGGCCTCGTCGTCGCTCACGTCTACCGCTTCTACCCGGCCGGTCTCACGGCAACGCGGCGTCGGGCGCGCCGGGCTCGTACCGGTCGGCGAGGCGCTTCACGACGATCGGGGGGACCATGCTCGACACGTCGCCACCGTACCGGGCGACCTCCCGCACGAGGCTCGACGACAGGAACGAGTACTGCGGGCTCGTGGAGATGAAGAAGGTGTCGATGCCCGACAGCCGCTGGTTCATCTGGGCCATCTGCAGCTCGTAGTCGAAGTCGGACACCGCGCGGAGGCCCTTCACGATCGCCTCGGCGCCGTGGTCCTTCGCGAAGTCGACGAGCAGGCCCTTGAAGAACTCGATCCGGACGTTCGAGAGGTGGCTCGTCACCTCGTAGAGCATCTGCTGACGTTCCTCGAGCGTGAACAACGATTGCGCCTTCTGCGGGTTGCGGATCACCGCGACGATCACGTCGTCGAAATGGCGGGCGGTGCGCTCGATGATGTCGAGATGACCGTTGGTCACCGGGTCGAACGACCCGGGGCACAGGGCGGTGGCCACGCAGCTCCCCTCAACCAGTCGTGTGTCCCGGCCACCGACCACCGGCTGCGGTGGTCAGGACCGCGACGAGCGTATCGCCGTACCCCCGCTCCCACCCGGGAACCAACCCTACCGGCACGTCGACGCGCGTGCCCGCCGCCCGCTCGACGACGATCGACGCGTCGGCCGTGAGCCACCCGGGGTCGGCGAGCGCGTGCAGCACCCGTTCGACCTCCGCGTCGGGCGTGTCGTAGGGAGGGTCGAGGAACACGAGCCCGAAGGGCGCCTCGGCCGGGGGACCCGCGGCGAGGAACGCCGTGACGCTGCTGCACTGCACCCGCGCCCGGTCGCGCAAGCGCGTCGACGTGAGGTTGCGGCGGCAGGCATCGGCCGCCGGCCGGTCACGGTCGACGAGGACGGCGCGCCGGGCGCCCCGCGACAGCGCCTCGATCCCGAGCGCGCCGCTGCCGGCGTAGAGGTCGAGGACGACCACGTCCTCGAGCCGGTCGGCACCGAGCGCGGCGAACAGCGACTCCTTCACCCGGTCGGTCGTCGGGCGGGCGCGGCCGCCGCGGGGCGCGACGAGCGTGAGACCCCCCGCCGTGCCGGCGATCACACGGAGCCCTCGGCGCGCCATCCCGTGCTCAGCTCTTGAAGAGGAACTCGACCGCGTCGCCGAGCAGGTCCTCGACCTCTTCGCGCAGCTGCGCGTGACGCTCGAGCTCGGGATCGTCGTCGAGGATCCGCTCCGCGACGCCCCGGGCCTCGACGACGATCGCCTCGTCGCGAGGGAGGCGCCCGAGCTTGAGGTCCGTCCAACCCGACTGGCGCTCGCCGAACACCTCGCCCGCGCCGCGGATCTCGAGGTCGCGCTCGGCGAGCTCGAACCCGTCCGACGACTCGACCATCGCCTCGAGGCGCGCGCGGCCGTCGACGGTCGCCGGCTCCGCGAGGAGGATGCAGTGCGACGCGTGCTCGCCGCGGCCGATGCGACCGCGCAGCTGGTGGAGCTGGAGCAGCCCGAAGCGGTCGGCGTCCTCGACGACCATGACGGTCGCGTTCGGGACGTCGACGCCGACCTCGATCACCGTCGTCGCGACCAGCACGTCGAGCTCGCGGTCGCGGAAGCGGCGCATCACCGCCTCCTTCTCCGCCGGCGGCATCTGCCCGTGCAGGAGCCCCAGCCGGACGCCGGCAAGGTCCTCCGCCCCGAGGCGGTCGAACTCGTCCGTCGCCGCCTTGACCTCGACCTTCGTCGAGCCCTCCACGAGCGGGCAGACGACGTAGGCCTGGCGGCCGGCCGCCACCTCGCTGCGCACCCGTTCGTAGACCCCCCGGCGTTCGAGCGGCCCCGGACCGACGACCTCGGTGCGGATCGGCATCCGTCCCGCCGGGAGCTCGCGCAGCTCCGACTTGTCGAGATCGCCGTAGATCAACATGGCCGCGGTGCGCGGGATCGGCGTCGCCGTCATGACGAGCACGTCGGGCTCGTCGCCCTTGCCGCGCAGGAGGTCGCGCTGCTCGACCCCGAACCGGTGCTGCTCGTCGACGACCGCGAGGCCGAGCCGCGAGAACTCGACGCCCTCGTAGATCAGCGCGTGCGTGCCCACGACGATGTCGACGGCGCCGGTGCGCAGCCCCTCCGCGATGCGGCGGCGATCGGCAGCGCCGGTGCGGTTGGTCAGCAGCTCGACGCGCACCGGACGCTCGGCGAGCAACGAGCTCTCGTCGGGGACCGTCAGGCCGTCGAGCAGGCGACGCAGCGTCAGGTCGTGCTGTTCCGCGAGGACCTCGGTCGGCGCCATGAACGCGCCCTGGTATCCACCCTGGACCGCGACCAGCAGTGCCGTCAGCGCGACGACCGTCTTCCCCGAACCGACCTCGCCCTGCAGGAGGCGGTGCATCGGAGCCGGTGAGGCGAGGTCGTGGCGGATCTCGTCGATCGCGCGCCGCTGGTCCCGGGTCAACGCGAACGGGAGCCGGGCGTGGAAGGCCTCGACGAGCGGGCCGTCGACGACGTGCGCGATCCCACTGTGCTCACGTTCGAGCGCGCGTTTGCGGGCCACGAGGCCGACCTGCATACGCAGGAACTCGTCGAACTTGAGACGGTGTGCGGCGACGCGTGCGTCGTCGGACGTCTCGGGTCGGTGGATGCCCCAGAACGCCTCGGTCCGCGAGACGAGCCGGTGGCGGTGGCGGAGCTCCGCGTCGAGCGGATCCGCGAAACCCCGTTGCCGCGTGCGCTCGAGCGCGGCCCCCACGATGCGCGAGAGCTGCCAGCTGTGGACGTCGGCCTTGCCCGACGCCGGGTAGACGGGAACGAGCTTCCCCGTCTTGTCGCCGAGCTCGCCGAGAACGTCGACGATCGGGTTCGTCATCTGCCGCTTGCCGCGGAACACATCGACCT
>Ga0070741_10013981_pt1 | contig 14006 bp, 10 predicted proteins | sample Coa_R1_4_FD_66440 | JGI IMG/M metagenome (GOLD analysis project Ga0070741, IMG submission 66440) | Surface soil microbial communities from Centralia Pennsylvania, which are recovering from an underground coalmine fire - Coalmine... | ecosystem: Environmental > Terrestrial > Soil > Unclassified ... | reverse complement strand
CGAGGTCGGGTCGAGCGACATCGGGCGGATCGTCCGCGACTACCACGGCCCGGCCTTCGGCTTCGCGTCGCGGAACTTCTACGCCGAGTTCCTGGCCGCGCTCGACGTCGAGCGGCACTATCGCGACTACTTCGGCGACCTGCCGCTCGAGCACCCGCTCCGGACGCGCGAGCGCCGCCTCGACCGGCCGCTGTCGATCCAGGCGGCCGCGCGGCTCTGCGGCGCGGATACCGACGTCGTCGCGAGCCTGAACCCCTCCCTGTCGCCGGTGGTCCTGTCCGGGCGCCGGCCGATTCCGCGGGGGTGCCGCGTCCGGCTGCCCGAGGGTGGCGACGCGGCCTTCGAGACGCGGCTCGCGCAGCTGCCCGACGACGAGCCTCCGGTGACCCGCCGGCCGGTCCGCACGGCGCGGGTCGCCGCGCATGCGACCCGGACGAAGGGTGCGGTCAAGCACGCGGTCGTGACGACGCGCGTCCGGCCCGGGCAGACGCTTTCGCACATCGCCAAGCGGTACAAGGTGAGCGTCGCGAGCCTGAAGACGACGAACCGGCTCGGGAAGAGCGCACGGCTTCGGCCCGGGCAGACGCTCAAGATTCCGCGCGCGGCCTGACGGTCCGCGCCGCCGCGCGGCTCGTTTCGGCGACCATCCGCTTCTGGTAGCATCCGTGACCCGGATGCGTACCCACCCGGTCTTCCTGCGCGTCGAGGGGCGGCCCTGCGCGGTGATCGGCAGCGACGCACCGGCCGCGGCGAAGCTCCGCGCCCTGGTCGCCGCGGGGGCCGACGTGACGCTGATCGCGCCGGACGAGCCCGCGGACCCCGTGCCCGGGCCGTTCCATCACGTCGCGCGGACCTACCGCCCCGGCGACCTGGCGGGGGTGGTCGTCGCGTACGCCTCGACCCGCGACCCGGATTCGATCCGGCTTCTCGCCGCCGAAGCGCGGCGGGAGCGCGTCCTCCTGAACGTCCTCGACGTCCCCGACGCGTGCGACTTCTTCGCGCCCGCCGTCGTCGAGCGAGGCGACTTCCAGGTCGCGATCGGCACCGGCGGCGCGAGCCCCGGGCTCGCGGCGAAGGTGCGCGGCGAGCTCGACGACCGCTTCGGGCCGGAGTTCGGCCCGTACGTGGCGATCCTCGCCGCCGTGCGGCGCGCGCTCGCCGCCCGGCCCGAGCGTGGGGCACGGATCGCCGCGCTGGTCGACTCGCCGCTTCTCGACCACGTGCGCGCCCGGCGCGCCGGCGAGATCGATCGTCTCCTCGCGGAAACGGCCGGGGACGGCCTGACGCTCGCGCGGCTCGGGATCGCGCTCGACGGGTGACACGGAGGTCTCGATGGATCTGACGCTGCTCCGCCTCGCGACCGTCCTCTACCTCGGGGCGACGGTCGCCGCGCTGATCGGCATCGCCGTCCGCCAGGACCTCCCGCGGACGCTCATGCCGCGGCTCCTGGTCGGCGGCGTGCTGGCGCATGCGGCGGCGATCGTGGTGCGGTCGGCCGCCGTCGGACACCTCGCCGTGACGACGTTCGCGGAGTCGCTCTCGGCGCTCGCCGTTCTGCTGGTCGCGATCTTCCTCGCCGTGCAGGTCCGGCGGCCGCTCGTCGCGCTCGGGGCCGTCGTCAGCCCGCTCGCCTTCGGCCTCGCGCTCGCGGCGGACGCGGCGTACCGCGGCGCGGAGCCGCTGCCGCCGTCGCTCGACAGCGCCTGGCTGCCCGTGCACGTCGGTCTCTCGATCCTCGGCGACGCCGTCTTCGCGCTCGCGTTCAGCGCGAGCCTCCTCTACCTCGTGCAGGAGCACCGCCTGAAGACCCGCCGCGTGAGCGGCGTGCTCCGCCGCCTGCCGTCGCTCGAGACTCTCGACCGGGTGAACTACACGTGCCTCGTCTGGGGCCTGATCCTCCTGACGCTCGGGATCACGAGCGGCATCGTGTGGGCGCACGAGGCGTGGGGACGGTCGTGGTCGACGGATCCGAAGCTCGTCTTCTCGCTCCTCACGTGGGGGGTCTACGTCGTCCTGCTGCAGGGACGGATGACGGCGGGGTGGCGCGGACGCTGGGCCGCGACGCTCACGATCGCCGGGTTCACGGTCATCGTCATCTCGCTTCTCGGCGTGAACATGCTGTCGCTCGGCAATCACGGAAGGGCGTTCTGACGGCGTGGAGACGCGCGGCATCGTCCTGGTCGGGCTGAACCACCGCACGGCGCCGGTCGAGGTGCGCGAGCGGGTGGCGTTCGACAACGGGCGCATCGAGCCGGCGCTCCGCGGCCTCGTGGCGCTGCCCGGCGTCGCCGAGGGCGCGATCGTCTCGACCTGCAACCGCGTCGAGGTGATCGCGTGCGGGACGAACGGCGTCGACGAGGCGGTGCGCGGCTTCATCGCCGCGCAGCACGGCGTCGACGCGAGCATGCTGTCGACGCATCTCTATCGCCACGCCGATCGCGACGCGGTCCGGCACCTCTTCCGCGTCGCGGCGAGCCTCGACTCGATGGTCGTCGGTGAGCCGCAGATCCTCGGCCAGATGAAGGAGCAGTACGCGCTCGCGGCGTCGGTCGGCGCGACCGGGCGCGTCCTGCACCGGTGCTTCCACAAGTCGTTCTCGGTCGCGAAGCGGATCCGCAGCGAGACCGGGATCGCGGAGAAGGCGGTCTCGGTCGGCTCGGCCGCGGCCGAGCTGGCGCGCGGCATCTTCGATCGGTTGCAGGACAAGACCGCGATGCTGATCGGCGCGGGCGCGATGGGCGAGCTCACGGCCCGCCAGCTGCTCGCGCAGGGCGTCGGCTCGGTGCTGGTCACCAACCGGACGTACGACCGCGCGATCGACGTCGCCCGGGAGCTCGGCGGCATGCCGCTCCCGCTCGACCGGATCGCGCGCTACCTGCCGATGGCGGACCTGGTGATCGGCGCCGCCAGCTCCGACGAGTTCATCCTGACGCCGGCCCTCCTCGAGGACGCGCTCCGCGAGCGGCGCCGCCGGCCGATGTTCCTCGTCGACCTCGCGGTGCCGCGCTCGTTCGATCCCGCGGTGAACGAACTCGACGGCGTCTACCTCTTCGACATCGACGACCTGGAGGGCGTGATCGCGGACAACCGCGGCGCCCGCGCCCGCGAGGCGGAGAAGGCGGAGACGATCGTCGCCGCCGAGGTCGACGCGTTCTGGCACTGGTTCACGAGCCTCGACGCCGTGCCGACGATCGTCGCGCTGCGCGAGAAGTTCGACGAGATCCGTCGCCGCGAGCTGGCGTGCGGGCTCTCGAACGTCCCCGAGCTCGACGACCGCCAGCGGGAGGCGGTCGAGCGGATCACGACGTCGCTCGTGAACAAGCTGCTCCACGGCCCGCTGAGCGCCCTCCGCCGCCACGAGCACGACGGCGCCGAGCCGTACTACGTCGAGGCGGTGCGCCGGCTCTTCCGCCTCGACGACGACCCCGACGACGGGGGCGCGTAGCGCGTGGCGCCCCGCCGGCTCCTCCTCGGCACCCGCGGCAGCCCGCTGGCGCTCGCGCAGGCCGAGCGGACGCGCGCGCGTCTCGCGGCCGCCGCCCCCGGGACGGCGGTCGAGCTGGTCGTCATCCGGACGAGCGGCGACCGGATCGCCGGTCCGCTCGCCGCGGCCGGCGGGAAGGGGCTCTTCGTCAAGGAGATCGAGGAGGCGCTCGCCGACGGACGGGCCGACGTCGGCGTCCATTCGATGAAGGACCTCCCGGGTCGATTGGCGCCCGGCCTCGCCCTCGCGGCGGTCCCCGAGCGCGAGGACCCGCGCGACGTTCTCGTCGCCGCGGGCGGCGCGACGCTCGCCGAGCTGCCGCGCGGCGCGCGCGTCGGGACCGCGAGCCCGCGGCGCCGGGCGCAGGTCCTCGCGCGCCGCCCGGATCTCGACGTCGTCCTCCTGCGCGGCAACGTCGACACGCGGCTCCGGAAGTGGCGCGCGGGCGAGGTCGACGCGCTGCTCCTCGCCGCGGCGGGTCTCCATCGGCTCGGCCTCACGCCGCCCGAGGCCCGGCCGCTCGACGTCGACGCGTTCGTGCCCGCCGTCGGGCAGGGCGCGATCGCGCTCGAGTGCCGCGCCGACGACGCGGCGACCCGGGCGGCGCTCGCCGCCGTCGACGATCCGGGCGCGTCGACGACCACGGCCGCCGAGCGCGCCTTCCTGATCGGCGTCGGCGGGGACTGCAGCACGGCGCTCGCGGCGCACGCGACGCTCGCCGACGGCCGGGTCACGCTGCGCGCCCTCGTGCTCGACCCGGCCGGGACGCGCGTCGTCGAGGATCGCGACTCCGCCCCGGCCGCCGAGGCCGCGGCACTCGGCGCGGCGCTCGCGGCGCGGATCCTCGCCGCCGGCGGCGCCGGGGTCCTCGGCCGGTGACCGGGCGGGTCGCGCTCGTCGGCGCCGGTCCCGGCGACCCCGGGTTGCTGACGCTCCGCGGCCGGCGCCGGCTCGCGGCGGCGGACGTCGTCGTCCACGACGAGCTCGTGAGCCGCGCGCTCCTCGCCCACGCGCGGCCCGACGCCGAGGTGATCGCCGTCGGGGCGCTCCACGGCGCGCCGGGGCGGCTTTCGCAGGCCGAGGTCGAGGCCCTGCTCGTCGCGCATGCGCGGGCCGGGAAGCGGGTCGTGCGGCTCAAGAACGGCGACCCGTTCCTGTTCGGGCGCGGCGGCGAGGAGGCCGAGGCGCTGGCGCGCGCGGGGGTTCCCTTCGAGGTCGTCCCGGGCGTGAGCGCGGCCATCGCCGCGCCGGCGGCGGCCGGGATACCGGTCACGCACCGCGAGCGCGCGTCGCTGGTGACGATCGCGACCGGCCATCAGGCGCGGCCCGCCGCGGACGGCGAGCCCGCCCCGCCGGCGCTGCCATGGCAGGCGCTCGCGACGCAGGGCGGGACGCTCGTCTTCCTGATGGGCGTCAAGCAGCTGCCGGCCATCACGGCGGCGCTCGTCGCGCACGGCCTCGCGCCCGCGACGCCCGCCGCGGCGATCCGGTGGGCGACCACGGCGCGCCAGGAGACCGTCGTCGCGACGGTCGCGACGCTGGCGGATCGCGTGCGCGCCGCGGGATTCGGGCCGCCCGCGGTCGTCGTCGTCGGGCACGTCGTCGAGCTGCGCGAGCGCATCCGCTGGCTCGAGGATCGCCCGCTCTTCGGCCGGCGGATCGTGGTCACGCGGGCGCGCGAGCAGGCCGGCGAGCTCGCGGAGCTCCTGGAAGACGCCGGCGCCGAGCCGGTCCTCGTCCCGACGATCGCGCTCGGACCCCCGCCCGACCCGGGCGCGCTCGACGCCGCCGTCGCGCAGGCCGCGGACTACGATTGGATCGTCTTCACGAGCGCGAACGGCGTGGGTGCGTTCTTCGCGAGCCTCGCGCGTCAGGCGGGCGACGTCCGGGCGCTCGCGCGCGTACGGCTGGCGGCGATCGGCCCCGAGACGGCCGCCGAGCTCGAGCGCCGGCACGTCCGTCCCGCCGTCGTCCCGGCGGAGTATCGCGCGGAAGGTCTCCTCGCCGCGCTCGCCGACGCGGACGTGCGCGGACGGCGGTTCCTCCTCCCGCGTGCCGCCGGCGCGCGGCCGGTGCTGCCGGAGACGCTCGCGGCGCGCGGCGCGTCGGTCGACGAGGTCATCGCGTACCGCGCGGTCGTGCCGCCGGACGCCGACGCCGGGGCCCTTCGCGCCGCGCTCGCGGCCGGCGACCTCGACGCCGTGACGTTCACCAGCAGCTCGACGGTCGCGAACTTCGTCGCGCTCGCCGGCCCGGACGCGACCGCCCGGATCGCGGCGACGGGCCGGCCCGCGATCGCGTGCATCGGGCCGGTGACGGCGGAAGCGGCACGCGCGGCGGGGCTGCCGGTCGCCGTCGAGGCGTCGCCGTACACGGTGGCGGCGCTCTTCGCGGCCGTCGTCGGACATTTTTGCAAAGGCGCGATCGATCATCTATCCCGAGGGCAGGCATGAGCCGCTTCCCGGCCTACCGGCCGCGCCGTCTCCGGCGAAGCGAGCCGCTCCGGCGTCTCGTCCGCGAGACGCGCGTCGTCGCCGAGCAGCTCGTGCAGCCGCTCTTCGTCGTGCCCGGCCGCGGCGTCGAGCGGCCGGTCGCGTCGATGCCCGGCGTCGCGCAGCGGTCGGTCGACCGGACCGCGGAGGAGTGCCGTCGCCTCGTCGACGCCGGCGTCCCGGCGGTGCTGCTCTTCGGCATTCCCGAGGCGAAGGACGCGCGCGGAAGCGGCGCGACGGCCGCCGACGGCATCATCCCGCAGGCGGTCGCCGCCGTCCGGCGCGCGGCGCCCGGCCTCGTCTGCATCACGGACGTGTGCCTCTGCGAGTACACGGACCACGGCCACTGCGGCGTCGTCCGCGACGGCGACGTCGACAACGACGCGACGCTCGAGGTCCTCGCCGCGGAGGCGCTCGCGCATGCGCACGCGGGCGCCGACGTGGTCGCGCCGTCGGACATGATGGACGGCCGGGTCGGCGCGATCCGGCGCGCGCTCGACGGCGCCGGCTTCTCGTCGCTGCCGATCCTCTCGTATGCGGCCAAGTTCGCGTCGGGCCTCTACGGACCGTTCCGCGACGCGGCAGACTCGACCCCGGCCTTCGGCGATCGGCGCTCGTATCAGATGGATCCCGCGAACGCGGAGGAAGCGCTCCGGGAGGTCGCCCTCGACGTGGAGGAGGGCGCCGACATGGTCATGGTGAAGCCGGCGCTGCCCTACCTCGACGTCATCCGGCGGGTGAAGGAGCGCTTCGGCCATCCCGTCGCGGCGTACCAGGTGAGCGGCGAGTACGCGATGATCAAGGCCGCGGCGGCGCAGGGCTGGATCGACGAGGGCCGCGTCGTCGCCGAGACCCTGACGGCGATCAAGCGCGCCGGCGCCGACGTCATCATCACGTACTTCGCGCACGACGTCGCGCGCGGGCTCGGGCGGGCATGAGAGGCCGCGCGCTCGTGGCGGTGGTCCTCGCCGGCGCGATCGCCGCCTCCGGCGTCGCACGGGCCGAAAGCGAGGCCGACCTCGGCCGCCGCTTCCTCCTCGAGGCGCGCGGCGAGCTGCCACTGATCGAGGATCCCGTCGTCACCGGCTACGTGCAGAAGGTCGGGACGAGGATCGTCGACGTGATCGGGCCCAAGAGCTGGGAGTATCGCTTCTTCGTCGTGCAGGACCCGAGCCTGAACGCGTTCGCCGTGCCCGGCGGCTACGTCTTCGTGTTCTCCGGGCTGCTGGCGCGCGTCAAGAGCGACGACGAGCTCGCCGGCGTCCTCGGCCACGAGATCGGCCACGCCCACGCGCACCACATCACCCGCCAGCAGAAGGAAGGGCAGGTGTGGACGGCCGCGGCGCTGCTCGGGCTGCTCGCGTCGGCCGTGAACCCCGTCCTCGGCGCCGCGGGCGTCGCGGCGGCGCAGACGGCGCAGCTCAAGTACTCCCGCGAGTTCGAGCAGGAGGCCGACTACCTCGGCCTCCGCTTCTCGAGTGACGCGGGGTACGACCCGCACGCGCTCGGGTCGTTCTTCAAGGAGCTGCTGGCCGACCAGCGCGTCAACTCCGCCGGCGTCCCGGCGTACATGCTGACCCACCCGCTCACCGAGGATCGCGTCGGCAACGTCGAGACGATCATCAAGGCCGAGAAGCTGAAGACGCCGTCCGGACGCCCCGCGAGCGCGCCGGAGCTGCCCGAGGTCCAGGCGGTGGCGCGCGCGATCGCCGACCCCGCCGACGTCGTCATCGCGCGCTACAAGCGGGCGGCGGAGGAGAAGCCCGACGACGCGGAGCGACAGTTCCTGCTCGGCCGGGTCTACCAGACGATCGGCCAGCTCGACGCCGCCCGGATCGCGTTCGAGCGGTGCCGCGATCTCGGCGGCCTCGGCGGGCGGGTCGATCGCCCGCTCGGGACGGTGTACGTCGCGCTCAAGCGGCCGTCGGACGCCAAGGACACCCTCGGGCGCTTCCTCGCGAAGCATCCGGACGACGGCTGGTCGCACCTCGAGCTCGGGAAGGCGCTCGCCGACTCCGGCGACGAGCCCGGCGCGTTGAAGGAGTTCCAGCGCGCGATCAGCCTGAACCCCGATCTCGACGAGGCGCAGCGGCTCACGGGCGTCGCGCTCGGGCGGAACGGAGACGAGGCGGAGGGCTTCTATCATCTCGCGGTCGCCTCGGAGCTCCGCGGCGAGCTCGAGCAGGCGCTCAGCCATTTCCAGCGGACCGAGCCGCTCCTCGATCCCGCGAGCGCCCGCCGGCAGGACGTGAAGGAGGCGATCGCCGAGCTCACGCCGATCGTCCGCGAGCGCGAGCGCGCGCGTCTCGAGCGCCGGCGCGGCGGCCGCGGCGTGGCGCCCGCTCGCTCGCTACCCTGAGCGCCGGTGGAGCGCCCGCGTCGTCCCGCGGTCCTGCGCTCCGCGCTGCTCGTCGTCGCGGTCGTCGTCGCGTTCCTTCCGACGCTGACGGGCGACTTCGTCGTCTGGGACGACGATCTCAATTTCACGCTCAACCCGAGCTACCGGGGGCTTTCGCTCGACCACCTCCGCTGGATGGCGACGACGTTCCACGGCGGCCAGTGGCAGCCGCTCTCGTGGCTGACGCTCGCCGTCGACTGGGAGCTCTGGGGGATGTGGGCGCCGGGCTATCACCTGACGAGCCTCGTCCTGCACGCGGCGAACGCGGTGCTGGTCGCGCTCGTGGTCGAGGCGCTCCTCGCCGCCGCGCGCGTCGGCGGGCGGCGGGTCGGGCTCGGCGTGCTCGCGGGGACGCTCTTCTGGGCGCTCCATCCGCTGCGTGTCGAATCCGTCGCCTGGGCGACGGCCCGGCGCGACGTGCTGTCCGGGTTCTTCTATCTGATCGCGGTCCTCGCGTATCTCCGGATGGTCGAGGCGAAGGCACGGGGTGCGCGATCGTCCGGCTGGTACGCGGGCGCCGTCGTCGCGTTCGCGTGCTCGCTCCTCGCGAAGGGGTGGGGCGTGACGCTGCCGGCGGTGCTGCTCCTGCTCGACGTCTATCCGCTCCGGCGCCGGGGACCGATCGGCCTCGTGATCGAGAAGCTGCCGTTCGCGCTCGTCGCCGCCGTGGACGCCGCGATCCTCGGGCGCATGCTCCACCAGTTCACCGCGGCGCGGACGCTCGCCGACTACGGGATCGCGGCCCGCGTCGCGCAGGCGTCGTACGGGCTCGTCTTCTACGTCTGGAAGACGCTCGTGCCGGCCGGCCTCTCGGCGCTCTATCCGCTCGCGCCGACGCTCGATCCCTGGCAGCCGCGCTGGCTCGTCTGCGAGGGCGTCGTCGGCGCGGCGACGGTCGCCCTCGTCGCGATGCGCCGCCGGTGGCCGTGGGCGCTCGCGGCGTGGGCCGCGTACGTCGTGATCGTGCTCCCCGTGCTCGGGGTGCTCCAGATCGGGCCGCAGATCGCCGCCGATCGCTACACCTACCTCGCGAGCCTCCCGGCGTCCGTCCTCGTCGCGGCGGGGGTCGCGCGGCTTCCCGCGTTCCCGGCCCGGGTCGCGACGGCGCTCGTCGCGGCGTTCCTCGGCGTCCTGACGTTCCGTCAGACGCGCGTCTGGCACGACACCCGGTCGCTCTGGGAGCACGCGATCGCCGTCGACCCGGACAACGATTTCGCCGAGCTGAATCTCGGCGCCGACCGCGCCGCGGCCGGCGACGTCGCGGGCGCGGAGCGCCACTACGACGCCGCCATCCGGATCAACCCGCGCTTCACGTTCGCGTACAACAACCGCGGCAACCTGCGGCGCGCGCGCGGCGACGTCGACGGTGCGCTCGCCGACTACGCCGCGGCGATCCAGGCGAACGCCGCCTACGCGACCCCGTATCTGAATCGCGGCACGATCCACCTCGCGCGCCACGAATGGGACGCCGCGATCGCCGACTTCGACACGTTCCTCTCCCTCACCCCCGACGACGGCCGCGGCTACAACAACCGCGCCATCGCCCGGCGCGGCAAGGGCGACGTCGCAGGCGCCGTCGCCGACTACACGGAAGCACTGAAACGCTTTCCGCCGGGCACCCCGGGCCGCGAGATGATCGAGCAGAATCTCAACGACGCCCGCGCCGAGCTCGAGCAGAAGAAGTAGACGCCCCTCGGCCACCGGCGGCCGCGGCGCAATGTCACCGACGCCGGCGCCCGCTCCCGCGGACCGCCGCCGCGACCGTGCGAACCCTACCGCGGCTCGGCAGCCCGGGGCGTCTCGGCCCCGCTGTTCTTCGCGACCATGGCAGCCGACGCCCGCCGATCCCGCCGGTGGTCGATGTCCTTCGGCGTCGCGTCCGCCGCCGGCGCGACCGCGTCGGCCCACTGCTCGAACCCGAGGTGCTGCGCCAGGTCGCCCCAGCCGTAGCGATAATCGCAGCGCGCGCAGTACGGGAACGACTTCTCCACGGTGTCGTCGTTCACCGTCCGGCGGAGCGCCTGATACTTCTCGCTGTTCCAGATGTCGTCGAAGCGCGCGCCGTCGTCGTCGTAGACCTTGCCCATGCTGATCGCCTCCCAGGCGCGGTAGCAGGGGAGGACGCGGCCGTCGGTGTCGATCTTGACGAAGCGCCACGGCGCCTTGCAGCGCGTCGGATCGGTCCGCCGGCGCTGCTCGTCCTCGACCGTGCGGGGCAGGACGAGCTTCAGCTGCGGGTAGCGCGCGGCGACGCGCCGGGCCTCGGTGAACACGTCGCGCATGAGATCCTGATGGAAGTAGAGGCTCTCCTGGTGATCGATGCCGTTGCAGACGGCGAGGTAGCCCGTGTCCATCTTGTCGATGCCGAGCTTCCCCCAGCGCTCGACCGCGGCGGGCAGCTCCTCGACGTTCGAGCGCATGAGCGCGTAGCGGACGATGATCCGCGGCTCGCGCTTGTCTTCCTCCTCGCGGACGCGGATCAGCATCCGGATGTTCTCGAGGATCGTGTCGATCTTCGCGTTGACGCGGATCGCCTCGACCGTCGCGGCCTCGTAGCCGTCGAACGAGAAGCCGTGGGTCGTGATCAGCCCTTCGCGGACGATCGTCCGGATGCGATCCTCGCGAAGGAGCATGCCGTTCGAGAGCACCCAGGTCGCGACCCGGTAGCGGCGTGCGACCCGGAGGAGGTCCTCGAGGCCCTTGTGGAGGTACGGCTCGCCGCCGGAGCAGATGCTGACCAGTCGCGCGGTCGGGAAGAGCTGCCGCGCGACCTTGTCGAAGTTCTCGAGCGACACACGCTTCGCGCCGAGGGTCTCGTAGTCGACGCAGAACGTGCAGGCGAGGTTGCACGCCTTGGTGAGCACGATGTCGACGTTCTGCGGCTTCGAGCGGACGAGCGGCGCCTGGAGCCGGAACTCGGCCTCGTTGAGCGCCGTGTTGAGCGCTTGCCTCGGGGTGACGGATCGCATGGGGCCTCCGGCCGGTCGCGGGACGCTACTCCCCGCGCGCGCGAGGGGTCAAGCAAAAGGACGGCCACCAGGGGAGCCACGCAGCGCCCGCGGGCCGGGAGGCCTGCTTGCAGCCTCGCACGAGCCATGGCGCGTGTTGCAGCATCGCGCGACCGGGGTCACCCGGCGGGCGGGGGCTTCCTGTACGTCCAGCCCGCGATCCCGAGGCCCTTATCGGGCGAGTACCCGGTCGCGTAGCTCTTCACCTTGCCCGCTCCATCGACGAGGACGAACGTCGGGGTACCGCTCACGCCGAACGCCTGGAACGCGCGGCGATACTCGTCGGTCGCGACGGTCGCCGGGAACGGCGCGTCGAACTTCTTGAAGAACGCGTCGAGCTGCTCCGCCATCTCGTCGGTGATCGCGATCACCTGCGTCCCGCTCTCGCGCTCGAACGCGAGCACCTCGGGCAGCGACGCCTTGCAGGGCGCGCAGTACGTCGCCCAGAAGAAGAGGAGATGCGGGCGGCCGTCGGCGAGCGCGGCCGGGACGGCGCCGCGGTACGCGCCGAGCTTCACCGGCGGCGCCGGCGCGTCGACCTTCGGCGGGCCGGCGGTCGTGGCCCACTGGAGCGGGTAGGGCTTCGGGATGAGGACGACGCGCAGCCGGTGGTCCTCGCGCAGGAGATCGAGGCCCGTCGGCTGGTCGATCTTCGAGAGCATGGTCCACTCGCGGATCTGCGCGGGCTCGGTGAACGGCGCGCCCGGCGGACCGAGCACGATGTCGCCGGCCTTGAACCCGGCGAGCTGGGCCGGCGAGTCCGGATACACCGACTCGACCGTCGCGGCGCCGTTCAGAAGGTGACGCTGCTTCCGGACGTCCTCGTCCGCCTGCTTGAACCGGATGCCCATCCAGGCCGGGAGGACCTTCGCCGCGAGGCGTACATCGTCCTCGAACGGCGGATACGGCTCCGACGCCTGGACCAGCGTCGGCGCCGGGCCGCTCGGTGGATCGAGCGCGAGCGTCTCGCAGTCGACGAGCGCCTGGTATGCGGCGCGCTCCTCCGGCGTGCCGCGCTCCGCGAGGTAGACGCGGCCGGCGACCGTCGTGAGGATCGCGCGCATGCGGAGGACCACGCCGAGGCGGACCTCCATGCGGTAGGACGCCGTCCCGGCGACGTCGCTCTTCTTGCGGAGGATCGCGAGGCGCGCGTCGGTCGACGCGTCCTTCCGCGTGTACGCGCCGAGATCGTCGAGCAGGGCGCGCGCGAGTGCCCGGCGCCCGGCGCCGTCGAGCGAGCCGAGCTTGTCGGGCGCGACGCGGGACGGCCACTCCGGCTCCGCGGCGAGAAAGCGGTCGAGGTTCTCGCTCGCGAGGCTCCGGAGGGTCGCCTCCCATGCGCCCTTGTACGTCTTCAGCTTGTCGGTGATGTCCGCGAGCTGCATCCCGTCGAGCTCGGCGAGCGAGCGCGGGCTGAAGCAGCCGTACGCATGCCCGATCCGGTCGAGCAGCCGGATGTCGGGCTCCCACGCCGCCTTGTCGCGCCACGCCTCATGGAGCAGCGCATCGATGAACGCGTTCGGCTCCTGCCCGGACTCCTTCGCCTTCCGGCGGAGCAGGTCGTCGAGATAGGTGTCGGACGTCCGGAGCGGGACGTCGGGGCTCGCGTCGTCGACCAGCACCTGCTGGTGCGCGTCGGGGAAGCGGCGGAGCGTCGCGAGCGCCTGGATGAAGTGGAACGAATGGCCGACGTTGTCGCGGCCGCGGTTCTCCGGGTAGCAGCCGTACGCCGGGCGATCCGCCGTCGACGAGAAGTAGCCGCACACGTTGCCGCGCGGCGGGGCATCGGGGCCGGCCGTCGACACGAGGTGCGAGAACCCGCCCGAGTAGCACTGCGACATCAGCATCACGACCCGGACGCGCGGATCGAGGAGCGCGAGCTGCTCGCGCAGCTCGGTGACGCTGAGCGACTCGTCCGCGCCCCAGAGGGTGATGGCCGTGTTCGTGCCGTCGTCCTTCGCCTTCGTCCCGTGGTCGGTGACGTAGAGGAGGAGCGTGTCCCCGGGGCGGAGGTTCCGGTGCGCGCGCTTGAACCACCGGCGCACCTCCTCGCGCGTCGCCGGGCGGAGCGACGACACGCCGGGGACCGTCGAGCTCGCGTACGTGACGGGCGATGCGAGCGGTCCTTCGAGCTTCGTCCCGCGGATCAGCCAGACGTCCGGCTCGGTGGCGCCGTCGCGGACGGCCAGGTCGTCGGCCGGATCGGTCCCGTCCGCGCTCAGCACGTCGATGCGGTCCGCGGCGACGCCCGTCAGGTGCAGCAGATCGACGAGGTGCTGCACGTGGAGCAGATGCGACTGGTAGTTGACGTTCTTGTTCCCGCCGCCGTCGATCATGAGGACGTGGAGGCGGGGCGCGATCCGCGTCTCCGCGTGCGGCGCGGCGGTCTCGGGGGGCGGCGCCTGCGGACGGCACCCCGGAGCGACGCACAGGGCGACGAGGGCCAGCAGCGCGGCGGTCGAACGGTTACGGCTCGGCACGGGAACGAAGGGCGTCGTACCATCCGGCGATCGCGCGGCCAATCGGGTCCGCGGAATCCTCCTGGATGAAGTGGCTCCCGGCGACCGTGGTGGTCGTCTGCGCCGGCCAGCTCCGGCAGAACTCGCGCTGCGCGCCGATCAGGA
>Ga0070741_10013980_pt1 | contig 14008 bp, 10 predicted proteins | sample Coa_R1_4_FD_66440 | JGI IMG/M metagenome (GOLD analysis project Ga0070741, IMG submission 66440) | Surface soil microbial communities from Centralia Pennsylvania, which are recovering from an underground coalmine fire - Coalmine... | ecosystem: Environmental > Terrestrial > Soil > Unclassified ... | reverse complement strand
CTCCGGCGCCGCCGGCATCGTCCTGGCGCACCACGAGCGCTTCGACGGCAAGGGCTACCCGCGCGGCCTCGTCGCGGACGAGATCCCGCTCGGCGCCCGCATCTTCGTCATCGCCGACACATTCGACGCGATGACGTCGGACCGCCCCTACCGCCGCGCTCTCTCGCCCGACGTCGCGCGCGAGGAGGTGATCAAGTGCAGCGGGACGCAGTTCGACCCGCGCTGCGTCCAGGCGTTCCTGCTCGCATTCGAGAAGATCGTCGAGATCCGGATGGCGGACGAGGAAGAGGAGTCCGAGTTTCACGCCGCGGCGGCGCCCCGCGCGGCCGCGGCCTAGCGCTTGACAAGCGCAAGAGACGCGAAGGCTCCCCTCGGTCCCGAGGGGAGCCTTCTGTTGCGGGGTTTGTAGGCTTACCAGCTGACCCGGGAGACCATCGCCGTTCCCTCCTTACCCTGACCTGCGGCCCTCCGGCCGCTTTCGTACTTCCGAGTACCGACCCGTCGGTATGTTTGTACGCCCCGCCGCCTGTGCCTGTCAACCCCGTATGGCAACCTTTTTTCAACTTGACGCGAAGAAGCCACGACGCGCGCGTTGCAATCGCCGGTCACCCCTCCAGACCGCGCTCTCCCCGCCGATACGTCACATAGGAAAAATGCCGATGGATCCCCTCGAGAGCCGCCAGGCCGCCCGCAGCCGTACCGCCCGCGACAACATCGTCCAGGCGGCGCTCACCGTCTTCGCGCTCAAGGGCTACAGCGCCGCTTCGATGGACGACATCTGCCTCGCGGCCGGCTGCTCGAAGGGGGGGCTCTACCACCACTTCCCAACGAAGTCAGCGGTCCTCTCGGGCGTCGTCGACCGCCTGATCGCCAGCAACGCCCTCCTGCCGCCCTTCGAGTCCGACTCCGGCCTCCCCGTCCCCGCAAGCGCCATTGGCCGCGTCCTCGTCGAAGTCTGGGCCCAGGCCGCGCGCTCCCCGGAGCTGCGCGCCCGCCTGCGCGCCGGCTACGAGGCGCGCCTTGACGGCATCCTCCGGCGCTCGTCCGGCGCCGTCCTGGTCGAGATCCTCCGCATCGGCACGCTGATCCAGATGCTCACGCGCGACGAGGCGCTCGACGCCGCCGAGGCCGCCCGCCGCCTCGGCATCGACCGCGCCGCCTGACCGCCGTCAACGAGAGCGCGGGGGCCGGCAGGTCCCGGCGACGCCCGGCGGTGCAGCCGCGCCGCCACCGCTCACCCTCGGCGTCCGCCTCTTACCGCCGGACCCCCGCCGCGGGCGCCCTTGCTCTGCACGGACGAGCTGCATCCCGCCCGACGCGATCGGGCGCGGCCAGCCCGCCGTGCGCCGCGATGGCCCTTCCCTAGCGCATCCCGTGCTGTCTTGCTGTTTGCCGTTTGCTGTCTGCTGCCCGCGTTGCGCCCGCCAGGCGCCGCCCTACGCCGAGAGCCACATCCGGCGGCGGCGCTCCCGGTCCTGCTTCGCCTGCTCCAGGCTCTTCATCGCCTCTTCCAGCACGGTCTCCGGCCGCGCCATCGAAGGTCCGGAGACCGCCGACCCGGTGCACACCCCCGCCCACAGCGAGATGCTGCGTCCGCCGACCTCGGCCAGCGCCGAATCCCGCGCCAGCCGGTCCTCCAGCCGCTCGATGAAGGCGTCGATGCCCTCCTCGCCCGTCTCCAGGAGGATCACGCCGAACTCGTCGTCCCCGAGCCGCGCGACCACGTCGTTGAACCGCTTGGTCGCCTCGATCGCCCGCGCCACGTGCCGCAGCACCTCGTCTCCCGCCCGCACCCCGTACTCCCGATTCACCGCGGTCAGGTTGTTCACGTCGATCAACACCACCGCCATCGTGCGCCCACTCCGCCGCGCGCGGTGATGCTCGTCGGTGAGCCGCCGGGCGAAGTGCTGGAATGTGGGCAGGTCCGTCAGCAGGTCGTTCTCGCCGTCCTCGTCCTCGCCGCCGCGTCGTCCCGGATACGGGTCATCGTGCGTCACCACGAAGGCCACCGCGACGAGCAGCCCCGTCATCCCCGCCGCCAGCAGCGATGGCAGGTGCTGCGTCCTCCCGAACTCGCTGAACAGCGCCGAGATGATCGCCCCCGCCCACGCGAGCGTCAGCAGCCGCAACAGCAGCGGCGTCCAGTTGATCGGCCCACGCGACTCGCGCGGCCGCCCCTTCCGTTCGAACACCGGATACTCCGGGCGCTCGGATCGAAAGCGGTCCGGCTGGCGTGCGCGACGCTGCGTCACTGGGCTGACCCCCTACCCCTAGGAATAGTCGGCAGCCTCGCCGCGGCCCGCATAGCACGCCCGCGCCGCAAACCGCCGCGTCGGTCGGGCCCGCGCCGCCGCGTTGTAGGCGATTTTCTCGACGGGCTATAATCGATCGCCCGGGGCTGTGCCGAGAGGAGGTGGCATCGTGCAGATCGATTGGGGGAAGACCATCGATGACATCTTCGCCGACAAGATCTCCTGCCTCCGCTGCGGCACCCTGAACACGACCCTGGTCGCCGGCTACACGCGCTCGCCCGCCGCGGCCGACTACGCCCCTCGCGTCCACAACTGCAAGAACAAGGAAGAGTGCGACGCCCGCCGCCTCGTCGTCGTCTGCGAGAACTGCGCCCGCGAGCTGCGCCTGCGCGCCAACCCCGTCGACCAGGAAGGGATGATGAACCTGCTGGTCAACGACTGCCGCAAGGACCTCGAGGACTGCCTCGACTATTTGGCGGACTACTGGCAGGAAGACCTCGATATCGACCCGGCCGACGCCGACAAGCGGCTCGAGGAGATCGAGCCGGACATCTACGCCGAGGAGGACGCCTGGCGCCGGAAGCTCGAGGAGGAGTACCTGAGCTACCACCGCTGGTACCGTGAGCACGGCGTGCGCGTCCCGAACCCCGGCTGGCGCAACGAGTACGTCGAGGAGATCATCGCCCTCGGCTACACCACGCTTCTCGGCGACTGACCGCCCGCCGCGCGCCCCGGCTCGCCGCGGCCCTCCGTTCCCATTGTTGGCGACGCCCGGAGGCCCCGATGGCGCTGGTCCTGCTCCTCTTTGACTCCCGCGGCGGCCTCACCGAGGAGCTCGCCGAATCTATCGCCGAAGGCGTGCGGTCCGTCGAGGGCGCACAGATCTCCTACCACCGCATCGATGAGGCCGCGCCGGCGGAGCTGACGACCTGCGACGCGCTGATCGTCGGTTCGCCGAACTGGAGCGGCATGACCGGCAAGCTCAAGGAGTGGTTCGACTACAGCGGCGACCTCTGGGAGTCGGGTGAGCTCGCGGGCAAGCCCGGCGCCGCCTTCACCGCCGGCTGGTCACGGAGCGGCGGCACCGAGGCGACGCTGCTGCAGCTCGTCCACCTGATCCTCTCGCACGGCCTGATCCTGGTCGGCCTGCCGTGGACGGAGCGGATGCGCCGGAGCGGCTCCTACTACGGCGCCACCGCCCATGGCGAGGTCACCGACGACGACCGCGCCCAGGCCCGCGCCCTCGGCGAGCGCGTCGCCCGCCTCGCGGTGCGTCTGTCGAGCGACGGCTAACCCTCAAAGCCGGGAAGGATACCCTGTGATCCGCACAGCCCGCTTGGCACCTTCCTGAGGGCTGCGGGATACGCGAGATTGTGCGCGTCGGGGTAAATCGAAACGGAGAACCTCCGATGCACAGGCACTTGTTGAAGCCAGGGTACACGTACGGTTTGTCCCAAGACCTCAAGGACGGATGCGGAGAGAGCTCGTCGCCCCGGCCTTTCAGTGAGCACCGCGGATAGCTCGAGGGCGTCGAAGCTCGCGCCGAGGAGTAAGTCGCAAAGCTGCACCAACTCCGAATCGTCCCAATGGTCAACCGGCGCGTTCCGCGGGTTGGAATCAACGAATTCGACCGCAGAGACTCGGATCCATGGATAACGTTTCGCGCTCGCGTGACGGCGATTGACCTGCTCCTGCAAGCGCGCGGGAACTGCTTGGGCCGCGGCCCTGTCGAGTTCCGAGCCGGTGTCATCGTGCACGATCCGAATCCGCAGCAGATCCTGTTGGTAGAAGGACCACGCGATGGCCGCCGTCAGGCTCGTTACCTCCGAACGGACGAGATGCTCCTCGTACCTAAAGTCCCCCGGGTACGGGAATCGCTGGTAGCGATCCTGCTCGATGATGAACGCCTTGAACGGACACCCTCTTACGCAGCGCGCGAAGTATCCCGAAATCCAATCGCGCGCGACAAGGAACGCCCTATTTTGTTGACTCGCGCCCTTGATGTCCCGGAAATGAACTTCACCTGTGAACGCGTGCGCACGCCGGGCGCGGCTCAGTTCGGCAAGCAGCGAATCACGCCACTCATCAGGGACGAACAGCACACCATGAGCAAGAAACGGAGTTCGCCGCCGCTCGGGCTTGATCTCGTCGTGAACAGCGGTGACGCCGAGTGAGAGACGCCGGAAGGCGGGGATTAGTCGCTGCTGCGTAGCACCTCTGGATTTGATTTGTGCTGAGTATAGCACCGGGCGCGAGGAATCTACAGAACTGCGGTTAGGTCATCGAATAGGCCTCGCTGCGCACCCTGTCGATCACCTCGACCAGCCGCGCGCGCAGCAGCTCCAGCCCCCAGCGCTTTTCGGCCGAGATCAGCACCGCGCCCGGGACGTTCGCGCTCAGCTCCCGCTGGTAGCCGGCGACGTCCTCGATCGACCGCGGGTGCGCGCCGTCTTCGGCGGTCACCTGGTCGACCTTGTTGAGCGCCGTGATGCGCGGCTTCTCCGCCAGCCCGAGGTCCGCCAGCGTGTCCTCGACGGTCTGGCTCTGGCGCGCCGCGTCGGGATGCGTGATGTCGACGACGTGCAGCAGCACCGTCGCGTCCGCCAGCTCCTCGAGCGTCGCCCGGAACGCCGCGACGAGCTGCGTCGGCAGCTTCTGGATGAACCCGACGGTGTCGGTGAGCAGCGCCGGGTGGAGGTCGTCGAGCTGGATGCGGCGCGTCAGCGGGTCGAGCGTCGCGAAGAGCTGGTCCTGCACGAATACGTCGCCGTCTTTCGTCAGCGCCCGCATCAGCGTGCTCTTCCCCGCGTTGGTGTAGCCGACGAGCGCCACCACCGGGATGCCCTCGCGCTCGCGGCGCCGGCGGTAGAGCGAGCGCTGCTTGCGCACGTCCTCGATCTCGTCCTTCAGCCGCTGGATGCGCTTCCGCACGAGCCGCCGGTCCGTCTCGATCTGCGTCTCGCCCGGCCCGCGCACGCCGATCGCCCCCGGCGACCCGCTGCGGCCGCCGAGCCGCTCCAGGTGGCTCCACTGCCCCTTCAGGCGCGGCAGCAGGTACTCCGTCTGCGCCAGCTCCACCTGCAGGCGGCCCTCGCGCGTCCGCGCGCGCATCGCGAAGATGTCGAGGATCAGCGCGGTCCGGTCGAGCACTTTCACCTGCAGCGCGTTCTCCAGGTTCGCCTGCTGCGACGGCGTCAGCTCATCGTCGAAGATGACCATCGTGTAGCCGGCGCTGGTGCGCAGGCTCTTGATCTCCTCGAGCTTCCCCTTGCCGACGTACGTCGCCGGGTGCGGCGAGTCCAGGCGCTGCACCGCGCGGCCGGCGATCTCCGCGCCCGCCGTCTCGGCGAGCAGCGCCAGCTCGTCGAGCGAGCCGTCCGCGCTCCAGCCGTGCCCATCCCGCCGCGACGTGCGCTGCACGCCGACGAGGTATGCGCGCTCCGGTTCGAGTTCCGTGACCTGGGGTTGTCTGGGGATGCGATGCCTCCTGACCGCGCACGATCAGCGTAGCAGACGCGCTCGCTCCGGCAGCGCTACTCCGTCAGGGAGAGCAGGTTCCCGTCCGGGTCCCGGAACCACGCGATGCGGCCGCCGCCCGGCGCGTCCCACACGCCGCGCCCGTCCTGGTCGAGTCCGGCAAAGCGCTCGAACCGCACCCCGCGCGCCGCCAGCGCATCGACGGTCGCGTCGATGTCGTCGACCTCCCACCCGAGCGCGGTGTACGGCGGCGCCGCCACCTCCCGCACCTTCGCGATGCGCAACGTCACGCCGTTCGCGTCGAAGATCAGCGCGAAGCGATCCTCGGCGATGAGCGTGAGCCCGAGCACGCCGGCGTAGAACGCCCGCGCCCGCGAGGCGTCTGCCGTCGCCAGCATCGCCACGACCTTCGCGCGCTCCAGCATCGGATCCGCTCCAACATCCAATATCGAAGATCCGAGATCGGCCCCGCGGCGTGCGCCGATGCGTGACCAGCCGCTGTCTGCGCGATCGGCGCAATCTGCGGACGCGTCCTCAGGCCAGCGCCGGCAGCGCCGCGATGCGCCGCAGCCCTTCGTCGACGCGCTCGTCTGGCAGCGTCAGCGACAACCGCACGTAGCCTTCGCCGCTCGGCCCGTAGCCATTCCCCGGCGTCACGATCACCGCCGCGTCGTCGAGCAGGCGTTCCGCGAACTGCGCCGAGGTCATCCCGCCCGGCACCTTCGCCCAGACGTACAGGCTCGCCTTCGGCGGCGTCACCTGCAGCCCCAGCTTGCGGAGCGCCGCCACCACCTTGTCGCGCCGGCGCTGGTAGATCGCGTTGTGCTCCGCGATGCAGTCCTGCGGCCCCTCGAGCGCCGCGATCGCCATCCGCTGCACCGCCTGCGATACGCCGGAATCGAGGTTCGACTTCACGCGCATCAGCGCGTCGATGATCCGCGGGTTGCCCACGGCCATGCCGATGCGCCAGCCCGTCATGTTGTAGCTCTTCGACAGCGAGTGGAACTCGATGCCGACGTCGCGCGCGCCCGTCGCCTGCAGGAAGCTCACCGGCACGTACTCGTCGTACGCCACCTCGCTGTACGGCCCGTCGTGGCAGATCGCCAGGTCGTGGCGCTTCGCAAAGTGCGCCGCGCGCTCGAAGAACTCCAGGTCCGCGACCGCCCCCGTCGGGTTGTTCGGGTAGTTCAGCCAGAGCACCTTCGCGCGGCTGGCGATATCGAGCGGCACGGCGTCCAGGTCCGGCAGGAAGCCTCGCTCCTCGCGCAGCGGCAGCTTGTACGACGACCCGCCCGCGAACATCGTCCCGATCTCGTACACCGGGTACGACGGGTCCGGCACCAGCGCCACATCGCCCGGGTCGATGAAGCAGAGCGCGATGTGGCCGATGCCCTCCTTCGAGCCGATCAGCGACAGCACTTCCTTCTCAGGGTCGAGCGTCACGCCGAAGCGCCGCTCGTACCACGCCGCGACGGCCTGCCGGAACTCGGGCAGCCCCTCCGTCTCCGGGTAGCGATGGTTCGCCGGCTCGCGCGCCGCCTCGCACAGCGCGTCGACGATGTGCGGCGGCGTCGGCAGGTCGGGGTCGCCGATCCCGAACGAGATCACGTCGATCCCCTGCGCCTTCTTCGCCGCCACCTTCTTGCTGATTTGCGCGAAGAGATACGGCGGCAGCTGCTCGATTCGGTCGGCGAAACGCATGTCCCTCGTCCCGTGCGCTTGCGTGTGTCCCGTGGCCTCGAATTGTCCCCCATGCGCCGTGCTGCAGCCAGCGCGCGCTCGCGTTCTGGCCGACGATCGCTGGTCAGTGCGATCGACGCGGCGCCCGCGTTCGGATGGCGGCCGAGCCAATAGCGGGAGTGCAGGCGGCTGCGCCCCCTGCCGCGGGGCTTCGGGAATGGCCCCCCCCCCGGCTCACCACACATCTCCGAGGGCGGTGGCCGGCACTACCCGCCGCAAGCGCGATCAGGCCCTGCGCCGAGCAATTAGACGCGATACGCGCGCAGCCCGTCGCACGGCGCGGTGATGTACAGCGCCGGCGACCGCCCGGTGCGCTCGGCGTATGCCGCCACCACCTCCCGCTCGAACGCCGCCACCGCCTCCGCTCGCAGGAGGCTCACCGTGCAGCCCCCGAACCCGGCGCCCGTGAGGCGCGAGCCCAGCACGTAATCCCGCGCGTCCGCCAGCTCGACGAGCAGGTCCAGCTCCGCCGAGCTCACCGCGTAGTCGTCGCGCAGCGACGCATGGGACGCCCGCATCAGGCGCCCGAACGCAGCGAAGTCGTCCGCCCGCAGCGCCTCAACCCCCTCCCGCACGCGCGCGATCTCGCCGACGACGTGCCGCGCGCGGCGCAGCGGCGTCGAATCGACGTCCACGCGCGCCATCTCCTCCGCCCTCACGTCGCGCAACGACGCCAGCTCCGGCCGCCCGAGCCGCGCCCGCAGCTCGGCGACCGCCTCCACGCACTCGCGCCGCCGCTCGTTGTACGCGCTCGACGCCAGCTCGCGTGAGACGCCGCTGTTCACGATCGCCACCGCAAGCCCGGCGCGCGCGAGCCGGAGCGGGATCTGGTCGTGCACCAGCGTCCGGCAGTCGATGAGCAGCGCGTGGCCCGCGCGGCACAGCGCCGATGCGAACTGGTCCATGATCCCGCACTGCACGCCGACGTACGCGTTCTCCGCGCGCTGGCACAGCAGTGCCAGCGCCACGTCGTCGAGATCGAGCCGGCCCGCCTCGCGGAAGGCGCCCGCGACCGCCACCGCGAGCGCCGCCGACGACGAGAGCCCCGCCCCCTGCGGCACGTCTCCCGCGACCGCGAGGTCCAGCGGCCGTACGCTATGCCGCGCATCGCGCAGCGCGCACGCCACCCCGCGCACGTACGCCGCCCAACCGCCGGGCGGCGCTTCCGGCTCGTCGAGCGCGATCGCGGCCGTCTCGCCGAACTCGAGCGAGTGCGCGCGGACCGCGCCGGTCGCGCCCGGCGCCCATGCGCAGATCACGCTGCGGTCGATCGCGAACGGCAGCACGAGACCATCGTTGTAGTCGACGTGCTCGCCGATGAGGTTCACGCGCCCCGGCGCCTCGGCGATGCCCTCCGGCGCTCGCCCGAAGGCGCGCCGGAACGCCGCCACCACCGCCTCGACCCGCTCCCCGTGCGGCCGCGCTACGTCCGTGGCGGGGCCTCGCGCAGCTCCTGCGCCTTGTCCTCCGGCGCCGTGTCGTTGATGTACGTCCCGGCGCCCGTCTCGACGCCCGCGAAGTACTTCAGCCTGTCGCGCGCACGATACGGCGGCAGGAACTCGAGGTGCAGGTGCGCGCCGGGCGGCTCCGGCCCGTCGACACGCCGCTGGTGCATCGACATCGTGTAGGGCATCGCGAAGCCCCACAGGTTGTCGTACTTCGCCTGCACGAGCCGCACGATCCGCGCGAGCCCGGTGCGCTCGGCCTCGCTCAGCTCGAGCAGCGACGCGCGATGCTTCGCCGACGCGACGTGCACCTCGTACGGCACGCGCGCCGCGAACGGCACCCACGCCACCCATCCCTCCATCGCCGCGATGATCCGTCGCCCGTGCACCAGCTCGTCGGCGACGAGGTCGCAGAGCAGGCAGCGCCCCGTCACCTCTTGATGATGGCGCGCGGCCGCCTCCTCGCGCTGGATGTGCGGCGGCACGTACGGGAACGCGTAGAGCTGCCCGTGCGGGTGCGTCAGCGTCACGCCGATCTCCGGCCCGCGGTTCTCGAAGATGAACACGTACTTGACGTCGGTGCGCGCGCCCAGCTCGCCGTAGCGGTCCGCCCAGACGTCAACGAGGTGCCGCGCTTGCGCTTCGGGCAGCGTCGCCAGCGTTGCGTCGTGGTCCGGCGAGTAGACGATGACCTCGCAGACCCCGCGCGCCGCCGCCCGCCGGTACAGCGGCGACTCGTCCTCGACCGCGGGCGCGTCCGGCCGGAAGCTCGGAAAGCGGTTCTCGAACGCCACCAGCTCGAACGCCGGCGACGGGATCTCCGTCGCGAAGCCCTCCGCCCTCGCGGTCGGACAGAGCGGGCAGTGCTCCTCCGGCGGCAGGAACGTGCGCTCCTGGCGCGCCGTCGAGACGATCACGTCCTCGTACAGCAGCGGGTTCCAGCGCAGCTCGAGCGCCCGGGCGCCGCGGTCCGCCAACCGCACGTCGAACACGGGCGGCGGCTGCTGCTCGAAGGAAAAGTAGTACAGGTAGCGCCCGTCCGCCCGGTCGACGCGCGTCTTGATCACGCCGCAGTCTACATCGCCCATCCGAGCAACCTGCCCGCCCGCGTCGCCCGAAGCGCCGATGCCGTCCGGGTCGGCGTCGCCCGCTTCTGCGGCCGACCGCGGGCCGCGCGCGGCGCCCGGCCGCACGTCACAGCTCGCTGATCGCCAGGCAGCGACTGCCACCCGCGACCTGGGCTGGGGGCCCACGGGTAGGCTGCGTTCGCTGCGAGAACGGAGCGAGGATGGATGGTGGACGGTGGAAGATGGTGGGTGACGGAAGGGTGTGGTTCGGAGCGAATGAAATGCTCCGAGTACCCTCGGGCCGTCGGTCCGGTTTCAACCTCCCCCGGCCTTCCCATGCGGCTAGCTTTCGCCTTCCGCCGGTACCGCCGGGTTCGTCCACCGGGGACGTCCTCAGCAACTCGGAGCAATGGCTACGATACGCGTCACGGCGGAGGCTGTCAATCGCCTTACGTCGTCAAGGTGATTGAAGTTTCTGCATAACCCGGGCGTGCTTATCGTTCGGGGCTGATGCGTCGTTCCGTCCGCAGGTGGCAGGCCGCAGGTCGCCCGTGGGCGCGCGGCGAGGTGTGCGTCGCGGCTGGTTTCGCGGAGGCGTGCCGACCACCCGCCCGCCCGCGGGTAGCATCAGTCGCGTGGGTGTGGAAGTCACAGCCTACAGGTGCGGCAGGTGGCCGGTCGCGGGTTGCAAGTTCCACGTTGCACGTCCGCTCACCCCTCGCCGCTCCGCCCCCGCGCCCGCTCCCGCAGCTCATACAGGCGCGTCATCGCCTCGAGCGGCGTCATGCTGTCCACATCGAGCGCGGCGAGCTCCAACCACAGCGGGTCCTCCGCCCTCGCCGGCGCGAAGAGCGGGAGCTGCGGCGGCGCCGGCGCGTGCCCGTTCCGGGCCCCGTGCTCCAGCTCCGCCAGCACCTCCCGCGCGCGCTGCACGACCGCCTTCGGCAACCCGGCCAGCTCCGCGACGTGCACGCCGTAGCTGCGGTCGGCCCCGCCCGGCACGACCCGCCGCAGGAACACGATGCGCCCCTGCTCCTCCGCCACCGCCATGTTCCAGTTCCGCACGCGCGGCAGGTGCTGCGCCAGCTCCACCAGCTCGTGGTAGTGCGTCGCGAACAGCGTCTTCGCCTGCAGCCCCGGGCGGTTGTGCAGGTACTCGATGACGGCGCGCGCGATCGCCATCCCGTCGTAGGTGCTCGTCCCCCGCCCGATCTCGTCGAGCACCAGCAGCGAGCGCGAGGTCGCGTTGTGCAGGATCGCGCTCGTCTCGATCATCTCCACCATGAACGTCGACTGGCCCGAGCTGAGATCATCGCCCGCGCCCACGCGCGTGAACACGCGGTCCACCACACCGATGCGCGCCGACGACGCCGGCACGAAGCTCCCGCACTGCGCCATCAGCACGATCAGCGCCACCTGCCGCAGGTAGGTCGACTTCCCCGCCATGTTCGGCCCCGTGAGCACGACGATTTGCGCGTCCGAGGACGACAGCGTCGCGTCGTTCGGCACGAACGCGCCGGCGGCGAGCGACCGCTCGACCATCGGGTGCCGCCCATCGCGGATGTCGATCGCGTCGCCGTCATCGAGCGCGGGCCGCGCGTAGCCGTAGCGCGCCGCCGCCTCGGCGAGCGCGCATGCCACGTCGGCCTCCGCCACAGCCGCCGCCGTCGCCAGCACCTGCGCCGCCGCCGCCCCCACCTGCGCGCACACCTGCCGGAAGATCGCCGTCTCGATCTCCTTCGAGCGCTCGTCCGCGTGCAGGATCTGGCTCTCGTACTCCCGGAGCTGCGGTGTCGCGAAGCGCTCGGCGTTGACCAGCGACTGCCGCCGCTCGTAATGCTCCGGCACCGCCGCCAGGTTCGCCTTGCTCACCTCCAGGTAGTAGCCGAAGACGCGGTTGTAGCCGACCTTCAGCGACCGGATCCCCGTCCGTTCGCGCTCGCCTGCCTCCAGCTCGGCGAGGAACCGCCGCACGTCGCGCCGGATCAGCCGCAGCGAGTCCAACTCCGGCGCGAAGCCCGGCCGCACGACGTTCCCGGACTCCAGCGTCGCCCCCGGCTCGTCGTCGATCGCCTGCGCGATCGCCCCCGCGACGTCCGCGCACGGCCGCAGCCGCCCGGCGATCTCCGCCGTCCGGGCGTCGTCCTCGACCGCCGCCCGCAGCTCGGGGACCGCCTCCAGCCCGCGCCGCAGCGCGACGAGTTCCCGCGGCTGCGCGCGCTGCGCGACCACGCGCGCCACGAGCCGCTCGAGATCCGGCATCGCCGCGAGCGCCGCCGCCACCCGCCCCCGCCGCGACGCGCTCTCGTGGAGCGCCGCCACCGCGTCCAGCCGCGCCTCGATCGCGGCGACGTCGCGCAGTGGCTGCGCGAGCCGCCGGCGGAGCAGCCGCGCCCCCATCGTCGTCCGCGTCAGGTCGAGCGTGTCGAGCAACGATCCCTCTCGCCGCAGCTCGCGCCCCGCCGCGAAAATCTCCAGGTTGCGCAGCGTGTGCCCGTCGAGCGCCACGTGCGCGTCCGGCTGATCCGCCCGGACCGACGTGATCAGCGCCGCCGCCGCGGCCTGGTTCTCGCGCAGGTACAGCAGCACCGCCGCGCACGCCGCCACCGCCGGCGACCCGCGCGCCAGCCCGAACGCCTCGGGCGACGCCACGCGCAGCTGCTCCTGCAGCGTCACCTCCGCGAGGTCCGCGTCGAACCACAGCGGCTCGCAGCGCGTGACGTTGAGCGCCGGTTCCAGCCACGCCGGCGGCTCGATGCCGTCCGGCAGCAGCACCTCGGCCGGCCGCAGCCGCGCGAGCGCGCCCGCCGCCTCCTCCGCCGCCATCGCCCCGGCGACGAACTCCCTGGTGCTGATATCGACCCACGCGAGCCCTGCGCCACGCGCCCACGGCGGGTCGCCCCTGCGCCCGCGGTCCGGCGCCAGGCACGCCAGGTAATTGTTCGCCCGCTCGTCGAGCAGGCTCGCCTCGACGACCGTCCCCGGCGTCACGACGCGCGTCACCGCCCGTTCGACGAGCCCCTTCGACGACGCCGGGTCCCCCGTCTGGTCGCAGATCGCGACCTTGTAGCCCTTCGCGATCAGCTTCGCGAGATACCCCTCGACGGCGTGGTACGGGATCCCGGCGAGCGGCACGCGCAGCCCCTTCCCCATCGGCTTCGACGTCAGCGTCAGGTCGAGCTCGCGCGCGCACAGCTCGGCGTCGTCGTCGAACGTCTCGTAGAAGTCGCCGAGCCGGAAGAACACGATCGCGTGCGGGTACCGCCGCTTGACGTCCAGGTACTGCCGCCGGATCGGGGTGAGGCCGTCCATGCGAGCGCGATTGTACCCCGGTGGTGCGAGGAACGACGGGGGAGGAGCGGGGATCGGGGAGTGCATGGTGAGAGGTGAGGGCGGCGCCGAACGCGCGCGTGCGGGGCCCGCCTCTGCTGGGTGCCGTTTCCTGGCTGCCGGGCGCCGGGACGCGCGCCCGCTACGCCGCGTCGCTCTCCTCCGCGGACCCCTCGCCCGCGAGGAGCGCCAGGATCGCGTCCGCGTCCATCGGCTGCGCGAAGTAGAACCCCTGCCCCAGTTCGCAGTCCAGCGTCTGCAGCCGCGCCAGCTGGTCGTTCCGCTCGATCCCCTCCGCCACCAGCTCGAGGTCCAGCGTCTTCCCCAGCTCGATGATCGCGCGCGTCAGCTCCTTGCTCCGCACGATCGCGCCCATGTCGTCGATGAACGACTTGTCGATCTTCAGCAGGTCGAACGGGAACTCCCGCAGGTAGCTCAGCGATGAGTATCCCGTCCCGAAGTCGTCGATCGCCAGCCGGACGCCCAGCGCCTTCAGCTCCCGCAGCCGCGCGAGCATCGGCGCCACGTCCTGCATCATCACGCTCTCCGTGATCTCCAGGATCAGACGCGAAGGATCCAGCCCGCTGTCGGCGAGCGCCCTCGCCACGTCCTCGACGAACCCGGCGTGCTGCAGCTGCTTCACCGATACGTTGACGCTGATCGTCCAGTCCGTGCGCGCGGGCTGCGCCTCCTGCCA
>Ga0070741_10013979_pt1 | contig 14009 bp, 22 predicted proteins | sample Coa_R1_4_FD_66440 | JGI IMG/M metagenome (GOLD analysis project Ga0070741, IMG submission 66440) | Surface soil microbial communities from Centralia Pennsylvania, which are recovering from an underground coalmine fire - Coalmine... | ecosystem: Environmental > Terrestrial > Soil > Unclassified ... | reverse complement strand
CTTACCGTTTGAAAAGGAGTTAAGATAAGTCATGGCTAAAAAATCAATTATTGCGCGTGATGCTAAGCGCCGAAGGCTACACCAAAAGTACGCTGCAATACGTGCTGAACTTAAAGCTGCTGGCGATCTAGAATCTTTAGCAATGCTGCCACGCAATAGTAGCCCAACTCGTTTGAAGAACCGAGATATTGTGACTGGCCGCCCGAGAGCCTATATGAGGCAGTTTGGCTTATCTAGAATAACCTTTAGAGAACATGCGTCGCGTGGCGAAATTCCTGGTGTAACTAAGAGTAGCTGGTAGGTTTAAGATGATATTAACAGATCCAATTAGTGATATGTTCACCCGAATCAGAAATGCTGTTGCTGTTAATCAGCGGGAAGTAACAGTTCCATATTCTATAGCTAAAGAAGAAGTCGCCAGAATACTAGTTAACAGCGGGTTTTTAAAAAATGTTAAAGCCGACAACGACTCCGATAAAAAAGTTCTCAGAATCCAGATTATAGACGAAAACCAGCCATCATTAATTACCGAGATAAAACGACTTAGCCGTCCAGGTAAGAGACTATATGTTCAAGCCAAAGAGATACCAGTAGTTAAGCGCGGTCGCGGCATCGTAATAATTTCGACTTCAAAGGGAGTTATGACTGGATCAGAGGCCGTGGCTAAGAAGCTTGGCGGAGAGTTAATTGGAGAGGTTTATTAGAATGAGTAGAATCGGTAAGCGGCCTATTTCCCTACCTGGTGGCGTATCTGTAAGTATCGAAGCCGGTAAAGTAGTCGTCACAGGGCCGAAAGGCACACTGGAGTATCGCTTATTGCCTGGGATTAACGTCGAGGCTGAGACCGATAAAGTAACTATTAGCCGTGAAAGTGATGCTGCAGAGATTCGCGCCCGACATGGTCTTGTACGGTCTCTAATTCAAAACATGGTGACCGGAGTAAGTAAAGGCTTTGAAAAAAAACTTGAACTTCAAGGTGTTGGATATAGGGTTGCCTCTCAAGGACATCAACTAAAATTTAATATTGGTTTTTCGCATGAGACTATATATAAAGTACCGGATAGTGTTCAGGTGACAGCAGACCAAAATGTAATTACTATTAGCGGTTCAGATAAGCAGTTAGTCGGCCAAGTCGCAGCCGAGATCCGTGCTCTAAAAAAGCCCGAACCTTACAAGGGCAAGGGGATAAGATATCTTAACGAACATATACTTCGTAAAAGCGGTAAAAGCGGCAAGGAAGCAGCATAATGAACAGGCTAATTGCAAAAAAAATGAGGACCACTAGACGGCAAATACGAACAAGGTCGAATATCACAGGTACAACCGAGAGACCGCGGTTATCTGTTCATGTAAGTAATAGGCATATTAGCGCCCAGTTAATCGACGATAGCTCAGGCAAAACACTAGCCTACGTAACAACAGTCGGCCATCAAGCAGAAGGAAGCTTGAGCGACAAAGCTGGTTGGGTTGGTGATGAGATTGCCAAAAAAGCAGCAAAAATAAAAATTAAAAAAGTTATCTTCGATAGGGGAGGCCGAAAATACCATGGTCGAATAAAAAACCTGGCCGATACAGCAAGAGCCGGAGGAATGGAGTTTTAAATGGCAAGAGCAGCTCATACACAACAAAGGACCAGTCTGTCAGAGGCTACATTTGATGAACGTGTAATATTCGTTAACCGTGTCGCTAGGGTCGTAAAAGGCGGGAGACGTTTTCGTTTTCAAGCCCTTGTGGTGGTCGGTGACCATAATGGTAAAGTTGGAATGGGGGTAAGTAAGGCGGCTGATGTTACTGCTGCAGTAAACAAAGCTACTGATGTGGCAAAGAAAAATTTACAGAAACTCAACCTTTATAAAGGGACGCTAACTCATGAGGTTGAAGCTAAGGTGGGAGGTTCAAAAGTTATTATTTTGCCAGCCGCTCCAGGCACTGGGATTATCGCAGGAGGCGTCGTGCGATCTATCCTAGAAGTTGCTGGCATTGAAAACGCATTATCAAAGGCTATAGGTTCGAATAATCGTGTAAATATGTCATACGCTACCTTAAGTGCTCTTAATAGCATGGTTCCTTCATCTAAATGGGTTACTAATAGATCACAGCCTAAATCTCTAAAGATGGAGGAACAATGAAGTACCACGAACTAAAGGTCGAAAAACAGCTTAAAAAAAATCGCGTCGGTCGTGGAATCAGCGCAGGAAGAGGTAAGACTGCCGGTCGAGGTACAAAAGGCCAAGGCGCACGCAAAAGCGGTGGAGTGAGACCAGGCTTTGAAGGTGGTCAAATGCCACTTTATATGCGTTTGCCTCATCTGCGCGGCTTTAAAAGCCACAAGGCACGTTCTGAAGTGGTTTATGTAGACCAGCTTAATAATTTACCTAAGTCTGTAATCGATAACCGAGCACTTTTCGAAGCTGGCCTAGTCAAAAGCCCACATAGTAAGATTAAACTTTTGCAAAGAGGCGAACTAAAGACTAAAAAAGATGTCAAACTCCAACTAGCCAGCACTAATGCGCAAGAAGCAATTAAAAAAGCGGGTGGTAGTTTTAGTAGAGTGGGTAGATTGCCCAGACCGAAGTCGAAGGTCGAGTGATACAATAATTTAATGGGTGCAAATTCTGCGACGGTGAGAGCAGCGAGTTTTATAGTGAAACATAACACGGCTCTACGCAGAGTATATGTACAGCGCAGCAATATGGACACATATCTATGAACTGGGGAATTATACTTAAGTCTTTAAGCCATAAAGAGATGCGAAACCGCATCTTGGCCGTGCTTGGGATGCTGCTTGTCTTCAGAATAATGGCTCATATTCCGGTGCCTCTTTCAGATCCTCATACCCTTAAACAAGTCCTGCAGAATCTTTACACTCAAGCCGGTAATAATAATCTACTCGGTTTCTTAAATGTCCTATCTGGTGGTGCGTTAGCTAATTTTTCTATTATGCTTGTTGGCCTGAACCCATACATTAATGCTTCAATTATCATGCAGCTTTTATCAAAGGCCATACCCTATTTTGAAAATTTGTACAACAAAGAGGGCGAATATGGTCGAAAGAAAATTAATCAGTATACGCGTATGCTGACACTTCCCCTGGCTATTGTTCAATCCATCGGCATTATTTACCTTATCCGCGAAGAAGCTCAAACCCTTGGGGGAATAGGTGATATAACTGCAAACACCTCTAGTATCCAGTGGGTTTTAATGATCGCAGCCCTCACTGGCGGTTCCATGATTTTAATGTGGCTTGGCGAGTTAATCACTGAACGTTCTATCGGGAACGGTATTTCATTAATAATAACGGTGGGTATAGTTAGTCGACTACCAACTCTTATAAACGAGCTAGCTAAAGGCACGACCTGGAATGCTAACGCTAGTTCCGCATCTGATAAGCTGATTGTTTTTCATCACCAATTCAGCAGGCATGGCTTAATCGTTTTTAGTGTAGTGACACTGGTTACCATCTTTCTTATATGGGCAGTAGTTAAATTAAATGAGGCATCTCGGCGTTTAACTATTAATTACGCCAAGAGAGTACAAGGCAACCGGACATATGGGGGCGTAACAACTACTTTGCCTATTAAGCTCATTACTGCTGGCGTAATACCGATCATCTTCGCCGTGGCGTTCTTGTCAGTCCCTAGTTTTATTGGTCAACTTCTGACTCACGGTAAAGGTGTATCTTTTGTACCTCATACACATTGGGAAAATGTTGGGGTTTCATTGAGTGAGTTGTTCCAAAATCCTAGCCCAGCTACGTTTGCTGCTGGAGGCTGGAAGCCATGGGTCTACCCTATAACCTATTTCTTACTAGTCTTTATTTTTACCTACTTTTACACTGGAGTAACATTTAATTCTAAAGAAATATCTGAGAATCTGCAGAAGCAAGGTGGCTTTATAGCTAATGTTCGCTCTGGTCTACAAACTCAAAAATATCTAAGTAAAATTGTAAACCGTCTAACGCTATTTGGAGCTTTAGCACTTGGAGGTCTAGCCGTGCTTCCAATCCTTGGTCAGGTATATGTCAACCAGAACATAGCAATTGGAGGTACAAGTATATTAATCTTAGTTTCGGTCTCGCTGGAAACTCTACGGCAAATTGAATCAAGAGCCCTCATGATTACTTATGATGAGTATGAAAATCCAGACTACTTCTACGAAGATAGTCCGCCAGGAAGCGCTGCTAAATCATTGCGCTTCAGGGATCGATTGTCCCTAAAATCAAAAAAGAAATAAAACCTCTTTACAACACCTTAGTTTTTTTGGTAAAATAATCAGGTTATATTTATGGCCGACGCTAAAGAGGTTATCGAGCTCACAGGTGTTATTGCGGAAGCTCTTCCTGGTACACAGTTCAGGGTGGAGCTCGAGAATGGCCATATAATTATAGCTCACGTTGCCGGCAGGATGCGTAAAAACTACATCCGATTAGTGCCGGGCGACCGCGTTAAGGTAGAATTGACGCCTTACGATCTGACGAAGGGTCGGATAACTTACCGCGAAAATTAAGCAGAGTGTCACCTCGGGAAGGAGATGATCCGCATGAAAGTGCGTGCTAGTGTAAAAAAAATTAGTCCTGACGATAAGATAGTCCGCCGTAAGGGACGTCTTTATGTTATCAATAAGTCTAAACCTAAGCATAAACAGAGGCAAGGCTAGATAATGGCTAGGATTTCCGGTGTAACAATACCTGATAATAAACAGGTTTGGGTAGCGCTGACCTATATATATGGGATAGGTCCCAGAAGTAGCCATAACATCCTAAAAGTTGCAAGTGTCGAACCGACTGTGAGACTAAAAAATCTAACCGACGGTGAAATTTCTCGTATTCAGGATGAAATCAATGCTCGCTATACGGTTGAGGGAGAACTCCAAAGAGTAGTTACTGGTAATATAAAGCGACTTAAGGATATTAATGCCTATAGAGGCTTGCGCCATAGTTCAAACTTACCCGTGAGAGGACAGCGAACTCGTACAAATGCACGTACAAAACGGGGAAGACGTATAACTGTAGGTGGTACAGCTAAGAAAGCCCCGACTAAAACATAGGTTTAACATGGCAGAAGAAACAGTAAAAGAAGTTGATATTCAGACATCGGATCAAGAATCCAATGCTGAAGCACCGAAAGCTCGAAAGAAAAAAGTCCGTAGAACAGTAGCCAGAGGTCAAATCCACATTCTGGCAACTTTTAATAACACTATTGTTAACGTTACAGACGGTCAGGGGAATGTGCTAACCACCGCCAGCGCGGGCAGCAGTGGCTTTAGAGGCTCAAAAAAAGGCACAGCCTATGCTGCGCAAATAGCGGCAGAAAAAGCCATATCAGCCGCTAAACAGGATTACGGTATAAGTAAAGTCGATGTTTACGTTAAAGGTATCGGCATGGGACGGGAGTCGGCTATAAGAACTTTAGCTGGTCAAAACATTGGCATTGAAAGCATAAAAGATGTAACAGGCGTACCTCACGGCGGGGTGAGACCACGTAGACCAAAGAGGAATTAAGGATAATATGGCTAGAGATTTAGAATCAGTAGTAAAGCGTTCAAGAAGAGAAGGCTATGCTTTGCACCCTAAGGCCCATAAGGCGTTAGTAAAACGTACTTCTGTTCCGGGTCAGCATGGCGGTAGAAACATGCATAGAGCTAAAGCTAGCCAATACTCGCTTCAATTAAGAGAAAAACAAAAAGTTAAGCGCTTATATGGTCTTTTAGAAAAGCAGTTCGCTAAATTGATGGAAGAAGCGCTGCGATCAAAAGGGCAATCAGGTGATCGTTTAATGGAATTCCTTGAAAGACGCCTTGATAATGTTGTATACCGGGCAGGATTTGCGACTTCGCGACGTGGGGCACGTCAACTAGTAACTCATGGCCATTTTAAATTCAATGACCGGAGGGTAGACATACCTTCAATAAGAGTAGATACAGGTAATGTTATTAGCCTTAGAGATGCTAGTAAAAAGGGGGCTTACTTTAAACATCTAGATGACTTAAGTCCAGCTCCAGCAGAGATTCCATCGTGGATTAAGGTTGATCGCAGCAAGCTAGAGATTACCATCAACTCAATGCCGACTCGCGACGATGCCGAACCAGAGATTAAAGATCAATTAATAGTAGAGTATTACTCACGTTAGGAAGGACAGGAGAATACATGAATAAAATTATTCATACGCCAACACTATCATCAGTCACAGACCATGATGATCGCACAGCTACGTTTGTTATAGAGCCACTACAGAGTGGCTACGGAATGACTTTGGGCAATAGCTTAAGACGGGTATTGTTATCTAGTATTGCCGGAGCCGCTATTACCGGTTTTCGCATTAATGGCGTGAGTCATGAATTTACCGCTATACCCGGGATTAAGGAAGATGTAGTCGCTATAATGCTAAATCTCAAAGACATCAGATTTAAGGTCTATAGTGACGAAAATCAAATTCTCAATCTAGTTAAAAAAGGCAGAGGGGTGGTTAAAGCTAAGGATCTAAAGCTTAACGCTGACGTCGAGATAGTAAATCCGGACCAATATATCTGTACAATTGATGACCCCAAGGTATCTTTGGATATGGAGGTTCAGGTTGAAACTGGCAGAGGCTATCGCCCGCTAGATGAACAAGGTAGTAATCGTAAAATCAGCGACATGGTTTTACTTGACGCGCTATTTACCCCTGTTCTTCGAGTTCGCTATAAGGTAGAAAACACGCGTGTCGGCCAAATAACTGATCTAGATAAATTAATAATAACCATAACAACCGATGGCTCAATCACTCCTCGCGATTCATTTGAAGAGGCATCCGCGATTCTAGTAAGCCAATATTCTGCGCTTGCTGGTCAAACTCGCGTGGAAACAAGTGGTGCGTTAACAGATGATGAAAATGGTAGTCAAGTTGCAGGTGATGGCGACGAACCGGCAGAACTAATGACCTCGATTGAAGACCTTAATCTGAGCGCCAGAACCACAAATGCGCTGGTCAATAATGATATCCATACCATTAAAGATCTGCTTTCACTAACCGAAGCTGAACTGCGAGACCTTAAAGGTTTTGGCAATAAAGCCTTAGATGAAGTTAAGGAAAAACTAGCTGAACTGGAGCTGTAATAAGGAATTAAAATGAGTAGCTCAAATACTAAGATAGCTAAGTTCGGACGACGCAGAGATCAGCGCCGTGCCTTATTAAGGTCGCTGGCAGAATCACTAATTATCAACGAGTCCATCCAAACATCCTTACCTAAAGCTAAAGCCGCTGTTATATATACTGAAAAGCTAATCACTAAAGCTAAGAAGAGCAAAGAAAGCCTGCACGACAGACGCCAAGTCATCAAAAAGCTCAATACGCTTGAGGCAGCTAATAAACTAGTCGATAGCATTGCTCCCAAATTATCGCACCGAAACAGTGGCTACTTTAGGATTGAGAAGGGCGCATTTAGAAAGGGCGATGGAACTAGTACGGTAAAAGTCAGTTTTGTAGATGATCTGCAGTCACCGGCTAAGCAAACTCATGTTCAAGAATCTAAAAAGGCAGATGTTGCAGACGATAAGAAGACAAAAAGTTCATCTCAGCAGACAGTTATTAAAGATTCGTCCAGAGCCGTGCAGCCAAGAAATAAGGTTCAAGCTCCCAGACGAACAGGAGTAAGAGGTAATAGGTAATTATGAATACATACAGCCTAAAACCCAAAGACATAACTCGTAAGTGGTATGTTCTGGATGCTTCAAAGGGGTCACTCGGCAGAGTTTCAACTAAAGCAGCTAGATTGATAATAGGTAAAGATAAGCCCTCTACATCGCCGCATATCGACAATGGCGATTATGTGATAGTGATCAATAGCGCTTCAGTAATTATCACCGGTAATAAAGACAAGGGTAAGGTATATTATCGGCATAGTGGCTTCCCTGGCGGTATAAAAAATACTAGTCTGTCAGATTTAAAACAGGCCAACCCTAACGAACTCATAAAACACGCCGTAAGAGGCATGCTGCCAGACAATAAACTTCGCAACAATCGCTTATCAAGATTAAAGATCTACGCGGGTAGTGAGCATGAGCACCAGGCTCAAAAACCTGAGGAGATTGTTCTAGATGAGGTAAGGGCATAATAATGGCAGAAAAAAACTACTTCTACGGTCAAGGAAGACGCAAGAGCTCGACTGCCAGAGTTCGCTTAAGTTCTAAAAAAGGAACGGTTACAATTAACGCTAAAACGCTAGACGAGTATCTGAACGGGAGCAAGTATCTTCATCACGAACTCCTAAAGCCGTTTAATGCTTTGGAGTTGGATCCAGAAAACTACACTGTAAGTGTTAAAGTTAGCGGTGGAGGCCATGCCAGTCAGATAGACGCTATAAGACTAGGCATTTCTAAAGCGCTGGTTGAACTGAACAATGATTTCCGCGGCAGCCTTAAAAAGGCCGATTTACTTAGTCGTGACTCAAGAGAAAAAGAACGTAAAAAGTTTGGCTTTCTTAAGGCTCGCAAGAAACGTCAGTACACCAAGCGTTAATTTTAATATTGACAACAGCGATACATTAAAGTATCTTTATACTCCATGAGAGTTTTAAAAGTCGTTTTCATGTATTGGTTTTCACCCTATGAATGGGCGGCTTGCTCTGTGTGTTCGTAAAGTAGATTAATTGCAAAGAAACCAAACCGCCCAAGAGGCGGTTTTTTTATTTTTAAGAAAGGAATTTACATGATAAATACAAAAGAAATACAGGGCGCGGTTGCTTCAGGAGAGGGAATCGATATTTTGCCGGCAGAACATAGTCTAGAAATGGGGGCACACACTCTGCCTGTCTCAGAAAGTGTAGTTGTCTTGGATCGTACACATCAAATCTGTATTGAAGGGATTCTTCGGAGAAGTTTACAACTTTTTCCGCGCGAATCAACACGTATTCAGGAAACACTAGAAGTACCGACAGCATTTGCAAGATTAGACTGCTCTATTGGGCCTGAGGGAGTTTTGGCATATGAGTGCGAGGAAAGACCAGCTGGCTTTGGCATACAGGAATTGATCGAGAGAAGGCATAACGAACAAGGAATTAGAGATAGACTCCAGCAGCATTCCATGGCTACGCTCGGATCCGAGCTCGTAGCTGTTCATCATCCTGATGCTTTACCCAACGACGACCATTTAGCCTTAGATGTCGTTAGCCTTGCTAGCCTGAACGGCCATGCTGTAATTGCTCGAGGTGAGCCACATATGTTCACTGATGAGGCCGATTATCGAAGGCTCGCAAGTGCATCTATATCTACAATTCGCAGCGAAGGAGATAAGACCTATTCTCTTCAGGTTGATGAGTTTGGAGCTGAAACTATCTCAGATGTTGATGAACTCCCTCCAAAGGAGGAGAGCTTTGTCCTAAAGAATACCCAGGGATCCAAATGCCGAGGAGTAAGTATATATTTATCCAAAGCAGATCAAAAAAAATATGGCAAAAAAGGCATTGTTACATACACTAGGATGCAGAATCGTCTATTAGAAAATCCTACGCCCCATATATTAGATAAATTCAAACCACCAATATCTGTTAACGGAATAGGCAATATGGCGTTAAGAGTTCTAGCCTTTGTGCACGCGGATAGAGTAGAGGTTATAGGCGGTGTTTACGTAGTAAGGCCAGAACTATTGGTACACGGTGCGAGTAATGCCGTAGCTGGGCTTGTTGCTTTGGAGAAAACTGGAGTAGAGTAGTGAATAATATAAACCAACTTTATGTAATGGCCGCTCTTCACGGTGATGAGACCTTTGGCTTGAAAATTCAAAGTTATCTGAATCAAGTAAATGACATACGCATTAATACAGCAGTGGGTAATCCTGAAGCAGTCGCAAAAAGACGAGAATACATTGAGAGCGACTTAAATAGAAGTTTCTCAATAAATATCGATACGAAGGAGACGCGTCTGGCCAAAAAAATTCTAGCAGATATTAAAAGATCTAAACCGGATCTGATTATCGACATTCATACCTGCGAATGTGATGTCGGTAAAGTTGCAATTTTAGCTCAAGATGACGAGTGGTTAATTACTCTAGCTCGTAAGCTAGGCATGGATCAGGTCGTAGTTATGCACAATGACTTGGCGCGTCAGAGTTTAATTGGTCAAAATCCGAATCGATCTATCTGTCTAGAATTCGGTAGTACTTATAGGTCAGATAAGCTCGCTGAGAAAATTGCAAGCAATATTGCTGGACTACTTAATGGAACGAGTGGCTATTCTTCAAATGTTACCCATGTCTACCATGTTGTTGGCACGATAGATAAAAGCCATAATACTCTTGATCTCAAGAATTACGTCTTCCATAGCAAACTCAAAGGCTATCCGTTTCTAGTAGGCAAAAATTCTTATATCAACTACGCAGGATTTTTAGCCAAAAGAAAACCTCTATCCCAAGCTAAAAGAATTGTATAATCAGAGTTGATGGCAAAAGAGGTTGTCTTAACAGGACTTAGAGCTAATGCAGAGTTCCATATAGGAAACTACTTCGGCGCTATTATGCCAATGGTCAATCTACAAAAAAAGCACGCAGGTAGATATCAGATTAATATGTTCATGCCCGACTTGCACAGTTTTACTACACCAATAGACCACGGCAAACTCTATGAGCAGAGCTTCCAGAATCTAAAGGTCTTTGTAGCAGCGGGCCTAGATACGAGTAATCCTGATACCTATCTATATCGCCAAAGCTATGTTCCTGCCCATAGTGAGCTGGCATGGATCCTTGATTGTTTTACCGGTTTCGGTGAAATGAGTCGTATGACTGAATTTAAGGATAAGTCAGAGAAAATCGGTTCAGAGAGGGTTACGATGGGCCTCTTTAACTACCCCGTTCTTATGGCTGCGGATATTTTGCTCTATGGAGCTAGGTGGGTACCTGTCGGCGAAGACCAGAGACAGCACCTGGAATATACACGAGACATTGCGCAGAGATTTAACTCGCAGTTTGGTGACTTATTTGTGGTACCAGCAGACAACACGAAACAATTGGAGTTCTTTGCTCGGGATGAACCGATTCGCATAAGGTCGTTAAGGAACCCGGAAAGAAAAATGAGCAAGAGTATTGACGACCCAGCAGGCACTATTATGCTGAGTGATGATCCAGCCGAAGCTGCAAAGAAAGTTATGTCTGCAACAACTGATAACGAAGCTGTTGTTGGCAGTCCTACATTTAATAAACGTCCGGGATTGGCAAACCTTCTACAAATTCTTAAACTACTTAATCCAGCTGCAGCCGATGATATCGGGAATCTTAACTATAATGAGTTTAAGCAATTAGTCGCAAATCATGTTAGCATCTTTCTAAGCGATCTGCAGAGTAAACTTCTAGCGGTTAATGATAGCAAAATCAGCCAAAAATTAACTGAAGATGAAGAGGCTATGAACGAAGTTGCCAATAAAACACTGCTCAAGGTTCAAAAAGCGGTAGGCCTTAGACCGAAAAATGCTGCGTAACTTTGAAGTAAATAAATCTGACGACAATGTTCGGGCGGATGTTTTTGTAGCAAAACACTTTCCCGCATTTAGTCGATCTTCCCTACGAAAACTATTTAGTGAGGGTATGGTTCTACAAAATCAATCTAAGCTAAAAGTAGGAGAGAGACTAAGATCAGGCGATGCGGTATCGGTTAATGACGATTTGATAACAAATGAAGTAAGGGTAATTGAGCTGCCAATTATTTATGAGGATAAGGATGTGATTGTAGTTAATAAACCTGCCGGTGTATTAACACATTCAAAAGGGGCTATAAATATCGAAGCAACAGTTGCCTCCTTTATCCAAGGTAAGATAAACGACAAAAAACTGACCGGTAATAGAGCCGGCGTTGTTCACCGGCTTGATAGGCCCACCAGCGGTTTAATTATATGTGCCAAAAATTCAAAAGCCCTTATATACTTACAAAAACAATTCTCATCTCGTAAAGTCAAGAAAACCTACATGGCTATAGTAGAGGGCGTGCCACAACAAAAAGAAGCTATTATTGATGCCCCGATAGGTCGAAGTCCAACTAAACCACAGTCTTTTAAGGTCCTCTCCGGGGGCAAGTCAGCGCAGACGGAGTATCACCTAGTTGACAGTTTTGGCAGGAGCGGAAAAACGTTTTCTATTCTAGAACTTAGGCCTGTAACTGGACGCACACATCAAATACGTGTGCATCTATCATATATTGGGCATCCTGTAGTTGGCGATAACTTATATGGTCACACTGACGGCCCTCTGCTGCTCCATGCTAAAGAGTTAGAGCTTAATCTCCCCAGTGGCGAGCATAAAATATTTAGATCTTCAATACCGCGACTATTTAAGGAATTCGCTAGGACATGAGAAATTTATTGATTCACCCTAAAACAAAAGAGCAACTTCAAATGTATTTGAAACGGCCATCAGGATCGATCTTGATTACGGGAACTTCAGGCAGTGGTAAAGGTTACATAGCATCATTTATAGGGCATAAAATACTGGGACTGGATACATCAGAAGAACTTAGTTCGTATCCCTATTATTTTCAAGTTAAAAGAGAAAGTAATAAAAAAGAAATCTCAGTCGACCAAGTGCGTGAGATAGTTAGTTTTATAAAACTAAAAGCACCGGGGAAGGAAAATATACGTAGGTTAGTGCTGATAGAGAATGCTGACTCAATGAGTGTTGAGGCTCAGAACGCTATACTTAAAACTCTGGAAGAGCCGAACTCTGACACCGCATTTATACTAACCGCAACTTATGAGAAAAGCCTGCTACCAACCATAGTTTCACGCTGCCAGAAAATAGAGATATACCCTGTAACACAGGACCAAGCACTTAATTACCATGGTTCCACTAATGATAAGAATATGCTTATACAGGCATGGAAACTTAGCCAAGGCGCTCCCGGACTATTTGTAGCATTAATAGGTGAGTGGGACAATCATCCCTTGAAGATTGCAATCGGTGACGCTAAGCAATTTATCAGATCTTCAACTTATGAGAGATCGTTATTTTTTGAAAAATCGTACGCAAATAAGGAAAAATTTCTTGTTTTCATGGAAGCGATGACGCGGGTCTTAGCTGCCTTAAGCCACTCCTTAGCGACAAAGGACAGTAAAAAGACGGCCAAGATTGTCTTAGGCCGAAGATTGGTGTATGAATCCGTAGAATCGCTTAATATGAATACAAGTTTAAAGCTTGTTAAGCTTCACCTACTGCACAATTTAAAACTCTAGCTATCTTTTTGGTATAATTGCAACAGCATGTACGCCATATTATTGCTAGTATTTTTAGGCTATTTAGTTCTTCGCCACAGCCGATATATAGATGACGAAGCAATGCTCATACCTCGCCGCCTGGGTGATCGCCTGACAAAACTTTGGGAAATAGCTCATTATGGAATGCGTGAAAACCGACTGCTCAGAGCAGAGAAAGCACTCCTAACGATTCTTAAAATCGATGAAAAAAACGCCGCAGCTTACAACAGGTTAGGTATTTTATACGCTAAGCAACGGGAGTATCGCGATGCAATTGACTGTTTTGAAATTGCTAGCAGTATAGAGCCAAGTGCATCCAGCCTACATAATCTCGGGTTAATATATTACGAGACAGAAAACTACGAGAAGGCCGCTACCGCATTCGAGCAGGCTCTAAAGCTGGAAGATAAGCTAGCAGCTCGTCATATTGCTTACGCAAAGGTTCAAGAGAAGCTTGGTAACGATAAATTAATGCTCCATGAGCTGGAAAAAGCTTGCGAACTTGAACCAAATAATGAAACGCACAACTTACTTCTGGCTGCATACGAGGCTAGGGGTATGTCTGATGATGCTGCCAAAGTAAGGAGGAAGTTAAATAGACTAGCTCCATCCGCCCAGCCGAAGCGGATTTTACGCCCTAAGCGCGTTGTTGTCTGATTGATGCACATCTGTTATTTTGCTAAAATCATTATGTTCAAGCAAAACCCAGCAATCAGATAGATTATGCCACCTTAGCTCAGTTGGCTAGAGCAACGGTTTTGTAAACCGTGGGTCATCGGTTCGAATCCGATAGGTGGCTCCA
>Ga0070741_10013978_pt1 | contig 14009 bp, 11 predicted proteins | sample Coa_R1_4_FD_66440 | JGI IMG/M metagenome (GOLD analysis project Ga0070741, IMG submission 66440) | Surface soil microbial communities from Centralia Pennsylvania, which are recovering from an underground coalmine fire - Coalmine... | ecosystem: Environmental > Terrestrial > Soil > Unclassified ... | reverse complement strand
GCGGTGGTGCTCGACATGGACCGCGACGTCTGCCGGAGCGCGCGCGTCGTGCTGGGCGGCGTCGCGCCGATTCCGTGGCGACTCCCCGAGGTGGAGCGCCTGCTGGCGGGGCAGCGGATCACGGCGGAGCTTGCCGAGAAGGCCGGCGACGCGGCGATCGGCGGCGCGCGGCCGCTGGCGAAGAACGGCTACAAGGTGCCGCTGACGAAGAACCTCGTCGCGCGCACGATCCGGACGCTCGGAGCGGCCGCGTAGAGGACCGGGCCCGATCGATATGCGCCGCCGCGACCTGTTGCTGCTCCGCGCCGAGCCGCGGGGGATCGTCCTCTCCTGCGAGGCGCTGTTCATGCGCTTCCTCGACGCCGAGAACGCGGGCACCGTCGATCGGCTGTTCGAGCATCTCGCGCGCGACCTGTCGCAGGTCGGCCGCGTCACGCTGGCCGATCCGTCGTGGCTGTCGCGCGCCGATTTTCGGGCCCGCGTCGACGCCGTGCTCGACGCGTTCCGCGCCCGCGGCGGCCGCGTCGACCCGTGATCGTCCCGCTGCTCCTGGCGATCCTGCTCCAGGCGCCGAATCCCTGCCGCGACTTCGACGCGGTGTACGCGCAGATTCGCGACCAGACGATCGATCGCGCGGCGGCGGCGGCTCGCGTCCGCGACCTGCTGCCGCGGATCCACGCCTACGCCGGGCAACACGGCGGCGGCGGGAGCGAGCCGTGGCGTTTTCCGCTGGAGGGGTACGGCGCCGAGTCGATCGGCGGCACGGACGGCAGCGGCTATCGCCCCGATGGATACGACTGGTTCGACGGCCGGAACAGCAAGGGTCACCCGGGTCACGATCTGTTCATCCGCGATCGCAACCAGGACTCGCTCGACGATCGCACGGGCAGGCCGGTCACGGTCCTCAGCATCGCCGCCGGCGTGGTCGTCGCCACCGCGCCGAATTGGGATCCGGAGAGCGGCCTCCGCGGCGGCCGCTACGTGTACGTGTACAGCCCCGCGGAGCACGGCTTCTTCTACTACGCGCACAACGCGTCGCTGCTGGTGAAGCCCGGCGACGTGGTGCGGGCCGGAACGCCAATCGCGACCGTCGGGCGCAGCGGACGCAATGCGGCGATGAAGCGCTCGCCGACACATCTCCACGTCATGTTTCTCGCCGTCGGCGACGACGGCGCGCCGCGGCCGCGCGACATCTACGCGGATCTGGTAAGGTCTGCGTCGCGCAGGTCGGTGCGGGTCGCGCGGATTCGGCGAGTCGAACCGATTCTGGTAGCGCAGGCATTCACCGCCTGCCGAGGAGATTCGATGCGTGTTCTCTCGTGCGTCGTGCTGGCGATCGGCGTAGCGGCGGCGCAAAGCTTCGCGCAGGCGTCGTTCCTGCCGATCGTGGACCACATCCACCTGAACGTCCCCGATCAGGCGGCGGCGGTCGCGTGGTACCAGAAGAACTTCGGCGGCCAACCGATGACCGAGGCGCCGGACCGCGTGATGCTGGGCGACACGCGGCTGATCTTCCTCAAGAAGGCCGATGCGCAGCCGAGCAGCGGCAGCGCGCTGGATCACATCGGCTTCTCGTTTGCCGACGTCGATGCGAAGGTGAAAGAGCTCGAGGCGGCGGGCGTCAAGGTGGTCACGCCGGTCCGGGACGTCCAGGGCCTGTTCAAGCTCGGGTTCGTCGAGGACCCGTGGGGAACGCGCATCGAGCTGGTGCAGGATGCCGAGAAACTCGGCCTGCACCACGTTCACCTGCGCGGGCCCGACCCGGCCGCCGTGCTCGCGTTCTACAAGGACAAGTTCGGCGGCGAGACCGGGAAGCTGAAGGACCGCATCGACGGCGTGCGGTATGGCGGCGTGTGGCTGCTCGCGCAGCGCGGCGACGCCGTGCCGAGCGAAGGACACGCGATCGACCACTTCGGGTTCCGGACGACGAATCTCGACGGCGCGGCGAAGGCGTTCAAGGCGGAGAACGTGAAGTTCACGACCGAGCCGCGTCCGCTGAAGCTGGCGAGCGGCACGATCGTGAACTACGCCTACATCGAAGGGCCCGCCGGCGCGAAGGTCGAACTCGTGCAGCGGTAACGGGCCATAATGGTCGCGTGTCCTTCACACACCTGAAACTGCACGCGGAGCTCCTCGCGGGGCTCCGCGATCTCGGCTTCACCCAGCCCACCCCGATCCAGACCGACGCGATTCCACCGGCGCTCGAGGGGCGCGATCTGCTCGCGTGCGCCATGACGGGCAGCGGCAAGACCGTCGCGTTCCTCCTGCCGATCGTGCAGCGGCTGATGGCGAAGCCGCGCCGGACGACGCGCGCGCTCGTGCTGACGCCGACGCGCGAGCTGGCCGCGCAGATTCTCGAGCAGTTGAACGACCTCGCGGTCCACACGCCGATCAGCGGCGCGGCGGTCTACGGCGGCGTCGGCATGGGGCCCCAGGAGCATGCCTTCCGCAGCGGCGTCGACGTCATCGTCGGCACGCCGGGGCGGCTGCTGGACCATTTCGGCAAGCCGTACGCGAAGCTGAGCGGCCTCGAGTACCTCGTGCTCGACGAGGCCGATCGCATGCTCGACATGGGCTTCCTGCCCGACATCCGGCGGATCCTCAAGCACCTGCCGCCGCGGCGCCAGACGCTGTTCTTCAGCGCGACGATGCCGCCGGAGATCGCCTCGCTCGCGAAGGACATGCTGAAGGATCCGGTCGTGATCAACCGGGAGCGGCGCTCGCAGCCGGCGACCGGCATCACGCAGGCCGTCTATCCGGTGCCGCACCACCTGAAGTCGTCGCTGCTGCTTGCACTGCTGCGCGGCGGCGAGGTGCGCGACGCGCTGGTGTTCACGCGGACGAAGCATCGCGCCGATCGCCTCGCGCGGTTCCTCGACGGCCAGAAGGTGTCGGTGGCGCGCATCCACGGCAACCGGTCGCAGGCGCAGCGCACCGAAGCGCTCGCCGGTTTCAAGAGCGGCCGGTATCAGGTGCTGGTCGCGACCGACATCGCGGCGCGCGGCATCGACGTCACTGCGCTGGGGCACGTCATCAACTTCGACGTGCCGGGCGCGCCCGAAGACTACGTCCACCGCGTCGGCCGGACGGCGCGCGCGGAGCTGACCGGCTCCGCGTTCACGCTCGTCGCGCCGGACGAGGAAGCGACGGTGCGCGCGATCGAGAAAGCGATCGACAAGCGCCTCCCGCGCATCACGATTCCCGACTTCGACTACAAGGCGTCGGCGCCGCCGCCCCCGCCTAGCGCGGGCGCACCGAGACACCGCCGTTCGTCGTCACCGCACGGAGGCGGGCGCCCCCGGCACCGAGGACCGTGGTCAGGGAGCGGCCGATCGAACCCTGGACGGTGATCGGAACGCCGATGTTCAGGCGGCCGTGCGTGGTGCCGACTTCCAGTTCGGCGGAGTAGTGTTCCGGCATCCGGATGTTGATGCCGCCGTTGCGCGTCGTCACGTCGAGGCCCGCGCCGTCCCAGCGATCGCCGCCGAGGTCGACGTTGACGCCGCCGTTGGTCGTCTCGCCTTTGATGTCGCCCGACACGTCGCGCAGCGAGATGCCGCCGTTGCGCGTATGGAAGGTCGCCGTGCCGCCGAAGCCCTCGATGACGATGCCGCCGTTGTTGGCCGCGAGCGTCAGCATGGCGTTTCTCGGCACGCTCACCTCGTAGCTGACCGACCAGCCCTGGTCGCCGTCGCCGCTGGGCGCCGGCCCGTCGGCCCTGACGCCGGCGCTCGTGTCGAGCCGGACCTCCGATGCGATGCGCCGCGCCTCCGCCGCCGTTTCGGCGTGCGCGACGACGCGCGCGCGGACCATCGCGTCCCCGCGATCCCATCCGCGGACGGTGATCCCGCCGTTGCGCCCCGCGTCGATGGCGATCGTGCCCGCCGCGCCGATCGCCGCTTCGCGCACGTCGCAGGACGTGGCGCCGTCGCCGTCCCGCGCATCCGAACACCAGTCGTCGGCCGAGCGGCCGAAGCCGGTGTTGCGGCGTTGGGCGAACGCGGTCGATGCGACGCAGAGCACCAGGAGCAGGGCAAACCCTCGAGCCGGACGGGGGCACATCATGTCGATCCTCCGGCTTCTTTGACGGTGCTGAGGCGCGCGGCGTTTACGGCGGCCCCGAAGGCCCCTACTTTTGTCGGCTCTGCTTCAGGTAGTGCGGGCTGTAGGGCATGCCGTACGGCGTCGTGATCCGGGCGTCGGCCTTGTCCTTCTGGAACTGCTCGGCCGAACGGTCGATGTCGGCGATCTCCTCGGGCGTTGCGTCGCGCATCGTGATCTCCTCGCGCGGCACGAAGAACACCTGGCCGATCGGCAGGCTGTGCGACGCAGTGATCCCTTCGCCGGGCTGGAGCACGTAGCGGAACTCCGTTTCGTGCGCGTACCAGTCGGTCTCGACGCGCACGACGAGCATCGGCGCGATCGGACGCTCGATCATGTTGAACACCGAGGTGTAGACCGTGTCCCATCCGGCGGCGGTCTGGAAGTTGGTCGCGGCGCGCAGCGAGAGCGCGCCGGGCGGCGTGCCGAGATCCTCGGGCACGACGAACACGCGCATCATCCGCGACGCTTCCTCGGCCGAGATCGGCGGGTTTCGCGTCGGGAAGGTCACCTCTTCCTTGATCATGCCCATGCTGCCGATCGCCATCACGATCGTGACGGTGAACATCGGGTCCCAGCGGCCGGCGGGCGAGGCGTGGAAGTAGGTGAACTGGTAGCGCCCTTCGCCGAGGAACTCCAGGTGGTACGACTCGTCCAACTCGAGCGGCGGGTACACGAGCCACCCGACCGCGCTGCCGGCCTCGAGGACGGGACAGTGCCGCGCGTGCTGCGGCAGGAAGGGCCGGTGGCTCTCGCGCCGGGGCCGGAGGCCGACGCCGGGCCGCCGCGAATTCGGATACAGACGGACTTCCATGTCAGAACTCCACGCGCGCCCCGATGCGGAACGCGCGCGGCGGCTGGAACGCGGTCGGGACGCGGAACGCGTCGCCGGTGACCGCGCGCTCCTCGACCTCGTCGCTGCGGTTCGTCAGGTTGTACGCGTCGACGTAGCCGGCGATGCGACACCCGTTGACGGCGAACGTCTTCTGCAGCCGGACGTCGAGCGTCGCCGTGAAGGTAAAGCGCGATCCGCCGCTCGCGAACGCGCGGACGAAGTCGAGCCCCTGCCCGAGATTCGGGACGATCACGAGCCGCGAGAACGGCTGGCCGTCGTGATAGCGCGCGATCGCGCCGAGCGTGACGTCGGCGGGAAAGCGGTAGATGCCGGAGACCTTGCCGGCGAACGCGCGATCGCCGAACAGCCGCCCGCTGTCGTAGATCGTCGCATTCGGAAACAGCGGATCCTCGCCGACAAGACCCTGATCGTTCTCGCTGCTCCGGAACCCGCGGCTGGCGGCGCGCCCTTCGGCTTCGTACGCCGCGGCGCCGAACGCGACGAACAGGCGCGCGCCGGTGTACTCGACGTTCAGCTTCGCGCCGAGCCGTCGGGCGGTCGCGCCGCTGATGTTGGTCAGCAGGTTGTCGAACGAATACGGCGTGGCGCCGGCGTTGACGTAGTTGAAGACGTGCAGGACCTGATCGTCGGCGGGGTTGGGCAGGTCGAGTCCCGGATCGGTGACGTCGACGGTCGTGTAGCGCGGCGCGTTGGGGCTGACGTTGACGACGCCCAGGAGCTGCTTGTCCCAGCGCGTCAGGCCCGCCAGCTCGATCGCGATCGCGTTGGTCGGATGCGCCTGGATCCCGAACGTCAGGTCCGCCGAGTACGGCCGCTTCAAGTCCGCATCGATCCGGCCGGTGCGGCCCGGGCCGACGTTGTAGAGCGGCGACCCGCCGACGGTCGACACCGCGATCGACGGCGCGCCCGGGTCGCCCCACGCGAGCACGTCGAGCGGCAGCTCGTACGCGGAGACGCCGCCGCCGACGAACCAGTCGGCGTGGAAGCGCTCCGACATCCGCGCGCGGAACATCGCGTGCGGCAGCATCGACGTCCACGAGATCCCCTGCGGCGCGCCGTCGGCGGACGCGCCGAGGTGTTCGATCCGCAGCGCGGCGTCGAGCGTCGCGTGGTCGCTCACCTGCAATCGGTCCGCGATGAACGCCGCGATGGAGGTCGACCCGCGGTGCGACGCGAGGCCCGCCTCCTGGAATTGCCACGCGCGCGTCGGCGTGCCGTCGATCGCCTCGACGAGCGTCCCCGCGAATTCCGTGTCGGACGCGGCGCGCGCGAACGCGAGGTCCACGCCGGCTTCGAGCGCATGTTTGCCCCGGCGCGTCGACGCGCGGCCGCCGAACGCGACGCGGCGGTCGGTCGTCGCGCTGCTGTCGACCGCCTGCTGATCGATCGGGCCGTCCGTCAGCCGGTCGACGGTATTCGACGCCGCGAGCGACGCCTGCGGCGTGCGATCGCGCTGCGTGTAGGCCGCGAACAGCCGCCACGGCATGCCGCCCGTCCGGTCGTGCAGCCACGTCGACTGCACGTGGACCGACGTGTCCTGCGCCGAGGGCTGGCGCGTCGCGAACACCGCCGGATGCGCCGCGGGGAACGTCGTCCGCTGGACCGCCGCGAGCGTGCGCACTTCGTCGGTTGGCGACGCGGTCACCACCAGGTGCGCCAACAGCGACGCGACGTCGTTGTCGACCGACGCCGCCGCGCCGCGGTCGGCTTCGGACTCGCGCGTCACCGCGCCGGCGACGACGATCCCGGCCTTGCCCGGCGCAATCGGTCCGCTCACGACGGCGCTGCCGCGGTTCCACCCGGTGAGCCGTGCGATGGCCGGCGACAGCGGCGGCGTGGCGGTGAGGAGATCGCCGAACGCCGTCGACGCGTCGACCGACGTGGTCCAGGTCGAGGTCGGCATGCGCGGCTCCAGGCCGACGGTCAGCCCGGGATTGTTGCCGGTGACCGAACTGACGCCGGTCGTGATGGACACACGCTGCCAGACGTTCAGCTCGGGCAGGAACATCGGCGTGCCGCCCGCCGACGGATCGGTGATATCGACGTCCCCGATGCGGTAGCGCGTCTGGGTGACCGAGCTGCCGAACGCGCTGAGCCGCGGCGCGGATCCGAAGCCGAGCCCGCCGGTCGACACCCGATCCGAGATCGTCTCGACGTTCGCCGTTTCGATCAGCGAGAACACGCTGTCGGCGGTCGGCAGCAGCGGCAGCGCCGCCGCGTCGAACGTCGACTCGAACGGCGCGGCGATCGTCGTCGGCAGCGGCGCCGGCGCGTCCTGGGCCAGCGCCGGCGCGACGCTGCAAATCACGACCAGCGCGAACCACGATGCAACACGGCGCCACGGCCTGGCGTCGCCGGCGCGGCGCGCACCGCCCCGCCGCGTGTGGCGCCGGACCATCGACGCCGCGAGCAGCGCGCTGAAGATCACGATGGTCAGGCGCGCGACCCAGGTCCAGAACACGTCGACCGTCGCAGCCGGCGCCGGCAGCGCGCGCCCGTCGTAGCGCACGACCGGATTGACGAACAGCAGATGCGACGCCGTCTTGACCCGCGTCCTGACGTAGGTGTCGGAGGGCGCGAGGGTATAGCTTGCCGATCGCGCACGCTCGACCGTCTTCCTGGTCTCGCCGTTCTGGCCGATGAAGGTGATGTCGCCCTCGCCGCCGTCGAGCGCCACCGTCAGGTTGCCGTCGCTGACGGACACGCCCGCGAGCGTCGTGTGGTCCGGCGCGGCGGCGGTGCTGAGGACGGCGTAGGTGCGCCCGGCGCGCAGCGCGTCGATGACCGCGTCGGTCCGGGTCGAGGCGGCGCCGATCATGTTCCACGCGATCGCGAACCGATCCGGCTGCGTCACATCGTGCGTGTCGTCGTCGCCGATCACCCAGACGGGGCGTCCGGCCGAGAGCGCCGCGTCCCACGAGCTCTCCGTCGTGAAGCGGCCGTTGACCACTTCCATCAGCTGATAGCCGCTCAACTCGTCGAGCTCGTCGTCGCCGTACGCGTAGCCCTGGAGGGCCGCCGGGTGGCACAGCGCGACGAGCGCCGCCTTCGCGCGCACTTCGTCGATGACGTATTGCTTCTGATTCGTGCCCTGCCACAGCGGCAGGTCGAACCACGCGACGCCTCGGGCGCCGAGCCCGAGCTGGTGGGTCTTGACGATGTTGTACCCGTGCTCGTACGCCGGGAGGGGACTGACCTCGGGCGCGGCGATGTGCTCGTAATCGGAGATCACCGCGACGTCGTAGCCGGCGGCATGGTACGCGGCCGCGACTTCCGCGTCGGTCTGCCTCGCCGAGGTGACCCCGAGCCACGCGCGGCCGTGCGCGTGGAGGTTTGCGCGCTTCCAGGCCGGCTCCGGCGGGAGCGATCCGTACGGGTTGTAGAACTGCGCGCCCGAAAACGGCTGCGCCGGGGCGAATCGGTACACCGGCGCACATGCGTACGGCAGAACGAGCACGAGCGCGAGCACTGTCAGCGCGGATTTGAGCAATGAGCTGTCAGCTAGAGTACTGCAGCAGCCGCTGACCGCCAAGCAGCAACAGCCACACCGTGACCGTCACCCAATGGATGAGTACCGGCAGCCAGATCGATCCCGAAATGAAGTACGCGGTGATGCAGGTCAGCCCAAGCAGCGTCGTCATCGCCAGGTAGAACGGGTTGCCGAACACAGCCATCGCCTTCGGCCAGAAGAAGTACGCGTTCAGCGGGTGCGCGGCGACGTAGAGGAACAACGCCAAGGCGACGACGACGTACAGCCGCGTCCGGCTGATGGCCACGAGGCGCCGCGGCAGCAACAGGACGCGGAAGACCAATTCCTCCGTGAACGCCGGGTGCACGGCGATCGTGACCGCCGTCAGCAGCGCGCCGCCGGCCGAGAGCGGCGGGAGCGACGGGTGCAGCAGTCCGGAGACGATGCCGAGCGGCACGGCGCCGACGAGGAACATCAGATACAGACCGGCGGCGAGCGCGAAGTCGTTGCGGGTCGGCCACGTCGACAACGCGGCGGCGACGTCGCGCGCTCTTGACCGGATCGGTGAATCGCCGTCACGATGCATGGCGTTGATCCAAACCGTTCCGGACCGCGAACGTCAAGTGCAGGGGCGGATCCTCGGCGCCATCAGCGTGTCGCACCTGCTCAACGACACGATCCAGTCGCTCGTGCCCGCGATCTATCCGCTGCTGAAGGACGACTTTCGACTGACGTTCTCGCAGATCGGGCTGATGGCGTTCACGCTGCAGCTGACGGCCTCGCTGCTGCAGCCGGTCGTCGGGCTGTACACCGACCGGCGGCCGACGCCGTATTCGCTGGTCGTGGGCATGTGCAGCTCGCTCGTCGGCCTGCTGCTGCTGTCGCGCGCCTGGAACCTGCCGCTGCTGCTGCTCGCGGCGGCGCTGATGGGCGTGGGGTCGGCGATTTTCCACCCGGAATCGTCGCGGGTGGCGCGCCTGGCGTCGGGCGGTCAGCACGGCCTCGCGCAATCGGTGTTCCAGGTCGGCGGCAACTTCGGGACGTCGCTCGGCCCGCTGCTCGCCGCGTTTCTGGTCGTGCCGTACGGTCAGCGCAGCCTGGCCTGGTGCTCGGTCGTCGCGGTCGCCGCCATCGCGCTGCTCTGGCGCGTCGGCGGCTGGTATCGGGCGCACCTGGCGGCGCCGGCGCCGCGGCGCCGCGCCCGCGCGGCGCGCGCGTTCGGCGCGGGCGGACTGTCGCATGCCCGCGTGTGGTGGTCGATCGCCATCCTCGCGGCGTTGATCTTCTCGAAGTACGTGTACCTGGCGAGCCTCAACGCGTACTACACGTTCTACCTGATCTCGAAGTTCGGCGTCTCGGTGCAGCAGGCGCAGATCGATCTGTTCGTGTTCCTCGCCGCCGTCGCCGTCGGCACCATCGCCGGCGGCCCGATCGGCGATCGCATCGGGCGCAAGTACGTGATCTGGGGATCGATCCTCGGCGTGCTGCCGTTCACGCTCGCGCTGCCGTACGCGTCGCTCTTCTGGACGCGCCTGCTGACGATCGTGATCGGCCTCATCCTCGCGTCGGCGTTCTCCGCGATCCTCGTCTACGCGCAGGAACTGGTGCCTGACCGCGTCGGGTTGATCGCCGGCGTGTTCTTCGGGTTCGCGTTCGGCGTCGCCGGCGTGGCCGCGGCGGTCCTCGGCCGGATCGCCGACAGCCACGGGATCGAGTTCGTGTATCGCGCGTGCGCGTTCCTGCCGGCGATCGGGCTGCTGACGGCGTTTCTGCCGTCGGATACGCAGCCCCTCCACGACTAGCCCATCATCGTCGGTGCGTACAGATGCGCGATGCGCCGGTTCTGTCCTTCGAAGGGCAGCCGCGTCGCGAACGCGGCCTGCACGTCCCAGCCGACCGGCGAGACGATGCCAAGTTGATCGATCGCGATCGTCGTGCCGGCGGCGAACGCGTTCCAGTACCGCTGGGACGCCGGTGGAAACACGCCGAGCGGCGGGTGCGAGTGCCGGAGGTCGAACGCGGTCTGCGCCTCGACGAAGCGGATGGCGGCGCGGATCGCGCCGCCGATGGTGCGCCCTTCCGCGACGATGTCGTGTTCGAGTCCGCGGACGACCCAGCTCGCGGGCGCCATCTGGAAGATCACGAGTCGAAGGCGTTGTGGCTCCATGCGTCGGCCGTGGAGCAACCGCGTGACCACCGGTCGTCAAGAGTAAGTACCAGTTGGACTGGTACTTACCATTTCGTGCCGGACCGAACTGTCGGGTTTTGCTGCGTAAGACTTACACGGTCGCCGCGGCCGCCTGGTCGAACAGCTTCAACGCGAGCGCGCCGTGCGTCACGGCGGCGCCCGCGCGCAGCGCCGCGGCCAGGAACGCCACTTCGGCGATCTCTTCGCGCGTCGCGCCGGCCTTCTTCGCGCCCTTCGTGTGGACGTCGAGGCAGTACGGGCACTGCGTCGTGCACGCGACGGCGAGCGCGATCAGCTCGCGGTACTTCCGCGGGATCTGGCCGTCTTCCTTTCCGACGATCGCATCGAGCGCGACGAAGCCCTTGAACTCTTCGGGCGCGAGGGTCTTCATGTCGCGCAGCATCTTCAGATCGTCGGAATCGTGGTAGTGGCTCACTCGAACACCTCCGTCCAGACTCTAACCCGAACGGCGGCGCCGCCGGATCCCGACCGGGCTAGCGAACGGCAGTGTCGCGATTGCCGGCGAAATCGGGCTTCGTGTCCGTGAGGATGTCGAGGACGGCAGCCGCGTCGTCGGACGAGAACGTCCTGGCGATGACCTCGCGCATGCGGCGGTAGACCGCCTGCCTGACGCCTGCGGGCAGGCCGTCGAACGCTGCCGAGTAGACCATGTAGCTGCACGGATAGCGCAGCAGCCGCTTGGCGAGATCCAGCTGGCCCAGCGAACGGCCGCGGCGGTCCTTCGGGAATCGACCCTCGAACCACTCCGCGTAGCCGCGCTGCGGCAGCAGCGGGACCTGCGGCGCCGCCTCGCCGGCGAACAGCAGGTAATCGGCGAGCGAGTTGACCGACGCCGTCACCTCCGATCCGATCCGCGCTTCCCAGTTCAGCCGCGTGATCAGGTTCGCCGCGTGCATCTGGTGGTCGAACACGAGCAGCGACACGATGTCGCTGGTGGACGTCGGATAGCGCAGCGTCTCGGGCGAGGTGGCCTCCCAGTCGACGAACACCTGGTTCGACGTCACGCCGCCTGGCGAGAAGGTGATGTTGCCCGCGTGGGCGCGCTGGTTGTACTGCTGCAGCGCCTCGGATGTGACGAAGTAGCCGCCCCATCGATCCGGATGGCCCGTCCGGTGATCGACGTCGTGCGTGCCCGATTGCGGCACGACGTTGCCGTCTTCGTCCACGGTGTGACTGCGCGCGATGAATCCGGGCACGTCGAGCGTGCTGGACGACACGTGGCACGACAGGCAGCTCGTGAGCCGACGGATGCGCGGCCTGGGCAATCCCTGGTCGACCGTGTAGAACTGCACGCCCTGCTGCGCGTCCTGCGCCGCGATCTCGACGATCGGCGCGCCCGGGATGTAGCCGACGACGACGGACGGGTCGAAGTAGAGCGCGCGCGGGTTGCGGGGGCCGGTGAACGCCGCCTGGACGCCGGTCTTCGAGAACACGAGCAGCTGCGTCTGCGGCGGAATGTCGAGCGCGCGCAGCAGCGGCGCGAGGTATCCCGTCTTCGGGTCGGGCTCGAGCGTCGCGGTGCCGTCGGCGATCGCGCGCATGAGCGTCGCGATCCGGTCGGTCGTCGGCCGCGACGCGTACTGGATCAGTGGATGCTCGTCGAGCACGCCGTGCCACGGCTCGCGCGTCTGCGCCGATGCCCAGACGCCCGCACCGGCGACGATCGCTGCGGCTGACACGAGAAGGCGAGCGGCCATGGCGCGGGTCACGACACGTCCATTATCGGTCGTCGCGCCGGTACTCGCGGACTTTTTCTCGCAGCAGCGTGGCGAGCGCCGGCCGTTCGGCGACCAGATTGCGCGCTTCCGCGCGATCTGCCGTCAGGTCGTAGAGCTCTTCCTTCCCGTAATCCGGCGTCGCGATGAACTTGAACAGCGCCGCGTCGTTCCGGTACAGCACCGCGAACCGGTTCGGCGTGAAGTAGGTCTGGTGGTACGTGAAGCGCGTCGGCGTCGGGGTCAGCAGCGACTGCCCCTCCCACGACGAGGGGACCGGCAATCCGAGCCGATCGACGATCGTTGGCGCGATGTCGACCTGCGCGGCGAACCGCAGGTCCGGATACGACGCGGCGGGCGAGTCGTAGATCAGCAGCGGGATCCGCATGTCTTCGTTGTACAGGTGCCAGCCATGCGCCCAGTGCCGTTCGCCGAGGCCCTCACCGTGATCGCCGGTGATGACGACGATGGCGCGATCGAGGTACCCCTTGGCGCGCAGCGCGTCGAAGATGCGCGCAATCATCTCGTCGGCCTGCCGCACCTTGTCGTCGTAGCGATCGGGTTTGTCGAGCTCCGGCAGGATCGAGTACGGCTCCGCGCCGGGGCTGACGTCGTCGTCTGGACGCGTGAAGAGGTGCGACTCGGGGAACTGGACGCCGAGGTAGTGCGTCGACATCAGATGCAGGTAGAAGAACGCCGGCTGTCCGGGCGCCGCCGTCGGCACGCGGTCCAGCCCTTCGAGCACGACGCGGTCGTCGTCCATCGTGTACTGCAAGGTCCGCGATCCGTCGAACAGCGACTCGTCGCGCACGTGATAGAACTGCGGCAGGCCGTTCCACGCCGAGTGGTTGCCCGCGAGCAGGAACCAGGCGCGGTAGCCTTCGTCCTGCAGGACGTCCTGCAGCTGGTACGTGCGCGCGCTGATGTCGCGGAATTCGCGGCTGGCGAGCGTGCTCGTGATGCCGCAGAAGGACTCGGAGCAGGTCGAGAAGGCTTCGACGACGCGTTTCATCCGCCCGCCCGCCACCATCGCGTCGAGGAACGGCGTCGTCGCGCGCGGGTAGCCGTACACCTGCATCCGATCGGCGCGCAGCGAATCGACGATGATCAAGACGACGTTCGCGCGTTGCGCGCCGGCGACGGAGCGCGGGTAGGCGGCGCGCACCGACGCGTCGCGTACCGCGATCGCTTCGCGCCGCGCCGTCGGCTCGAACGCATACCCGACCGGGCGGAAGAAGCTGGCGACGATCTCGTCCTTCCACGCGGATCGATCGCGCTGCGCGACGCCCCACGCGATCGTGCCGCCGAAGGCGATCGCCGCCAGCGCGCTCAGCGCCGCGGCGCGGAGCATCGGAGGCCGCTGGTGGCGCGGCGTCCATCGCGATCCGATCGCGGCGGCGATCCCCAGGGTGCATCCGAAGAACAGGGTGATGCCGACCTTGCCGACGGGGAACGGTTCTGTCCCCGCCCACACGGTCGGCGCGAAGGCGGCGACGAGTTTCAGCGTGGCGTTGCGTCCCCAGGCCGCGTTGCTGATCGCGTCGAGCGCGTAGAGAAACGTCTGGGCCGTGACCGTCGACGCGAAGAGCGCGGCGCTGACCGCGCGGGGCCAGCGCGTCGTCCGCGCGGCCGCGACGATCAGCAGATCCCACTCGGCGA
>Ga0070741_10013977_pt1 | contig 14011 bp, 13 predicted proteins | sample Coa_R1_4_FD_66440 | JGI IMG/M metagenome (GOLD analysis project Ga0070741, IMG submission 66440) | Surface soil microbial communities from Centralia Pennsylvania, which are recovering from an underground coalmine fire - Coalmine... | ecosystem: Environmental > Terrestrial > Soil > Unclassified ... | reverse complement strand
GAACTAAGGCTGGCTGGGATCCCAAATGGAAAAACATTTTCTCATCGGCTTGGATGTCGGCTCGACCACGGTGAAAGCTGTGGTGATCGATGCGGCGAACGACCAGATCCTCTGGCAGGATTACCAGCGGCACGATACCAAGCAGCCGGAAAAGGTGCTGGAGTTCCTGAAGCGCTTCGAAAGCGAAGTCGAGGGCTTCTCCGCTGCCAACAGCCGTATGTTCATCACCGGCTCGGGCGGCAACGGCATGACGAAATTTCTGGGCGCGAAGTTTGTCCAGGAAGTGAATGCGGTTTCGCTCGCCGTGGAGAAGATGTACCCGGAGTGCGGGTCGGTGATCGAATTAGGCGGGCAGGACGCCAAGATCATCATCTTCAAAACCGATCCGGAAACGGGGCGCAAGAAGAAGATTCCGTCGATGAACGACAAATGCGCGGGCGGAACCGGCGCGGTCATCGACAAGATCAACGCCAAGCTGCGCATTCCGACCGAACAACTGTGCGAGATGGGCTACAAGGGGTTGAAGCTGCACCCGGTAGCCGGCAAGTGCGGCGTGTTCGCGGAGACCGATATCAACGGCCTGCAGAAGATGGGCGTGCCGCCTGACGAGCTGATGGCCTCGTTGTTCGAAGCCATCGTGATGCAGAACCTCTCGGTGCTGACGCGCGGCAACACGCTGCAGCCGGTGGTGCTGCTTCTGGGCGGCCCGAACTGCTACATCAAGGGCATGCGCGATTGCTGGAAGTCGAACATCCCGAAAATCTGGGAAGAGCGCAACACGCCGCTGCCCGAAGGCGTGCCGCCGGAAGATCTGATCAAGACGCCGGATAACGCGCAATACTTCGCCGCGATTGGGGCGGTAGAGTTCGGGAAATCGGAAGACGACAACGTCGGCCAGTACGTAGGCTGGGACAAGCTGGAGTGGTACGTCACCACCGGCCGCGAGGAAGAGAAATCGAAGCGCGGCGGCACGGGCGGGCTGGCGAAGGACGAAGCGGATCTCGCGGCGTTCAAGGAAAAGTATCGCACCAAGAAGTTCACCCCAACCACTTTTCAGCCGGGCGAGTTGGTGGAAGGATTCGTCGGCATCGACGGCGGGTCTACCTCGACCAAGGCTGTTTTGCTTTCGAAAGATGGCGAGCGCCGTATCCTCGCCAAGACCTACCAACTGTCGAAGGGAAATCCCATCGAGGATACGATCGAAGTGCTGCAAAAGCTCGATCGGCAGATTCTCGATCAAGGCGCGGAGCTCAAGATTCTGGGCGTGGGCACCACGGGCTACGCGAAAGACATTCTGAAAGACGTTGTGGGCGCGGACGCGGCGCTGGTCGAAACCGTGGCGCACACGGAAGCCGGCCTGCATTTTTATGACGACGTGGACGTGATCTGCGACGTCGGCGGGCAGGACATCAAGATCATCATCTTGAAGAACGGCCGAGTCAAAGACTTCAAGCTGAACACGCAATGCTCGGCGGGCAACGGCTACTTCCTGCAATCCACGGCGCAGGGTTTCAACGTGCCGGTGGAGCAATACGCCGACACCGCGTTCGGCGCGAAGGGTTTCCCGTCGTTCGGGTATGGCTGCGCGGTGTTCATGCAATCGGACATCGTGGATTTCCAGCGCCAGGGATGGAAGCCGGAAGAGATCATGGCAGGCCTGTGCAACGTGCTGCCGAAGAACATCTGGCTGTACGTTTCGCAGATTCCGAACCTGTCGGCGATCGGGACGCGCTTCCTGCTGCAGGGGGGCACGCAATACAACCTGGCCGCGGTCAAGGCGCAGGTGGACTTCATCGAGTCCCGGTTCAAAGGCAAGGAACAGCCGGCCGATGTAATTGTGCACGAGCACTGCGGCGAAGCCGGCGCGATCGGAGCGGCGCTCGAAGCCGGACGCCTGTGGGACAACGGGCGCAAGAGCACGTTCATCGGTCTGCAAGCGTGCCAGGACATCAAATACAAGACGACGCGCAACGAATCGACGCGCTGCTACTTCTGCAAGAACAAGTGCCTGCGCACGTTCATCGACGTCAAAACGAGCGTCAGCAATCCCGATTACAAGCCGCCCTCGAAGACCAAGGTTCCGCTCGAAGCCGGCGCGCAGCGGCTGATCATCGCCACCTGCGAAAAAGGCACGGTCGAGAACATCGACGAGATGCGGAGTATCAAGGGCAATCTCGACAAAATCAAGAAAGAGAATCCGAACTTCGTCGAGATCGCGGCGAAGGCGGTATTCCGCGTTCCGGATATGCCGCTGGTGGCCGACGCGCCGCCGAAATTCCAGATCACCGCGGCGCAGAAGAAGCGCGCCGAGCTCATGAAGAAGCGCGCGACGATGCGCATCGGCATGCCGCGCGTGCTGAACATGTACTCGCAGACGCCGGTGTTCACGGGCTATTTCACGTCCCTGGGCATCAAGGCCGAGAACATTGTTTATTCCGATTTCACCAGCGAGGAACTGTATAAGGAAGGCGCCAAGCGCGGCGCGATCGACCCCTGCTTCCCCTCGAAGCTCGGCATTCCGCACGTGCACAACCTGCTGTACAAGATTCACGCCAAGAAGGCGCTGGACATCATTTTCTTCCCGATGATCGATTGCCTGACGAGCGACCTGCACGGAGTGCAGGCGAGCCGCTCGTGCCCCACGGTGGCGACGACGCCGGAAGCGGTGAAGGCGGCATTCACCAAGGAAGGCGATCTCTTCAAAGAAAAGGGCGTTTTGTTCCTGGACACCTTCGTCAACCTCTCGCGGCCCGACCTCCTCGAGCGGCAGATGTACGAACAGTTCAAGGATATTCTTGGACTGTCGCCCGAGGAGAACAAGCGAGCGGTGGAAGAAGGCTACCGGGCGTTGGACCTTTTCAACAACGTCACGATGCGGGCCGAAGCGCGCGAGGCGCTGGACAAACTGGAGCGCGAGGAAAAGCTGGGCGTGGTGCTGCTCGGCCGGCCGTATCACAACGACCCGGGCTGCAATCACGAAATCCTCGAAGAGTTCCAGAAGCTCGGGTACCCGGTGTTCACCGAGGACTGCCTGCCGATCGACGACGATATTCTCTGGCGTCTGTTCGGCGACGAAGTGGAAGCGGGCGACATCCCGCATCCGCTCTCCATCAATGACGTCTGGAAGAACTCGTATAGCGAGAATACGAGCCGGAAGGTGTGGGCCGCGAAGTATGTAGCGCGGCATCCGAACCTGGTGGCGCTCGAGCTATCGAGCTTCAAGTGCGGCCACGACGCACCGATTTACTCGGTAGTCGAAGAAATTGTGGAGCACTCGGGCACGCCGTACTTCTGCTTCAAAGATATCGACGAGAATAAGCCGACGGGTTCGATCAAGATTCGCGTGGAGACGATCGGGTACTTCCTGAAGCGTTACCGCGAAGACATGATCAAGAACAAGCAGAAGGCGCACAACATCGATAACCAGCTGAAGGAATTCGAAGCGCGCCTGCGGCGGGAAATGCTGCGTGAGAAGCTCGACAAGCTGTCGGACGCGTTCGAGACGGGCGCCATGCCACAGATCCACGTGACCATCGGGCAATTGGCGGCATCGAAACCGGCGGAGCCGGTGGAGCAGCCGTACGAGACGGTGTCGGGGGACTGAAGCAAGCTCGCCTGTTCGGCCGGGATATCGAGCGCTACAATGCTCTCGTCAGTTCTTCGGCCAAATTCAGGTATTCTTGATTTACGCAGCGGCAGAAGCGGTTTGCCAATACCTGCAGCTTGAGAGCCTCGGCTGCTAAGCGAGTGAATTCCTCGGGTGCCAGGTACGCGACAGTTCTCCCCTTTTTGAGCGTCTTATCGAGGACGACAGCGAAAGCGGACCAGTCGAGCGTTCCGTTATTCTCCCGTGTGCTCATCGTCCATACGGCGTGAAGATAGTCATTCCGTTGCGTTGTGAGGTTCCCGATTTTAGCTAGAAGAGACGCAAGCTCCTTTTGGCCCACCTCATCATCTGGCCGAAACTCCGCATACATCGCGCCCGCGAGTTCTTTTAGCTCCTTATCCCGGCGGCGCGCAAGCAGCACATCCGCGAGAGGCTGACACGTGAGCCCACGCCTTTGGAGCATTATGACGCACGCCATGCGCAACGCTCCGAATATCCGCTCAAAGGCCACGGCGAATTCGCCTATAGCTTCATACAGAGCGCGTTCGGCCTGCTTTTGCTCCTTGCTGCGGAAGGGAGAATCTTTCATAGCCGCGGCTCCTTTCGATTTCATACTTTAATACGTCCTTCTCTCAACTCTTTAACACCGCTCACGTGGGCTTACAATCAGTAACGATGGAAACGGTTGCGCGTGAATTTGCGCGCCTCGCCCGTGAAATAGGAGGCGCCGATCGGATCAGCTATCCGCTCGCGGAACTCAACGACTTGCTGACGGCCGCGTCCGGCCCGGAGATCGAGAGCTTTCGCAGCCAGCGATCGACGATCCATACCGCCTAAACTACGTGACGGCGATGGTGGAGCTCGCGGCGCATCGCACCGGGGTTTTGCCGCCACAATGGACGGATTCGGTGAAGCCATTGGACGCGCCGGTATTTATCGATCCCTCTCTGAAGCTGCGTGCCCATCTCTTGACCGCATCCCCTCCGCCGTTTCGGCGGCGCAACATCTTCATCAATTCAAGCCTTGGGGACCGCGTTTGATGCTGAGCGCGGCGCGGATTCGTCAGTTACTGGAAGCGCTCAATGCCGAACTGGCAGCCGATTCTGTTCGCGGCGAGATCTACCTCGCGGGCGGCGCCGTGATGTGTCTTGTGTTTCGCGCCAGAGAAGCGACGAAGGATGTTGATGCCCTTCTCGTCCCGGCTGCGGAACTTCGGCGCGCCGCACGTCGGGTCAGTGAGCGCGAAGGGCCGGCGGTGTCGGGACGGGCGGAGGCGCGGTTCGAGACGTCTGGGAGATTAACAATCGGCGCAATCGGGCGACGGATTTACGCGAACAACGTCTCCAAGGGAACCGCAATTTCCGGCTGCTCCGTCCGCAGTTCCTTCACTTCGTGCATTCCGTCGGATGTGAAGTCATACGCCTTACGGCTTCGCGGATCGAGCACCCAGACGTGGCGGACTCCAAACGAAAGGTAATCGTCGATTCTCTCCTGCACTTCAGACCACCGATCGTCCTTGGAAAGGATCTCAATACACACCAAAGGCGGCTTGCTGAAAATCTGCTCTTCCGGGTCGGGGCCTGCCACAACGCAGATATCGGGTACGCGAAATCGTGTCGGCTTCACTTGAACGCGCTGTTCGACAAAAACCCAGATGTTCCATTGTCTAGCGCGAACGTTGAGGAATGTGCTTAAGTCTGTCTGCAGCCGGCTGTGATCCTTTTCCCCCACATTCCTTTCGATCACCGCACCGTCCACGTAATCGCGATCCGGCCGGTACGTCGTGCGTAAGTACTCCTCGACACTGATCAGGGTTCCCGCGGCCATGGTGCTCGGTTTCAGAATAACAGAGTGAATGTGTTCAGGGCTGCGCAGATCCGGCAATGGCGCCGATCGTCAATCGGCTGCGCCGAGGACCCGGCGAAATGCAGCGGCCGGGCTGCTCATGAGCCCAGCGGATCCCAGTGATACGCGCGGATCATTTCGTCCCGGCTCCGGTGCAAAGCCGCAGTCCGCAAGAAGACTTCCCGATCGCTGGCGTCGGGATAACGAGAACGAACGCCGATCTCCGCCATGTCCCAGGCAAAGCACGATATTTTTTGAAAGTTTAGGGATGTGGGGCGTGAGGCCTCTCGACCGATCGCGAAGCGGCGCGGAGAATTTCGAGGTTGTGTAGCCTGTCCCCGAAATAGGGTTAGTTCTTTTCGCGCTTGGCGGCGTCGACGATGGCGTTCAGCGTCGAAAGGTCTTTCGACTCGGGCGCCGAACTCTTGAAGGTGCGGATATAAGCGTAAAGATCCTTGGCGTCTTTGTCGGGGAGAGATGCCGCGCTGAAATTCGGCATCGACGTGGACGGAACCACCGGGGCCACGTTGGCGCGGCCGCGAAGGAACGTAACGAAATCCTGCTCGGTGGCGAGGTGCCCCCAGCGGCCGACGAAGGGGCGCGCGCCGGTTTCGCCGTTGTAGCCGTGGCAGGCGTAGCAGCCATATTTGTAATACAACGCTTTGCCGCTGGCTGCATTTCCGCTAACGGGACTGGTGGGCGCGGGGACGGGCTTGACCGGAAGTGCGGCGGCGCGTCCGCCCTGTTGGGCGTTGAGTGTCGCCAGTGCGGCGATGGCTGCGCCGACGAGCCAGATTTTCGAGATTTTCGTCATCCAATTTCCTTAGCGAGGCTGCGTGATCACATCGATCATATAGGGCTCGCCGCGCTTGGCCGAGGCGACGCCGCGCTTCAACGCCGCCGAAAGTTTCGTCGGGTCGCTGATGGGGCCTTCACTTGCCATGCCGTAGCCGGCGGCCATCTTGGCATAGTCGATGAACGGATCGCGGAGCGTGCTACCGATTTCTGCCCGGTTGGCGCCGCGGCCGCGCACGCCGGCCATGTACTCAATGAACATGTATTCCTGGTGCCAGGCGCGGTTGTTGTGCATCACCGACAGCATCGGGAGCTTGTGGTGCACGGCCGTCCAGAGCACTCCGGGCGCATAGTTGAGATCGCCATCGGTTTGCACGTTGACGACGATTCGATTGCGAGCTTTGGCGGCGAGCGCCGCGCCGACTGAAGCGGGCGCGCCGTAACCCATGCCGCCGGCTCCCTGGCCGCCGAGATAGCTGTACGGCTTGTTGTGCTCCCAAAGCTGGACGTTGTGACCGCCCGAAAAATTGCTGGGAGAAGCGAGACACCAGTCTTCATTCATGATCAGCGGCCAGAGCTCGGCGTAGATGCGGGCCGTGCAGATCGGGCTGCCGTTCCACCCGGCTTTCTTGACTTCGATGGCCTGCTCGAGCGCGGTCACGTGAGCGTCATGATTGGCGCGCGCGTGCTTGGCGGCGCGTTCCTGAACGCGCGACTTCTGGTCGCTTGTGATCTGCTGTTTCACTTGATCGATGATCAGTGGAAGGCTGGCTTCGGCATCGGCTTCGAGAAGGGTCCCGGCCGATGCGCGGCCGCGTCCGGCCCTATTCCCGCCGAAGCCGCCGCCGTTGAGACCGGCGAACCCGATATTCTCCGTGTCGCGAGTGGCCGCGACTTTCGCCAGGTTCGGACCTTGGATATAGACTTGAGCCGCGGGTGTTTCGAGACCGAGTGAGTAGTCGTAGGTGGTATCGGCGCCCGGACCGCACAGCAGATGACGCTGCGGAAAACTCATGGGACCGGTGGTCGCCGTGGTGCTGGTGCAGGCTCCGACCAATTCCGCGAGTTCGACGGCGCGGTTCACGCCTTCGGGCGTGCGCAAGCGGCCCACCGCAATCCGGGGATTCTGCGCGGCGAGCAAGCTCTTGGCGATCTCGCGGGCGTGCGTGGAGTCGATGGTGGAGAACTGCGGCGGCTTGTAAGCCGGAACCTGGAGGTTCGGAACGTTTTCTTTTTGGATCTCGGAATTGATTACGACGAGGGTCGGCGCCATCGGCGGAGTGATCGCCTCGTTATAGGCGCGCTGGAGGGCGACCAAGGCTTCCTCGACGGTCTTCGGCTCCGCGTCCCACTTGGTATAGCTGCGGACCATGCCGGCCATATCATGCGCGGTGTGCGCGGGAATGAAATCCGGGTCGTTGCCGGCGATCATGAGCACCGGGACACGATCGTAGTAGGCCTGGTAGATCGACATGGCGGCGTGTTGAATGCCGATGGTGCCGTGCAGGACGGCCAGCATCGGCTTGCCTTCGGCCTTGGCGTAACCGTGGGCCATGGTGACGGCCGATTCTTCGTGAAGCGCCGTGATCCACTCGGGCATGCGATTCGGCGGATTGCCGTAATTGATAAAGGATTCCTGCAGGCCTTCGAAACTGGAGCCGGGGTTGGCGGCCGCGTATTCAATGCCGAGGTCCTTGACGGTCTGGACCATGAGGTCGGACCCGGGACGTGTAATCGCGCGTACGGTCGCCGGAGGGCGGACGTTGCCGGCGTCGCGGGCTAACTGGGAATCGGTGGGGCCGGGCGCACTGCCGGCCGGCGTTGGGGCTTCATTGGGCCGCCGCTGGGCTTCCACAATGGGTGTGGTCACCAGCGCGGCAGCTCCCGTCGCTGCGCCCTTCAGGAAGCCGCGTCGGCCAACGGAGGTCTTCGGAGATTTCGCCATATTTGTCCTCGATGCCCCTTCTGAGTGGAGTGGGAGCGTTCAAAAAGTGGAACCTCGGCCATGATATCACCGGCGCGGCCGGGCCTGCGTTCGGCGAGCGCGCTTCAGTTCGTGGCGGCCTTCTTTTGTTCGTCCAGCTTAGCCAGGAATGCTTTTTCCTGTCGGTCGATGTGGGCCTTGAAGCCGTCCGGATCAATGAATGGATTCGGGCCACCTTTTTGCAGCTTGGCGTACTTCTCGGGGAGATTATAGAAACTGCCGTGCGCGCCGAGGAAGACATCGCAGTGCAGAGCGCGCAATACGCGAAAGCTGCGCACGTAGTCATCGGCGATCTGCGGATAATCCTTGTTGCCGACCAGAATGTAACCGGGGTTTACGCCGATGCTGCCGAGGATCACGACATCGTAGGTCTTGCCGTTGTCCTGCGCTTTGAGCGTCCAGGTGGTGCAGCCTTTGGTGTGTCCGGCGGCCAGGTGCGCGACGAGTGTGGTGCCGCCCAGCTTCACCTCATCTCCGTCGTGCAGGATGCGATCGATCGGATGCGGCTTGCCGCCGGGCATCATTTTGCGCAGGGCGGGCACGTCCTGCTCCATGGCCATGACCTGGGCGCCCGTCAATTCCTTCATGAGCGCATCGCCCTCCATGTGGTCTCCGTGGGCGTGGCTTCCGAGAATGATCTTGATGTCGGTCATTTTGTAGCCGAGCTTTTCCACGGAAGTACGGATCACCGGCACGGTCGATTCAAAATCGCTGTTGATGAGGATGTCGCCTTCGGGCGTGACGATCAGAAACGAGCCGAGCTCCGCGGTGCCGACGAAATAAACGTTGCCGATCACCTTGTGCGGCGGAAAGGGTTTGTTCCAATCCACCTGGGCGTTTTGGGCGGAAATGGCTCCTGCGAGAAAGAGCAAGCAGGGAAGGATTCGGATAGTTCGCATAATTGGGACCACTATAGAGAGTTCGTGTGACGGAATCAAGGGAGGTTGAAGGCAGGGGAGGCAACTGCTCCCTGCCGGTCGCGGTTCCATGCTGGAAACCGCGACCGGTAGAAAGCGCGGAGAGTTTACTTTGTGACGGGCTTGTCGAACTTGGAATCGTCGATCGGGGCGTTGACCTTCACATCGCTGAGCTTGAAGGAGTCCTTTCCATCAAGCCACGAGAACGTGTACTGGAAGGGGAACTTGATCCCGCTGACTTCCCGATAGTCGCTGAAGTCCATTTGAGTAGGATCACGGCCAATCGGCGTGAGGCTGTAGCGGACCACGCGCACCAGCAGGTTGGTGTCGCGATCGAAGTACAAGGTCGCCATAAGCCCACGAGGGCCGCGGCCCTGCAATACGTTCACGTCCTTGCCGTTGACGGTATCGGGTACGCCAATGCGCCAGTTCATCAGCGCGGTCTTGATCTCCCCGGGGAAGGCGAGCATGGCATCAAGCCGCTGGCCATCGAGTTCGGCGCCAGTCACCTGGTATTCCGCAAAGAGGCCGCGCGGCGAGACGATCCAGCCGGTGGTTCCGTTGAAGACGCGCGTGTTGTTGCCGCGCTCCGGGTGTTCCTTGAAGTCAATGATCACGGCGCGCTTGTCGGGAGCTTTGGCGAGGATCTGGAAGGAACCGCCTCCGCCCAAGCCTTCATATCCGAGACTGGTGCCGGTAGCGATAAAGCTCTTCAGCCCGGCCAGTTTTTGTGCACCGCCGACAGCCTGGATGTACTTGTCCAGGATCTGCGTGGCGGGCGGCATACCCTGTCCCGGGGTGACGATGTCGGGCTGCTCGGAATTGGGCGGGCCGTAGAGAGTATCGAGTGCGATGGTGGTGGTGGGCAGATCGCGGCCATGATGACAGGTAAAGCAGGTCACGTTCTGTGCGCCATTGAAGTATGTCTTGTTGATGGCGGTGACCATGTCCACCATTTTGCGCGCAGTCCGCTTCTTGGGCGTGTCGATGACCCAATCGACCTTGTCGGAGCCGGCGCCCGGATGACAATCCGCACAGTCATAACCCAGGGCCGCGGCCATCACGCCCATCGCGCCGAGAAAATCATCCACGGTCAACGGCTTGAGGGCAGCGGTGGTGACGTTTTTGAAAGCCTCGCCGGCAGGCTGGCCCTTGGTGGAAGCGGCCGCCACCGCTTGCTTGGTCTGCTGTGCCGACGCCCGGTTGACCACGCTGATGCCCGCTACCCACACGAGCGCCATTCCAGCCGCCGCCACAACGAGTGGCTTCGAGAATCTCATGTTGATTCCTCCCTACACTGTCCGATTGCTAATTAAAGATTGTACTCCGGACTGGTTGAGAGCGCGTCAGGGCGCCTGCCCGTACCGAAGGGATCGGAGGGAACCGACGCAGGATGGACGACCTCCATCCCGCCGAGGCAAGACGGGGGAGCTCCTTTACAGCCGACCGGTGCCAGAGCGGGGAGGCTCCGGCACCGGCCTTCAGAGACAATCGCGATGCGAGTCCAGCTTACTGTCCGGCTTTCGGGTCGCCCGTTTCCGTGGCGGAACCCGCGAACAATGACCGGCCGTCGGTCAGCTTCACCGTGCGCGCGTTGGCGAGGTTGGAGCCGTCCTTCGCGAGCGAGCCATTCACCGTGACCGTATCACCGGGCTTCATCGAGTTTCGAGTCCAGCCGCGCCGCATCAGGCCGTTCGGACTTCCGAGCTCGAGTTCCCAGTTGGTCACCTTGCCGGAATCGTCCTTCACGTCGATATAGAAACGAGCGTGGGGATTCATCCATTCCACTTTCGTGACAGTTCCTGTCATCGTAACCGGCTTGGCGGCATCATACTCCGCCGCGAACGAATGGTGCGCCAGCGCCGGCACGGCCGCCAGCCCGAGGGCCATCGCCAAACCACAAAGCAAACTTGCCTTCATGCAAAACCTCCAAATCAAGCTGAAAAATCGTAATCGCGATCCGAACGATCCCGGATATCCTACTATGCTACATCAAATGATGCCACGTTACAGGCGCAAAGTTACGCGCGCGGTACGTTATTTTCCTACCAGATGCTTCAGATCCTTGTTGTTCTCCTGGCAGATGTACTCCAGGAGTTCCTGCCCGGCAGCCCATGTTGAAGTTGTCACCACTGTCCACGGCTTCGTGTAGAAATCGGGGTCGTCGATGGTGGCCTCGAGCCGCAGGGTATTTGAGTCCGGACGGCTGAATTTTTCGATGACGTGGAGTTTTTCGCCGTGCATGTGACCGGCGGCATCCAGCCAGGTTTCCTCATTAAAACCGACAGTATCCACCACCAGTGTATCGCCCTCCCAATGGCCTATGGAGTCGCCGAGAAACGTGGGATTGGGGTCGGCAGGATGCTTGCGCCCGTCCATCCAAATAAGCCGCCAGACGTGCGCGCCGCCTTCATAAATGAAAAGAATGCGATCGGCCATCTGATAGATCTGGGCGGGATAGGGGGTGTACATCATGCGCGGAACGCCCGGGGGGAGGCAGAACCCTTCGGGGTCGTCCTTAGAGTGATTGGCCGTACGCTCGTCGAAGATCTTCTGGGCTTCGGGCTTGAAAGGCACGACCACGGCGCTGCCGTCCGGGGCGCGTCCCTGCTTCTGCATATCAATGATATAGGGGACCTGCCACATGCCCTTGCCGCCGAAATCGGGTTTGCCGGCGTTGACGCCATAAAAAGGGTTATCGGGAAGGCGCGGGGTCGGGCCGGCCGGGGGCAGATTGGCGCGACGCCCACCACGGCCGCCGCGTCCAACACCGCCGCGGGGACCGCCTTCGGCAGCAGGGGGCGGTTCCTGTCCCAGGGCCAGCGACGCGAGGGCGAGCGCGCTGAGGGCGCAAAGATAACGATATCTCACTACAAAACCTCCAGAAATTGACGACTTGCCCCCGCTCAACGACCGTGGCCGAGTGTATCACCCCCCGATTTAGAGTGTCAATGGCCTGAAAGAGCATGGCCTGAACGAGCACGCCAGAAAGAGCACGCCGAGAAAGAGCACGCCGAGAAAGAGCACGCCGAGAAAGAGCTTCGCGCTTGTCAAGGCTCGTTCGGGCCGATGACTCCGGTGAGGATGCGGGCGAATAGATGCCGGTCGATGTTGCCCCCGCTCAAAATCAATGCCACCCGGCTTGTGAGCATCGACTCGCGTTCATGGAGCAGCGCAGCCAGCGCGGCGGCGCCGGCGCCTTCCGCCAGATTATGGGTATCGGTGAAGAGATGCCGCATCGCCGCACAGATTTCCTCGTCGCTGACTGTGACAATGCGGGCCGCGCCGCTTCGGATCATCTGTAATGCCTCCGGGTCAGGAACGCGGCAGGCCATCCCGTCCGCCAGGGTCTCGGCCGAATCGGTGGAGATGGGCCGGCCCGCAGCGAAGGAAAGAGCATACGCCGGCGCGCCGGCTGCCACCACTCCAATGACTTCAGTCCGCAGCCCGAGCGCATTGCGTGCGGCGATGGTGGCGCAGATTCCCGAACCCATACCGATCGGCACATACACGGCGTCCAACTCCGGTGCGCCGCGGAACAACTCGAGCGCATAGCTGGCCACGCCGGCTATGAGCGCGGCGTCGAACGAACGCACGAAGTGCAGGCGCTCGGTTTCCGCGAGGCCGGAGGCGTGCTCCAATGCCTCTTGAAAATCGCGGCCGTATTCCACCAGTTCCGCGCCGAGCCCGCGCATCGCCGCATTCTTCTCCGCGCTGTTGCCATGCGGCACCACGATCAGAGCGCGCAGCCCCGCGCGAGCCGCCGCGAATGCCACGCTCTGGCCGTGGTTTCCGCGCGTGGCCGCGATCACGCCGCGGATCTGCGGCTCCCGGCGGAGTAACGCGTCCATATACACGATGCCGCCGCGCAGCTTAAACGCACCGACCGGTGTATGATTTTCGTGCTTGACCCAAACCTCGGCGCCCGTTCGAGTGCACAACAGAGGCCAGCGGATCTGCGGTGTCGGCGGAATCACGCGGTACACCACGGCCGCCGCGGCTTCCAGTTCGTCGAGAGCGGGCAGTTTCACAAGCAGGTTGCCTCAGTGTATCGTGTGCAGATGGGAATCCGCATATGAGCTTGGTGCGCTTCGGGCGGCCAGACGACGGCATGGACAGGCGGAGGTACGGCTTTCATCCCTTCGGCGTCGCGAAGTACAATTTCGACCGCCATCTCGATCGCCCCCTTGCGCCCTCTCCGGAAAATTAGCGCGATCCATGGAACCCATCCACACTCTTCTCGATCGGGCCGGCTCTCCGGGCTCAGCGATTTTGCCCGCCGAACTCCGCCGCCTCTACGGAGGAGAGCTTCATTTCCCGGCCGCCCTTCCGGGCCGTCCGTATGTGATTGGTAATTTCGTCTCCACATTCGACGGGATCGTCAGCTACCGGATTCCCGGCCAGGCGGGCGGCGGCACGATCAGTGGGAACGACCAGCCGGATCGCTTCATCATGGGTCTCTTGCGGGCGTCCGCGGACGCGGTCATCATCGGCGCGGGCACGCTTCATGCGACCGACGCCAGTCACTCTTGGACCGCGGATGCCATTTACCCCGAAGCTGGAAAGCTGTACGACGTTTATCGCAAGGCCGTCCTCGGAAAACCGAAGCCGCCGGAAACGATCGTGGTCAGCGCAAGCGGTGTGGTCGATATTGAGCGCCCCATGTTCCACACGTCCGCCATTGCGATCCGGATCATCACCACGGGCAAGGGCCGCGACCGCCTGCGGTCCATCGGCGCCCACAAGCTGCCCGCGACGGAACTGAGCGTGCTTGGCAGTTCCGCGGAATTGATTGCTCCGGATACAATCGTCGGATTCCTGACCAGGGAATGCGGAGTGAGCCTTCTGCTTCACGAAGGGGGC
>Ga0070741_10013976_pt1 | contig 14011 bp, 8 predicted proteins | sample Coa_R1_4_FD_66440 | JGI IMG/M metagenome (GOLD analysis project Ga0070741, IMG submission 66440) | Surface soil microbial communities from Centralia Pennsylvania, which are recovering from an underground coalmine fire - Coalmine... | ecosystem: Environmental > Terrestrial > Soil > Unclassified ... | reverse complement strand
CAACCACCAGTCCCAGCCCCAGACCGGCTACTGCACCCAGTTCCCCATCTTGCTCTGGCTTAGGCGCATACGGGGTGAGGGGTCGCGATACAGAGTATACATCAAGTTGCATCGTTCCCCCCAGGTTACCGTTCTCAAAACTGATAAAACTGTTGGCAACATCATTTGCAACAGTTGCTGCACCTGCTGGATCACTATTCAAGACATCAATTTCAATGATCGCTGTGTTCGATTGATACTGTTTAGCCGAAACCATTTGAGATAGCTGTTGTACGGTCAGTTCTGGATGCTTTGCCTGGACAGCGGTCAGTACCGGGGGACTATTGACCACCTGAACAAGTGTCGGCGTCATTGCCAAGCCAGCTATAGTATTGTCACCAGGACCCTCACTTGCCGTGACGTTGACTAAAACCAATGCCTGCGCCTGATAAACGGGCTTAATGAACAATTTGGTAGCAATGTAGGTCGAGCCACCACAGATAACCATTCCCAGAATCATAACCCAGGCCCAGCGCTTGATGAACATTGTATAGCGATAGAGCAAATTTTGCATAGAAATATCATCCTTATCAAATTTCAAGCACAATAATAGTGTTCACATTGTCATACATTGATTTTGCACTACTAACTTGTTTAACTACCAGAGGACACATACAGTAACAACCTGATACCAGATAGATCATCTTGCCTCTCTAAAAGATACCCTCTTCCCTCTAGCGATCGGGTTGTTATTGATGTTGAAAAGACATTGAGAATAATACTCCCGTGTTGAGATAATAACTCCTCTAATCCCTGTTTTTGGTCTACTCTGAAAAATACTTATGCTCCTCCTGAACAGGGATCTATGAGATCTCATAAATATAATCGCAACAAGAAGCAAAACATAACAAGAGAATTGGAGAAAACATGTGCTATAATAGACAGCATCCATAAACTAAAATAGAAGAGGGGGAGCAGAGAACAAGTTATGCAATGTGAACATTGCCGAAAGAACCCGGCCCGTGTACGCATAGATCAAATGATCGATGGGAAAAAGAAGTCCTACCACCTCTGTCAATCCTGTGTTGATAAGATGATGAATGTTTTCAGTCAGGCCGATGACCTGATGACTGCTTTCGCCCAGGCCAGAGAGCCCATCAAAAGAACAGAAGAAAATGTTCTCCCGGCATCACGAGTCGTACAAAACCAGGAACAAGACGCCGGGAGCATTTTGCAACAGTTGAAGACAATAAACGAACGTTTTAATGCTCTAGAAGAGAAGCTTCACCAACTTCAGACGGCACGCGATGAACAGACAGCACTCCTTACTCAAATTCTCGCCCGTCTCTCGGAGAATTCCTAACAATAGTGAAAGTGACATAGGAGTTGGTGTGAGTTTCCAAATGATGGCAATAAAGTAGCAAGAATACTGCTAAAGCCGAAGCATCTTTAGTGATCGAGTATCATGGTGTCAGAAGGAGGACACTCTATTAGTGTATAGCAAAGGATTGAGTCATAAACTGCGTCATAAGTGCATACCTGGCAAAATCCATCACCAAAAACTCCTGGAATCAGGCTATGATCCGGGATATCTTGACTGATACTCAATAGTGGTTGGCGATTTCCCATCTTATCTTCTGCTTCATATCGGGTGACTCTTCCATCCACAATATATGCCAGAATTTTTGTTTTGCCAGGAGTAACCTTCACGACATGGCGTCCATCACCCAGGTTCTCAAGAGAAATCCTCTCATTGGTAAAAATAAACTGTATTAGCGGCATGGCCTTGTATCCTTTTATATCTTTCTAGACATTGTTGAGGGAGCTGATGAAAACCCCTTCCCCAATAGGTAGACGCTCAGATTGGTAGAATTTGTAGAGAGATTTTGTAGTTGCTACATGACTGTAGCAAAAGGAAGATGATGAGGATGATAACGGACTAGCTGGTGCCAGAGTGCGAAACAAACCCAAGAAGTAGCATGGCTACATGGTTGCTACATTTTAGAGAAATTTGCAGATTGATAAGAGGAGTACGATAGCATATAAAACAAGGTAGGAAGCCAATTCATGCAATGCTTCCTACCTTAGTTATTGAGTCGGGGTGAGAGGATTTGAACCTCCGACCACTTCAACCCCATTGAAGTGCGCTACCGGGCTGCGCTACACCCCGCTATTCCTTTCAGAACGCATTTAGTATAGCAGAAACTGCGCCACTTCGTCAAGAGAAATCGACTGATTTTTTCTCTTCTGCCCAGATTCCAATGTGGGGAAACCAGAAGGATATCATTGTGTAAACTTCTAGAACAGAGGTATACTACTACTAGCTCATAGAAGCATGATAGCCAATTCAAGGTTCTAGCAAGAGAAAGTGGTTCCATATGTGTATTCGTCCCGCACGTCCCTCCGATGCTCATGCAGCTGCCCGCTTAATTCTAGCGGCATTCGATTCGATCATCCACCATTATTCAGGAGAAGAGCTGAACGAAGATTATCGCGCCGTATGGCTCGAAGATTGGTTTCAGCAACCAAATAATCGTTTCAGCTACCAACAGGTATTGGTCAAAGAGGTAGAGGGTCAGGTAGTTGGTGCTATTCTGCTCTATCACGGTAGCGAGGCCGCAGCGTTGGATCGCCCCATCAATGAGTACCTGCGCCGCTTGCGCAATGATCCAAACGCGGCACTGGAACCGGAAGCGGACCTCGACGAGTATTATATTGATAGTCTCTCCGTCTCCCCCGCGTTTTCTGGGCGTGGCTATGGCACCGCGTTAATACAGGCAGCCGAAAAGAAAGCTCAAGAACTGCACTATCATAAAATTGCCCTCAATGTCGAGCAAGATAACGAACGCGCCTATCGCCTCTATCAACATCTCGGTTATCATACCGATAAGCAGCGCACACTCTACGGGGAGCCTTTTGACCATATGGTAAAGTATCTCAATTGAGGTCAGATAGCCCACAAGGGGCGGCGCTAGGCGGTCCTTGTGGGCTATCTGACCTCAATTAGTACAACCCACTAGACTTTCAGCACGAAATTTGGTAAAATTTATGTCAGTAAAAAATTGTACAAAAAGCGATGATGGGGAGAGTAAGCGTACAGGGAACGCTCAGGGAGAAAGGGTCACCGACTGCAAACCCTTTCGCATAACCGTTCGCTGAAGTTCACCCCAGAGCTGGCTGTTGAACCCTCTGGCAATGAAAACTCTAGCAAGTAGACAGCCCCGGATCGTCCTCCGTTACAGGACAAACCGAGCGGAATCGCAATTCGCTTGTAACTTTGCCTGGCTCACGTATCCACTTCTAGCATGAGCAGGCAGCGAACTGCATTCAATACGGGTGGTACCACGGAGCTTGCACTACCGACAACTTCGTCCCTGTTGACGAGTGTCGGTTTTTTATGTTTTGGAGGATGCATGATAGGACAACTTGAGCAGTTACTTGGACAACTCGATGAGCTTCGCGTGCGCGCCATCGAGGAATTAGAGCCGATCACCACATCGGCAGAGTTAGACGAGTGGGATACCCGCTATCTGGGACGCAATCGCGGCGAGCTGAAATCTCTCTCCGCCGTGATGCCTAAGCTCTCTAAAGAAGAGCGTCCCGTTGTCGGACAGAAAATCAATTCGGTCAAGGCTGAGCTAGAGCGACAGCTTGCAGCCAAACGCGAAGCATTGCGTCAGCAAGAACTTTTGCAGGCCCTGGAGCGCGAGCGCATCGATGTCACTTTGCCAGGACGTGCCCAACCAGTCGGGCATGTGCACCCGATCTCGCAAACGATCCTGGATGTGGCGCAGGTCTTCGAGAAGATGGGTTTTAGTGTGGTGCAAGGGCTGGAGGTCGAAACCGATTACTATAACTTCCAGGCGCTCAACATCCCGGAGGATCATCCGGCGCGCGATATGCAAGATACCTTCTGGGTCGTACCAGGACAAATTCTCTTGCGCACCCAGACCTCGCCGATGCAGATCCATGTCATGCAGCAGAGACGCCCACCTGTACGCGTGATCGTCCCCGGCAAGGTCTACCGTCACGAGGCAATCGATGCAACCCACGAAGCCATGTTCCACCAGATCGAAGGTCTGTTGATCGACGAGCATTGTACAATGGCCGACCTCAAGGGCTGTCTGGAGCGTGCTGCCCAGGAACTATTCGGTGAGGGCCGCCGTGTGCGCTTCCGTGGCAGCTACTTCCCATTTACAGAACCGAGTGCCGAAGTCGACATCGACTGCCCATTATGTGATGGCAAAGGCTGCCGTGTCTGCAAATACAGCGGCTGGCTAGAAATCCTCGGTTCAGGCATGGTCCATCCCCGAGTACTGCGCGGCGTCGGCTACGACCCACAAAAATATCGCGGCTTCGCCTTCGGTATGGGCGTCGAGCGCATCGCCATGTTGAAGTACGGCATCGGAGAAATCCGCCTCTTCTCTGGCAACGACCTGCGCTTCCTGAGCCAATTCTAGACTAAAGACGATTTTCAGTTTCATTTACAGACCCATCTCCCGATGAGTTATGAGGCAAATTTAGCACTGTAGGTACAGCGTGGAACCGCATAACAGGAACCACGCTCAATGTAAGGAGACGATTATGCACTTTCGTCAGGGTGCGTATAGGCCCTGAACCGCTTATATGGCACCCGCTCCCATAATCATTATGCATATGAAAGAGGACATTTCTGATGATAGGACAATTAGATCGCTTATTAGAGCAACTCGATACTCTACGAGCGCGTGCCATCGAGCAACTTGCAGCCATTACCACCCAGACGGAACTCAAGGAATGGGATACGCGCTACCTTGGTCGCAAAAATGGTGCACTGACCGCCCTGCGCCCAGCCATGCAGGCCCTTTCGCAGGACGAGCGGCGCATTGTCGGCCAGAAATACAACGCAGTGAAAAGCGAACTGGAGCAGCTCTTAGCCACTAAGCGCGAGACCACACGGCAACAAGCCATGTTACAATCGCTGATGCAAGAGGGCATCGATGTCACTCTGGGAGGCCACAGCGTGTCACCTGGACACATGCACCTCATCTCGCGTACAGCCCTGGAGATGGCGCGCATCTTCAGCAACATGGGCTTCCAGATACGGCTGGGATCGGAGATAGAGACCGACTACTACAACTTCCGCGCACTCAACTTCCCGGTCGATCACCCGGCTCGCGATATGCAGGACACCTTCTGGGTCGCACCCGGCGAGATACTCTTGCGTACACAGACCTCATCGATGCAGATCCATACCATGACACAGATGAGGCCACCTGTACGCGTCGCCACCTGGGGCCGCGTCTACCGCAACGAAACCATTAACGTCTCTAACGCGGCAATGCTGCACCAGTTCGAGTGCTTCATCGTCGATGAACAGTGCACAATGGCAAACCTGAAAGGCTGTCTGCAACATTTCATCGCGCGCATGTTCGGACCAGAGCGCCGTATACGCTTCCGTGGCAGCTACTTCCCATTCACCGAGCCAAGCGCCGAACTCGACATCTCCTGCGGCATATGCGGCGGCACAGGCTGTTCAACCTGCAAACATACCGGATGGCTGGAACTGCTAGGCTGCGGCATGATCCATCCAAACGTACTGCGCGAAGTTGGCTACGATCCCAAAAAATATCGTGGTTTCGCCTTCGGGGCCGGCGTCGAGCGCATCGCAATGGCCAAATACGCCATCAGCGACATCCGCACCTTCACAACCAACGACCTGCGCATGCTGCAACAATTCTAAGATTTTGGGAGGTTTTTCAAATGCGCGAGGCGTGCATTTGAAAAACTTTCCCAGAGGCCTCGGTAGGCGTCCTGACAAAACAATCTGAGACAATATCCACACCAACGAAGTGTGTTGTATAAAAAATAAGGAGTTTCTTACATGAGAGTACCTTTGAGCTGGCTCAAGGACTATGTTGATATAAACATGTCGCCCGAGGAACTGGCGCATACCCTCACAATGGCTGGCCTGGAGGTCGAAGCCATCGACTACCTCGGCAAAGAATGGGGCGATAAAGTAATCACAGCCCAAATTACGCATCTGGAAAAAGTGCCCGGCTCCGACCACCTGAACTACACAAAGGTGAATACCGGTAGCCAGGAACTCGGCGTGGTCTGCGGTGCCCCCAACATCAAGCAATGGGACAAAGTTCCTCTGGCCTTACCTGGCGCGCAAATCGGCGACATCATCATTCGCGAGGCCAGCAAGATGGGCTACCTCTCGCAGGGCATGCTCTGTTCGCCACGTGAACTCGGGATGGGCAGCGACCATTCGGGCATCTACATCCTCGACCCCAATACGCCTCTCGGCGAGCCCCTCGTTGACATCCTGGGCGACGTAGTGCTTGATTTCGCCATCAAGGCTCATCGCGGAGATCTCTCGTCGGTCATCGGCATTGCACGCGAAGTAGCGGCTCTGACCAAGCAAACGTTACGCTTGCCGCATCCCGTGCTCGATACCCAGGGGACTCCAGCAGCAGAGATGGTTAAGGTCACTATCGAAGATCCCGACCTGTGCCCGCGCTACACCGGCTCTATCGCCAGCAACATCACCATTGCAGAATCGCCGCATTGGATGAAGCAGCGCTTAATCGCAGCCGGGATGCGTCCCATTAGCAACATCGTCGATATTGCCAACTACGTCATGCTGGAACTCGGACAGCCATTGCACACGTTCGACTATGAGCTGGTGCCTGAACATCACATTATCGTGCGCCGGGCACACGAGGGCGAGGAGATCACGACGCTCGACGATGTGCCACGCAAACTGACACACGACATGTTGCTTATCACTGACCCAACAGGGCCTACGGCTATTGGCGGTGTGATGGGCGCAGCAAAAAGCGAGGTCAACGAGAAGACAACGATGGTCCTGCTAGAGGCGGCAAACTTCAAGGGAACGAATGTGCGCCATACCTCGATTAGCCTGGGCCTGCGTACCGATGCCTCCAGCCGGTTCGAGAAAGGACTCGACCCGGAACTGGCCATCCAGGGTGCACGCCGTGCCTTAGAGTTGATGGCAGAACTGGCGGGAGCCACCATCCATCCCGGCATTGTCGATGTCTATCCTCGACCCGTGCATCAGCGCACCATCATCTTCTCTCCCGCTGAGGTCGAGTGGTTGACCTCTATGAAGGTGACGCAGAGCGAAGTCGCGGAGGCATTAAGCGCTCTCGGCTTCTCGGTTGAACCCGATAGCCAGAGCCAGAAATTGCTGGTAACAGTGCCCACCTATCGTACGGATATCGAGGAAGGAGCCGATCTGGTTGAGGAAGTGATACGCATCATCGGCTACGATAAAATCCCGAGCACGATTCCGACCGGGCCGCTGCCAGAGCCAATGGATGATCGCTGGTTCGAGCGTGAAAACGAGGTTCGTACCTTGCTGACCGGCGCAGGAGTGAACGAGATTATCACCTATGCCCTGACCAGTCGCGGACGCATGGTCAACCTGTTGGCCCAGGCTGATGCCACTTCAGCACGTGTGCTCTTGCAGGCTCCCACTGGCTCACCTGCTCACAACGCCGCAAGCGCCGTAGCCACCGCAGAGAAGGACACCTCTACTGCCGTCGTGCCATTCGATCCACGCAGCATCCCGGCAGTCGTGCTGGCGAACCCGCTCAGCAACGACCTGGAAGCTATGCGCCTGACATTAATGAGCGGCCTGTTAGAGACGGTGCAGGAGAACAGCAAGCGCAATCGTGCAGGTCTGCGCTTCTTCGAGATCGGGCGGCGTTACCTGCCAACCGGAGAACACGATAGCTTGCCTGACGAGCGCCGTGCCGTTGGCATCGCCCTATGTGGTCCTGCCGAGATCTCATGGATTCCTGAACTCTCACGCCCCGCTGATTTCTACGATCTCAAGGGCATAGTCGAGGCGCTGCTGGCAGGCCTGAAGATTAAACGCTATCGTTTCACACCAACGCAGCATCCTACATTCCACCCTGGACGCTGTGCGCTGCTGGAACTGCCGCGCATCTCTGGCACAGGCGAGGAAACATTCAGCCCCATCGGGGTACTCGGCGAGGTTCACCCGGTTGTGCAGCAGCGCTACGACCTGCCCTACCGCGCCTACCTGTGTGAACTCGATCTGGAGCGGCTCTACGATGCCGTGCCCGAGCGACTGGTCTACCAGCCCATCTCGCGTCACCAGGAGCTGACCCGGGACCTGGCGCTGGTCGTTGATCAGCAGATCGCTGCACAGGACATTCAGGAAGCGATAGTGCGTAACGGCGGTGATCTCCTGCGCTCAGTCACTCTCTTCGACGTATACACAGGCGCACCCATCCCTGCGGGCAAAAAGAGCCTGACATATACCCTGGAATACCAGGCCCAGGATCGCACCCTGACCGACGCCGAGGCCAACACTGTCCAGGACCGCATCATTCGCGCCCTCAACGAAGAGTTCGGGGCCGTGCTGCGCTAGCTCTCTGAGCGCTAATAAAATTTCAGAAAATAATCCAACAATCCGCCCCTCGGGGCGGATTGTTGGATTATTTTCTGAGGGATCTATAGATGTGGTAAAATGGGTGTAGAATGATTAAAGCGCTGATTTTCGATTTTGACGGTCTCATCATTGATACCGAAGTCCCGGATTACCAATCCTGGCAAGAGATATATCAAGAACGTGATTGCCAGCTCCCCCTTGCACTCTGGACTGGCTATATCGGCAAGGCAGCAGAGTTATTCGATGCCTATGCACATCTGGAGCAGCTTAGCGGGCAGCCCGTTGACCGTGCTACAGTGCGCATACGTCGTCGCAAGCGTTATATCGAACTGGTCGCGGCACAACCCATTTTGCCTGGTGTAGAAGCATACATCACAACGGCGAAGCGGCTGGGCCTCAAGCTGGCAGTGGCATCCAGCGGCACTCGCGAATGGGTCGTAGGCCATCTTACCCAACGAGGTTTGCTGGCATACTTTGATCAAATCACCTGCGCCGATGATGTGCAGCGCGCCAAACCCGATCCCGACCTGTACCTGACCACCCTGGCCGCGCTGGGCATACAGGCCGAAGAAGCTATAGCTCTGGAAGATTCCCCTAATGGTGTCCTGGCAGCTAACCGCGCAGGCATTTTCTGCGTGGCCATACCCAACCCCCTGACATGCCAGCTTCCGCTAGATCACGCAGATTTGCGCCTGGCCTCTTTACAAGACCTCCCATTAGAGGATTTGCTGTCGCGCCTGACTAACCACCAGACACCATCATGATTTTTCAGAAGTCTGTCTGCACTTCACAAGCACGCATTGCCTTTCATACTATAAATGTATATTCTCTATTCCTATGTGCTGTCTGTTGCATCAAATCTGTAATGGCATTTTTCTTCAGAGCCATTATGACTGTGAGAATTAACATATGTTAACATTTTGGTACTTCGATGTGACAATTGAACAGCATCAACGTTTTATGAGTGTGGGATCTATTGATAAATAACCTTCTAAGATTATCATGTAATTCCTTGCATTCACATGAGCGCGAAGGGCGCACTCTTTGCCGCCAGATGAGCAAAGCTAGCTGCGGTAGCAGTGTTTCTGGCGGTCTACCAAGGGGCTCCGAGAGGAGCGCCGTGCCCCCTTTGGGGGTTTGTGAATGCATATGAATGTTAAATATCCATTACTAACAAGCATAATACAGGGTGTTCAATCCCGAACTGGGGATTAAGGATTGATACACAGTTTGTGCTTATTATAATCGAAAAAGAGACAGAACATGAGCCAGTGTTTGCGTTGTAACAAACCTTGTGCTGCGACCTGCATGTTTTGCGATACATGCAGGTCGCTTGTACAACATCAAATGCAACAGGGGGAAAGCACAGGTGATGATGGAGCTATCAGACGAACGACTCTACCTGGGGCACAAGCTTCTGAAACACAGATAAGAGTTTCTGTGTTAGAGAAAGTGGAAAGGGCAGATGACGTGGAGATGAAGCAAAGTTATTCAATTACGCCATATCTAGTGGACGAGCAACCCGAAGCAAACGCAGTAGCGGGGCGTGATGATATCCCGAACCGTATTACCACTCCGCTTCCCATCGCGTCGGCAAATCCGACACCTTTACCAGAAGAACTGAATGCCCCTGCCCATCAGATGGAGCAGGCATTATATCAGTTAAATGATGCTGCTCAACGTATTGCGTTTGTCGAACAGCAAGAACGCAAAGATCGTCGCCGTCCCAGGGCCTCTCGACTGGCTCCCTTGCGCGATATTTCCGCCGAGATTCAACGCGATAGCACTCCGTTATTGCCGCGCACTGCCTACAGCACTCAGCATTTACCAGAAGAACAAAGCGCAATCAAAGAGGCTAAGGGTGATAACCTCCCCGATTTCTGGCCCTGGCTGGACAATTCTAACGATGATGACGCAGAGACGAGCGAAGTAAGCAACGATAGCTGGTCGAATCGCACCGATCCGCTATTGTTCCGTCGCCTTCCTTTTCCCAGCCATGCCCAGCAAACACAGCAAACACAGCCGGCACAAATTGAATCCCAGTCTACACGACCTCTGCCCGTGCCCTCGCAAAAATTTGTTCGGCTGCCCTCTATTGCCGTAAGGTTGATATACCCTCCTGACACTCAACAACAACATACCTGGCTACGTCCCATTTTTATCTGTCTGGCTCTCCTTGCTGCACTGGTCCTGATTGTAGATGGTTTCCTGGCCGCAACGCTCTTACTGCCTCAAGGAAATAAAACGGCGGCGAGTAGTCCTCCCACGCTGCTACTTTCGACAAACGTTGTGCAGTATGGGCAAAGTGTTGCTGTGGGTTTGCGTCACTTCTCGCCATCTGCGCTTGTGTTATTGACACACAATGTGGGCGAATCTGTAAAGCTCAACACTGGCAATCCTCGTGTCCAGGTGGGGAAAGACGGGTCAGCAGATGTGACCCTCTATATAGAAAATAGCTGGAACCCTGGCGTTCAAACCATCGAGGCCGAGGATATCAACACACGCTATACGGCAAGTGCAACGCTACAACTTGACGCCGGTACAGCGCACCCGGCACAACTAGAGATCAACCCTACACAACTCGACCTCGGCGCTGCTATCCAGGGCGCTAATAGTATTCATGCGATAACACTGCATAATACTGGTGGTAGCACGATTTCGTGGTCGGCCAGTAGCGACCAGTCATGGTTACAGCTTACGCCCAATCAAGGCAGCTTTAGCGATAACCAGACCATACTGGTAGGCGTCCAGCGCACCAACCTCAAACCCGGCGCTTACACTGGCAAAATTACCTTTGCCTCCAATGTTGGAAATCCGCAATTTCTACAGGTCCAGATGGCGGTAAATCCATTGCCCGGCAACCCTGGCGCAGTACTGACGGTAACTCCGGCGGTGCTGACCTTCACCGCTATTGACAGTGGCTCAGACCCCGCGAGCCAGCTCCTCCAGGTGAATAATCCCGGCACACAACCACTCTACTGGTCTATCGACAATAATGCTCAGCCCTCGTCGAGCCAGCTCCCCGCTTCTATTGATCGTGGAGCAAACTGGTTGAGCACCGACTCGACGAAGGACACTGTTCCACCCGGAGGAACGGGGTTCGTGCGTGTATTTGCACACAGCCACAAACTGTTGCCCGGTGCCTACCTCAGTACTTTGACTATCAGCTCGCAGACGGGCAATACTGTGCTCAATAGCCCGCAAACTGTAGCTATCTCTCTCACTGTGCAACCCAGCTGTAGCGTGATGCTCAGCAGAGCAAACCTGTCCTTTACTGCTGTCTCTGGTCAGAATGCTCCTGGCAATCAAGCCCTCAATCTGACGGGTACTAACAGTTGCGCAGGAGCGGTCTCATGGAACGCGGCATCCTCGGCAAGCTGGCTGACGATCACACCCAGGACCGGTCTATTACGCGGCGGGGCAAACGAGGTCACGACGGTAGGTGTGAATACAAATGGGCTCAAGCCTGGTATCTATACCGGTGATATCTCGATAACAGCAGCACAGAGTACTCAGATGGCAATTGTGCAACTCTCGGTACAAGACATGCCATCGTTGTCGTCCCCCATCATCGGTGCCTCACCGCTCAATCTTAATTTTAGTACAACGCTGGGGCACACCAATCCTCCCGGTCAGATAGTAACGATCACGAATACAGGTGGTGGCCCATTGCTGCTGCATACCTCGGTCAATGCACAATCCATCTCCTGGCTAAGCGTTTCTTCTCAGGGAGGCACGATTGCACCGGGACAGACGCAACAGTTAACTGTGAATGTCAATGCCAATACCCTGGCTCCAGGCAACTACGAAGGGCAGGTAGTTTTGAGTGGTAGCGATAGCAACAATGTACCTGCCAGCGGGAGTCCACAAACTATTACAGTCAATCTGGTGGTTCAGCCTCCCTGCACGCTGGCACAACCATCATCAAGCTCACTGGCCTTCAGTGCCCCACAGGGCTCGACAGACCCAACACCGCAAGCTATCACGATCACAGCATCCGGCAATTGTAGCTGGCCTCTGAACTGGAAAGCCACGATGACATCTTCAGCCTCCTGGTTGAAATTATCTCCAGCTTCCGGCACGCTGAGCGCCAGCGGGCAATCGGCAACCCTTAATATAGCTCCCAGCATTGCCGGTTTGACACCTGGCAACTATAGCGCGCAGGTCTCCATCGCTGCCAGCGATACTGTCGGACAGGTAGCACGCAGCAGTCCACAGGTATTTACAATTACACTGACTGTGCAGCAGCCCTGTTCACTGCAGGTCGCAACATCTGGCCTTAGCTTCTCTGCAATAGAGGGTCAGACAACATCAGCGCAAAACCTATCGTTCAGCGAGACAGGTAGCTGCTCCTTCCCGGTTGCCTGGAGCGCAACAGGAGATAGTGGCAGTAGTGATTGGCTTGTGCTCTCGGCCACTTCAGGCAAAGATAGTGGAAATGGCGTTTCTATATCAGTAAGTGCGAATGCTAGCAATCTATCTCCTGGCACATACAAAGGCACTATCACTATCTCAGCCAACGATAGTAGCTCCACTACTCAGGTAAGCCCAAAATTTGCCGCTGCCGCTAATATTAGCTCTACCTTTCAGGGAAGCCCTCAGAGCGTAACCGTCACATTGACAGTAAAAGGCTTCACTGTCAATGGCACGGTCAATGCCTGCTCTAGCAGCACGTGTAGCACATCAACACCGCTCTCTGGCGCTACCGTCAATATCGTCGATAGCGGAGGAAACACCGTCGCCAGCACGGTCACCGACTCTTCCGGAAACTTCAGCCTCAGCAGTATTCCTGCTGGCTCCTATACCATTTCTGCAGCCGGTAGCGACAGCGCGAAAAAGAATTATGTAGGAAGTACGACCGTCACAATATCGAGCAATCAACAGAGCGTCACGGTCAATGTTCTCCCAACTTCTTCTCAATAGAGAGGCGTCATCGCGAAATTTCCAGTTAGCGCCACTAAACGACAACTACATCTACGCGGCTTTCTAAGAAGGCATCAAACAAGTACCTCACCTTGTTGCGCTCGGAGCACAACAAGGTGGGGTACTTGTTTGATGCCTTCTTAGAAGAAATGTGATCTTCCTACCCGTTTATAAATTATAAGCCCCAAATTTCCTTAATTATAGATGCCAATCTATCTGAATTATAAGTAACAAGCAACCCTTTTCTCCTATTTTATAAGCCATACTTCCTATAAATACGTGCTTTTTTATCACAATGCAGTATTATTAATTGCAGGGGGAAATATACGAAAAATCCACATCAATAGTGATAAGGGAGCATAACCTATAACACTATCAAGGCTAGCTTATCATTAGATCAAAAGATGCCATTTGCCTTCTGCAAGCAAATTTTCCATTCAAACACAGCCACAGAAAAGTTGCAGACCTGGCTACCAAGTTCTATTTGAGTCCTTTATATGCACTGCTGCTTTTTTAAGGAGGGACCCTTATGCAGTCGTTGTCGCGTATATTTATCTGGTCACTAGTAGGATTAGGAATGGTAACGATTTTGATCGTTACATTCCATATAGGCGGTATTTTTGCTTTACGTATAGGACAGTTTGCCCCACTTTCCGGTGCATTTCTCGGCGGTTGCCTCGT
>Ga0070741_10013975_pt1 | contig 14012 bp, 11 predicted proteins | sample Coa_R1_4_FD_66440 | JGI IMG/M metagenome (GOLD analysis project Ga0070741, IMG submission 66440) | Surface soil microbial communities from Centralia Pennsylvania, which are recovering from an underground coalmine fire - Coalmine... | ecosystem: Environmental > Terrestrial > Soil > Unclassified ... | reverse complement strand
TACGCCGACCTCGGTCCCGACTATTTCGAGCAGCGCTCTTCCGAGATGCTCCAGCGGCACCTCGTGACGCGCCTTGAGAAGCTGGGTTACGACGTTGCTCTCACCCCGAAAGCCGCCTGATATCCTCATTCAACGATTTTCATGGCAGGGTCGAGGGTCGAGGGACGACCCCTCGCCCTAATCGCCCCCGCTCAGGTCGATGTCGCCGGCGATGCCGGTGCAGGTGGGGATGTAGGCCTTCATCTGGCAGACGGCGCCGTGGCGCGCCAGCTCGGACTCGAACAGCTGGTGGATGGCCGGATCCTCGTCTTCGTACTCGATCTGCCAGCCGCCCTCCTTCACGCTTACGTCCGAGCCCTCGCCGCGCTGCACGTTGTACGCCTGGCGATGCTTCAGGCCACTAAAGCGCAGCGCCAGGTAGCGCGCCGGCTCCTTGCCGGTGTTGAAGTGCTCGTGGAACCAGTCCTCGGGCGGCACCACCACACTCCCGGGACGCCAGTCGCACTTGGTACGCTCGTCGCCCTGGTTCTTCCACAGCAGTGAGAAGCCCACGCCGTCCAGGATCACGACGTGCGCTCCCGGACCGTGCCGGTGGGCCTTCTTGTACATCCCGGGCATGAACTGCGACACGTGCGCTCCCGTGCTGTTCTCGGCGAGCTCGATCATGACGTTGCTGCCGCCGCCGCCGCGCTGCTTCCAGCTGTGCAGCTCGAGCGTGTGCAGGTTGGGGATGAAGTTCGTCTGCAGCACCTTACGGTAGCGGCGCTTGAACAGCTGGCCCTCTCCGTTGAAATAACCATCCGCTCCACCGAAGCGATCTTCGAAGCGGAAAGGATTGTTGAACACGAAATCGTAGTTGTGGAACATGCGCAGCACGGTTGGCGCGTTGGTTACCGACATGTAACGCGCCGGCTCCGCGCCGCTGCCGTTGAAATGCTGATAGGTCGCGTTCACGGGAATGGCGAATAGACTGCCACGGCCCCATTCGAAGGTCTGCTTGTGAGTGTCGTCGTACCACACCGTTGTGGCGCCGCGGCCAGACAGCACGTACGTCGTCTCCTCATAGAGGTGCTTTTCCGGCGCCGAGTGGCCGCCGGGCGCAATCTCGACGACATGAGCATCGTTCACGCCGCCGGTGCCCTCCAGGTTCACGAAGGCGCCACGGCCACCCTTGCGCTCCCACAGACCGAGCTCGAGCTCGTTCATGTCCTCGATGTAGAAGCCCGTGACCACCGGGGCTCCTTCCTTCTTCTGCCAGTCTTCGTAGTGGTCGATTGGAAGATAGTCCTGCAGCGCCTGCGCGGCGTCCTGGCGAATGTCGGTAGCCATGTGCCCTCCTGTCGACAGCTGTTGGGACCGGCCGGACGGAAGGGGGTCGGCCCGAGATTTCGGCGAACGACATTGTACGCCGGAACACGGGCCTCGGTGTACGATGCTTAGCCGGATTGAATTCGAAGGAAACTGGAGAGCTGGGATTGAGCACGGAAGTTGACGAGCTGCGCCGCCAGTGCTTCCTCGGCGCGCGCTTCATGTGGCGCGAGCTGCGAGAGCTGTACGGGCACGTATCCTGCCGCCTGCCTGACGGCAAGGGCTTCTTCTTGATGATGGTGCGAGTGCCCGAGCCGCCCGGCGACCCGGACGAAGTGCTGCTCTTCGACAACGAAGGCAACAGGCTCGAAGGCTCAACGCCGACGCCATACGAGATCTACCTGCATACCGAGATCTTTCGCCGCCGGCCCGACGTTCAATCGATCGTGCACTCACACCCACACATGGCTACGGCGCTGAGCACCGCCGGCAAGACGGTCTACGCCGTTACGCAGCAGTCCAAGGCCTTCGGCGCCGGCGTTCCTGTATTCAAGGGCGATTTCGTCGAAGACCGGCAGCTCGGCGTGGAGCTGGCGGACTGCCTGGGCAGCCACTGCGCCGCCCTCATGAAGGGGCACGGCGCGGTGACCGTTGGGCACCACGTGCCGGACGCGGTCAGCCAGGTGCTCTATCTGGAGCAGGCAGCCAAGCAGCAGATCTGGGCTTCCACGGTTGGCACTCCCGAGCTGCTGCCGGATCACATCCTTAACCATCGTTTCCCCGAGTCTCGGGCCGACTTGAACCAGGGCACGACCAACCTCTGGCGCCAACTGGTGTGGGAATGGGAGCAGGAGCAGGCTCACGGCCACAGCCACTCCCACCGCCACGGCGACCACGAGCACACGCACTGAAAACGCTGCGCGTCGCCATCGCCGGCCTCGGCGTTGGCAGCACCCAGGTTCTGCCGGCGATGGAGGCCATGGAGGGCGTGGTCATTGCCGCGGCAGCCGACCTCCGCGAAGACGCCCGGCAGGCATTCGAAGCTCGCTACAAGGGCCGGAGCTACGCCACCATCGAGGAGCTGTGTCGAGATCCTGAAGTCGACGCGGTTTGGGTGTCGACACCCAATCAGTACCACTGCCAGCACGTCGTCACGGCGGCCGAGCATGGCAAGCATGTGGTCGTGGAGAAGCCTATGGCGCTGTCCATCGAGCAGTGCGAGCAGATGGTCTCAGCGGCCGAACGAAACGGCGTCAAGCTGCTGTGCGGCCATACGCAGAGCTTCAATCCGGCCATCCGCGCCATGCGTGACGTCATCGTGTCCGGGCAGATCGGGAAGCTCAGCGGCATCCTCACCTGGATGTCCACGGACTGGATGCTGCGGCCCCGAATGCCGCAGGAGCTGGACCTGGCCCTGGGAGGAGGCGTGGTGTACCGCCAGGGCCCGCACCAGATCGATATCGTGCGGCTGCTCGGGGGCGGCATGGTGCGCAGCGTGCGCTCGATGACGGGCCAGCTCATGCCCGAGCGCCCGGCGCCGGGCAACTACATGGCTTATCTCGAATTCGAGGACGGAACGCCGGCCACGGTCGTCTACAACGGCTACGGCTATTTCGATACGTCTGAGCTGGTAGGCGGCTACGGCGAACGGCACTACTCGCAGGAGCAGCGCGTCGAGGTACGCCGCTCGCTGCGCAGTCGCGCCCGGAACGAGGAGCTGGCCAAGGAGGCCATGCGCTTCGGCGGACAGCGCGAAGGCGACTTTTCGCATGGCGCTGTCGAGAGTCCGCGGACTCATCTGCCGGGCGGAGGAAGCTGGTTCGGCATTACCGTCGCAACCTGCGAGCGGGGCGAGATTCGACAGTCGCCGCAAGGGCTGCTGGTCTACGGCGACGATGGCGTCGAAGAGATCCCCGTCGCCGGTCGCAATGCCTCGCGCAATTCAGAGCTGCAGGAGCTGTATGAAGCCGTCGTCGAGGACCGCCCCGTGTACCACGACGGCCGCTGGGGCATGGCTACCCTGGAGGTCTGCCTGGCCATCATGCAGTCCGCCCGCGATCGCCGCGAGATCACCCTCACCCACCAAACCCCGACCGCACACTAGCGCCCGGCGGCTGGCCCGGCCTAGTCCTCCATCCCCCCTGAGAACAGCAGGGATTTGATCACCACGGGCACGGTGTTGGCGGGTTGGATCACCTCGCCCAGGTCCACGAAGTCGAACTCCTGCAGCTGCAGACCGTCGATGGAGATGACGTCCGAAGCCACCGCCAGCTCAGCCTTGAGGATGTTGCCCAACGTCTTGCCAATGTCGCCATCCAGCAGCAGCACCACCGGCAGCCTGGCCGCCAGGCTGTGAGGAAGGCCCTGTACGATGCCTTCCGCGAATGTTCGCAGGCGCCTGTAGAGCGGATCGCCCTCCCAGCGGAATGCCAGAGCGACGCAAGACTTGCCCTCCTCCATGTCGAAGCGGCGGATCGAGCTGCCGATCGCTTCGCCCACCAGCGAGGCCGTGAAGTCCTGGCCCAGGTCCACGCGAGGATGCAGTACCGGCAGGTTGCGCAATGGCAAGTCGGCATTGTCGGAGACGGTGATGGTATTGCCGCTGAGCTGCATCGAGAATTGCGATGCACCGATAACCGTCGCCCGGATGCCCTGACCAGGATCGAGCACCGGAAGCCGCACGCGGCCGTCCAGCGTAGCCGCGCGAATGCCCGTCGCCAGCGCTGGCCCGAGATCCGAGAACGATCCGCCCTCACGCCCGTAGATGAACTCCGACACGCCGCCGGAAAAGGTGATGGCGCTCGGCTCGGCGTCGTCGGGCAGCGGATCCGTGAGCATGAGCGCCCGTACCAACCCCTCGGGCCGCTCCTGATGGATCAGCGAGACCAGGACCCGGCACCACGTTGCCACCAGCTTGTCGCGGTCCGCATCCGGCAGCTTGGTTCCAAGCGTCAAGCTTATGCCGGCCTCCTGCGCCGCCTCGACAGCCGGGCCTTCGACACGCGACATCCTGCCGTCGTCATCAAAGGCCACCAGGCGGCCGCCAACGGCCACCGCCGCGGTGTGCAGGATCTCCCCGTTGCGCACCAGGGCCAGCTTGGTCGTGCCTCCGCCGATGTCAACGTTCAGGATGGTCTGATGGTTCTGTCGAGACAGGCCCACCGCGCCCGAGCCGTGGGCGGCCAGCACCGATTCCAGGTGATGTCCGGCTGAGGCGCACACGAACTTGCCGGACTCAGCAGCGAACAGGTCAGCGATCGCCCGGGAGTTGCTGCGCTTCAGAGCCTCGCCCGTCAGGATGATGGCGCCGGCGTCCACGTCTTCCCGTCCGAGATTGGCCTGTGCGTAGGCGTGATGGACGAACTCGTCCAGCTTGTCGGCGTCGATGGTGTAGTCCGCGCGGTAGGGCGTCAGCAGAATCGGCGATCGCCACAAGATCTGCCGGTCGATCACCACGAACCGGCTGGACAGGGCGTCACCCATGCGTTTAAGGTGCACGCGGGCGAACATCAGGTGCGAAGTGGAGGATCCAACGTCGACGCCCACCGTCGTCAGCTGAACGTTTTCGAGCCGCCACAGGTACTCATCCTGAGCGTCCGCCAGCTCCTCCTCGGTCAGGACGTCGTCTTGGCTGCTGAGAACGGTGGGCGCGGAAGCGCGTTCGGTGGATTGGTCAGGCACGCGGCGCATTCTAGCCGAGGCAGCAATAGCGGCGACGAAAAGCCAAGCGGAAGGATGTAGCATTCCACGGAATGAGCGCGATACCGCCGGCGGCTCAGTCCTCGGTCGGTAGCGGCCCGGCTGTTCTTCCAAGGCTGGGCTGGGCTGGACTGGATGTTCGCGCCCGCGGCTGGCTCGGGGGAGCCCTGCCCGTTGCCGTTGGCATCCTCGTCGCGCTGCCGGTGCTGCTGCTGCTGGCCAACAGCTTCAACGTCGCTGGCCCCGGACAGGCGGTGCGCTACGGCATACAGTCCTGGACCCAGGCCTTCACCGACGCAACCGCCATGCGCTCGCTATGGGTGACGATCTTGCTGGGGGTGGTGCGCATCGGCATCGCGCTGCCGATCGCCTTCACGATGGCCTGGCTCATCGCCCGGACGGACATGCCCGGCAGAACGGTGTTGGAGCTTCTCTGCTGGACCGGCATTTTCCTGCCCGTCCTACCGCTGACCTTCGGTTGGATCCTGCTGGCGGACGGCCAGTTCGGTCTGGTGAACCTGGCCCTGAAACAGCTCCCGTTCATTCACGGCAGCGTCTTCAACGTGTACGGCTTCTGGGGCATCGTCTGGGTTCACATCGCCTGCAGCACCGTGTACTTCATGGTCATCCTGATGCTTCCCGCGCTGCGGCGAATTGGAGCTTCGATGGAGGAGGCCGCCAGGATGTGCGGCGCGAACCAGTTGCGCACCCTCACGCGGATCACCATCCCACTGCTGACGCCCGCCATCCTGGGCGTCATGCTGCTGGCCTTCGTCCGCAGCCTCGAGACCTTCGAAGTCGAGCTGGTCATCGGCAAGCCGGCAGGCATCTCGGTGTACTCCACCCGCATCTATGACCTGGTCAGGGACCAGCCGCCCCATTTCGGAGAAGCCACGGCCCTCGGCTTCGTCTTCCTGCTGGTCATGGTCGTGCTGGCGGTGTTCTACCAGCGCGCAATCCGCGGCCGCTCCTTTGTGACCGTCACCGGCAAGTCGTTCTCGACAGAGCCGGTGAAGCTCGGCCGCTTCCGCTGGCTGGCAGTCAGTGCCAGCTTTGGCTTCATTGCGGTGGCCATGACCGCCCCACTGATATTTCTGCTGCTCGGCTCGTTCATGCGCCGCTACGGCTTCTTCCAGATTCAGAACCCATTCACGGCCAAGCACTGGCAGGACCTGTTCAACGACCCCGCCTTCCTGTCGTCCGCCGCTAACAGCCTCAAGCTGGCCGCAACCGTGGCCGTCGTCGTGGTCGTGGTGTACTCGCTGGTCGCTTACCGTTTAGTCCGCATACCGTCGAGGGCAACCCGAACCGGAGAGCTGCTGCTGTGGGTGCCATGGGCCGTGCCGGGCATCCTGATGAGCCTGGGGCTGCTGTGGATGTTCCTGGGCACGCCGCTGCGCTCAGCGCTCTACGGCACGCTGTTCGGCATCATCCTCGCCATCGTGATCAAGGAAAGCCCCTTCGCCACGCTGTTCTTTCGAGCTGGGATGCTGCAGATCGGCGCCGAGCTGGAGGAGAGCGCGAGGGTGAACGGCGCCACCTGGCTGCGCACCTACTTCCGCATCCTGCTGCCGCTGCTGGCTCCGACGGCCATGTCCGTGGCACTGCTGTCCTTCCTGTCCGCCATACGCGACATCAGCACGACCGTGCTGCTGTACAGCCCGCCATCCAGGCCGATCTCGATTCTCATGCTCGAGTACAGCTTTGCGGGCGAGATGGAGCGCGGCGCTGCCATCGGCGTATTGGTGACGATCTTCGTCCTGCTGGTGACTATCGGGGCGCGCAGCCTCGGCTTCCGCCTCGCCCGCGAGCGCGTTTAGCCCCTCTCCTCTCACCTCCCTATCCTCGGCGCTGTATAGTCGAAATCGACTTTCGTACTCAGAGAGACCAAGGGCAAACATGGACGTCCACAACATCGTCATGGATGATCCCGAACGAGGGATCTTCCGGGTGCATCGCTCGGCGCTGACCTCCGACGAGGTCTTCGAGCTCGAGCAGCGGCGCATCTTCGATCACAGCTGGCTGTACTTTGCGCACGAGTCCGAGCTGAGGAACCCGGGTGATTACCGTCGCCGGACGATCGCCGGACGGCCCATGTTCATCGTCCGTGGGAAGGACGGAGAGGTCCGCGCCTTTCTCAACACCTGCACGCATCGCGGTGCGCTGGTGTGCCGGCACGACGAAGGCACGGCGGAGTCCTTCCAGTGCTTCTATCACGGCTGGACATTCAACAACCGCGGCGAGCTGGCTGGCCTGCCCGGCAGCGACGCCTACGCCGAAGCCTTCGACCGCCGCGAGCTGGGCCTCAAACCAGTGCCTCGGCTCGAAAGCTATCGCGGCATGTACTTCGTGAGCATGGATCCCGGCATTCCGGACCTGGTCACGTATCTCGGCGGCCTGCGCCACTACATTGACCTGACCATGGACTCGGCCGAGGCCCTGGGCGGTTGGGAAGTTGTCGCCGGCACGGCCAAGTTCACCATCAAAGCAAACTGGAAGCTCATCGTGGAGAACAGCCTGGACGCGTACCACTTACCCACCGTCCATCAGACCTACGTCGACTACATGGACACGCGCCTAGAGGCCGTGGGAGCCAGCCGGATGCAGATGCAATCTCGTCTTTCGGGCCAATCCAACGGTGTGAGCTATCCCCGGGGTCACGGCGGGTTCCTGCATTTCGCCCCCGGGCGCACCATCGCCAACCTCAGCCCGCTGTGGAGCGAAAGCGCCCAGACCGAGGTGACGCGGATCCGCGAAGAGCTCATCCAGCGCTACGGCGTTGAGCGCGGCAGCGAGATGGCCGACCGCTCACGCCACCTGCTGATCTTCCCCAATCTGCTGTTCCAAGACAGCCACACCGGCTTCCGCTTCCGCCAGATCTGGCCGGTCTCACCCTCCGAGCTGCGTGTCGAGCAGTACGATTTGGTCCCGCGGGACGAGCAGCCGGAGCTGCGGTCGTACCGTCTCGAGTGGTCCCGCGCCTTCCTTGGCCCGGGCGGCCTGGCCACACCGGACGACGTCGAGGCGTTGGAATCCTGCCAGAAGGGCTACGGGGCGCGCGAGCTGGAATGGAACGACCTCTCGCGCGGCATGCATCGCCAGCCTCTGGCCAGCGACGAGGTGCAGATTCGCGGCTTCTGGCGGCAGTGGCACTACCTGCTCGGCGGGCGGCCGGCAGGATCCGAGGCCGGAGACCGGCCTCCTGCTCCCGTGCCGGTGCATGCCTGATCCCTCGCTGCGCTCGCAGGTCGAAGACTTCCTGTACCAGGATGCGGCCCTCCTGGACGAGTGGCGCCTGGACGACTGGCTGGCCCTGTTCACCGCCGACTGTTCCTATGTCGTCCCCACCACGGATCTGCCGGAGGGCGATCCCACCCGCCACGCGGTGTTCATCGACGACAACTACGAGCGGCTCGTGGGTCGGGTCACGCGCCTCAAGAGCCGCCACGCGCATCGCGAATATCCCTATTCGCGGACTCGGCGGCTGGTCGCAAACGTCCGCATCACCCGCGAAAGTCCGGAAGAGGTCGACGTTCAGGCCTCGTTCGTGATCTACCGCGTACGATCGGGCGATATGGCGCCCTACGTTGGCCACTACGAGCTGACCCTGGCCCGAAGCGAGGGCGGCTTCAAGTTTCGGAAGCGGCGCGCCGTGCTGGACATGGAAACCTTGCAGGAGCACGGCGCCGTGAGCATCATCCTCTAGCGTCATGGGCGAGATCCTCGGCCTCGGCATCACGCATTTTCCCGGCATGGCGCCTGACCCACCTGGCCCGCGCTCGCTGAAACGCACCCTGAGCGATCCCGGACTCCCCGAGCGCTACCGCACGCCCCAGGGCTGGCCCGAACAGATGCGCGCGGAGTGGAGCACGGACGAGGGCGCGGCCCACGCGATTCAACACCGCGATACGGTGGTGGCCGGTCTACGGCGCGCACGACAAACGCTCGACGCCTTCAAGCCCGACCTGATGGTCGTGTGGGGAGACGACCAGTACGAGAATTTCCGCGAAGACGTCGTGCCCGCCTTCACCGTCCTGGCCTACGACGAAGTGGAGGTGCATCCGTGGGCGCACCAGATCGGCGCCCGGAACTACTGGCACGAGCCGGAGGACGTCGCCTTCCGCCTCAAGGGCCACAAGGCCGCCGCCAAGCGACTCGCCACAGGCCTGCTCGGCGAGGACTTCGACGTGGCCTACGCCTATCGCCCGCTGCATCAGGATCTCGGCCACGCCTTCATCAATTCGGTGCTGTACCTCGACTGGGATCGCCGCGGCTTCGACTACCCCATGGTGGCCATGCCCATCAACTGCTACGGGCGCGGCGTTATCGCCATGCGCGGTTACATGGCCAGTCTGGAGCATCCCTTGGCCGAAGCGGACATGGATCCGCCCTCCCCATCGCCCGCCCGCTGCTACGACCTTGGCGCCGCCTGCGCGCGCATTCTGGCCGCCAGTCCCTGGCGCGTGGCCCTCGTGGCGTCATCGAGCTGGTCGCACGCCTTCCTCACCGCCAAGCACTACTACCTCTATCCGGACACGGACGCCGACCGCCAGCTCTATGCCGCCCTCGAGTCAGCTGATTACGCAGCGTGGCGCCGGCGGTCACTGTCACAGGTCGAAGACAGCGGCCAGCAGGAGCTCCTCAACTGGTTCTGCCTCATGGGCGCCATGGCCGAGCTGAACCGGAAGCCCACCTACTCCGAGTTCATTCCCAGCCACATCATGAACTCGAACAAGGTCATCGCCACCTTCGAGCCGTAGTCCGGGCCGAGGACAGCCAGAGCCATCCACAGTCCGGCCACCCATCACGGCGGCACGGTGCAGGACTCCGCGGCTCGCGCCTTAGGCGAGGCCCGATCTGCCCGCGGATGCGCGCTACCCCTTGTCCGCTACTATGGGGATGCACATAGCCGCGCGTGTACCGTTCGTGCTGCGCGCCACTTGGATTTCGGGAGGAGAACCTTGGCCATACCCCTAAACCTCGTCTACCGCTCGCGCGCCGTCCAGTACCCGCTGCTCACCGCTATTCAGACTTGCGACGGCTGGGCACGCGCCGGCATCGAGCTGAAGAGCCTGAAGTTCGTGTCGGGCGCCGCGAACTCGGATCCGATGCTCATCAACGGCGAATGCGACTTCATCTTCGGCAGTCACATCAGCCCCTACATCCATCGCATGAACGGCCATCCCTTCGTTTACCTGGGGCAGACCGTCAACTGGACCGACGACGTGATCGTTTCGCGCGAGCCGATCAAGAGCATGAAGGAGCTCGAAGGCAAGCGCTTCGTCGAACGAGCCGGGACCACGGCCGACCGCCATCATGGCAACCACCCCGGCGGGAACCACCTGCTCTACCTGCGCCGCGAGGGGCTCGACCCCCATAAGCTGAGCTTCGTAGCCGCGACGAGCCGCGAGTACTGGAGGGACGTCGCCGAGGGCCGCGGTGATTTCACCTTCTCCGGCGCACCGGAGGACGAGGATGCCCGAGCAGCCGGGCTGCACATCTTCCCACTGGCTCCGCTGCCCATGGTGAACGGATCGACCATGACGACGCTGTGGCCGCTCCTCCAGAACCGCCGCGACCTGTGCGAAGGCGTCATCAAGGCCACCTTGATGGGCATCCACTTCATCAAGACCGAGCCGGAGAAGATGTGGAAGCTCATGCAGGACGACGTGGCAGTGGAGCTCAACATCACGGACGAGCGCTCGCTCAAGCATCTCTACAACTACTGCCGCAGCATTCTCGAACCGCGCATGTACCCCTTGGCCGCCGCGGTTGAGAATGCCTTCGAGCTGGCGATCATGGAAGAGCCATCCATTGCCACCAAGCTCAACCCGATGAGCCTGTGGGATATCCACCTGCTGCGTGAGATCGAGGAGAGCGAGTTCATCGACGACCTGTATGGCGGCAACGTGCCCGGACCGGGCGCCGTTCCAGGCCGCTAGCACGCCCGTGGCAACCGAAGCGCCTCAGGCGCTGCCCAAAATCGAGGCGGTTGACACCTACGGCGAGTATCAGCGCCGCGAAGGCTTGCCGGTAATCACCGGCTTTGGCGTCGAAGACCTGCGGACTGTCGAGCTGGGAACGTGGGCGCGACGCGGCGGCAAGGGCGTGTTCATCAATCTCGACGGCACTGGTGGAACGAATGACGCCTACGTCGCCGAAATCCCCCCTGGCGGTCAGCTTGCGCCTCAGCATCAGCTCTTCGAAGAGCTGATCTACGTCGTCGACGGAAACGGCGCCACTGCCGTGTGGACCGATCCGCAGCACAAGGTGACGTTCGAGTGGAAGACAGGGAGCCTGTTTGCCATTCCGCTGAACGCCTGGCATGAGCACTTCAACGGCTCCGGCCAGAAGCCCGCACGGTTCTTCTCGGTGACCACGGCGCCGACGGTGATGAGCCTGTTCCACAACCTCAAGTTCGTGTTCGACACCCCATTCAGCTTCGACGACCGCTTCTCCGGCCATGACTCCTACTTCAATGGCGAAGGCACGCTGCACTGGGACCGCATCATGGAGACGAACTTCGTGCCCAACGTCCACGACGTCGAGCTGTACACCTGGAAGGAGCGGGGCGCGGGCGGCAAGCAGGTGCGTTTCGAGCTCGCCCACAGCACCATGTGCGCCCACGTATCGGAGTTTCCCGTCGGGACCTACAAGAAGGGCCATCGACACGGTCCCGGAGCGCACGTGATCGTCCTCGGTGGCACGGGCTATTCGCTGCTGTGGCCGGAAGGCAGCTCTCGGCAGCGATTCGATTGGAAACAGGGCAGTGTGGTCGTGCCGCCCAGCGGCTGGTTTCACCAGCACTTCAACAGCGGCGCGACGCCCGCGCGCTACCTCGCGCTGCGTTGGGGCAGCCGGCGCTATCGGATGAGTGAAGCCTTCTCCCAGGGCGAAGGCAAGACCGATGTCGACGTCAAGCAGGGTGGCGCCCAGATCGAGTACGAGGACGAGGATCGAGCCATTCACGAGCTGTTCGAGAGCGAGTTGCGCCGGCATGACGCACCCTGTAACATGCGCGGAATGGTTCCGTGGTGCACGGGGCCTGAGAAAGGCTAGGAGGAACGATGCAACGTCACCTGACCAGCGTGTGTGTAACGCTCGCGCTCGCCTTGACCGCCTGCGGTGGCGCCGCGGCGCCCAGTTCCAGTCCGCCGGCGAGCGCGGCGGCCAAGCCGGCCAGCCCGGCCGCTTCTGCCGGGAGCGAGAAACCCGCGGCCTCCGCCGCCGCCAAGCCCGCATCCTCGGCCCAGGCCGCAACCAGCGGCGCCGCGGCCGGAAAGCCGGAGCGGGACAGCGTCAAGATCGTGTACGCGACGGCCAGCGGCGAGGATACGTTCGTCAACCTGGCGGTCAGCAAGGGCTACTTCCAAAACCATGGGCTCAAAGCGGACGCCCAGTTCGTAGAGTCGAATGCCAGCATCGCGGCGTTGACCGCCGGCGAAGCCCAGCTCGACATGGCCGACGGCGTTTCGGCTATCCAGGCCATCACCAGCGGCACGCCTCTCAAGATCCTCGGCTACTTCGACAAGACCAGTCCGTACATGATCGCGGCCTTGGGTGACATCAAGCAGCCCAGCGACCTCAAGGGCAAGACGGTGGCCGTCGGCAAGATCGGCGATACGTCCGACATCTCGCTCCGCATCGGTCTGAAGCAGATCGGCATCGATCCGGCCAAGGACATGACCATTCTGCAAGTGGGCAACTCGCCGGCCCGCTGGGCAGCCCTCTCCAGCAAGCAGATCCAGGCCGCCATCCTCGACGAGGAAGCCTACCGGAAGATGGCCGAGGCTCAGGGGATGAACGTCCTGGTTAGCATGCAGCGGCAGAAGCTGCCCTACGTCGCTTCGGCGCTCGTCGTGACGGATGCCTTTTCCAAGGCCAACCCCAACACCGTGCTGGCGTCGCTCAAAGCGCTCATCGACGGCACCAAGTTCTTCGCCGACGAAAAGAACAAGAACGAGGTCCTGCCGGCGATGGCCAAGGAGCTCAAGCTCGAAGTAGGCAGCCCGCAGCTGGAAACCGCCTACGACGCCTACCACACTCGCGCCGCAACGGATCCCTATCCCGACACAGCCGGCGTGCAGACCATCCTGGACGCGCTCAATTCGATCGATCCGAGCCGCTACAAGGACGTCACTCCGGCCGGCGTCATCGACACCAGCTACATGGACAAAATCCGATCAGGAGCCTGACGAGACTAACGAACAGCCGGTCGTGATCGGCCAGCCGAGGGGATTGGGCCAGCGTCCGCTGTTATCCCCTCGGCGTCATCCTGGGGTCCGGGGATCGCACGCCGGCGCCTCCAAAGGGCTTCGAAATCCGTACTAGGCGGGAATCGTCTCGACCGCTACGCCAGCGGGGTGGGGCTCCCCACGTACGCCCTGCGCCTCGCCCATCAGGTTTGTGTCGATCATCGGGTGCGCCGGATCGCGGACGATGCCCATGGGGTCTCCCTCGCCCTTCTGCACCAGCTCGATGTTGTCGCGCAGCAGCTTGCGCAGCAGCGCGATACCGCGGTCGGAGTAGCTCAGGTGCTCCGCCGTGCGGTCGGCTATTGGCCCCTGCGTTTCCCACGCCATGTGGTCCTGCGCTCGAACCTGGTACAGGTCGTACTTGGCCTCCGGGTGCATCTTGTCGGGCGGGTTGCGGTAGGGTCTCAAGTACTCTACGGGCGGGTCGCCCGTCTGCTGGATTTCGCTCCCGTCCGGCGTTGGTGTGAAGTTCACGTCGATGTGCAGTGTGTGCGTGTCGTCGATAGGCACCCGGATCTGGGTGTTAGGGCCCTGGCGCAGCATGTTGGGGAAGATGAGCGGATGCTCGTCGACCTTGCCGTTGACATAGGTCCGCCGCTTGACGATGCCGTACCATTCCACCCGGAACTCGGTATCCACCACGTCGTCCGTAAAGCCGCGTGTAGTGTTGACGGGCTTGACGCCGCGGCCGATGAACTCCTGGTGCAGGATCTGCAGGTGCGCCGGGTCCACTGAGTTCTCCATCGCCTG